>WNGM01002522.1_pt1 | contig 22472 bp, 24 predicted proteins | sample 5400571 | NCBI WGS metagenome assembly WNGM01 (sample SAMN13153378, study PRJNA577476) | soil metagenome | isolation source: 100 cm soil or saprolite under Garry oak tree replicate 2 | place: USA:California | collected 2016-06-15 | reverse complement strand
TTCTCAAAGCTAAGAATTGGCTCCCCTGGCTCAATGCGACTACTTTGTCCGGTGGTAATTGGGCGCACTAACTGGTTCCATACCTGTGCCGGGTCGCTAATGGTGCGTAGAGTCGATGTGATAGGTAGCTTGACCTGTGTTGGGTCGGCAATCTCCAGGAAATCCTGGGTGTTACCAAAGAAGACCTGCCGTCCATCCTTCATCAGCAGGACTTTGTCTGGCTTGAGGCGTAGGGCTTCCTCGACGCGATGCTCAACGATGATAACGGTATGTTCCCCGGCTAGCAGTCCCGTGATGAGTTTCTCCAGTTCATCCACGGCGCGCGCATCGAGGTTAGCAAAGGGCTCATCGAACAGGTAAATAGAGGGCTGCAATACCAGGATACCGGCGGCCGCCACCTGCTGGCGCTGTCCGCCGGAAAGAGCGAAAGTTGCATGTCCCAGGTATTCTTGCAGACCTAATTGCTGTGCAACTTCTGCGATACGCTTGCGCATCTCAGCGCGGGGCGTCTGCAAATTTTCCATGCCAAAGGCAATCTCTTGTTCAACTGTACTGGCAATAATTTGCTTATCGGGGTCTTGCAGCATCGTCCCGACCACCTGCGCAAGGTCGCGGAGCGTAAGACCTTTGATTGAGCGTCCCTCAAGCTGTATCTCGCCGCTGAGTATTCCATGATAGCTGTGAGGAATGAGACCATTGAGACATTTGAGCAGGGTACTTTTACCGCAGCCACTGGGGCCAGCAATAAGCATCAGCTCGCCAGCAGGCAAAGAGAAGGAAATATCTTCGATGGCGAGAGGTTGGTCAGAAGGCTCTGGGCCAGGTGCTGCTGTTTTTCGTCCTGGTTCGGGGTCATCGTCAGGGCTGTGGTAGCGAAAACTGAGTTTATCTACATACACCGCCAGGCGTGCATCCGTGCTAGATGTGTCATTAGAATGTATGGTCATGAAAGTAAGCTACCTTTTGCTTTTATTGCCGTTTTAACATCTCCAATATCTTTAGTGTATCCTCCACCACCTGCTCCAATGGTACAACAGGCACATATTCTTCTACTGAATGTTCATTGACTACTCCGGTAGAAATGGTAAAAGCCTTGACTTGAGGGCGGAAGCCACTGGCGTCGCTGCCGATGAAGGTAGGCCGCATCTGTACTTCTGCACCACGTTGAGCTAAAACTGCACGGTATGTTTGTAGCAAAGGCTCATCGTCACTGACGGTGTAGCCTGGGGAATGCGTCTTAAAGCTCACTTGCGCCTGACCTCCAAAGCGTTGTGCTGTTTGCTCAAAGGCATCCTGTGTGGTTTGCATGTAGCGCTGGCGTACCTCCGGCGGTTCAAAACTGCGTAACTCACCTTCGAGAGAGAGTGTGGCCGGTATGGCATTGCGGGCGCTTCCTCCAATGATGCGGCTAATGAGGATGCGTGTCTGGTCATTGGCCAGCGAGCCATGGGGATAGTGTGTAGCATGGAAGATTTCGATAGCATTGACCGTCTGCGCCAGATCTTTGCCTGGATGTCCGGTGCGACCGGTGATCTGGACGTCAAAGGCTTCGTAGGCTGCCCCCTTAGAAACGACAACACCCGCCTCAAAGGCATTATCAAAGACGATGCCATCCGTGACATGATAGGGCTCGGGGTCGAATTTTGTCGCTCCACATAAGCCTGCCTCTTCCTGCACGGTGAAAACGGCCACAATGGGCGGATGGGGTAGATGCTGTTCCACAAGGCGAGCCAGTACCTCAAGAATAATGGCGATACCGGCGGCATCATCGGCCCCGAGGTTTGTAGTGCCGTCGCTGTAGAGTATGCCGTCGCGCAGTACTGGCCGGTGACCAAGACCAGGTGGCACCCGATCCATATGCGCATTGAGCAAGAGCGGCTTCCCGGTTCCTGCCAGTGTCGCCACCAGGTTGCCCATGCCATCAACCTGCGTACTGAGGCCACGCCCTGCTAACTGCCGCTCTAAATAGTTCCGAATATGCTCTTCATGACCGGTTGTGCTCGGTATACCGACGAGTTCGATGAGAATATTACAAAGACGATCAGCGAGCATTGTAGGACCTCCTTGAGTGTGTTGTTTTTCCCTCATTATAGCAAAAGGGTGGGACTTTTGCTGATTGCTTCTTACCCTTTCTTCCGTTATAATCCCTTGTAACAGAATCATTCGCTTCAACCTATTCTGCATGCATGAAAGCAAGCAGCAGCATCGCGCACACACTTCAGAAACACACGGGGGGGTAGAGGGATGTCTCGTAGTTCAAAAGAGTTAATGGGTACGCCCGACAGTTTGTATTATTGGATACCTGGCGAGATGGTGGTAATTGTTCGGCTTCCCCGGCTTCCCGCAGATGGCACATTAGATATGTTGGTTGAACAGGTACGCGCCCAGCTTAACAGCTTGCTGGCACGCTATGACCTTACGCTGGAGACATATGGCACCCACGGGCGTTGGCTTGATGTGCCAGCCATGCCGCCTGTGCGTCGCCGAGCATTTATCTTCGGACTGCAGAGGGAGCAGCCACTTCTTGCCATCTTCTTTCATACCCGCCATATCGATCCTGGGTTTGTAGATCCTACACCCATGGCCCTGTCATATCTCCAGGGGCAACTTGAGCGCCTGGAGCAGGCTGGTTTGCAGCTTGTCTCTGCTATGCCAAACTGGTTGATAACTGCTGCTCCCATTTTTTACGGTGATGGAGGACCAGCCCTACCCCCTCGACCCGCACCCGCACTTGATCTTCCCACGAGCGGCAATGGTCCCGTAGGCTGGCATATCACCTCTGCCGATACGGATATATCGCTTGATCACAATGATGCTCAAGAAGTAGTAGTCGCAGTGCTCGACACCGCACATCATCCGGATTATTTACACGCTGCCGCGAGTCGTCCTGAGCTTCGTCGTAACTGGCTCTTGCAACAACTCGCGACTAACTTGAAGAGCGCTAATGGCTCATTCGAGATTGAGTACAATCGCTATCCTGTCACCAACGACGTGCGAACAGGTCGAGATTTTCAAAACGATGCTCGTTATTATCCCATGCCCGATCATGGCCTCTTTATTGCCGGACTCATTCGCGATATTGCACCAAAGGCGCGTATCCGGCTGATTCGTATCCTCAACGACCTGGGCGGCGGTGACTTATACAATCTCTTTGCCGCGTTGACCGACCTGGAACAGGAACTGGACTCCGGTGCGATAGGTAAACTGGTCATCAATCTGAGCTTGACCATCATGCCTGATATTCGTCGCCTGCCCTATGTCTGGTTCGAGCGCCGCCAGTGGCCAAGTACGCAGTTAATGGGAGCAATACGTATCCTTACGCATATTGAAGAAGGCCTGCGTTTGCTTTTTGAAAGCTTATATGCTCAAGGAGCGCTTATAGTTGCAGCAGCAGGCAACGATTCATTCAGCGCCAACAAAGAGGGGCTGGCACCACGCCCTCCGCGGGCCCCAGCACGGTATGAAACGACGCTCAGCGTAACGTCGGTAAATAGCCGTTTTGTGCCTTCGGTCTTTGCCAATGCAGCCAATATGCCACCGCTGAACATGGGTATAGCAACCTTTGGTGGTGACGGTTTTGGATCAATAGATGCAAATGGATTGCCTGACGCAGTGCGCGGCGTTTACATTGCGCCGACCTTCCAAGGCGGCGAGCAAAATACATCGGGCTGGGCAGACTGGTCTGGCTCGTCCTTCGCTACCCCCATCATCAGTGCTTACGGGGCCCATCTTTTAGCGCAAGGCTTACCAGCTGCGCAGGCCATAACCCATATTGCCGCTGCTCACGAGCGACGCAGCGAGAAACTCTTTGGCTCCAGTCCTGATGCTCCCAGCCTTCTTGCCAACATCATCCGCGTCCAACAACGCTTTCAGCGGCTATCTTGACGCTTCACTTTTTGTAGTTTATAATACACTCAAGTGGAGCGTAAAAAGCGCCCAACCAAAAAGTAACTATCTATAAGGAATAAAAGAGAGGCAAATTACATGATCGAGCAGAACCAGCAATCGTTGGTCGAGACAAGCATTCTTAGCATCACCCCTGCCGCAGGCGACAAAGTACGCGAACTGCTAGAGCAGGAAAATGATCCCAGCCTCGCCCTTCGCATCTTCGTCGCTGGTGGCGGGTGCTCCGGTCTCCAGTACGGTATGACCCTTGACGAAGAGCAAGATGGTGACACCGTCATTACGCAAGGTGAATTCAAAGTGCTTGTCGATGAGATGAGCCTTGGTTATATCAATGGCAGCGAGGTCGACTACGTTGACAGCCTGATGGGCGCCGGGTTTACCGTTAATAATCCCAATGCAGTATCGAGCTGCGGCTGTGGGCACTCCTTCAAGACTGCTAGCGGCGGAGGTGAAGCCAAAAGCTGCGGTTGCGGTCACTAAAATAATCTCCATTAATGGAGTTCGTAATTCATGTGAATAAAGAGGTCACTCCTAACGTATATATAGTAGAGTAGGAGAGGACCTCTTTTGCTATGTCCCTCGTTTCGCTATTGTCGTTTAGCCATAAAGGAGTGTGCATGAGCAGACGAATTGCCCATCGTCCCCGCTATCGCGAAATGCGACATCTATCACAAACTTCACTACGCACTCGAAAAGAATTCTTTCCCCGACGCTGGACCTACCGTCGCCTGAACTTTCCTTATCAAAAACCCACCCTGGGACACGGTCTGCTATTCGTACCCATCTATCGCTTTGTACACAGCATCAGAGCCTAAATCACATAGGTGAGGGCTGGTCATCAATGAGGAGGGCAAGTTCATAACGCTATGATCCGAAAATTGCTGACGCGCAAGATGACTCCCCCGCAGGTGAGATGGATCGGACCATTGGAAAGGTAGTCGGTTTTTGTACTGACAGCCTGGCTATTTCGCGCACCGTTGACCAGGAAGGTTGCTCCCCATTGGCGCACCTCAACACGATATGTCCGCCAGTCAGCACCAGGGTCATAGTCCTTGACCTGAACTGACCCGACATCCATAGAAGCAAGGGGGTTAATCATCAGGGCCAACTCAGGAGCGAGACCTCCCGTGGTATGGCCGGGCTTTAGCAAGTTGGACACAGCCGCGTCATACCCATCTCTTCCAGGCATAGGATCTGCCGAAAGGGTAAAAAAGCCTCCATCCTCTGGTACACGCACGACTTGCAGACGAAGCTCAACTGCATAATTCGGCACGACTGGCCTGTATGGTGCGGTAATGGAGATATTCCGGCCGGCATCACTCTGAAGGTATCCATGCATCGCCTTCCACCCGGCCGTAACTTGCCACCCCGCAAAGCCCCGGGACCAGTCAGCCTGATAGAGGACTGTTCCAGCCGGAAGGGTTGGTGTGGCTGCTGAGGCCCTGGATATGGGGGACGGAGAGGATGTCGATGAAGTACCTGCTGAACAGGCAGCCAGCAAGAGAAGGGATCCAACAAGGAATATCGAAAGAGCCTGCCTCTGCCATCTCTGGTTTAAAGTCAGAGCAGGTTGTATCTCAGGGCGATACAAGTTGCCAAAGAATTTTTCAATCCTCATCTATGTCTTCAGAAGCCCTCGCAGCTGGTTCACTCAACATACGCTGTACCAGGCCTGGCATATCGCTGGTGAACTTGGAGTTGGCCACGACTCGCTGTGCTCCTGCCTGGAGAGCTTTGGCGCGCGCCTCCAGGTCCATGTGCGAACCAAAAGCCAGCACCGGGAAGCCATGTTTACGAGCCTGGCGGATAGCCGCTTCCCAGTCCACGCCGGTAGTAGCTGTGTCCACGATGACAAGTGCAGGCTTCTCTTCTCCCGTTACCGCCAGGCGTTGCATGAAGGCCGGAAGCGTACGAACTATCGTTACCTCCATCCCATGATGGCGCAAGGTATCGCGTATCTTGACGGAGAAAAAGAGGTCTTTTTCCAGGGCAAGAATCTGTGTTGCCATGGGTGCTCCCTGCTTAATCTTCTGTACGCTCGGTCACCGGCCGGCGGAACAGGTCACCCAGTTCCTGGTTAATCACGTCCCAGTTGGTATACAGGTCGCGAGTCAGGACATGATGGGTCCCGGTACAATAGGGCTTGTCACATTTTTTGAAGTGGCTGGTTTCAAACACCAGGTTCCCGTCCTCAACAGTGGCCCAAATATGTTTGCGTGAATAGCCATCGCCCCACTTGAAGATCAAGCCATCCTTGTATTCATCGAAGCGGCCCTGACCGTAGACGTAGTCCCGATTGAACATCTGCAAAATTTTGCGCAGTTTACTGTCCTCGATGACCTGAGCTACCTCGGGGGACATTTGTGTCGTTGCCTGCGCATCGAGGTCTTTTTCAGGAATGTATAATGCTCGTGAAGAGTGTTGTTCCTCGCGTATCATCTGTTGAATCATTTCCCCCTCCTCATCAGAAAGGCCATGTGCCTGCCCCAGAATAGGAGACTTGCCAGGTCTTTGTCCGCCGCCCCGTGGATCGGATGTATAGTTATCGGACACCATTCTGCTCCTTGCTCATCAATAGCAACATGAATGTTCTTTACTGTCTTTCGTAATGTACCACGCAATGACAAACAATGCCATAATTGATCAGAGTCTCTAATCCCCATAGAGCAGCCCAAGCAGCAAACCGAAGACCAAGTGACGGACAATATTTTGGAAAAAAGAGGTCCAGGTGGCGAGTCTGGCCAGTTCCCCACGCTTCGTCAAGGGGTGATATTTATCGACAAATGGAGCCATCCACCACGTAGAGAGCAGAAACATTTCGCCAAAAATGGACCCTTTGAGCCAGTTTGGGCCAGGCAGCAAACGTTTGAAGACCGCAGCATAAAGTTCGGCCAGGAGGACACCATTGAGGAAATGAATAGTCCAGGCGAGGAAGGGAAACCCACCTGGTCGTTGAGTTTTTCCATCAATGAGGCCCTGGATGAAGCGCACATCACTGTAACGATTGCCTGTGAGATACATATCCCCTTCCATTACCAGGCTGTAGGCCGCTGTTGCCAGGAAACCAGCGAGAGCTGCACTCCCTGGGCGCCAGTGTTCTCGCATGAAGCGACGTATGATAGTGTTCATCTGTTTGTCCTTTGTATCAAATGAATGAGCTTTCTCATTCTCTTGTAAAGACGCCATCCGCATAGCAGTAAGGGTACAATCATCAGAGCTATCGAGAGATAGTATATCAAATTCTTAACTACTCAGGTCTCCTCGTCGCACGCGACGACTCACCTATTCCATGTGTTGGATGCGGACTTTGCCGCCTGCAGTGGCAAAGTCCGCATCCAACACAAAACTCTCGCGAACTGCCGCAGGCAGTGAGGAGTCAGGAAGAGAAGAGGGCTGAAGAATTACATTTGAACGTTTGCTCTTGACAAATGTTCTCAATGCCAGGTATACTTATTTTACATAAATTGCTGTATTTGTTATCCCATCAACCACAGTAACCCTGTTGAAACTAGAACGCATGTTCTACTTAAATAATAGAATCTCAGGTGTATCAGCCCATGAGCACAGATAAGAATGTTGCCATCGGGGTGGAACTGGCTGGAAGGGGAGCCAGTGTTGCCCTGGTTGATCGCCGAGGGCGTGTGCGTCACCGTTGCAATGTCAAAACTCTTCACGGGCGTCCCGCCACTGCCACACTGGAGCCATATTTACGTGCCATAGAAAGTATGCTGGCCTATGCAGATGCTGAGGGTCTGCGTAACTGTGGCCTGGGCGTATGTGTACCCGGCTCACTCAATACTGCCGCCAGGCGTCCGCTCTTGATACCTACCTTGCCCTCTTTGAATGATTTTCCCCTCTGCGACTTCCTCCGTTACAGTCTCTCTACCCGACTGCACGTCGATGTCGATGCCGCCCTGCTCGGAGAGCAGCATTTCGGCGCAGGTAAGGGTTTTAATCGCCTGCTCTTCCTGACGGTCAATGCTGTAGTTGGTGCCGCGCTGGTTATCGATGGCAAAGTGGAACGCTCTGCCCCGCAATACGTAGGCCACATCAGCCATATGCTGGTCTCAACTAGCGGCCCGCGTTGTAGCTGCGGCAAACGCGGCTGCATCAATACCCTGATCTCCATGGATGCAATGCAAAAGATGGTGCAGCGCGCTTTACGCCGGGGCGAGGAGACCAGCCTGAAGCAGCGGCTGCTTAATCGTGAGTACTTTAGCCCTCAACTGCTGGCCGAAGAGGCCGTCAGGGGTGACAGCGTTGCACTTCAGGTCTATAGTGAAGTTGGCCGCTGGCTAGGTGCTGCCACCGCCAGGTATATCAGCCTCTTCGAACCAAATATCCTCATCCTGGGTGGAGGCGTTCTGACTGCCAGCGACTTGCCGCTCACCCAGGTGAGGAGTGCGCTCATGACCCATTCTTCGTCCCGTGTCTGTAGTATGGTTGAAGTAGTGCCCGCCCGTCTGGGGAGTGATGCCGCGCTGGTTGGGGCTGTTGTTCCGCTGTTCTGAAGGCTAGAGAGCAAGCTCTCTCACTTCTTCCCAGCGGAAACAATTCACTATGTGGTCGTTCACCATACCAACGGCTTGCATAAAGGCATAACATATGGTGGAACCTGTAAATGCAAATCCCAGCTTCTTCAACTCCTTGCTCATCGCGTCTGATTCTCTGGTTCTCGCCGGGATTTCCTGAAGAGTCTGCCAGGCATTCTGGATGGGTTTTCCACCGACAAATTGCCAGATAAACGTATCGAAACTGCCAAATTGGGATTGGACCTGGAGGAACGAGCGAGCATTCTGTATGGCCGCCTGGATTTTCATTCTGTTTCTCACAATCCCAGGGTTCATAAGTAACTCCTGGCACTTGCGATCATCATAGTCAGCAATTTTACTCGCGTCAAAACCATCGAAAGCCTGTACATAGGCTGGTCGCTTCTTGAGGATCAGCGACCAGCTCAGACCAGCCTGCACTCCCTCGAGGATAAGAAATTCAAAGAGCTTGCGGTCATCATGGAGAGGCACTCCCCATTCTGCATCATGATAATCCGTTTCTAGCTGGCTGGCATACGCCCACGCGCATCTCTGTATCGTCATTTCCCTCATCTCAATGTCCCTCCTTCCTGACAAACTCAGCGGCTAGTCGAGAGGTAAAACGAGCATCAGTGGCATCACTTGCCGTCTCATCCTTTGCCGCACACAAATCTGATGCTTACCCATCTGTAGAATACAAAACGAGTGAAGGGTTGGAAAGTGGTGAAGTTCATAGAGGTAGTACAATCTGTCTACATCATGAGGAATGGTCGACTGCTTGGAAGGCAGGGTGTTCCAATGCAGCACCGTGAAATGTTCCATTGACTTGTTCGGACAATGGTCGTACACTGTTTACATGAGGAGGAGGCTATGAGGACGCAATCCCTTGATACGCATCCTGACGCCGAACGGACCTTGATTGAAGTCATCCGTAAGGCCTCGAGTACGAAGAGGTTTCGACTCGTTCAATCCTTGACCCAAAGCGCCTGGTGGTCAAGTATCTACGCATGGCTTCAAAGCCACCCCGGAGCCAAAGAGCAGGAGGCGGCTCTCCACCTTGTCACCTGTTGCTACGGCACTGGAATGGCTCAAATCACACGAACGGCATTGGAGCAGGATGCTAGCTGGCATGTTCAGCCTGTCGATCTTCTCGCAGTAATATCCCCTGCCGTATCCATCTTTCATGAACGAGGGGTGCCATGCTATCTTGGAGGTTCTGTCGCCAGTTCGCTGCACGGGATGCAGCAAATGGCCCAGGATATCGATCTAGTAGTTAATCTGCGATACCGCTCTGTTCCCTCACTTTACGCTGCACTCGCACAACATTACCTCGTTGACGAACAGGTAACTCAGCGGCATACCTCCTTTTCACTTCTTCACGTGGACTCGTTGATGAAGATCGATGTGGTCATCCCGACATTCGATGCGTGTGATACCGCCATGCGCCCACTCGTTCGTGAGTATATCCTCGATGAGCGGTACCCATCGTTGTGCGTGGCTTCTGTCTATGAGATGATCTTGTTCAAGCTGCAACGCTATCACTATCACGAACAAGCGCACCCGGGTGGGTTGATGGACGATGCCGAATGGAACGATATCGTGGGTATGCTCAAAGTGCAGGGGCCATGCCTTGATCCGGCGTTGCTCGAGTGGTGGGTGAAGCGGCTAGACTTAGCGAAAGCCTGGCGACGGGCCAGGGCCGATGCAGGACTGAGCAACGCCGACGATAAAGCAGTGACCGGCAAGTAAGAAGTGGCAGGGGAGAAGGAACACACGCTCATGTCCATGTTTCATGAGATTATCGAAGCGCTTTCCCTACTGGTGCAGACGCTCGACCATCTGGGTATCGTGTACTATATTGATGGATCTGTTTCCAGCGCCATCCACGGGACCCCTCGCCGAACACAGGATGTTGACGTCATTGTTGCTATGCAGCTCAATCAGGTTCACCCTTTTGTGCAGGCTCTCCAAAGCGACTATTATCTCGATGAGCAAGCTTTGAAAGATGCTATTGCTTTGAGGTGTCATACAGGCATGCCGAACACTGCTTTGAGGACGATCACGCGTCCCTGAGACCTGCATCAAGCAATGCTCGAGCTAACAGTTCGGTAACGCCAAGATGTGCTGCTTGCCGCGTCAGGAAAGACATATCCAGGTCAGTACCCTGGACTTTCACCATCCCAAGCAGGTCGTACCAGAGATCGTCGGCCCGCTCGTTGCTTCTCTTGAAGGCTTCAAGCAAAAGCAAGATCATCTGTTCGGGAGAGAGCACCGGGAGAGGCTGTTCTCCCTCAACGAGGGCAATCTTTCGTGCCCCCTGAAAGACTTGCTGCCCTATGGTAAGCATCGCAGGAAGGGTGACTATGACTTTGAGCAGCGACTCCAGATGCACAAGCGTAAAGCAGCTCTTATGCAGAATGGCTGCTTCTATCTCCTCTTTATGAAGCAGGTACAGACCACTCAGTTGAGCGCAGAAAGAGGGGAGATGCTTCTGGCCAAGATCAGCAATGAAGTCGATTTGCAGTGTTGCCCGCTGCAGGCCATAGAGTGAACTCGCGAGCGAGCCAGAGAGCGCGTAGGGAATATCCAGGTCTTGACATATCTTCGCTAGTGGACGGATTGCTCTCAGGTAATCGGGGGAATCAGCGACTTGTATGCTGTACGTGTGCAAAGCTCTGCGGAGTTCATCAGCCAGGTCTTTGCCGTACTGGTGCTCGAAGAACAGGAGTCTCACCTCCTCGTCATTGGCTTGGGGATGCAGTTGCCGGACATACTGACTGCCCGCTTCGACCATTGAAGCGGTCCATGCCTGGACAAAGGCAAAACGCCTGCTCATCGGGGCCTTGCGGATCATCCCGATGAGCACCAGTTCCGCATCCAGGCTCGTATCTGGCGATTGCGTCTTCATCGTCTCTCTTCCTCTGGCTCACTTACCTGTAGGGAGTGTACTGAATAGCAGGTGGGAAGTCAAGCTGTAATGCATGAACTGGTGAAGCATGACACAAGAAGGCAGTGCGATCACTCCTCGTAAGGATCGTTCTTAATCAGATGCGTAAACCGTTTCAAGTGCTCTTGTGCTACCAGCTTCTCCCTTTCCGACATCATCTCGGACTGTTGCAGCAGCAGAGACAGTCCTGTCAAATGCCGCCCCAACTCCGTATCATCACCCTGAAACCGCATTTGCTCCGGTTCCCATAGCTTCCCCTTTTGTTCATTATGCTATACTTGTAGCGAACTTATCCACACGGATATTCGCCACCTTATTTTATCACGCTTGAGATCCAGGAGTATCTATGCCACCAATTGCCCTCGGATTGCTGCTCGTAGCTGCCCTACTCCACGCGGGATGGAACCTGTTCGTCAAGCGGGCGGGGGAGAAGCAGGTTTTTACGTGGTGGGGACTGGTGGTGGGGTCTATCTGCTTTGCGCCGCTCCTGCTGGTGAGCCAATCATTCCCGCTGCACATATGGCCTTATGTTATCTTTAGCGCCCTGGTGGAGGGGGCCTATTACATTATCCTCACGAGTGCTTATGAGCATGGTGACTTCTCGCTTGTTTATCCGATGGCACGCGGCGCCGCGCCGGCATTTCTGGTGGTCTGGGCTGTCCTCTTCCTGGGTGAGCGGCCGCGACCGGCCGGATTTGTTGGCCTGGCTCTGCTCGTGCTGGGGCTGGTCATAGTTGGGGGAAATACCTGGTGGTCTTTAAGAAAGACAACGGCGCTGAGTAGAAGCGGGATTATTTTAGCTCTCAGTGTTGCCTTGTGTATTTCGATCTATTCGGCCATCGATGGTGCGGCGGTGCACATTGTTGCTCCTTTGCCTTACACGGTTCTGGTGATCAGCCTGAGTACTGTTTTCATTACCCCTGTGATACTGGTGCGCTACGGGGGGCGTGCCGCTGTGGCCGAGTGGCGCGCGAACTGGTTTCGTATAGTCATAGTCGGCATTTTGATGATGTTATCATATATGCTCGTGCTGCAAACTTACGCAATTGCCCATGTCAGCTATGCGGGAGCTATTCGCGAGATAAGTGTGGTCTTTGCTGCTTTTATCGGTTGGCGCTGGTTGGGGGAGGACTTTGGCTTGTTGCGCCTGGTTGGGGCGAGTGTGATTTTCGTGGGTATTCTGGTTATTGCTATTGGTGGTTAAGTATTAATGCGCTCTGAGAAATTCCCGTACCAGGGACATGTATTGTTTGAAGGCCACTCGGCGGATCAAGTGGCCGGTGTTCTCAAAATACACGATCCTGATATGTGGCTGCTCAGAGGGCATCTCGCGAAGCCCTGGTTGTGTGCCTGGTGCAGGAAAGGCCCAGGCATGTTTCATGATCAGGGCGGGACAGGTCACCCGCTTCAAAAGTTCAGCCGGGTCGTCCTTGTCCGAGTTGGCCCAGAGCTGCATACTGGACCTTGCCAGTTCGAGATCGAACTGCGCGTAGGCCTCGATCATCGGCACGTACTCGTCTTCGGGCCAGAGTGATCCACCTGTGGTTGGTAAGAGTTGTGGCAGTGCGGAGACCATGCGTTCCTGGTGGCTCATCGTCCTCAGCTGTTCAAGCCAGGCAAGCCAGCTGTTAACCCAGGCCTGGTAGCCCTCGGAGTTCGCGACTGCTCCACCTCTGGCTTCATCACCCCACCCCTCAAAGATGAAGGAGTGCACAAGCTCAGGGTACGCTGCCGCGAGACGCAGGACTGTTGAGCCCCCTTGCGATAAGCCGATGATGCGAGGGCGATCCAGGTTGAGCGCACGGATAACGCCCGCGGCATCCTCTACGAGCAGGCTCCTGGAAAATCCGCTGGCGATGCCGTCCGAGCGGCCATGTCCCCGGGCATCGACCATGATGATGTCGTAGTCCTGTTCGAGCTCTTTGGCGACGCGTAGCCAGGTCAGTCCGTATTCATTGAAGCCATGCAGAAGCAGCAGTGCGGGCTTCTCACCTCCCGTGCGATAGTAGTGGTGACGTATGCCGTTGGCGAAGACATCGCCCTCGCTCCAGTGCTCCGGGAGAAGGTCCTCGAGGGGACGATAGGTTTTCACAATAGCCTGCAACTCTGCATAGCTGGGTCCTTGCTGATTACTCATCATGGATGATGTCCTTTCTGTGCAGCCAGACATTAAGCCCTGGCATGCTCTTCTTTGCTCCTCAGTATACAGCATGACGTTACTTCACACGCAAGTTCTTTTGAGGCGAACTGTAACTTTTCTGCCACCAGGACGTATCTTCAGAGAAGTTCTCGTGAGGAGGTTAGTACACGATGAGACCGCTTCTCCATCTGTTGCAGACTGCGCTGAACGATAGGGACGAACTTGAGAGCATATCCGCAGGCTTTGTCGACGACGCCAGTCGCTTGAACCGGACGCAAGTTGCAGAGATTCGCTCTATCTTGGGATCCCACGACAATCCCGAAGAACAACTTCGTGCATACCTTGAGCATGCACGTGCCAGGAAGCTGCCTCTCAGCATAGCCGGCATGCGCCACACGATGGGCGGGCAGACGTTTACTCCTGGCGGCATCATCCTGGATATGCTCGGCCTTCATGAGATGGAACTGGACGAACAGATGACCGTTCTGCGTGTGCAGGCCGGGGCTCGCTGGTCCAACGTCCTGAGTTATGTGCATGAACGGGGATGCTCCATCAAAGTGATGCAATCAAACAACTCGTTTAGCGTTGGCGGCTCACTGAGTGCAAACTGCCATGGCTGGCAGCCCATGAGTTCGCCCATTTCATCGACGGTCGTAGCTTTCAGACTCTTGCTGGCCGATGGAACCATTGTCAGATGCAGCCGGGAAGGACATGCTGAGCTTTTTTCTCTCGCGCTAGGGGGCTACGGTCTGTTTGGCGTCCTGATTGATACGGAACTATCCGTGACAGAGAATGAGCGCTATCGCCTTACACACCGGGTGGTGCCCAGCGCAGAGTATCCAGCCTTCTATGAAGAGAAGATCAAGCGGGATGCACATATCGGACTGGCCTATGGCCGTTTGAATGTGGAGCCAGACCACTTTCTGCGTGAAATCCTCCTCAGTACGTACTCTGTTATTCCCAATCGCTCTCTATCACCGCTGGGCAAGCCAGACCTGGCGGGGATACGACGACTCGTCTTCCGGGGCTCCGTTGGGAGTGCATACGGCAAAGCACTCCGTTGGGATCTAGAAAAGCGCTTTGGTCAGATTCCCCTGGGAAGTGGCATCACACGCAATCACCTGCTCAACGAAGGCGTTGAGGTCTTTCAAAATCGCAGCGCAGCAAGCACAGATATTCTGCAAGAGTATTTTGTCCCTACCATCCGGCTAGAGCCGTTTCTTGAACAGGTGCGCACGATCATCCTCGCCCACCGGGCCGATTTGCTCAATGTGACGATCAGATTCATTGCTCCCGATCAAGAGAGTTTTTTGCGCTACGCCGATCAAGAAATGTTTGCCCTGGTGATGCTCTTCAATCAGCCACGTACACAACAAGCAGACCAACAGATGGCATACATGACCCGTGAGCTGATCGAAGCTGCCCTGGCATTAGGAGGTCGCTATTACCTGCCCTACCGCCTGCACGCAGCAGTTGAACAGTTCTATCGCGCCTACCCACAGGCACAGCAATTTTTCCAACTGAAGCGCAAGTATGACCCCGAGGAACTATTTCAAAATGAGCTGTATCGGAAGTACGGCGCTGTATCAGGAGTCTGAGATTCCGGTAAAGTACCAGGATTGCTTTGCACATGGGCTTTCTCAATGCTCGGGGCGGGCCAAACATGGGGCCGCTAGAAAATCTTGTCAGTGAACTCTACAGCTTCTTTGCCATTGATGGGGCCCCAAGTGATCCCGGCAGGCGCGTCCTGCTCGCCCATGCCTATGAGGCATACGCGGGGTTACGACCTGAGTAGTGTACAGGGTGATATTGTCCTGAAGGAGGTTTTTGTGGCAGAATTCCCGTCAACAGTAGGCTTCTTCGAAAAGAAAGTTTGACTCAATGAACCTGGGACTCTGAAAGCGGGCCAGAATAATATTCTGGCTGGCCGGGGGGAATGGGCAAGCGCAGGATGATAGTTGTGCCATGCTGTGCCTGTGGGCGGGGAACGGATTGAATAGCCAGGGTGCCTCCGGCTTCACGAGCTTTTAGCCGTGCCTTGAACAGGCTGGTTTTCTCGGGTGAAATCGCGTTGGTATCAAAGCCGCGTCCATCGTCGGTGATGTACACTTCGATGGTGCCATTTTTTTTAAGAACGTGGACTGTAGCATAGCTTGCCCCGGCATGATTGTAGACATTCAGCAGCGCCTGCGTGACAGTGTACGAAATGGCCTCGGCAACCGTTGCCCCATCTTCGGTCTGTTCCAGGTCGTGGCTGAGTTCATCAAGTGCCCACAGGTCAGACTGCACTTTGAGAGGCGATTCGGGATGGAGCCCGGGAAGGTCCTCGCGGATCAGCTTCTCCAGGTGGAGTCTCAGCCCCAGACTGCGCCGCTGGTAGGCATCTTCGACTAGCAGTTGCAGTCCGCGCAGATCACCTTCTAATTCTTCGCTGATCTTGCGCACTTTGCCCAGCGCCTCTGTAATCGGCTGGGCAGCAACTTTGCCGGAGGGATCTTGTGTGGCCTCGACTTTTAGCTTGTGCTGCCAGTGACCCAGCAGCGAACGAATACGCAGCGCCTGCTGCTTGGGTTGATCGTGGATGCGCTGGGAAAGCACCGAGCGTAAGTGCGCATCTGCATGGAGCAGCAGCGAGGTAGCTTGCTGGAGTTCGCGATTGGCCTGGTGAAGCTCGATATTCGCCCCGTGAAGTTCTTGAGCGGTTTTCTGCTGCTCGCGTAGCGCTGCCTCGCGCTGGTGCAGCGTCACTTCTAGCCTGTCAATCAGGCGCAAAGAACGGATAGCATACCAGAGGAGCAGCGGGTAGACGATGGCCAGTACCTCGAAGATTGCCAGCGGCAAAAGCGGGTGGCCGGTCAGTAAAATGGGGAGAACTCCGAAGCAGAAGCCCAGTCCTACTCCGCCGAACCACAGCGTTATAAGGTCGCCCAGGCGGCGGCGCACGTGGTCAGGAATACGCGATCCTGGCAGTATGCGGGAGACGCGCAGGAGTGAAATGAGGCCGGTGACAAAACTTATTAGACCGCCAAGGGCTCCATAGCTGAGAGCGATAATAAAATTAGCACGGCCCGCTACCTTGCCAAAGAGCAGAAAAGAACTCCACTCAAAGGCAAGCAGTGCAAGCAGTGGCAGGTAGGGCAATACATCTATCACCAGGCTGGGACGACGAGGGGAGCTCATAGCCTCTGGTCGGTACGTCAAACTGAGATGAATAAAAGCCGCTCCAAGTAATGCAAATGCGGGAATCCAGAGCAATTGGATAACGATACTGGCAGAATAGGCCTGCTGAACGTTGCCCCAGTGACTATAGAGCAAGAAGAGCATAGCCGGTGGCAGTAAGGTGATGCCCTCGACTGCTCCCACCCATTCCTGTGCGGTAATAAGCAATAGGATGCCAACCACCAGCCAGCTCATACCTGCCAGAAAGGCCAGACCATAATTCTGCCACCACATATCCCAGGTGAACTGTACAGCGGGAAGCGAGGCCTGCTCCTGGGAAGTGCCATTATGCTGGATAGTGTAAGTAATACTATCGCCAGGGCTGGCCTGCTTGTATGCATCCATCAAGGCTACTGCGTCTGGCGGTCGCTTATGTGTCGAGTCAAAAAGCGCCTGCCCATGCTTACCGGTGACGTGGATAGCGGTAATATGGTCGCTATTGCTGACGGAACTGGCAGAGGCAGCGAATGAAGGTAATTGAGGTGGTGTAGAGACGACAACGACTTGTCCATCAGTGTCGATGGCCCAGAAAAAGCCGCCGAAGGTATTTCCTATCTCGCGCAGTAAGCGCAACTGCCCAATTGCACTGATTATGACCAATGCCAGGGCAACGAGCAGGTAGAGTATGATGAAGCGAGGCCGTAACCGTCGCCACCATGTATCATTTGTTGTAGATATAGATGAAATAGACACGCTTTAGTCTAGCATGTTCATAAAGCTGAATGCAAGTGACATTTGGCGGCTCGACTTGCCGATACTTCCAGGTAATGGTATAGTAATAGCAGAATAGTTGCATGTATGTACAGCTATTCATAAGAAAAAAGAAAGAGGAAGTTTGTATGGCATCCCGACCAGCTAAAACAGTCCTGATGGCTGATGTTCCAGGGGAGGATATGTGCCAGGAACGCTCCATCCATTCAGAGCATGTAGTGGCTGTACGACACAATCTATTAAGTACGGACAAAGCAATGGGTCTGGCCGCTCTCTTTGGCGTTCTGAGTGATCCCACGCGCCTGCAGGTCCTCTATGCTTTGCTGAAGGCACCTACCGGTGAGTTATGCGTGTGTGACCTGGCATCTGGTCTTGGTCGAGATGATACTACTATCTCGCACCAGCTGCGCGTTCTGCGCAACCAGCAGACAGTCGCCATGCGCAAAGTCGGACGGGTTGTGTATTACCGGCTGGTGGATGAGCATATTCGCCTGCTGCTTGAACTTGGTTTGACCCATGCAAGCGAGTTGCCGCTGGTTTCTTTCCACAGGGAAGCGCAGGTGCCCGCATGAGTGCTCAACATGTTGGACATCAACATAATCATACGCATGGCATGGCCAAACAGACTCTGCGTTTCGCCTTCTTCTTGACAATCATCATTCTGCTTGCTGAGCTTGTCGGCGGCCTGATAGGCAACTCGCTCGCGCTGCTCTCCGATGCCGGTCACGTCGTAACCGACATTTTTGCGCTGGGTTTAGCCTGGTTTGCCACGGTTCAGGCCGAGAGACCGGCCAATGCGCATAAGACTTTCGGCTATCACCGTGTAGGCATCCTGGCGGCCCTGGTCAATGCTGTCACGCTGATTCTCATCGCCTTTGCCATTACCTGGGAAGCTGTGCAGCGTTTTCAGCATCCACAGCCGGTGCAACCACTGGTCATGTTCATTTCAGCGGGGATTGGCATTGCCATCAATCTTTTCATCGGCTTTGGCTTACGAAGAGAAGGCCATAGCCTCAATGTGCGTGCAGCAACCCTCCATGTCTTTAGTGATGTGGCAGCTTCCGTCGGGGTCATCATAGCCGGTATTCTCATCCTCTTGACCGGCTGGACGCTGGCTGATCCGTTGCTTTCGGTTGGTATTGCCGTACTCATTGCCGTCGGGGCCTGGCTTATTATACGTGAAACCACGGATATACTGATGGAGGCCGTTCCCAGGGATATTTCTCTGTCGGCTCTGGTCAACGATATGAAGGGCGTCGGAGGTGTACAGGATGTACATGACCTGCACGTCTGGAGTATCGCCAGCGGCATGTATGCGCTCTCGTGCCATACCCTCATCGATGATCTTCCTCCCAGCGGTAGTTCTCCTATCCTGCAATCGCTGACCACCCTGCTCAACGAGAAGTATCATATCGGTCATGCAACGATCCAATTCGAGTGCAAAAATCAACAGGGAGCTTGCTGCGAGATGGACGGTCTCTATTGCCGCCTGGAAGCAGTAAAAGAGAAGTGCAATGGTCACCATTCTACTCATGAAATTTCACCTTTAGCTAAACAAAATCGTTAGGCTCAGCCAGGGCGTATAATCATTTTGAAAGGCAGGAGCATGATGGCGCAACAAGCCAAAGTAGTGAATGATATGCAGCGTTCCCGCTCACAAGTTCTTCAACGTACAGGGCAATTGCGCCTGGGAGTAAGGATCGAACTTGTCACCATCATCTGGATGACCATCGAGGCCAGCATTGCCATCGTCACCGGCTTCGCCACGCATAGTGTCTCTCTACAAGGCTTTGGCATTGATAGCATCATCGAACTCATTTCTGGCGGCGTCTTACTGTGGAGGCTCCGAGTTGAGCAGCGTGGAGGAACCACAGGAGTAGTGGAGCGGGCAGAGCGTAGAGCTGCCTGGATTACCGCTATCAGTCTCTTCGCCCTTGCCGTCTATATCGTCGGTGATAGCGCTTTCGCATTTTTGACCCGGAGCCATCCCGAGGCATCCTGGTGGGGCATAGGCCTGGCTATCGCGGCAACAATTATCATGCCGCTCCTCTGGCGGGGCAAGTTACGCGTTGCCAGACGCATCGAAAGTGCCGCCCTCAAAGCCGATGCTATGTGTAGCATTACCTGCGCCTACATGGCCATTACCCTGCTGGTCGGCCTTCTACTCAACAAATTTTTCGGCTGGTGGTGGGCCGATCCCCTGGCTGCGCTCGCTCTCGTCTACTTCATCGTTAAAGAAGGCCGAGAGGCTTTGCATGAAGCGCGCACCGGTGAGACGTGCAGTTGCGGTGAGGAGGAGTGTTCTTAAGCAAAAACTCCTAGCTTCAATCTAAAAATATCCCTGTAATAGGGGATATGTCAAAAGGCTTACGGTTCCTGTCGAGTAATTCCTTGCATGCGGTCAAAGCCCTTGTCATATGAGTAAAGGATATGTGAGTTTTGCTGCTCCATCGACGCGATGATGAGTGTGTCGCCGAAATCCAGTTTAGTGGAAGCATATAGGTCAAGTGCTCGCAATACGCTGAGTTGATTTTGAAGTCGAAAATGTGGAAGGCGAACTAAAGGGCTTAACAACTCCCGAACTTCGTTACGAGCTACGTGGTAAAGTCGAGGCGAGGAAAGCACATATACAGCATCGGCGATAACGGTATCAGGAGCTACAACTGTCAGACGGCCTTCTTCAATTTGCTCAAAAAGAGCATCTGCTGCCGCTTGTTTCTCCAGATCATCTCCTGTAAGAAAACGGATTATAACATCTGTATCAATGAAAGGTTGTGTCATTGTCGCTCCTCGTATTTCGCTTTTAGGCGATCCTCATGAGCAATCTTTTGCATCTCCTGCCATGACAATGGTTTGTTCAATCTACCTGCTGCTCCACGAATCGAAGCGATATCTGGATAACGAGGAACTCTTAGCTTCACTGTTCCCTCTTCGTCGATCACGAACGCAATCTTATCATTGGTTTTGAGACCAAGGTATTTACGAACTTCAGCTGGGATAGTTACTTGTCCTTTGCTAGTGATAGTAGAAATGATCTCTTTCATGTTAACTCCATTTTGTAAGGCATTACTACCTGAGTAAGGAAATACTACCATTTTCCTTACATTTTGTCAACTTGTAAGAAAGTAGAACTCAGATTTGGAAATTTCCTCTTGACATATCTCTGACTGACATGTAAAATAATGACCAGAAAGTCAAAAAATCCCTGTCAGGTCAAAAACGCTATGAGAAGTCAAATCTTGGCATATAAGTCACATGTTATACAAGGAGGTTTAACATGACACCCGCAACGATGCTTCCTCGTACTTTAAAGGAGAGGCAACGCCAGGAGCGTGAGGCTCTTATTCTCCAGGCAGCGGAAGAAGTGCTGATCGAGAAGGGCTATCACGAAATGTCCATGGACGAGATAGCAGCTCGTGTTGGCATTTCCAAAGGCACCGTCTATCTCCACTTTGCCAGTAAAGAGGACCTGGTGTTTGCGCTTTTTGAGCGTGATATGCAGAAGTTTCAAGAACTCGTAGAAGCGAGAATTGACCCGGCTTCCACCGCCAGAGGCAGGATGGAAACTATTCTGCATCTTATGTTTGAAGGACTTTTAAGCAAACGTATTAGATTGCTCTATATTATCTACAACAGTTCAGAGCTGCGGAAAATTTTTATTGAGAAGAAGGGTTGTATGCGAGAGATGATGGAACAGCTTACTACATGTGTCACCTCTTTACTTGAGGAGGGAAAAGCGAGTGGTGAGTTTGATGCAACGCTTGCAACTTCCGTTATGCTCAGCGCATTTTTTAGTTTATTGTCGCCTAAAAGTTATGAACGTCTGATAGGTGACGATCAGTTGCCGCCAGGTGAATTGGTTAAGCAATTAGGACGGATTTACTTTAAAGGTATTGCCGCCAATTAAAAGTTTAAAGGGGAAATTAATGAGAAATGTTGTATCTGGATCTGATGTCGCGAATGGAACATCAAAGCAGCCCGCTTCAGTACAAGACTATGAGCAACCACGCTATTCAAAGCGTGATACCATATTGACTATGGCCGGTGTATTGATGGTCATGTTGCTTGCCTCGCTAGACCAGACGATTGTCTCGACGGCCTTGCCGCGAGTTATCGCCGATCTTCAAGGCTTTGACCGTTACACCTGGGTCTCGACGGCCTATCTGTTGACATCTACGGTCACGGTACCCATTTATGGTAAGCTTTCCGACCTTTTTGGCCGCAAACCGATCTTCCTCTTTGGCGTGGTCATATTTCTGATTGGTTCAGCTCTATCGGGGGCTTCCCAATCAATGAATGAGTTGATTGCCTTCCGTGCCTTCCAGGGGCTAGGTGCTGGCGCTCTTATGCCTATAGCCATTGCCATCATTGGCGACCTGTTCACGCCGCGTGAGCGTGGTAAATGGCAGGGCCTCACGGGTGGTGTATGGGGGCTGTCGGCTATCATTGGTCCGACGCTTGGTGGCTGGATTACGCAGAATACATCGTGGCGTTGGGTCTTCTACGTGAACCTGCCTGTTGGTTTAGCTGCCATGCTGGTATTGATTTTCTTGATGCCGTCACTGCGTAGTACAGGAAAGCAGGTCTCGATTGACTACATTGGTGCTGCGCTGCTCATTCTGGGTACAGTACCCCTGCTGCTTGGTTTCAGCTGGGCTGGCTCTCAGTACGACTGGTTATCGCCGCAAATTCTCGGCCTTTTCGCTGTCTCATTGGTTGCATCAACCGCCTTCGTAATCTACGAGGCACGGCTGGAGCGACTTGGTGGACAGCCCATCATTGAGCCAAGTTTATTCAAAAATAGCATTTTTACCGTCTCGACTATCATCACCATCATCTTTGGTATGGGTCTGTTTGGAAGCATCTTCTTCATCCCGCTGTTTGTGCAGGGGGTGATTGGTACTTCTGCCACCAATAGTGGTCTCATCCTGACGCCATTGATGTTGACCTCAATTGTCGGCAGCGTTGCCTCTGGTCAGCTGGTCTCACGCCTGGGCAGGTACAAGTGGATTGCCATTAC
>WNGM01001042.1_pt1 | contig 22473 bp, 22 predicted proteins | sample 5400571 | NCBI WGS metagenome assembly WNGM01 (sample SAMN13153378, study PRJNA577476) | soil metagenome | isolation source: 100 cm soil or saprolite under Garry oak tree replicate 2 | place: USA:California | collected 2016-06-15 | reverse complement strand
TTTTATTGAGGCTTCGCCCTATCGGGCTCGCGCTTCGCGCCCTCTCCCAGAGGGAGAGGGTCGATCTTCCGCAATTTGAATTTATTCACGGCTCGAATCTTACGCTTGTAGGTCATCGGAGGATGTCAATCTCAGGCAAACGCCTATACCTTATGAGAGCCGCCGGGTGTAAACCTCTTTATCTCGTAATGTTGTGCCTTCGCAAAGAGCGTAGCGCGGCGAGGCGACTTCAGATGAGTAATCACCGATGACAAGTTTTCACTGGTATGCTGTGCGGCTCAGACCGCGCTTCGAACGGAGTGTCGCCTTTTATTTGGACTGGCTACGTATCGAACACTTCTTACCGCTCCAGCGGCTCACTCGGGAATCGATGCACGGCATTCGATCGATCGAACTACCCCTATTCCCAGGAGTTGTGTTCTGCAATTGCGATGCGCGGATGCGCCGGTCGGTGATGACCATTCCGGGAGTACTTGCTTTTCTTAATGCCGTCGCTGAACAGGACATCACGGATCTTCGGCGCATTGTTGAAGCTGGATGTCCGGTTCAGAGGTGGCCCTACACGTCACAGGGTGCGACGATGATCATCGAAAAAGGGCCACTCCGTGGGGTGAAGTGCATCCTCGAGACAACATCGGGATCGGGTACTCCTCGGTTCATTTTCTCGATTCACATACTCCATCGTTCGCTCGCTTTGAAGGTCGATCACGTGGCAGGATTTCCGTATACGCGTCCGAGGTCGAAAGCAAGCTGATTCCGAAATTGCTAGATCACGATTCGCGTGTAGCGCGAATGAGAGCTTCCATGTGGTCGAGATAGGTTTCAAGCGCTTTACGCCCCGCACTCGTAAGCCGGTACTCGGTCTTGGGCAGACGTCCTTCGAAGTATTTTTCGCAGCCGACGTATTGAGCTTCTTCAAGTTTTCGTGCGTGCACGCTCAGGTTGCCATCGGTGGTTTTCAACAGTTCCTTAAGCTCGTTGAAGCTCATCGTATCATTTACCGCGAGCGCGCTCACAATTCCGAGACGGATAGGTTCGTGAATCAACCGGTCCAGGTTCGCCGCGCGGCTTTGAGCCGCGCGGCTGCGCAGGCTTTGCGGTTTGGAGTGGCTTACTGCTTTATTGTGTCTAGCCACCATAGCTCCTTGCGATCACAGCGCCGAAAACGATTTGCAGGCCGCCGAATCCTGCTGCCATGAACCAGTTCCCCCACGCGACCGGGCTAAAGAGCGCAACCGCACCCAGCAGCATGAAGCACACTCCCATGATGGGAACGACCTTGACGGAGAACGCTCCACCCGTTACGACGGCGACGCCGTAAAGCAGCAGCCACACGCCCGGCATGAGGCCAAACAGGGCGTTTTTGTAAAGAACAACGGTCAGGATTCCGCCGGCAATCATCGCGGGACAAAGGCTCAGTGCAAACTTCCGTCCTGCCCCATACAGCAGCGTGGATTGGAACGCCTTGGCCTTCTGCTGCATCGCCCAGCCCCCAATCGCGAGTGCGAGGATCGCTTCGCCGAGCCAACTGTCAAACCAAAGCTCCTTCGACGGGAGGCGGCTTGAAATGAGCGCGGTCAAGAGTGCACTAATTCCCATCAGAATGCCACCCCAACCCGGCACAGCTGTGAAGGAGCCCGCACGCTCCATTGTCTCTCGGATGTATTTGAGATTCTCAACCGCACGCTCATTGATGGACACCACAGTGGCGTTTTTCATCTTCATGACGATAGGGGTCCGAGCTCCTATAGTCAAGTACTTTACCACACAAAGAGGCTTCTTCGTGTTGATGCGATCACTTGGCCCGCGCGGAAGCATTATCGAAGGTGTAAACAAATTGAAAAGCGGCCCTCTCCCATCTGGGAGAGGGCGGCGCGACAGCCAGCGGGCTGGCGCGCCGGGTGAGGGTCGCGCGAAGCGCGAGCCCGATAGGGCGAAGCCTCAAGAGAAGTCTATTCGAATCTTGAGACCCTCACCCTGCCGTCTCCCAGAGGGAGAAGGTGACTCTTTCGCAATTCACAGCCTTTATACATCGCCCTACGGTTCAAAGAAGCCCCTAGTCCCCTACCTATTGCGCGCGGGCGCGCGTTAGGCTACTCTCAGCAAGATTGAATTTTCATACGAGGTAAGCAAAAGGAATGCCTGATCTTTTACGGGCGCTTGCGATATCCGGTTCAATACTCATTGCCGTTGTTATTTTCATCGTGATTGTGAGCTACGTTACTGTCCGGCGAGGCGAAGTGGCAATGGCAGAGGACGTCAAGCGGACCGGAGGCGGCTCAGCACATCACTAACTCGCAACTCTCGAGCGGAATCATAATGGTGAGCAAGCCAGTGGCCACCACCCCTTCTGATCCGGACAGTACACGGTTTCCACCCGCCGCCTGAAGTGCGAGCCGACAAGGCGGAGCCTCAAAAAAGCCGCTGCGGATTATTCCCCGAAAGCGCCCATAGCACGAAATTTCTTATGACGGCAATCGACGAGCTCGTCCGGACTAGCGTTCTGCAATTCACGGAGCTGGCGTTCGAGTACTGAACCGAGGCATTTCGCCATTCCGGCTGGATCGTTTTGAGCGCCCCCTTCAGGTTCGGGAATGATCTCATCAATCAAGTGACACCGCTGGAGATCTCCAGGAGTGAGCTTCAAGGCTTCGGCGGCTTCGACCGCATGTAGTTGATCGCGCCACAGGATAGCCGAGCAGCTTTCGGGAGCGATAACCGAATAGATCGAGTATTCGAGCATGTTTACGCGGTCGCCGACGGCGATTGCGAGAGCGCCTCCCGAGCCTCCCTCACCCGTGATGGTTGCGATGACCGGCACACGAAGCTGAGACATTTCCCTTAAGTTATATGCGATAGCTTCCGCCTGCCCGCGCTCTTCAGCGTCAATGCCAGGGTACGCTCCCGGCGTATCAATGAATGTCAAAATGGGCCGGTTGAATTTCTCGGCGATTTTCATGACGCGGAGAGCCTTGCGGTAGCCTTCAGGTTTAGGCATTCCGAAGTTCCGGTATTGCCGCTGTTTGGTGTCCTTTCCCTTCTGGTGGCCAAGCATGCACACGGGCCGGTTGCCCAAGCTACCGAAACCGGCGACGATGGCGGGATCGTCGGCGAATCTCCGATCCCCGTGCATCTCGACAAAATCCGGGCACAGGTGTTGTATGTAATCCAGAAAGTAAGGACGTTGCGGATGACGTGCGAGCTGTACCTTTTGGTACGCTGAGAGCTGATCCATATTCTAAGTCCCGCTCTGGGACTCCGTTGAATCCAATGGACGGCCCCGTAGATTAGACGTAATCCATGGCGGGGCCTATTTTAGGACAGTTGCACGGTATTGCGTCCGCAGATGCGTTCGACGGACTCCACGAACTCACGGTCCGGGGAGATCTTCACGTAAGGGTTCGGCCGGACCAGCGCGGTAAACCGACCGGGAAATTCTAGCTCAAAGATTACTTCGGCCGAGCCTCTTTTTTCGTCAATGATCGGCTGAAGCCGCTCGGCAAGGTCCGGAGGGGCAATTGAGCCGTCGATTCGAATCGTTACGATCCGGCTCAGCACTTCTTTCACGCGTTCCATCGGAAGGAGATCGGTGGCCAAAATTTTGCTCGACGATTCGTCGTTGTCGAGTTTGCCGCGAACGAATACAGGTGCATCGACTTCAAGCAGACGCTGAACCTTTGTGTAGATTTCCGGAAAAACCAGCACCTCCACGATTCCTTCCCAATCTTCGAGCAGAATCACACACATCGCATCGCCCTTTTTGGTCCGCATGAGGCGGATGGCGGAGACCAGACCTCCAATCGAGACATCGAATCCGGAAGGCTTCTCCGACAGAACTCCTGTGGTCGCATTTCCATACGTCTTGACTTCATTGGTGTATTTCCGAAGGGGATGTCCCGTGATGTAGAAGCCCAGCGTTTCCTTTTCATGCTTCAGCTTCAAACCCTCCGGCCAGGGATCGGCTGGATCAAGGCCGTTATTGCGGTTGCCCACAACAGTAATCATTCCGAATAACCCGCCTTGCCCTATTTCCCTCTCGCGCTGCTTGCGCTGCCCCCAGTCCATGGCCCGATCGATATTCGCGTAGAGCAGAGATCGATCTGTCTCGATACTGTCGAACGCCCCTGCCTTGACGAGGCTTTCAATAACGCGTTTGTTTACGGTGCGAAGATCAACCCGCTCACAGAAATCGAAAAGCGATTCGAACGGTTTGGAGGCGACGATGGACGTAATGGCCGTTTCTCCAACGTTCTTAATCGCTGCGAGGCCGAAGCGGATGCCGTCTTTCGTAGGCGTGAAATGCACATCGCTGGAATCGATGTCGGGAGGCTGGATGGCGATTCCCATGTCGCGGCATTCGTTGATGTACTTAACAACCTTGTCCTGGTTTCCACGTTCACTCGTCAGAAGCGCCGCCATAAAGTATTGGGGGTGGCGCGCCTTCAAATAAGCCGTACGATAGGCCAGAACGGCATACGCCGCCGAATGCGACTTGTTGAAGCCGTATCCGGCAAATTGCTCCATCAGGTCGAAGATTCGGGTGATCTTCTTCTCATCTTTGAATCCTTTGGCACGCGCACCGCCCAAGAATTTTTCGCGTTGTGCGGCCATTTCTTCGGCCTTCTTCTTCCCCATCGCACGGCGCAGCAAATCCGCCTCACCTAGCGAATAGCCGGAGATGACATTGGCAATTTGCATCACCTGTTCCTGGTAAACGATAACGCCGTATGTCTCCTCGAGGACTGCCTTCAGCTCCGGCAATTCGTACTCGATCTTTTTTACGCCATGTTTGCGCTTGATGAAATCGTCGATCATGCCGCCGCCAATAGGGCCGGGGCGATATAGCGCATTGAGAGCAGTGAGATGTTCGATGCTGGAAGGCTTGAACTTGCGAAGGATGTCTTTCATGCCCGAACTTTCAAACTGAAATACGCCGTCGGTCAAACCGGCCGAGAAAAGCTCGTACGTTTTTTCGTCATCGAGCGGAACCGTGTCCATATTCAGGTCGAGACCTTCGTACAGCTTCAGCATTTTCAGCGTATCGTCGATGATCGTTAGCGTCGTAAGGGCGAGAAAATCCATCTTAAGCAGCCCGATTTTCTCGACATCCATCATCGGATACATTGTCGTGATTTCATCTTTGTTCGACTTGTATAGAGGAACAAAGTCTGTCAAGGGCTGAGGTGAAATCACCACACCGGCGGCATGTGTGGAAGCGTGCCGCGCCAGGCCTTCGAGCCGTTTGGCAATTTCGATGAGTTCCTTGACCCGGCCATCACTTTGAATCAAAGCCTTCAGGTCGGCACTCTGATCCATCGCCTTCTCGAGCGTAATGTGCAACTCCGCCGGAACCAATTTGGCGATTCTGTCGACTTCGGCATAGGTCATCTCCAAGCCCCGGCCCGTATCTCGAATGACGCCACGTGCAGCCATAGTGCCGAAAGTGATGATCTGCGAAACATTCTCGCGCCCGTACTTTTTTGTCACGTAATCGATAACAGCAGCCCGCCGGTTCATGCAAAAATCGATATCGATATCCGGCAACGTCACGCGCTCGGGATTGAGAAAACGCTCGAAGAGAAGTCCGTACTGCAGCGGATCTAAGTCAGTTATCCGCATACAATAGGAAACCAAACTGCCTGCGGCCGAACCACGGCCGGGGCCTACTGGAATGTCGTTTTCCCGAGCGTACCGGATAAGATCCCAAACAATCAGGAAGTATCCCGAGTACTTCATTCCTTGAATGATCCGAATTTCTTCTTCCAGGCGGGCTTCGTAGGCGGAAAGTGGATTTTTGAGCAGCCCGCGGCCGGCAAGCGGTTTCAGAAGTTCCAGCCGGTCCTGAAAACCGTCGTGGACGATTTTCGCAAAGTAGGTGTCGATCGTATAGCCCGGCGGAACTGTGAATTCCGGAAAGGGATTTTGAACCTTCTGAAGCTGGAGACAGCAGCGTTCGGCGATCTCGACGCTTTGATCGAGGACGAAGGGAAGCTCGCCGAATACACGGTTCATTTCTTCTCGCGTCTTGAAGTAGAACTGATCCGTGTAAAACTTCATCCGGTTTGGATCGTTGACAGTCTTTCCCGTTTGGATACACAACAGAATGTCATGGGCCCGGCAGTCATCCTGCTGCATGTAGTGACAGTCGTTGGTTGCGACCGGACGAATTCCAGTGCGTTCCGATATCTGCAGCATATCGGGGATGATTTTGCGTTGTTTCTCCAGGCCGTGATTGTGGATCTCCAGGAAGAAACGGTCTCGGCCGAAAATGTCCAGATATTCGCCGGCCGCTCTTTCGGCCTGGTCCGCGCGCCCACCCAAGACGTTTGAAGCCACTTCGCCGTTTAGACAGGCCGATAGGCCGATGAGTCCTTCGCTGTGCTGGCTGAGCAGGTCCTTATCAATTCGTGGTTTGTAATAGAAACCTTCAAGGTACCCTTTCGAAACAAGCTTGACGAGGTTCTGGTACCCTCTCTCGTTTTCACAGAGAACAATCAGATGATGCGGGCGGCCGCTGGCGGGATCGCGATCGAACCGGCTCGTCTTCGCGATGTACATCTCGCAGCCAATGATCGGCTTGACACCGTACTTGGTCGTGGCTTCGTAGAATCCGATTGCGCCAAAAAGATTCCCATGATCGGTCACAGCCACCGCCGGCATTTTGTATTTGGCAGCAGTCTTGGCCAGCGTGTCGTGATCGCAGGCTCCATCGAGAAGACTGAAACCCGAATGCAGATGGAGATGAACGAACGTTGACATAGTTTCTAAGTCTTCCCCTCCTCGCAGAGGAAGGGAATCCCAGCGAGATTAACAACCCCTACTCCCATTCAATCGTCGCCGGAGGTTTGGATGTGATGTCATAGACGACGCGGTTGATTCCCTTTACTTCGTTGACGATCCGATTCGAGATCACCGCCATCACATCGTATGGAAGCCGAACCCAATCGGCCGTCATACCGTCGGCACTGTGGACAGCGCGAACGGCGAGCGTGTGTTCGTAGGTTCGAATGTCGCCCATGACGCCGACACTCTTTACGGGAAGAAGCACACCGAAAGATTGCCAGATCTGCCGGTATAGGCCTGCCCTTTTGATCTCAGAAACCAAGATGTCATCCGCGTCTTGGAGCATATAGACGCTTTCCCGTGTAATCTCGCCCATGATTCGCACAGCAAGACCGGGTCCCGGAAACGGCTGCCGCCACACCACGTCTTCTGGGAGCCCGAGTTGAAGCCCGACACGCCGTACCTCATCCTTGAACAGCTCGCGTAACGGTTCGATGAGCTTCAGATGCATTCGTTCCGGCAAACCGCCCACGTTATGGTGCGATTTAATCGTCTGCGAGGGCCCCTTCACCGAGACGGATTCGATGACATCCGGGTACAACGTCCCCTGCACAAGAAAATCGACAGAACCAATCCGCTGTGCTTCCTCTTCAAAAACACGAATAAACTCATTCCCGATCAGCTTCCGTTTTTTCTCCGGATCGGTAACACCGGCGAGCATGTTCAAAAAGCGTTCAGACGCATCAATACCTTGAATGTTGAGATGGAGATTGTCCTTCAGCATCGAAAGGACTTTCTCGTATTCATTCTTTCGCAGCAATCCGGTGTCAACGAAAACGCCGACGAGACCATCGCCGATCGCTCGTGAAACCAGAGTCGCGGCGACCGTCGAATCCACCCCGCCGCTGATTGCGCACAGCGCACGGCCATTGCCGATCTGGTTGCGAATGCGGTCGACGGCCGTTTCGATGAACGAGCCCACTGTCCAATCCCCCCGGCATCGGCATACATCAAACACGAAACGGCGCAGCAGTGCTTCTCCGTTTTCCGTGTGGGCGACTTCGGGATGAAACTGAACACCGAAAACTTTCCGGACCGGATCTTCCATAGCCGCAATTGTCGTGTCCGTACGGGCTGTCACTTCAAAGCCCGGGGGAGCCTCGAGGATGCGATCTCCGTGACTCATCCAGACGCGGCGCATACCATCGAGGAGGCATGATGGCCGAACTGATTCCAGAGAGCGCGATCCATATTCGCGCTGTGCGGCAGATTCAACACGTCCGCCGAATTCTTTTCCGATCAATTGCATCCCGTAGCAGATTCCCAAAATGGGGATTCCGAGCTTGAGAATGGCCGGATCGCAAACTGGGGCGCCCGTTTCGTAAACCGAAGACGGGCCGCCGGACAACACAATACCTTTGGGTTGTTGCGCCTTCAGCTTCTCAAGAGAAATGCTGAAAGGGACGATTTCTGTGTAGACGTTCGCTTCCCGAATCCTGCGGCCGATGAGTTGTGTATATTGTCCACCGAAATCGATGATGAGAATTGTTTCAAACTTCGACGACATTCTGCCTCATTATAACAACCGCCGAGAACCTCACGACGAGCAGGTAACTGTGCAGGACAGTCATAAAAGCCATCCCGACAGCCGCTGTTCCGAGCATCAGCAGTGCATCCCTCCACCCCGAGACACTCAAGAAACCCACACCGACCATCAGAGCGCACGATCCACTAATCATCGTTTCAAACAACAACAGAATTCCTATCAGACCAGCGACCCGAAAGAGGTCCGTTCCGAGAAGCTCAATAGCATCGCTGCGAACGAGCGTCTCTATGGTCGTGAGCAGAAACCCCAGCGCAGCTAGCGTAAGGACGACAATAAGCGCTGCGCCTCTCGTGTCCGGCCACATTTGACCCCATTCCGCAAACGGACTGACAAAATAGCGCGAGAAACAAATGGCTCCGAAGGCAAGTCCAGCGTTCGTAAGGAAGAGGCACTTCAGGACGCTTGCCACAAGGAAGGTGCCAAACCTCTCCCCCTGGGAGAGGTCGGCACGACAGCCAGCGGGCTGGCGCGCCGGGTGAGGGTCACAGGTCTCGCCGAATCTTGAAACCCTCACCCGGCGCTTCGCGCCTCCCTCTCCCAAAGGGAGAGGGAGGATCTTCGCTCGAAACGCCGCTTCAAAAACAAACCAGATCACTAGTGACAAGAACAGTACCACGGCGAGGGCCCCGAAGATTTGCGCCCGGTGAACCGCCGAAAACTCGCGGAGAAGGGCGAAAGCCACGGCAGTATTGACAGTGTTATTGGCTGTATCCAGCCAACCAACCGACCGGAACCTGGATCCAAACCAGGCCGCTACCAAAAGCAGGGCTGTTGCCGTCAGGACGAACCAAATTGCCTTCCAGACGAGATCGAGAAACACGACACCGAGACGGCGATGGGCCAACCGAAACGCGCCGCGAAGCAAATCATCCAGCATCACATTTCTAGAGCAGGCGCCAACATGATCTGCTCTGCGGTTTGGATCGCATTCGAGGCTGCGATTCGCAGATTGTCTGCCACCACCCACAGCGCGTAGGTGTCGCTGGTCGACAGATATTGCACGCGGCCTATATGGATCGTTTCGGTACCCACCACACCCACAGGTGAGGGGCCTCCTACAAACGAGCCGGTCGAGAAATACGTGTTGCGTCGAAGCTGCGCCGACAATTCCTCGGGTGGGGGCGCAGCCAGTAACCGGACAAAAATAGAAAACGCGTGCGAATGAAACACCGGGGCCTGGACGGCTGAGATGAGAGGTTGCGGAAACGTCTTTCCGAGAATTTCGGCGAGCTGTTCCGCGATCCGGCACTCGGTTCGCACCGCGGTTTCCGCTTCCGGCAGAATGTTGAAAGCAAGCTGGCCCCGGAAGATCTTGTTCTCCACCTTTTGGAAATTCAAAAGATTAACAGTTTGTTCTTGAAGTTCATCCACGCCGGCGTTGCCGCGTTCGGAGGCCGGCTCGAGGACGGTAACGGCAGCGGACTGCACTGCGAATTTGTTATGCAGCTCCGATAACACCCGGCCCAGAACAATGGCCGCGGGATGCGGATTCACGTAATAACCTTTTCGGCGGAGTACCCCCGCACCCGATATTCCGTGAAGAAAAAGGATGCCCGTTTGGCCGGTCTGAGTCAGGTCGATCGTCAACTCCGGGAATGGCGCGCCGCTCGCCACATACGATTGCATGATCTCGGGGCTGCAGGTGAAGAATGCAATGTCGATATCTTTGAGAGCCTGAGGCGAAATGACCTGCGTTATCTGAATGTCTCGAGCGAACTCCTGAAGCAGCCCGGCATATTCTTCGGTTTCAAGCAAAGCTACCCGGCCAACGGGTAGGCCACGATCGTCCAGCATTTGACGCAGTTCTTTACCTAAAAGGGAGGTGGACCCGACGATCACAATATTCGGAGATTTGCGCAGCCGATCCTGGTTCATCTAACTTTTGATGTTACCATGCACAGGCTCGGAACGGCCGGCGCTGGACGGCAGGAAACGGCGGACGGTATGTACGAGTTCGTAAATCAGGCCGGAACTGACGTAAAGCGACGCCATCACGAGCAGCATGATCTCCGAATACAAATAAATCAGGCTGATCAGCATCGCGGTTCCGAACAGAGCACGACTGGGACGGGCTTTGTGGACATCAAATTCCTTGAAGCTGTAATACCGTACGGTACTGATCATCAAAAAGGCCATAAATAGTATTAAGAACGACCACAAGAGTGCTGATCCCACCATCAACGTCGGCGTTTTGAAGAAATGCACAACCGCCGCGATCATTGCGGCTGCGGCCGGAATCGGCAGGCCGACAAAGTAACGTTTCGAACTCGTTTCGGACTTGGCCTGCAGATTAAAACGCGCCAAGCGAAGCGCTCCACAAACGACAAAAGCAAAGCTGGCCAGCGATCCAAGTTGATGCACGTGCCTGGCAGCACTGCCTTCGATGCCCTCACTGGCGCCGAAACCCCAGTTGAAAGCCAATACCGCTGGAGCAATGCCGAACGTGACGACATCGGCCAAGGAGTCGAGTTGGAGACCAAAGTCGCTCGTGGTTCTCGTTAAACGGGCAATGCGGCCATCGAGTCCATCGAGAATGTAGCCGATTCCGATGAGCACGGCAGCATAGTCCCAATTTCCACGGAGCGTCGAGATGACGGAATAATACCCGCAAAAGATGTTTCCGATCGTGAAAAGGCTGGGAACGATTGAAAGTCCGGTTCGGATCCGAGTCCGATCTTGAATACGCCGTCTTGGCCGTCTTCCAAGCATAAATTCCTTTTCGTTCTACAAGATGATTCCGATGGGCGTCGATCCCCCGAGAACCCGCGCGCCCGCTCGAACGGTGACGTCGGTACCGGCAGGAAAAAGCACGTCCACTCGGGAGCCAAATCGGATCAATCCAATTAATTCTCCTTTCGCCACTGTATCGCCCACTTCTTTCCAGCATATGACCCGCCGCGCGATAATACCCGCAATTTGCGTGAAGACAAGCTTCACATCCCCGCGGCTGACCATAATCGTGTTGCGTTCATTTTCGACACTCGCCGCATGCTTAAAGGCCGGTTTGAACTTGCCCCGTTTGTAATCGATCGCTTCGATTCGTCCCCCTATCGGGCTGCGGTTCACATGCACATCAAAAATTGAAAGAAAGATGCTGAGTTTCGTTACGTTGCCTACTCGTTCTATTTTTACTATCCTGCCGTCTGCGGGTGAAACGATTACCCGAGGATCCGACGGAATTTCGCGCGCCGGATTCCGGAAGAAGAATCCCACAAATCCTGAGAGCAATAGCAATAAAACTACCGCCACGTACAAACCCAAAACAGCAGCCAGACTGGCCGAAATCAGCAACGGGACAATCAAGCTCAATGCGTCTTTAATAATCATGATTCGGGTAAAGGAGAGCGCGGCAGTCTTCAGGAGAAATTCGGGGTCAGACGGGTGAATTCCCTATTTTTTGAATTGCAAAAATAGGGAATTCACCCGTCTGACCCCGAATTTCTAGGTATGTTGATGACTCAGTTCCCTCCGGAACTTCTGGATCATGGAGTTCATCTGGTCTTTCAGGTGAAGCTTCTTTTTCTTTAGCCGGATTTCTTCCAGATGATCTCGTTCTGTCATATGATGGCGACTCTGCAGTTCGTTGAGCTGCCCCTCGTAGAGCTTGTGTTCTTCAACCAGACGGCGAAACTCTGGGTTGGAGGACATCAGGTGCTCCTTGATCTCCTCCTCCTTCATCATCATCGCGCTCCTCCTGTTATGATTACGAAGTTTTGAGCTTATGGCCACCGTAACATACGCATCCACGCACTTCAATCCGAAATATCGAGTTCCATGATGTAGGCGTCCTCAACCGGATTTGAATAGTAATTCTTACGTTCTCCTGTGATTTTGAACTCAAATTTCCGATAGAAGTTGATGGCCGGACTGTTGGATTTGCGGACTTCTAAAATCACCTTGCGGGCTCTCCGCCGTCCGGACTCCTCGACAGCGGCCGTCATCAATTGATATCCGATGCCGGAACGGGCATGAGCGGCCTCGACCGCGATGTTGTAGATTTCCGAAACGTCGGCCGCGATATGGAAGATCACGAAACCGACGATACCAATGCGCTCTTTATCCGTTTCGGTCTCGGCGACGAAGCTGGATATAAGACCGTCGTCATTGAGCAGCCGATAATAGCTGTCGATGGACCAGTGAGAAAGATGTTGCCAGGAGCGCTCGATGTCGATGATCCGGTCGACGTCGCTTTTGCGAGCCTTACGAATTCGGACTTCCAATGCTTTCACGCGCAATCTCCGCGTCCGGCTTGCGCACATACACCGGCGAAAGGGAGCCGCTGCTGGGAGTGGTTGCCAATTCCGCGACCGTTCCGGCGAGATACAAATCCATTGAATGGATTCTCCATTCCCGCTCCTGTAGTAACGATTGGTAACGAATCGCTCCGTCACCGCAAAAAACCAGCGGTTGTCCCGGCAAAGACGCCAACCACTCGTCGGGTTTTAGCACGAGCGGCCGTTTTTCTTCAATAAGAGTATCGGACCTGCCATTGGTATTAATCCGTCGGTAGACCGCGCCATAGATATCTCCACGGCGCGCGTCGATCATCGTTGCAATAGGGACGTCGCGGAGCCCCGTTTTCCACGCCAATGCCCGCAAAGTTGTCACACCGGCCCCGCGCTTTCCATTCGCCGCAGCGAAACCTTCCATTGCGGCGATTCCGATGCGCAATCCAGTAAAGGATCCCGGCCCGCAGGCGGCGGCAAAAATGTCGATATCGTGTAATTGGAACGGGAGGTAACGCAACAGGAATTCGATCGAGTGAAATAACCGTTCGGAATGCTGAATCGACGAGGCGAGGCGGATCTCCCCGATGACTTCGCCCCCATCAGTTGCGGAGACACTTCCGTATGCCGAACTCGTATCGACCGCTAAAACACGCATGCCTTATTATAGGACTGAGAAGGATGTGAAGGAGACGACATGGAGAAAATCGGTATCCTGACCGGCGGCGGCGATTGTCCCGGCTTGAACGCCGTCATTCGCGCGGTCGTTCGGCGGGCGCACGCCCTCACTTACGACGTTCTGGGCATCAAGAACGGATGGGCCGGTCTTATCCATGGATATACCGAGCCTCTGACGGATTTCTCCGTGACGGGCATCCTTCCGCGCGGCGGCACGATCCTGGGAACGTCTCGGACCAATCCATTCCGTAATATGGATTACATTCAAAAACTTAAGTCCAATTGGCAAAAGTTTGGCTTGAATTATCTGGTAGCGGTTGGCGGCGAGGACACGCTGGGTGTTGCTCACAAGCTTTTCCGCGAGGAGGGTTATCCGATTGTCGGTGTCCCCAAAACAATCGATAACGATCTGGCAGGAACCGATTACACGTTTGGCTTCGATACCGCCGTTCAGATCGTAACAGAAGCGATTGACCGTCTTCATACCACGGCCGAGTCCCACAAGCGTGTGATGGTCGTCGAAGTCATGGGCCGGCATACCGGCTGGATCGCCACTTATTCAGGGATGGCGGGCGGTGCCGATTGCATTCTGGTCCCAGAACGAAAGTTCAATGTGGACGAGGTATGTGCCCTGATCCGCAAGCGCATCGATCGAGGACGGGAATTTGCCATCGTTGTCGTTGCCGAAGGGGCGGCGCCTGATGAAACGCACCACATGCTCACGAAAACCGGCCACATCGATGAATTCGGTCACGCGCAGCTGGGTGGAATCGGCGATTGGCTTGGAGCCCTCATCGAGCAGAAGACGGGGATCGAAACGCGCGTCACGGTGCTGGGACATGTCCAGCGCGGTGGATCGCCGACGGCGTACGATCGTGTTCTTGCGACGCGGTTTGGCCTCAAAGCGGTCGAACTGATCCAGCAAAAACAATTCGGTTACATGGCTTCCCTGCGCGGGACCGAGATCGTGGCAGTTCCCATTGAAGAAGCACTCAACCCAAAGTTGCTCGATCCCAAAGTCTTTGATGATGCGGCCGTCTTCTTCGGTTAGCATGCAAGATCAAGATCTCACCCCGATGATGCGGCAATACCATGCCGTCAAGCAGGAAACCCCAGACGCCCTCCTTCTGTTCCGTCTGGGTGATTTTTACGAACTTTTTTTCGAGGATGCGGTTACGGCATCCCGCGAACTGGAAATCACACTCACGGCTCGTAATAAGGACCGCGATAGGCCCGTTCCGATGTGTGGTGTTCCCTATCATGCTGCGGACGGCTATATTGCCCGCCTCTTGCGTAAAGGCTACAAGGTTGCGATCTGCGACCAGATGGAAACAGCACAAAAAGGCGTCAAGCTCGTGAAGCGCGAAGTGACGCGAGTGATCACGCCCGGCACGGTGACCGACACGAACGTGCTGACTGCGGGAGAAAACAATTTCCTACTGGCGATCTCCGATCAGGACGGCCAGCTCGGCTGCGCATTCCTGGACATTTCAACCGGTGAACTGCGAGTTTCACAATTTGGCGGGGACGAGCGCTGGAACCATCTGCTTTTGGATGTGGAACACTTCGCGCCGCGGGAAGTCTTATTTCCCGAAAGAGCAAAAGAAGAAATGGCACGTTTCGATGGTGGAATTGCGAAGACTCCGTTGGACGATTGGCTCTTCGATGCGGATTATGCAGCGCGGATACTGCACGAGCAGTTCGGCATAGCAACCCTAGACGGGTTCGGTCTCGCCGGTAAGTCCGCTGCTATCGCAGCTTCTGGAGCAATGATTCACTATGTGCGCCAAACCCAAAAGACGACATTGGATCACATTACGGGACTGACCTATTCCGAATCCGCCGATTATCTCGTGCTCGACCGAGCGACCATCCGTAACCTCGAACTGTTCGAGCCATCGAACCCCACTACCGACAGTACGAAAGATTCGCTGCTCGGCGTTATCAACAAAACACGGACAGGCATGGGGGCGCGCTTGTTGCGCAATTGGTTGGTCCGGCCGTCAATTGCTCCTGCCGAAATCTCATCGCGTTTGGAAGCCGTCGGTGAGCTTGTCAGTTCGCTTGTACTGTTGGAGGAAACGCGCTCGTCATTTGAAGGGGTATTCGACCTGGAACGTTTGCTTAGCAAGATCACTGTCGGCACGGCGAGCCCACGGGAGTTGATCGCACTGCGCGCATCAATCGGGCGCTTGCCCGTTGTTGCAGCCGCTCTTGCCAAGTTGAAATCGGCTAGGTTTCTCCAATTGCATCGGAATCTCGATCTTCTTTCGGACGTCAACGAAGTTCTCAGCAAAGCTATCAGTGATGATCCACCCTTTGCGATTGCCGATGGAGGCGTCATCCGGTCCGGCTATCATGCCGAACTCGATGAACTGCGTTCGTTATCAAAGAACAGCAAGACGTATCTGGCTTCCGTTGAAGCGCGGGAGCGTGAGCGAACGGGCATTGCATCGCTAAAGGTTCGTTTCAATAAGATCTTTGGCTACTACATCGAAGTTTCCAAAGCCAACCTTCACCTGGTTCCCAATGACTACGACCGCAAGCAAACGCTCGTGGGAGCCGAACGCTTTGTGACGCCGGAATTGAAAGAGTACGAAGAGAAGATCCTTACCGCCGAAGAGAAGATTTTCGACATCGAAAAGACGCTTTTTCAGGAAATCCGCGGCCGTATCGCCGAACAGGCAAAACGGATTCGCCAAACCGCCGCAGTTATTGCCGAATTCGACGTTCTCGCCGGATTTGCTGCGACGGCCCAGCGTTTTGGTTATTCCCGGCCCCAGATTTCCGACAGCGACGAATTTATCGTTCGCCAAGGCCGTCATCCCGTGATCGAAGCATTGGCCGAGGAACACCGGGCGGACCGTTTTGTTCCTAACGATCTATTCATGAACGACTCTACGGATCAGATCTTGATCGTGACCGGTCCAAACATGGGCGGCAAGTCGACGTTCCTCAGGCAGAATGCATTACTCGTGATCCTGGCGCAAATGGGTTCTTTCGTCCCGGCCCAATTGATGCGGTTTCCGATCGTCGATCGAATCTTCACACGCATCGGCGCCTCGGATAATCTCGCGCGGGGCCGGTCGACTTTCATGGTGGAAATGACGGAGACAGCAATCATCCTGAATTCTGCTACGCCCAAGAGCCTGGTCATCCTGGATGAGATCGGGCGTGGAACCGCGACGTTTGATGGCCTCTCCCTGGCGTGGGCGGTCATCGAACACATTCAATCGCATCTGCGCGCGAAAACGATCTTTGCGACGCATTATCATGAGATTACAGAGCTTGCAGAGCTATTGTCCGGCATCAAGAATTACCAGGTGGCGGTGAAGGAGGCGCAGAACCGGATCATTTTCCTCAGGACCGTCGAGCCCGGTGCGGCGGATCGCAGCTATGGCATCGAGGTCGCAAAGCTAGCCGGCATTCCGGCCCGAGTTACTCAACGAGCTCGCGAAATCCTCAAAAAACATGAGGAAAATGAACATCAGTTATCCGATAATCTCACCGTTCAGGCCAGACGTAAGAGAAAGATCGTCGTCAACCAACTTTCGCTCTTCACTGCTCTTGAAGAAGAGTTGAGGAATTCCCTGCGCGAAGTGGATGTCGAAAATCTCACACCACTGGAGGCGTTGCGCGTTTTGGCGGACCTGAAGAAAAAGGCCACATAGATCCATGAAGGATCACTTCACGCTGGAACAAAAAGTAGGTCAGCTCTTCGTCCTTGGGTTCCAGGGATACGAATTGGACCGTGAAACCCGGATGCTGTTCGAAACCATTCAGCCCGGCGGGTTTCTGCTTTTTCAGCGAAACATCGAAAATTTCGATCAAATCTACAATCTCACGAGCCGTCTCCGCGACTTGGCCGGTACTCCGGGATTGCTGGCTATCGATCACGAAGGTGGCCGCGTGGACCGGTTGAAACAACTCTTCGCGCCAATTCCTTCCATGGCGGAACTGGCTGAAGCCGGCACCGCCTCGCTACGACTGGGAGCCCGGATAATTGCGGCGGAACTTGAAGCGACAGGTTTCAATGTCGACTTCGCACCCGTCGTGGACATTCGGTTGCCGCATTCGATCATCACGGATCGATGCCTCGCCAGCAGTCCTCTGGAGGTTGCCCGGCTCGCCGCGGCATTCATCGAAGAGCTCTCAAAGCGCGGCGTTGTAACGTGTGCGAAACATTTTCCGGGGCTCGGCGGCGCCGTATCGGACCCTCATTTTTCTTTGCCGCGGATTGAACGCACCAAGCGTCAGATCCAATACGAAGATGCCATTCCGTTCGTGCGGCTTTTCGATCAGATCGGAATGATCATGATCTGTCACGCGCACTATCCCAGTCTCGGCGACGATAAACCCACGCCCGCTTCGCTCTCATCCCGCGTGATCCGGGGTCTCCTGAGGAAGAAACTTGGCTACAAAGGCATCGCCATCACCGACGATCTCACCATGGGTGCAGTGACCAGTCTCGGTCTGACAACGGATATCTTCCTCCGTGCCATTGAAGCCGGCAATGACCTGCTCCTCTTCTCTCAGACCACGCCGCTGGTCGAGCGGGCATTTCACGCTATCGTGAAAGCCGCGCGCAGCAGCGCCGCGCTGCGCGGGCGAGTCGAGGAAGCCGTGGGACGTATTCTAACGCTGAAAACGCGATTGGAGTTTGTTCCGCCTCGATATCGCACGCATATGAGAGCCCGTGTCAACCGACAAATCGACAAGTTGCGCAAATCGGTAGAACCTGCCAGAACACTCGTCACGCGAACAACGTAAAACGCTTCGCTCATCTGCGAAGAGCGAAGTCAATGTTGCTAAAATGTTCAGGTGTTCGCTCTCCTCTTCTTGTGCGCGGTCCTGCTGTCGGGCTGTACCAGTTCGAGCTCGGCGGAACCCGGTGCAGTTACAGTTGCTCTCGATCAGAATCCCGATAGTCTGGATCCGCGTATCGGACAAAACGCAGCGTCGCAGCATCTGGCCGCTCTGATCTTCAGTTCGCTGGTTAGAAAGAACGAAAAATACCAGATTGTTCCCGACTTGGCGTCGGAGTGGGAAATGCCGGATCCTCGAACGTACGTGTTTTACTTGCGTCATGACGTCCGGTTCCACGATGGGACACAGTTGACCTCCCGAGATGTGCAGTACACATTTCGGAGTCTGCTCGACGGGACAGTATCGACAATTAAAGCAGGACACCCCTACAACCTGATTGATTCAGTCGAGGCGCCCGATCCTTACACGGTCGTCTTCAAATTAAAGGATGTGTACGCGCCATTTTTGTGGAACGTGGCTGTGGGTGTGATTGGCGTAATTCCGGAAGGTTCGGGGAAAGATTTCAGCCGCCATTTGATCGGATCAGGACCATTCAAGCTCGTTCGCTACATCCAAGATCAGGAAATCGTGCTCGAGCGAAACGATTCTTACTTTGGCAAACGGGCGGAAGTGCCGATACTGCGGTTCCGGATCATACCGGAAGAAGTGGTTGTCGCTTTGGAACTAAGGAAAGGTGCGCTCGACATCGCCTTACAAGTCTTGGCGCCGGATATGGTCGAAGTCCTCAAACATGATCCGAATTTGAAAGTTGTCGAAGCCCCAGGGACAAACTATCAGTACATGGCATTCAATCTGAATGATCCTATTTTTCGCGATCTTCGTGTCCGGCAGGCATTCGCCTACGGCATCGATCGCGAACAGATTATCAAATATCTTTGGCGCGGACTGGCACGCCCTGCAGTCGGCTTGCTTCCTCCGAACAACTGGGCATACAACAGGGACGTCAGAACGTACTCGTATGACCCACAACGGGCGCGATCGCTGTTACGCGAGGCAGGATACGAACATCTGACGTTCACATACCGGTTGAACAATGATAACGACACGGCCAGACAAATGGCTTCGATTTTTCAGCAGCAGCTGCGCGAAATCGGCGTCACGATGTTGATTCAAGGCAACGAATTCGCGACGTTTTTCGCCGATGTGATGAAAGGTAATTTCCAGGTCTATTCGCTGCGATGGCTCGGGGCGAACAATGATCCCGACGTGTTTAATTACGTGTTTCACTCCAAGTCCACGCCGCCAAATGGAGCAAATCGGGGCCATTATTCCAATCCGAAAGTTGATCAGCTCATCGAATTGGCGCGTCGAGAACTCGATCTGGAAAAGCGTCAAGCGGCTTACCACGAGATCCAGCACATCGTCGCAGAAGACCTTCCCTACGTCTCTCTCTTCTATATGGATAACGTATGCGTCTACAACAAGCGCATTGAAGGGATCAGGCTATACCCTGCAGCGGACCTCGACTTTCTTAAAGATATCCGAATCGCTTCGAGCAATTAATTGCAAGTTTCCAGTCAGGATCTGCTGAACAGGGCGGCCTACTTCTTGTGGCTCATAATGTAGTCTTGCGCGAACTTCCACCAGACCGGGGCCGTTGGGTTGTCGTCGATGAGGCCCGAGGCGGCAGCCTCGATGCCCGCTTTCTCGATCGTCCACCCATCCACGAGCACCCTCTTGATCATCAGCGCCATTCCTGCGCGGTGTCCGTTGCCCGAGTGGATGAAGACCGGGAAGTTCGCGGGATCGCTGGCTGCCTTCAGAAATGGCTCGATGGGCGTAGGGTCGAGCGTCGTCGGATTGATCGGAAAGACCAGATACTTCATGCCGGCCGCTTCCGTTGCTGCACGTTCGGCATCACTTTGAGCGCCGCCCGCGAGGTCGATCAGGGTTTTGATACCGCGCTTCTTCAGCGCCGGCATCGCCATCTCGCGCGATGTAATCGATCCGCCCGTCGACACTGTTTTGTCCACAAACCAAAAGTTGTTGATGCCCGGCACCGTCAATCGTTTGCTGGTCTGCGCCAACGATAACGTCGGCAAGCCTGCCACCATGATGAGGATGCCGCTCCAGCGAAATAGGTTTCGTCTCATGGGCATGATCTTAGCTGGCAGAAGTTGCAATCGCAATCAGGCATTAGCACAACCAGCAATACGCCTGTGACAGGGCTCGGTTGTCGGGATGCTCGGGCGGTTACGCCGGCCATAAACGGCTGACCGGCCTGAAACGGTCTAGAGGTCCATCCAGCGATAAACGGAAAACAGGACGACTTCTCGCACGCTATGCCAAAAACGCTGTGAGGCTGCCCCTTCGATCGGACTATTGGGCGCGGGGGATGTGTAGGCGATGATTCCGTTATCGACGAACATTTTTTTCACGCGGAAGAGGTGAAAACCATCGCTGACGACAAGGACCGATTTCCAGCCTTTGGCGTGAATCAGGTTCGATGCGGCCCGGATGCTGTCGTATGTGGTGCCACTTCCCTGCTCCGTCACAATGTTCCCAATCCCAACGCCGCGTTGGACAAGATAGTTTGTTCCGACTTGAGCTTCCGAGAAATTTGGATCGGGGCCGTAGCCACCCGTCGTGATAATGGCGTGCGCGTATTCCTTCCTATACAGGTCATAGGCGTGGTCCAGCCGCGCCTTCAGGACGGGCGAAGGCCTGCCGTTATATTGCGCGGCGCCGAGTACAACGATGGCGTCCGCTTTCTGTGCCTCGTCTCGCATAGCGTAATTGCGAATTTGGCCGTAGAGGTACATGCCGTAAATTGAAATCGCTAAAATGGCAGCGATGGCGAGCAGCGTCCCCCATTTAACCAGTCGAGGAATCATGCCTGTCTCCGAATTCTGCCATGGAACGGCGTCTGCAGAGTCTCGAAAGAAATCGGGCCCTCACGGAGAAGTAGCGGAGGATCCATCGTGAGATCAATCACAGTGGAGCCGCCTGCGAACGGCAGCGGCCCGCCGTCAATCAGTGCATCAATGCGCTCGTCGAGCTGCGCACGGACCTCTTCGGCTGTCACAGCCGCCGGCCGGCCGCTCCGGTTGGCGCTAGTCGCCGTGATCGGCCGTCCAAAGTGTCTCATCAGATTCACCGCAAAACCCGCCATGGGCCAACGCACTCCAACAGTTCGTGTTCCGGCCGTCAGTTTCAAGGGTACAGATTTCGCGGCCGGCAAAATGACTGTCAACGGTCCCGGCCAGAACTGCTCTACAAGTTTATAGAAGGCGGCGGACGGCGTGGTGACGGATTCCGCCATTGCCACCGAATCGACGAGCAGTAGAATCGGCTTATCTTCTGAACGGCCCTTGACTTCGAAAATGCGATCGATCGCAGCATCAGTGAATGGGTCGGCTCCCAGGCCATAAGCCGTATCCGTCGGGAAGGCGATAACGCCGCCGGAACGAAGCAAGCTGACGATCTCATCGTAGCCTGAATCCTCGAGAGTTTCGGTGCGAAACACCCTCACCCGCGGATTGTACTACGAGCGTTCGTAGTACAATGCCTCTCAATCGTCCGTTAGATGCAGATTGGCAAACACAGTCGAAAACTCGCGGCGCTAAGGAAAGCCACAAAGCATGGAAATCTCACGAGCGATGGGTTGCTTCCGATCGAAGGGCCGATCCTCTTGGAAGAAGCACAGCGCAGCGGAATTGAAATTGTCGACGTCTTTCGCAAGGCCGGCGCGCCAATGCCGGCAGTAGAGCCGGACGCGATCTTTGACGTTTCGGAGGAGGCTTTCAAGACAGTCCAGGATACGGAACACTCCCAAGGAATCATCGCGACAGTTCGGCCGCGCCAATACACGCTCGGAGATATATTCGCAGTCTCGCCAGAATTGGTCATTGTCCTGGGCCGTCTCCAGGACCCCGGCACAGCCAGTTTTTACAACGGCAAAGTCGTACGCGCAAGCGCAGGCAGCGTATTTCGTTTTCCCCATATCGGATCTGAAACCCTGGATGAAACCGTCTCACTCTTGCGCTCCCGAAGAATCGGCCTCATCGGCACTTCGCCCAATGCGGCAGACACAATCGAACAATGGGATTGGCGCAAGCCTTCTGCAATCTTGATTGGAAATGAGGGACAGGGTCTGGATCCGAAAGAATTGGCAACGTGCGATAAGGTGCTACAGATCCCACACAAAGGGACCGTCGAGTCCTTGAATTCGGCTATCGCCGCCGCCATTATTCTGTACGAGGCTTCCAGGCAGAGACGGTCATAAGGGGAGCGAATGCAGACCCGATAGAACGCTAACCGGAACCGCATCGTAATGGAAAACGTTTTATCCAGATTAACGGGAAGGCAAGTTGTGGTCGATTTAGGCTGCGGACCAGGTAGCTTTCATTACGA
>WNGM01004348.1_pt1 | contig 22499 bp, 18 predicted proteins | sample 5400571 | NCBI WGS metagenome assembly WNGM01 (sample SAMN13153378, study PRJNA577476) | soil metagenome | isolation source: 100 cm soil or saprolite under Garry oak tree replicate 2 | place: USA:California | collected 2016-06-15 | reverse complement strand
AGCAGCGCCCCGGCGCTCGGCCCGCCCGCGAGGGCCATCGGGAAGTTGAATGGGGAGATGATCACCCAGACGCCGTACGGGCGCAGGACGTCGCGGTTGTCCTCCTTCTCGGAGAGCCGCCCCATCGGCGTCTCGTATCCGTGGTGCTCCTCGACCTGATCGCAGTAGTAGCTCATCAGGTCGGCGGTCTCCTGCACGTCCCCCATCGCCTCGAGGCGGTTCTTGCCGACCTCCAGGCTCACGAGGGCGGAGATCTCGAAGCGGCGCGTCTCGATGTTGGACGCGGCCTTGCGGATGGAGGCGACGCGCTCCTTCCAGGGGAGGTCGCGCCATACCGTCTCGTACGCCTTGCGGGCCGCGGCGATTGCCGCCCGCGCGTCCTCGCGCGTGCCGCTCGCGAAGCGGCCAAGGACCACGCGGGTGTCGGCCGGGCAGGTGTCGTCGAAGGTCTCCCGGGCGTGCACCTCCTTCCCGCCGATCACCAGCGGGTAGGTCTTGCCGAGCCTCGTCTTCACGCGCTCGATCGCCTCGTCGTACGCCTTGCTGAACTCCGGCGTCTGGCCGGCGGCGAGGGTCGCGTAGGTGACCTTCGGCCCGCCCGCTGTCCTGTCCGCCATCGTCGCGCCCTCCTGTGGTGTGGGACGATCATTGTAGCGCATCCGGGAGCCGGTCCGGGTCGCGGGTTGGGTCGCGCCGGGAGGCGGCGGAACGGCTGGGGCGCTCCCCCCTCAGCGAAGGAGGTCGGCGAAGAGCTCGAGGAGGATCGGGGCGGTGCGCGGGCCGGTCGAGTTGACCTCGCCGTACTGCGGGCCGGTGCGGCCGTAGGCGAAGGGCGGCTGCTCGTCCCATTCCGACATCGGGATGATGTACCCGAGCTCGTCGTTGCACAGGCCGAGAACGAACCGCTCGCGCCCCGCCATGAGCGATCGCAGGGCCGGCTCGCGCGGTGCCTTCTGGATGTCGGCCCCCGGATCTTGCGGGTCCTGGATTCCGCCGATCACCAGCTCGGGGTAGATCTCGCCCGGCACGCAGGCGAACTGAGCCCGCGTCGCGAGGCGGGCTCCGACGGTCACCGGGTCTCCGGCCGGGGGGTCCGGGACGGCCTCCGCCAGGACGGAGAGGACGGCCGCCTCGCTCCGCAGCGCGCCCTCGGCGTCCCTCTCCCGCGGCCAGAGGTGTCCCTCCGACAGGCCACGCGCGAACCGCGGGTTGGCGAGCGGCACCCGGAACTCGCGCGCGCGGATCTCGAGCGCTGCCCGCTCGACCCGATCGGGCGGCGATCCGGGCGCGGCGCCCCCGCTCCAGGCGTCGCCCAGGGCGCTCGCGATCGCCTGGCCGAGCAGCTCCGTCATCCGGTAGCTCTTCCTGGGCACCGGCCGCCCCGTGTCGGGGTCGAGGAGGTCGCCCGCGTCGAGCGGCGTGAGGAGCCCGCCGATGTCGGCGCTGAAGAAGATCGACGTGCCACCGAACCTCTCCTCGAGCGCGCGCCGCGTCGCGCCCGGGTAATCGGAGGAGATCAGGTTGTTCTCGCGTCCGAGCGACTCCGGATGGTCGGCGAAGTCGACCAGCGTTGCGATCGTGGAGCGTCCGTCGGCCGCGTCGACCTTCATCATCAGGGCCAGGTCGTCGATGACGCGCGGTAGGCGCGAGTCCTCGATGAGCTGCGGCAGCCGGGCCGAGGCGAACGACAGTCGCGCCGGCCGGCGGCGCGCCCAGGCCCCCGCGACCGCCTCGACCACCTGCGCCCTGACCCGCGCGACATATCCGGCATCCACCGTGCGCTCGGGAGGGGTCCAGAGGCCGAGGATGTCCGGGCCGGCGTGCGTGTGGGTGCTGGCGACCATCACGTACTCCACGGCCGCCTCCGGGTGGCGGGCCCGGATCTCCTCCCTGATCCGCACGACGTCATCGTGGAACAGCCCGATCAGGTCGAGGGCGACGAGGGCGACGGAGCGCGATCCGGCCTGCAGGACGAGCGCCCTGGCGTCGAGGTCGTCGTGCACCCCCTGCGCGTCCCTCCCGGGACCGAAGCCGGCCATCCGGACCGGGGATCCTCCCTCCTTCACGTCGGGGGTGATCGTGCGCGCTGCGGCGCCGGCCAGGATCGGTCCCGGCTCGGACGCCGGCGCCGGCCCACCCGGCAGGGCGCGGGACCCGTCGGCGGGCGGCGTCCCGGCGCCCGTGGCGCACGCGACGAGGGCCACCGCCCGGACGAGGACGGCGAGGGCCGGGAGGAGCCGGTGGGGCGCCGCGCACCTCGACCGCGCCGTCCGCGAGCGCGAGACGGAGCGCCGGGATGCCGCGGCTCAGCCCGAGAGCTCCGAGCGCCTCGGCCGCGACGACGCGCTCGCCGACCGTCCCCTTCGCGAGAAGCGCGGCGAGAGGAACGAGGGCCCGATCGTCCCCGATCTGGCCGAGGAGGCGCGCCGCGCCCGTGAATCGAGCGTCCCCCGCGAGCCGCGGCGCGCCGGCGACCAGCGCCGCCAGATCGGGGATCGCCGCCGGCCCGAACGGAAGAAGCGCCCCCGCCGCCGCCTCGCGGACCGAGGGATCGTCGTCCCCGAGGAGACCGACGAGATGCGGCACCGCCCCGGACTCCCGGAGCCGGGAGAGCGCCTCGATCGCCAGCCTCCTCACCTTCCCGTCCTCGTCGTCGAGGGCGGTGATCAAACCCTTCGAAGCGCGCGCGTCTCCCGTGAACCCGAGATCGTAGGCGGCGTCCGCCCGCTCTCCGGCGTCTCCGTCGCGCAGGTCGGTCAGCAGGGCGCCCAGGCGCCTGCGGGGAGCGAAGTACCCGCCGATCGTCCTCACCACGACCTCCGGCCGCGCCACCTCGACGCGGATCCTGCGCCATGCCCCGGCCCTGAGCTTCGGATCGGTGTCGTACGCGATGTAGTACTGGCTCAGGAACTCCTCGGCCAGCCTGGCGAAGAGACGCTCGAGGTCGCCGCCGGTGTAGAGGAGCCGGCCGCCGCTCGCCTCCACGAACCCCTCGAAGGGCAGCCACGAGGAGGCCGACATCCCGGGCCGGACGCCGTAGACGACGGTCTGCGTGCGCAGGCAGAGCCGGAGCAGATCCTGCAGGTAGAGCGACTGCACGACGCTCTCGCCGCGCGCCATGTCGTTGTCCAGGCCATCGCTCACCACCAGGATGATCTTGCGGCCGGGCCTTTCACGCACGTCCTTGAGCGTCTCCTCGATCGAGCGGAAGAGGGCGGTGCCGCCCCACGCCCGGCCGAGGCTCGCGAGCGTCCGCTCCGGCTCGCTCGCGTCGGCGGTGAAGGCCTGCAGGACGGTGATCTGGTCGTTGAACTTCGCGACCATGATCTCGTCCCGCGGTCTCAATCCCCTGAGCAGCGCCCCGGCCGCCTCGCGGACCTTCTTCACCTGCCCTTGCATGCTCTGGGAAAGATCGAGGAGGACGGCGACCGAGAGCGGACGGTCGCTGCGCGCCCCCTCGACACCGAAGTCGGCCGGATCGACCGGCCTCCCGTCCTCGATGAGCCGGAAGTCGTCGCGCGTCAACCCGCGCACCGCGCGGCCTCCTCGATCGGTCACGGTCACCGTCAAGCCGATGCGCTGCCATGGGCGGTCGACCACCCGCACGAACTCTCGCAGCGTGCTGCGCGCGGGCTCCGCGGCGAGACCGGCCGGCGGCGCGGCCAGGACGGACGCGAGCGCGACCGGCACCCACGCGCGCGCCGCCGGGGCGCCGAGGCGGGTGGCCAGCAGGCATCGCGAGCCGCTCACCGGGGCGCCCCCTCCGCCGCCGCGGCGCGTTCGCGCTGGTAGACCGGACGGCCGGCGACGTAGGTCGCGAGAACCTCGGTCTTCAGAATGCCTGGTTCCGGCACCGTCATGACGTCCTGCGACAGGACGACGAAATCGGCCCACTTCCCGGGCTCGAGGGAGCCGGCGTCCTTCTCGCGGAAGGCGGCGAAGGCGGCCCCCAGCGTGAAGAGACGCAGCGCCTCGGCGCGCTTCAGCCTCTGCTCGGGATGCCACCCGCCCGCCGGCAGGCCGTCCGCCGCCTCGCGGGTCACCGCGGCGTAGATCCCGGTCCAGGGATCGACGGGACGATCGAACGCGTCGGTCGATCCGGCCAGCGGGATCGCCGCCTCCAGGAGGGTGCCGAAGGCGTAGATCCGGCGCGCGCGCTCCTCGCCGACCCGGCGCGCCTCCATGGGGCCGTCCGGGCCCGGGACCAGGAGCCTCGGCTGCACCGAGGCGATGACCGAGGCGCGCTCCAGGCCCTCGAGATCGGCCGGGTCGAACAGGCTCAGGTGCTCGATCCGGAAGCGCGCGTCGGCCCCGGGCGCCAGGGCCGCGGCCGCCGCAAAGCCGCGTGCCGCGGCGCGGACGGCGGCGTCCCCGATGGCGTGCACCGCGATCTGGATCCCGTGCCGCACGCCACGCGAAGCCCAGGAGGCGATCTCCTCCTGGCTCATCCTCAGGATGCCCGACGTGGCGGGGTCGTCGGCGTACGGTTGCAGCAACGCCGCGCCGCGGCTTCCCAGGGCGCCGTCGGCGATCAGCTCGATCGACCGGATGTCCAGGTGATCGTCGCCGAGGCCGATCTCCGGCCCGCGCCTGAGCAGCGCCTCCGCGGCCTCGGAGGGACCGGGGATCATGAGCGCGACGCGGATCGGCAGGCGTCCGGCCAGGGCCAACGAGCGGAACATGTCGGCCTCCTCGTCTCCCCCGGCGCCGACGTCGAGGAGCCCGAGATGGTCGAGCGACCCTGCCGACTGGACGAAGGTGTAGCCGAGCGCGGCGCAGCGCTGCAGCGCCCGCAGGATCGCTGCCGTGATCTCCTCCGGCGCGGGCCGCGGGAGCAGCCGGTAGACAGGCTCCCAGGCGCGGTCGAGCAGGACGCCGCTCGGTTCGCCCGAGCCGTGCATCCTCAGGATCCTCCCTCCGGGCGGATCGAGGGCGCGCCCGCCGAGGCCGGCCAGCTCGAGCGCCCTGCGGTTGACCCAGACGGCGTGGGCGTCGGAGCGGACCAGGAAGGCCGGGTTGTACGGGACGATGTCCGACAGGAGACGCTTGTCGGGGAGGCGTTGACCGGTCCAGAGCTCCTGGTTCCATCCGCGGCCCACCACCCACTCCCCCGGCTTCAGCGTCCGCGCCCGGACGCGGACCCGCTGCACCGCATCCTCCTCGCTCTCCGTGTCGGAGAGGTCGAGGTAGAGGGACTCGCCCATCGCCTCGTTGATCAGCGACTCGCCGACCCCGAGGAGGTGCACGTGGGCATCGATCAAACCGGGGAGGACGGTCCGTCCCTGCAGATCGACGACCGGCGTGGTGGGGCCGCGGTATGTCATCACGGTCTGCTCGTCCCCCACCGCGAGGAGGCGTCCCCGGCGCACGGCGATCGCCGAGGCCGGCCTTGCGTCGGACGCCCCGGTGCGCACGAGGCCGTGGATCAGGATCAGCTCGGCCCCGGCCGGCCGCTTGCCGAAGCAGGCGATCTCCGACGAAGCCAGAAGGAGGATGCTGTAGAGTATCGCGCCGGGGCGGCCGGCGGCTGCCCGGAGACGCACGCGCCGCGCGCCGGCAGGCGCGAAGGCGAGAGGGCGACCATGAGACAGGTTGGACAGGATCTCCGACTCCTCCCGGGCCGGCCGGGACAGATCGACCCGTGCCGCGCGTCTCCTCGCCTCCGGGGGCGCCGACGGCCGTTGCGGATGATAGCACGCGGTCGCGCGGCGGCCCCGTGGGTCGCGCTGGCGGCGGCCTTCGGGCTGACGCTTGCCTGCGGCGGATCCCGTCCGGAGGAGCCGGCCGACCTGATCCTTGCGGGCGGGCGCGTCTACACCGTCGAGGCAGCGCGCCCATGGGCCGAGGCGGTCGCGGTGCGGGGCGGGCGGATCGCGAGGGTCGGGAAGGAGGCCGAGGTCCGCGCCCTCGCAGGCCCGAGGACGCGCATCCTCGATCTCAAGGGACGCCTCGTGCTGCCCGGCCTGATCGACTCCCACACGCACTTCCTCGACGGGTCGCTCGGACTCGAGCAGGTCGACCTGACCGACGCGACGACTCTCCCGGCGATCCAGGAACGGATCCGGCGCTACGTCGCCGATCATCCCGACGAGCCCTGGATCCTCGGATTCGGCTGGCTCTACTCCACCTTCCCCGGCGGCCTGCCGGACCGGAAGGACCTCGACGCCGTCGAGAGCCGCCGGCCGGTCTTCCTCTACTCCTACGATGGGCACAGTGCCTGGGCCAGCGGCAAGGCGCTCGAGGCGGCCGGGGTCACGGCGGCGACGCCGCAGCTTCGGGCGAGCCAGGGAGAGGTGGTCAAGGATCCGAAGACGGGCCGGCCGACGGGCGCCCTCAAGGAAGGGGCGATGGCGCTGGTGGAGCGCGTGGTCCCGAAACCGTCGCACGACAGGAAGCTCGCCGCCCTGGAGAAGGGGCTGAGGCTCGCCGCCAGGCTCGGCCTGACCAGCGTGCAGAACTGCAGCGGCGGGGAGGAGGAGATCGCCCTGTACGACGATCTCGCCGGGAGCGGCCGCCTGACGCTCCGCACGTCGACCGCCTTCCCGATGCCGGACAGCCCGGCGCTCCTGACCGACGCCACGGTGGCGAAGATCGTCGCGATCTCTGAGGCCCACCGCGACAACCGCTTCGTGCGTGCCGGCACTGTCAAGTTTTTCGCCGACGGCGTCGTCGAGTCGAAGACCGCCGCCATGCTCGAGCCGTACGCCAACGATCGGACGACACGGGGCGTGCCGCACTACGACGCCCGGCAGATCGCGGCGATGGTGCGGAAGGTGGACGAGGCGGGGCTCCAGATCTACATCCACGCCATCGGGGACGCCGCGGTGCGCATGTCGCTCGACGCGCTGGGGGAGGCGGCACGCGCCCACCCGGGGCGGAGACGCAGGCACAGGATCGAGCACATCGAGACGATCGCCGTCACGGACATCCCGCGCTTCGGATCGCTCGGAGTCCTCGCCAGCATGCAGCCGTTCCACGCCTATCCGGAGCCGAACCTCGAGACGGTCTGGGCCAGGAACGTCGGGCCGGAGCGGGTGCAGCGGGCCTTCGCCTGGAACAGCCTCGCCCTCGCCGGCGCCCGCCTGGTGTTCGGGAGCGACTGGCCGGTCGTCACGCTCGATCCGATGGCCGGGATCCGCAACGCCGTGCTGCGCCAGGACACCCAGGGCCGGCCGGAGGGAGGCTGGGTGCCCGCGGAGCGGATCACCCTGGAGCAGGCGGTCGCCGCCTACACGATCAACGGGGCCTTCGCCTCGTTCGAGGAGGAGGCCAAAGGATCGATCAAGGAGGGCAAGCTCGCCGACCTGGTCGTCCTGTCGCAGGACATCTTCACGATCCCGCCACAGGACATCCACACGACGAAGGTGCTCCTCACCCTGGTCGGCGGCCGCGAGGTGTACCGGGACCCTGCGCTCTGAAGGGGAAGGTCACTTCGCCGTGATGGAGAGGACCTCGATCGCCTCGAGGCCCCCCTGCTTGGAGACGTTCCCCTTCACCTCGACCTTGGATCCGGCCAGGTCCTTGGCGGCGTCGTACGGCTTGCCGTTGTCGTGACTGGCGACGAGGACGTACACCTTGCCGTCGCTTCCCAGGAGGCCCATCGGCTGCCCGCCCTTCGCGCAGGCCTTCGCACAGGAGGCGTGGTCCGGCCCCTTCGCGCCCTGCGTCAGGTAGCAGGCCAGGTCGAGGACCTCGCCCGTGATCGTCTTTTCCTGTGCGCACCACACGGCCGGGAAGAGGGCCGATGCGATCGCCACGCCCAGGACGGCCGCGCGCATCGTACGTCGTGAGGATCGAGGGTTCATGGTTCCTCCTCCAGGATCGCTGTCGACCGCGGATCCTGACGGTCCCATTCTAGCGGTCGACGGGACCCCCGTCCAATCGCTCGAATCACGGATCGCAGGCGCGGCTCAGGGAACGCCCGGGCGACCGGTCCCGCTCCGGGGGCCGGCCCCGGGACCGGGAGGGATCGCGAGCGGCGTGGGAACGATAAGCCGTCCCTGGTGGATGGCGACGAGGTCGGTCAGCATTCCGTAGGCCGTCTGCTCCACGCCGGGGTCGACGGTCGACACGTTGATCGTCCCCGCCGGCTCGGTCTCGAGCGTCAGCCCGAGGGAGATCCCCCCGAGGGAGGCCAGGAACTCTCCGGGCTGCAGGCTCAGAGGCTGCACGCGCACCGGCCCCTCCAGGCGCCCGGCGGCGCCGAGGCGCACCACATGCCCGGCCGCGCATTCCACGCGCAGCCATCCCGTGTCGACCTCCGACAGCGGCACCCGCTCCACGTCGGCCGGGCGCAGGTCGCGGCCGAGCAGGACGTTCGCCAGGATGACCGCCTTGGCCGCCTGATCCCAGCCGTCAAGGTCGTAGGACGGATCGGCCTCCGCGAAGCCCAGCCTCCGCATCTCCTCCACAGCCGCCTCCACGGACGCGCCGCGCGCCAGCGCCTGCAGCGCGTGGTTGCTGGTGGAGTTCAGGACGCCTCGGAACCCGGTCACCCTTCCGACCGGCACCGCCGTCTCCACGAGGTCGAAGACCGGCAGGCAGTCGGCGACCGCCGACTCGAAGCGCAGCCCCGCCCCGGTCCGCCGCGCGATCTCGAGCAGTTCGCGCGCCGCGAAGGCGAGCGGCCCCTTGTTGGCGGTCACCACCGAAACGCCGCGCTCGAGCGCCGCGCGCACGTGCGAGGTCGCCGGCTCACCGGCCCGCGGATCGAGAGGCGTCGCCTCGAACAGGAGATCGATCGCCGCGGTCTTGATCGCTTCCAGTGCCGGGAGCGGGCTCGACCAATCCCCCGCCAGCGCCCGCTCGAGATCCACGCCGCCGGGGTCGACCCAGGCACCCCGGCGGGCGCTCGCCACGAAAGTCACATCGAAGGCGAGGCGATGCCGGCGCAGTAGCTCCTCTCGCCGGTCGAGCAGCAGCCGCGCCAGGGCGCGATGCACGTTGCCGAAGCCGGCGAAACCGAGCCGCCAGCGGCGGCGCTTCCCCTGTCCACCCGCGGCCATGCCTCTCCCCCGTGACCCTCTGCGCACCGCCACTCTGGCCACGGGAGACGATCCTGTCAAGCGGTCCGCGTTGCACGGGATGGGATGGGGCGGTGACACCTGCTTCAGCCTAGGGTAGGATGAACCGTTCCCCGACATCCGGTTCCGCGGACAGATCCTGGAGGGAAGCGATGGCCAACCGTATCGGCATCCGTTTCGGCGAGGCGATGGGGGCGGGAAGCGAGGACTGGCTCTGGACCGAGCCCGAGATCGCGATCGGGGAAATGGACGGCCCCGTGGGACAGGCCCTGGCCGGCCTGATGGGCCAGAGCGCCGGGTTCTCGCGCTTCTTCTGCCTCGTGGACGGCGGCAAGCAGGTGAAGCCGGTCACCCTGATGGTGCCCAAGGTGCAGCTCAAGAAGATGATGGACGTCAACGTCTTCGGCGGGCCGGTGCAGGCGGGGATCGCCGACGGCGTGCTCGACGCCGTGGAGGCCGGCATCATCCCGAAGGCGAGGGTCGAGGATCTCTGCATCATCGCCCTGGTGTGGGTCGATCCGCGCCTCGCCGACATGAAGGACGCGAACTGGGACGAGCTGTACCAGAACAACCGCACGGCGATGAAGGAGGCGATCGAGAAGGCGCTCAAGAAGAAGCCTTCCATCGCCGACCTCCTCAAGGAAGATCGCCGCAGGCCGCGGCACATGTACTTCAACCAGGCCAAGGGAAAGTGGGAGTTCTGAAGACGGAGGTGGCGCCATGCCCGACAAGCTGCCGACGATCCCGGACGACAAGGTGACCGCGCGGCTCAAGGAGGAGCTGCCCGGGTGGTACCTCGAGAACGGCTGGATCCGCCGCAAGTACGGCACCGACGGCTGGCCGACGACTCTGATGCTGGTCAACGCCATCGGGTTCCTGAGCGAGGCGGGGTACCACCATCCCGATCTCGAGGTGACGTGGGGGAAGATCTGGGTGAAGCTGAAGACTCACTCCGCGGGCGGGATCACGGAGAGGGACTTCGCCCTGGCGAAGGAGATCGAGAGGCTCGCCCTCTGGCGGCCGGCGCAGGGATCGCCGATGGAGGGGACGCCCAACAAGTGGATTACGGCGAAGCGGGAGGCCTGAGCCGCGCCTCACGAGCCCGGTCGCACCGGCTCCGGATCGCGGTAGACCCAGCCCGCGACGAGCGCCGCCAGGATCGCGCCCCCCCACATCTCCAGCATCCAGCAGAGGGGGAAGATCCGATCGACCGGGGACCAGGTCGCGGCGGCGAAGTTCCCCGGGAAGCCGGCCGCGAACCCCACCATCAGTCCGACCCCGAGCGCCGTCTTCGGCCCCGCGCCGCAGGTGGCGCGCGCCGAGGCGTAGAGCAGCGAGACCACGTACGCCAGGACGAACAGCATCACGATCCACTCGACGGGGAACAGTGGATAGCGCGGGGCTGCCAGGAAATGGCCGACCGCCTGCTCGGCCTCGTAGCGCGGGGCGAGCGCGAACATCTGGATCGCCAGGCTCACGACGGTCCAGACCAGGCCTCCCGCGAGGGCCCCCAGCCAGATCCGACGCTTGTTGATCACGACCATACGCACCTCCGTGCACGAATCGCTCGTGGGTGAGGCTCGCGAACCCGCCTCCCGGACCCGGACGGGCTCCTAGTCACCGCCTTTCGCCACGTCCTCGACCCAGGAGAGGGCCGCCATCATCGCCGGGAAGCCGATCGTCGTGGTCGCGAGGAGGACCACGTGCCGGCACTCCTCGATCGTCGCCCCGGCCTCGAGCGAGCGGCGGACGTGCGAGTGGACCGCCCCCTCCAGACGCGCCCCCACGGCGATCGCCAGCTTGACCAGCACGAGCGTCTTGCCGTCGAGCGGGCCCGACGCCCGGCACGCCTCGCCCAGTTCCTCGTAGGCCTCGAGCACCTTGGGATACCTCGTGCGCTGCTCCTTGTACCAGCCGGGGATCTTGGGCATCGTCGCCTCCCTGCGCTTCGGAGGATTATAGAGGAGATCGCCGGCGCGGCGACGCGCCGCGATGGAGCCCGTCGCCCGTGGGCGGCCGCCGCCTACCGGACGGTCGGTGGGCGGACAGGCGCCGACCGGGGCGCGGGTCTTCGGTTTGGGAGGGGATCCCTTGGGGCGGGAACTACGGTGCTGTCTGTTCGCCGTACTGCTCGGTACCGTCTGACACGACCCGGTCGGCGTGGGACACGCGTCTTCGGGGATTCAGGCGCCGATCTCCGATCGGCCCGGATCCACCTCGTGCAGGATGACGATCGGGACCTTCCGCTCGCCGTTCGGCACCAGGCTGACGTTCCCGGAGGCCGAGACGGCCCCGCTTGGATGTTGGGGTCGACCCCCGTGGTGCTCCAGGTGCGCTGGCCGTCGCCGCTCTCGACGTGCACCCGGGTGCGCGCCGCCGTGCCGTCGTGACCGTCCAGGATCCGCACCTTGAAGTCGATCAGCTGGAACTCGCGGATCTCGGGATAGGCCCCGATCAGGGCGCCGCGCAGAGCCTGATCGAGGGCATGCGCCGGCCCGACACCGAGGCTGGCGGCGTGGATTTCGTCCTCGTCGACGCGCACGCGCACGGTCGCCTCGGGCGAGCCTCCCGCGACGATCAGGACGCGGTAGTCGACGAGCTCGAAGAAGCGTGGTCGCCTGCCGAGCGCCTCGAGCACGAGCAACGTGAACGATCCCTCGGCGTCCTCGAACTGGTACCCCCTGTACTCGAGCGCCTTGACTCTCTCCACCAGGGCGCGCATCGTCTCGGGCCGGCCCGACAGGTCGATGCCGAGAGCCCGGGCGCGGTTCAGGACGTTGCTCGACCCCATCTGGTCGGAGACCAGGACTCGCGTGGCGTTGCCGACCAGCGCGGGATCGATGTGCTCGTAGGCCCGCCGTGACCGCTCGATGGCGCTGACGTGGATGCCGGCCTTGTGCGTGAAGGCGCTCCGTCCCACGAACGGCTGGTGCGTGCCCGGGATGCGGTTGGCGACCTCGCTCACGTAGCGCGCCGTCGCGGTGAGGCGCGCCAGCATTCCCGGGGGCAGCCCGCGGATCCCGAGCTTGAGCTCCAGGTTCGGGATGACGGAGCAGAGGTTGGCGTTGCCGCAGCGTTCGCCGTAGCCGTTGATCGTCCCCTGCACGTGGCGGGCGCCGCCCAGGACCGCCGCCAGGGTGTTGGCCACCGCCACCTCGCCGTCGTTGTGGGCGTGCACGCCGAGGACGACCGATGGGACGCGCGCCCGCACGACCTGGGCGGCGGACCGCACCTGATCGGGGAGCGCCCCGCCGTTGGTGTCGCACAGGACGATCCGCTCGGCCCCGGCCTCGGCCGCCGCCAGGACCGTCAGGAGCGCGTAGGTCGGGTCGGCCGCGTAGCCGTCGAAGAAGTGCTCGGCGTCGTAGATGACGCGGCGGCCCGCCTCGCGCAGGAAGCGGACCGAGTCGGCGATCATCGCCAGGTTCTCGTCGAGCGTCGTGCGCAGCGCCTCGGTCACGTGGTGGTCCCACGACTTTCCGAAGATCGTCACCCACGCCGTCCCGGCGTCGAGCAGGCCCGTCAGCCCGGGATCGCCGGCCGCGGCGACGCGTGCCCGGCGCGTGCTTCCGAAGGCGGCCAGGCGCGCGTGCTGCAGGGGCTCGCGTCCGGCCCGCTCGAAGAACTCCACGTCCTTGGGATTCGCCCCCGGCCAGCCTCCCTCCACGAAGTCGACGCCCAGTCGGTCGAGGGCCCGCAGGATCTTCAGCTTGTCCTCGACCGAGTAGGAGATCCCCTCCGATTGCGCCCCGTCCCGCAGCGTGGTGTCGTAGATCTCCACCCGGTCGGGGCCTCCGTCCCCCTCCCGCTCCGGCCGGAATTCGGGGACGGGCGGCGGGATCGACTTCAGGATCTCAGACATGGGAGAGCCACCTCGCGTAACGGAGGTCGCGGCCGCGCACGCAGTGGAAGTAGGCCTGCTGCAGGCGCGACACGATCCCGTCCGCGACCCGCGGCACCGGCCGGTCGTCGATGGCGGCGACCGGCGTCACCTCGGCCGCGGTGCCGGTGAGGAACACCTCGTCGGCCGCGAACAGGTCCTCCGGCGTGAAGGTCCGGATCTCCGACGGGATGCCGAGATCGCGCGCCAGCGTCAGGACGCTGTCGCGCGTGATCCCCGGCAGGATGTTCGAGGCCTCGTCGTTGGTCACCAGCGTCCCGCGCCTCACGAAGAAGACGTTCTCCCCGGTCGCCTCGGCCACCGTTCCGTCGGGGTTGAGGAGGATCGCCTCCGCCGCGCCGCGGGCCGCCGCCTCCTGCGCCGCCAGGATCGAGTTCGTGTAGTGGCCGCATCCCTTGACCGTCGGCGGCAGCATGGAGCGGTCGAACTTCCGCCAGGAGGAGAGGACCACCTTGACGCCGCGCGCCAGCCCATCGTCGCCCAGGTAGGCGCCGAACGGGCGGATGGCGATCAGCATCTCGGTCGGGCAGCCGTTGTTCGGGGTCAGGTGGATCGATCCCTCGCCGTAGAAGGCGAGCGGCCGGACGTAGCCGTTGGCGACGCCGTTGCGGCGCGCCGTCTCCAGGGCCGCGGCGCACAGCTCGGCGGCGCCGAACGGGAGCGCCATGCGGTAGAACCGCGCCGAGGCCAGGAGCCGTTCCATGTGATCGCGCAGCCGGAACAGAGCGGGGCCTCCGGCGGTCTCGTAGCAGCGGATCCCCTCGAAGACGCCGCTGCCGTAATGCAGGGCGTGTGTGAAGTAGTGGACCCGAAGATCCTCGGCGCGGACGAGGCCGCCGTTCACCCAGACCCAGGGCGCATGCGTCTCGTGGCCGGGATGCAGTCCCGACGCGGGAGCGCCCGCGGCCAGCTCCGCCGCCGCGCTCGCGCGGGCGTCGGAGGTCGCGTGCGGTCCCGCCACCGGTAGCCCGGTCCCGATTCGTTCCAAGATCCTGGTCTCGCCGGAGGCTCGTTCCTGGGCCATCAGTTCCTGCTCCGATCGACCAGCCGGTTCTTGGCGAGCCACGGCATCATCCCCCGCAGCCTCTCCCCCACCCTCTCGATCAGGTGCTCCTTGCCGGCCGCCTCGAGGCGCCTGAAGTTCGGCCGGCCGGCCTTGTGCTCCGCCATCCACTCGTCGGCGAACGTTCCGGACTGGATGTCGGCGAGGAGCTGCTTCATGACGCGGCGCGCCTCCGGGCCGATGACCCGCGGGCCGCGCGTCATGTCGCCGTACTCGGCGGTGTTGCTGACGGAGTACCGCATGTTCTGGAGGCCGCCTTCGTAGATCAGATCGACGATCAGCTTCATCTCGTGCAGGCACTCGAAGTAGGCCATCTCCGGCGGGTAGCCGGCCTCGACCAGCGTCTCGAATCCGGCCGTGATCAGGGCCGAGAGCCCTCCGCACAGGACCGCCTGCTCGCCGAAGAGGTCGGTCTCGGTCTCGTCCTTGAAGGTCGTCTCGATGACGCCGGCTCGGCCGCCGCCGATGGCGCAGGCGTACGCCAGGCCGACCGCCCGGGTGTCCCCGGCCGGGTCCTGGTGCACCGCCAGGAGCATCGGCACGCCGGCCCCCTTGGTGAACTCGCGCCGGAGCAGGTGGCCGGGCGCCTTCGGCGCGACCATGAAGACGTTCACCTCCTTCGGGGGGACGATCTTCCGGAAGTGGATCGAGAAGCCGTGCGCCACGGCGAAGTACGTTCCCGGGCGCAGCCCGGTGGAGACCTCCCTCTCGTAGGTCTCGGGGGCCAGCTCGTCGGGGACCAGCATCATCACCACGTCGCCCCGGCGCGCCGCCTCCGCGGTGTCGACCACCTCGAGGCCGGCCGCCTCCGCCTTGGCGCGCGAAGCGCTCCCGCGGCGCAGGCCGACCACCACCTCGTGCCCGCCGTCCTTGAGGTTGAGGGCGTGCGCGTGCCCCTGGCTGCCGAAGCCCAGGATGGCGATCCTCTTCCCCTCGAGGCGCCCGGGCTCGGCGTCCCTGTCGTACATGATGCTCAGCGTCCGCTCCACCGGCTGATCTCCTCCTTCCCTCGATCCGCGCGCCTCACGACGAGGCCGCGTGACGCTCCCCTACACGGCGCTCTCGGCCTCGGGCACCGGCTGGCCCGTGAGCGGTCCAGCCTCCGTCTCCGACGCCGCGCCGATGCGAGGGATGGCCACCGGCCCGGTGCGGACGATGTCCCGGATGCCGAGGGGCCCGAGCAGATCCAGGAGCGCGTCGACCTTCTCCTGGCTCCCCGTGGTCTCGACCGTGATCGCGTCCGCCGTGATGTCGATCACCTTCGCCCGGAAGACCCCGACCAGGTTCAGCACCTCCTGGCGGTCGGCGGGCGCCGTCGTGTTCACGATCAGGAGCGCCATCTCGCGCTCGACGTGGCTGACCTCGTTCAAATCGGTCACCTCCACGACGCGCACCAGCTTCCCGACCTGCTTCAGGATCTGCTCGATGATCTGCGCGCTGCCGTTCGTGACCAGGATGATCTTCGAGAGGGCGGGGTCGGGCGTCGGGGCGACGCACAGCGAGTCGATGTTGTAGCCGCGGCCGGAGAAGAGGCCGACCACGCGGCAGAGCTCCCCGAACCGGTTCTCCACCAGGATCGACAGGATGTGACGCTGGCTCTCTCCGTTCATGCCCCCTCGCCTCACGCCAGGTCCCTCGGCTCCGGCTCCTCCGCGCCGTCGTCGGGAGGCTCCAGCACCATCTCCTGGAGCGACGCCCCCGCCGGCACCATGGGGTAGACGCTCTCCTCCTGGCTGACGATCATGTCGAGGATCACCAGACCCTCGGCGTTGAGCCCCTCCTCCAGGACCGGGCGCACCTCCTCCGGCTTCGTGGCGCGCAGCCCCCTCGCATGGTACGCCTCCGCGATCTTCACGAAGTCCGGCAACCACTCCATCCCCACCTCGCTGTAGGTGCGCGAGTAGAACAGCTCCTGCCACTGGCGGACCATCCCCAGATAGTTGTTGTTGATGATCACCACCTTGACGTCGACCTTCTCCTGCACCGCGGTCGCCATCTCCTGGATGCACATCTGGAAGGAGCCGTCCCCGGTGACGCACACGACGCGGCCACCGGGGTGCGCCTTGGCGGCGCCGATCGCCGCCGGGAAGCCGTACCCCATCGTCCCCAGGCCGCCGGAGTTGAGCCACTGGCGCGCGCGGTTGAAGCCGTAGTACTGCGCCACCCACATCTGGTGCTGGCCGACGTCGGCCGTCACGATGGCTTCTCCCCGGGTGATCCGGTGCACCTCCTCGATGACCGCCTGCGGCATGATGACCCCCCGGCGCCGCCTGTAGCCGAAGGGGTGCCTCGCCTGCCAGTCGCGAAGCGTCCTCCACCATTCCTCCCGCGGCGGCGGTCCCTCGATCCGCACGTCGCGCGCCAGGCAGTCGAGCATCTGCCGGAGCACCAGCCGCGCGTCGCCGGTGATGCCGACCTCCACGACCCGGTTCTTGTTGATCGACGAGGCGTCGACGTCGACGTGGATCACCTTCGCCTTCGGGGCGAAGTCCTTCAGGCGGCCGGTCACCCGATCGTCGAAGCGCGCCCCGATGGCGATCAGGAGGTCGGCGCTCGAGACCCCCATGTTGGCGGCGTAGGTGCCGTGCATCCCGAGCATGCCGAGGCAGTTCGGGTGCGCCGCGGGAAAGCCGCCGAGGCCCATCAGCGTCGGCGTCGCGGGGAGGTTGAGGCTCTCCGCCAGCGCCACAAGCTCGCCCGACGCGTCGGAGTTGATCACCCCGCCGCCCACGTACAGGATCGGGCGCTCGGCCGCCACCATCATCTCGACCGCCTGGCGGACCCGGCGCGGATCCCCCGCCCCCGGCGGCCGATACGAGGGAAGGTCGACGGTCTCGGGGTAGACGAAGGTCGTGCGCGCCGCGGTCACGTCCTTCGGCAGGTCGATCACGACCGGCCCCGGCCTGCCGGTGCGGGCGATGTAGAACGCCTCCTTCACCACGCGCGCCAGGTCGCGCACGTCCTTCACCAGGTAGTTGTACTTGGTGCAGGGGCGGGTGATGCCGACGACGTCGGCTTCCTGGAAGGCGTCGTTGCCGATCAGGTGCGTCGGGACCTGGCCCGTGATGCAGACGATCGGGGTCGAGTCCATCAACGCGTTGGTCAGGCCGGTGACGCAGTTGGTGGCGCCCGGGCCCGAGGTGACCATCACCACCCCGACCTTGCCGCTCGAGCGGGCGTACCCCTCGGCGGCGTGCACGGCCCCCTGCTCGTGGCGCACCAGGACGTGGTTGATCGCGTCGCGATGGTGCGCCAGCTCGTCGTAGACGTGCAGGATCGCGCCTCCGGGGTAGCCGAAGATCGTGTCGACCCCCTCGCGCATCAGGGCCTCGATCAGGATCCGGGCGCCGCGCATCTCGACGGCGACCGCCGGAGCCACGCTCCGCAGCACCGCCGGCGCGACGCCCGCCGCCTCGCGCCGCTTCGCCGTGTCGGTCCGCCGCTGCCCGTGCATCGTCTCCCTCACGCCGCCGCCGAATGCCGGAGCGCCTCGCGCACCCTCGCCCCCATCTCCCGGGTGGAGAGGGCGCGCTCGCCCGGCCCCGCCAGGTCGGCGGTGCGTGCCCCCCCCTCGAGCGCGCGGGCGACCGCCTCCTCGATGCGCGCCGCCTCCCCGGGCAGGCCGAGGGAATGGCGCAGGAGCATCGCCGCCGAGAGGATCGCCCCGAGCGGATTCGCGACGCCGCGCCCGGCGATGTCCGGGGCCGAGCCGTGCACCGGCTCGTAGAGTCCCGGTCCCTCCCCGAGGCTGGCGGAGGGGAGCATGCCGATGCCGCCGGCGAGCATCGCCGCCTCGTCGCTCAGGATGTCCCCGAACATGTTCTCGGTGAGGATCACGTCGAAATCGGCCGGGCGCGCCATCAGCTGCATGGCCGCGTTGTCGACGTAGAGGTGCTCGAGACGGACGTCCGGATAGTCCCGACCCGTCCCGGTCACCACCTCGCGCCAGAGCTGCGAGGTCTCGAGGATGTTCGCCTTGTCCACCGAGGTCACCTTCCGGCGCCGGCCGCGGGCCGCCTCGAAGGCGACCCGAGCGATCCGCCGGATCTCCGCCACAGAATAGACCATCGTATTGCGCGCCACGCGCCGCGCGCCCTTTCCCGCCACGCCGCGCGGCGTCCCGAAGTAGAGGCCCCCGATCAGCTCCCGCACGATCAGCAGGTCGGTCCCGCGCACCCGCTCCGGCCGCAGCGGCGACGCCGCCGCCAGTGCCGGGTGGAGCCTCACCGGCCTCAGGTTGGCGTAGACTCCGAGCCCCTTGCGCAGCGCGAGGAGCGCCCGCTCCGGCCTGCGGTCCCGCGGCAGCGCGTCGTGGCGCGGGCTGCCGACCGCCCCCAGCAGCACGGCGTCGGCCCGCCGCGCCGCCTCGAGCGTCCGCCTGGGCAGCGGCTCTCCCGCGGCATCGAGCGCCGCTCCGCCGACCGGCCTCTCCTCCATCCGGGCCGCGACCCCGGCCCCTGCGAGCGCCTCGCTCAGAACCAGCGCTCCCTCGGCGATCACCTCCGGCCCGATGCCGTCGCCCGGCAGGAGCAGGATCCGCCGCGCCGCCGGCCCGCCGCGCGACCTACGCACTCGATGCGCCCGTCGTCTGCCGCATCACGTAGGGCAGGAGGCCCCCCGCCTCCAGGATCTCCATGGCGAACGGGGTGAACGGCACGAACGCGAAGCTCTCGGCCTTCGTCAGGTTCCGCACCACCCCCTCCTTGAGATCGACCTCCAGGAGGTCGCCCGTCTCGGTCCGATCGATCACCGCGGCGCACTCGACCACCAGGAAGCCGTTGTTCAGGGCGTCCCGGAAGAAGACCCGCGCGAACGACCTGGCCACGACTGCCGCGACCTTGGCCCCCCTGAGCGCCCAGATCGCCTGCTCGCGAGAGGCGCCGCACCCGAAGTCCTCGCCGGCTACGACGATGTCCCCCTTCTGGACGCGCGCCGGGAAGCCCGCGTCGACGCCCACCAGGGCGTGCGCCGCCAGGTGCGCCTCGTCCTCGGCGGAAAGATACCTGGCCGGGATGATCTCGTCGGTGGTGATGTGGGCCTTCGGGTAGACGTGCGCTCTGCCTCGCATGGTCGTGGACTCCTTTCCTCCTCCCTTTCTCTCCTGGTCTTCCTGATCGTCGTCCCGTGCCGGACGCCGGCCGCTCCCGCGGTCGTTCCTGCCGCCGGCGGCTCCCGCGGGATACGCCCGTGAGAACCTCCCCCTCCGGCGGCAGAAACGGCCGCGGGTCGGTCTGGACCTTCCCCTGTGTCGACCCCTCGCTTCCGCCCCCCCGCTCCGTCACCCGGGAGGTGCAAAAAACTAAAGCGCAGGCCCCGCGTCCGGCGTTCGTGTCGCTGGCCGGACCGGCCTGCGCTATACGAGATTAATGAGCCGAACGAACTTGTCGGACCCCGTCCCGCCCACCGGGCCGGGAGCGTTCCCCCCCTGTGCCTGCCGCAGCTCCGCCGGCGAGCCGGGCGGAACGCCCGGGGCCGCCTGGGGACGCGGCGCGACCGCCGCCTCGGCGACGCGCGGCACCTGCGCCGGCAGCGCCGCCTCGGACGCCTGCTCCAGGCTCTTCGACAGGTGCAGCGCCTTGTTCACCGCGTGCAGGTAGGCCCGCGCGCTGGCGTCCACGACGTCGGTCGAGGCCGCCTTGCCGGTGAAGGTCCGCCCGCCGAAATCGACGTACACCGACACCTCGCCCATGGCGTCGCGCCCGCGCGACACGGCGCGGATCGCGTAGTCGAGCAGCCGGCCGCGGAACTTCGAGATCTGGTCGATGGCGTTGTAGCTCGCCGCCACCGGACCGTCGCCGATGGCGCAGGCGACCTCCTCGCGCCCCTCGATCTCGAGGGTCACCGTCGCGGTCGAAGGCCGCACGCTCCCGGCCGAAGCCTGCAGGAGCTTCAGTCGGATCGTCTCCGGGATCTCCCGCATGCCGTCGTGCACGATGGCGATCAGGTCCTCGTCGAAGATCTCCTTCTTCTGGTCGGCGATCTCGATGAAGCGGGCGTAGGCGCGATCGACCTCCCCGCGCGTCAGGCTGTATCCCAGATCCTGGAGCTTCTTTCCGAGGGCGTGGCGCCCCGAATGCTTCCCGAGCACCAGCCGGTTCGACTTGATGCCGACCGACTCGGGCGTCATGATCTCGTAGGTGCGCCGCTCCTTCAGGATGCCGTCCTGGTGGATCCCCGCCTCGTGGGCAAAGGCGTTCTTGCCCACCACCGCCTTGTTGGCCTGCACCAGCATGCCGGTGATCGCCGACAGGAGCTGACTCGACTTGTAGATCTCCGTGGTCACGACGCCCGTCGTGTACGGCAGCAGGTCACGCCGCACGTAGAGCGCCATCACCAGCTCCTCGAGCGAGGCGTTGCCGGCACGCTCGCCGATCCCGTTGACGGTACACTCCACCTGCCGGGCCCCCGCCTCAACCGCCGCCAGCGAGTTGGCGACCGCCAGGCCGAGGTCGTTGTGGCAGTGGACCGAGAGCGTGGCCCGCGCGAGGCCCGGAACCCGCTCGCGCAGCGTCCGGATGATGCGGGCGAACTCCTCCGGGATCGTGTAGCCGACCGTATCGGGGATGTTGATCGTCGTCGCGCCCGCCTCGAGGGCGGCGCCGACCACGCGGCAGAGGAACTCGACGTCGCTGCGCGTGGCGTCCTCGGCGGAGAACTCGACGTCCGGCGTGAACGACCTCGCCAGCCGCACCGCCTCCACGGCCATCGCCAGGACCTCCTCGCGCTCCTTGCGAAGCTTGTGCCTCATGTGGAGGTCGGAGGTGGCGACGAAGGTGTGGATGCGCGGGCGCGCGGCCCCCTCGAGCGCCCTCCAGGCCCGCTCGATGTCGTCGCGCGTGGTGCGCGCCAGGGCCGCGATCAGCGGCCGGCGCACCTCGCGCGCCACGGCGCGCACGGCACGGAAATCGTCCTCGGAGGCCATCGGGAAGCCCGCCTCGATCACGTCGACGCCGAGGGCGTCGATCTGCCGCGCCATGCGAACCTTCTCCTCCAGGTTCATGCTGGCGCCCGGTGACTGCTCGCCGTCGCGCAACGTGGTGTCGAAGATGATGAGGCGATGCGACACTCGAACTCCTTAGATCAATGTTTGGAGTGTCTTATACCGGTTGGAGAGCATGGTGTCAACAGGATTTCCGGACCGGCGGCCCCTGGGTTGCAGTATGTGGAACCAGAAGGTCACCGGCCACCCCCGCCGCGCTCGGACGAGGCCAATCTAGCACGGGATCCGCGTTGCGGCGAACTTACCGACCGGTCGGGAAATAGCCTGTATCCCGACTCGGTCCGGCCCGGTGGATTCATGATGCGGAACACGCCCTCGCCTTTCGTTCCTCCGGTGGCGCGCGCGAGTTGACAGTCGGCGGCGAGCGTGGTACCTTGCGAACGATTCATTTCGTGGAGGATCCCGGCGAGCACGACTAAAACCTAGCGCTTCCATCTTATCCAGAGTGGGGGAGGGACAGGCCCGACGATCCCACGGCAACCGGTCCTGAACGCGTGGACGCCCGGTGCCAACTCCTGCGGGGCACGGTGCCCCGGCCGATGAGAGACGGAAAGCGAAGACGTTTCCCCCAAACCTCTTCGACGTCTCGAAGAGGTTTTTCTTTGAGGGGCGGCGTGGCCGCCCGCGGCGAGGTCGAGGTGGCGACGAACCTGGAGACCGAGAGGACGCCGGAGCCCGGCGCGGGCGGGAAGGCGCCGGAGCAGGCGGAGATCCCGGGACGATACTCGCGGCAGGTCCTGTTCGACGGGATCGGGCGCGACGGCCAGGCGCGCATCTGCGCCGCGCGCGTGGTCCTGGTCGGCTGCGGCGCGCTCGGCACGGTGCAGGCCTCGCTCCTGGTGCGCGCCGGAGTCGGGCGGCTGCGCATCATCGACCGGGACTTCGTCGAGGAGAGCAACCTCCAGCGGCAGGTGCTGTTCGACGAGGAGGACGTGCGCGCGCTCCTGCCGAAGGCGGTGGCGGCCGAGAGGAAGCTGCGGCCCGTCAACTCCCTGGTGCGGGTCGAGGGGCTGGTCGAGGACCTCAACGCCGCGACCATCGGCCGGCTGCTCCAGGGCTTCGACCTGATCGTCGACGCCACCGACAACTTCGACGCGCGCTTCCTCCTGAACGACTTCGCCGTGAAGACCGGCATGCCCTGGATCTACGGCGCCTGCGTCGGCTCGTACGGCCTCACCTTCCCGATCCTGCCGGGCGAGACCGCCTGCCTGCGCTGCATCTTCGAGAGCGCGCCGCCGCCCGGCCTGTCGCCCTCCTGCGACACCGCCGGCGTGATCGGGCCGATCGTCGGCGCGATCGCCTCGCTGCAGGCGGCCGAGGCTCTGAAGATCCTGTCCGCGCGGCGCGACCGCGTGAGCCGGCGGATGACGGTGATCGACCTGTGGGACAACCGGCACGACGCGATCGATCTGCCGCCGCGCGATCCCGCCTGCCCCTGCTGCGGCCGGAGGGAGTTCCCCTACCTCGAGGGCTCGCTCGGAGCCGACACGACGACGCTCTGCGGTCGCGACT
>WNGM01001165.1_pt1 | contig 22562 bp, 16 predicted proteins | sample 5400571 | NCBI WGS metagenome assembly WNGM01 (sample SAMN13153378, study PRJNA577476) | soil metagenome | isolation source: 100 cm soil or saprolite under Garry oak tree replicate 2 | place: USA:California | collected 2016-06-15 | reverse complement strand
ATCGCCCGGCCAACGATGAGCGAATTCATTTCGCGGGTGCCTTCGTAGGAGTAAATCGCTTCGGCGTCGGCTACGAAGCGGCCCACCTGGTGGTCGAGCAAGATGCCGTTGCCCCCCAGCAGTTCGCGGGCATAGCCCACCGTCTCGCGCATCTTCACGGTGCAAAAGGCTTTGGCCAGCGAGGCGTGTTCGTCGCTCATGATCCCAGCATCTTGCATTTGCGACAGGCGCATGACCATGCACGCGGAGGCGGTGATGTTGCCGAGCATGCGCACCAGCAGGTCCTGGACTAACTGGAAGCGGCCAATCGGTCGCCCAAACTGCTCCCGCTCCTTGGCATACGTGAGCGCCAGCTCATAGGCTCCCCGTGCGCAGCCAACTGCTTCCCAGGCGACACCTGCCCGCGTCATGCGCAGCATGGCAGCCACGTCCTTAAAGGAATGCGCCTGCTGGAGCCGATTGGCTTCCGGCACGCGACAGTCTTCCAGCGTGATAAGCGCATTCTGCACCACACGCAGGGCAATCTTGTCCTTGATTTTCTCCGGTCGGAAGCCTGGGGTGCCTTTCTTGACCAGAAAGCCTTTTACCTGATTGTCCGCCACGTCACGGGCCCAGATGACCGTCACGTCACTGAAGGTGGCGTTGCCAATCCATTTCTTCTGGCCGCTCAGCACCCAGGTCTGGCCTTCGCGCCGTGCCGTGGTGGTTAAGCCGCGTGAGGCCCCGGAGCCGACCTCTGGCTCGGTCAGCCCAAACGCGCCGATTTTTTCCAAACGCGCCATCGGTGGCAGCCACTGCCGTTTCTGCTCTTCCGACCCACACAAGTAAATCGACCCCATCGCCAGACCGCTGTGGACGCCCATGAAGGTAGCAATCGAACAATCCGCACGTGCCAGCTCCATCATCATCAGGCCATCCAGCAGGGCACTCTTGCCAGGACAGCCATACCCGTGATACGGAAGACCAACAACGTTGAGCGCTGCCAGCTCCGGGAGGATCTGATGCGGAAATTCCTCGCGCGTCCAGTAGTGATTGATAATCGGGGTGACTTCGGCCTCCATAAACGCCCGTACCTGGTGCAGGAGGGCCTGGTCCTCCTCGTCCAAGATCGTGCCGATGTGGTAAAAATCGCCATCGACTTGTGGAAGTGTCTGCTTTGCAACGCTCATCTTTGTTTCCTTCGGAGGATGCTCCTCGACAACTTTTACGTTGTCCTGACTCTGTCATATCACCTATTGTAACCAGCCCCAGCATGCTATACAATGTTCCCACCGACAAATTGGAAGTTGGAGGATTGTCCTCTCGAACAAAGCGAAGGCGGCGCGCATGGAAGAGCAACATCCGGGGACCTTGATCTCTGTCACGCACTCTTTGGAAACTCCGCTCGCCTGGACCCATCGCTAGATGCTACGGTTAGGGTATTGGAGCACGACCTCATTCACAGTCTTGCAGAGATGCCGCCTCCACTGCTCATGCGCTTGCATACCTTGCCTCCCTCTCCTTGCGCTGCGTGGATTCTCTGGCTCGCACCGAAGACGGAGCCTTCTCTTCCAGGTGCAGTCCGCGAGTGCATCGAGCGAGTTCGCCAGACGTTAGAAGCGGTGCTTGAAGTTGAGGAGAGGGAAGCACGCTTTTTCAACTCAAGTTCCCCACTGTATGATCGGGACCTCGTCGAAGCGCTGGTACACGGAGATCCCCGCGCTCTTTCTACATTCCTCAGCCTGACGCGTGTGGTTGCGGGGGCAGATTTCGCTTTTTGGGGCAGGACCTATCAGGATGTCGTCGAAGTCACCGGCCACCTGGGCGCCAAAGACGGTGAGTTTGGCTTCGCCCTCCCGCGTGGGCGCGGGGTCGGCGGCCGCGTCATCGCCTATGGAGAGCCGATCGCACTCCCCGATTACCTTAACTCCCCCTATCGCGACTCCAGCGTCAGCGATATCGTTGACGCCGAAAAGATTCGAACCGGCATGGCCGTACCCATTCGCGCGGCGCCTGCCCCCGAGCAGCAGGGCCCGGTGGCGGCAGTCCTTTACGCCACGCGCAGAACCGTCACGCCGTTCTCCCTGGCCGAACGCCTGCTCGTGCAGCGCCAGGCGGGCTTGCTTGAGCCGTTATCTCTCGCGGTGCGCCCCCCATCGTTCTCCTTGTCAGGTGTCCAACAACTCCCCGATCACAAAGCAGGATGGCACGACCTTGTCCTGCATGCTAATCGCATTGAGCTCGTGGAAGCGTGGGCCAGTCAGCTCATCAAAGGCGTGGTCATCGTCACGGACAGCGAGCAGCGTCCCTATGTGTTGACCCACAGCGAACAGCTAGAGCAAATTTGCGCGTCTCGGAGCCGCCAGCCAGACGCCGTGCTGGTGCTCTCCCTTGCCTCGCCTGGCGTGCGCCTGCACGACCAGGTCACTGCAACAGCGGGACTAATCTACCTGTGTCCCTCGATTGCCCTGCCACCTGCCCAGTGGCCCGATTTCTTCACTGACCTGATCGTGGCCTGTAATGCAGTCCTCGCGCGCATGGAACGAGCGCACGATCAATGGGATCGCCAGCGCGAACGGTGGTTGCGCGCCCTACTAAAGGAAGAGAAATCGCCGCCGTTTGTCGAGCAAGAAGGGCATCGCCTGGGTCTTCCGGTGGAACATGGCCAGCTCTGGGTGCTGGCCTGGTCCCCTGGAACCATGCAGGCCACAACATCGGTGCGCAAGCGTATGATCGCCGAAAATGTGGTGCTGGACCACCTGAAAAGCCCGCTCATCTTCTTTGATGATGATATGGCCGTCATCCTGCTCGCAGGGCAGGTGCTACGGAACTCCTCGAGGGTGCGCGATGCCCTGCTTACACACTGCGGCGCTCACCCGCTCTGGATCGTCCAGGGTGGCCATTACCACTCGCTGCATAACCTGAAAACGACGCTCACTCACACGCTCTCGCTTGCGCGGATGGCCCGCCGCGATAACAATGGAGTGTACCTGCTGGATATCTCCGCCTTTGGCCTGGACAGCCTGTTGGAGAATCCCAGGCTGGCTGAAGACCTGGACACCTTTGCTCTGAGGTTGCTCACCCCACTCCTGGAGTACGACGCTGCCAATAGCTCGCATCTAACCGACACGTTCGTACTGGCCCAGACGCTTGGCTCAGCGCAGGCGGTCGCCGAGCACCTGGGGGTACATGTCAATACTATTCGCTACCGCCTCCGGCGAGCGGAGGATCTCCTGGGAACAGACCAGACTTCACCGAAAGAGCATGCAGCTATGGTACTGGCAGCGTTCACCTGGCAGCGCTTTCACTGGGACTCTTCAATTCATTAGGCTGCTTGTTATCTTACGCTACTTCGGCTGGCACTTCTGCCTCTGCTTCCTGTCCCAGCGCCTTTTGACCACTACGGCCACGCAAAAACAAGGCGAGAGCGTAGAACATGATCACGGGTATGAGCAGCAGGCGGTAGCCAACCAGCATGCTGAAGTACTCCAACCCGGCCCCAACGATGATACCGAGCAGGTTTGAGGCGAAGGCAATGTCGGCCGTCTCACTATCGCGGAACGAGTTGGTGAAGATGATGTTCGCCAGGAACACCGGTGCGAAGGCCAGCGCGCTCGCCAGGATGTAGCGGATGACCGGGTTGCTCAGCAGGAGCGCCTCGGGCGGCAGGAGAATGTTGAAGACGAGTATGGCGAACAGCAGCAGGTAGACGGGGGCAATGCGCTTGACCTTGAAACGCCGATTGAACAGAATAGCCAGCAGCACGCTGCAGAGAATGGCGAAGAAGACCAGTGAGTTGACCAGCCAGGTGCTGCCGAACAGGAGCGAGAAGGTCGTCAGGCTCTTGACCTCGAGGAGCATGAAGGCGGCGCCCAGGAAGAACATATGCCAGTCGAAGCGTCGCAGTACCTTGCGCGGAGCGAGTGTCAGGGCCCCTCCGAGGGCGAACACCAGGACCATGGCGAGTCCCTCGATGTAGATCAGCGGGAAGCTGTGACCGACCAGGTAGAGGAATGGCCAGTCGTCGGTGGCCGGTGTAGTATTTGAAGACAGAGGATATAAGCCTTCGCCGATGACATGCAGCCTATCATTCACTGGGTTCGGGAATTCGTGGTATTGGCCGAACTCACCCGGTGGCAGGGTTGCCAAACGCGGTCCGTCCATGATGACTGCGCCGCGTCCCCTGCCCCCGTAGGTCGAGACGAAGGGTTCCTGGTTATTGAAGGTATGCCCCACCATGTTCACCAGTTTGTCAACCAGCCAGTTCTCACGGTAGAAATTGTAGAGTATCAGCAAGCCATTGCTGGTCAGGTGCGCACGTGCCGCGGCAATTGAGTTCTGCGTCAACAAGAAGCTCTCGAGGCGCAGGCTGGTGTTACTGGACGTGAGGGTGAGCGAGTCGGGCAAAGCGAAGATAATCAAATCATAGCGCTCGGTAGTATTCTCCAGGAAATTGCGTCCGTCGTTGACGACGAGCTTCACCCGCGGATTGCTGTAGGGCTGGTCCGGGTTGAATTGCTTGCCGAGTTGCAGGATGGTGGGGTCGATCTCCACCGCGGTAATCGACTGGACGCCGTAGGCCAGCGCGGTGGCGGTATCAGACCCACTGCCAGCGCCCAGGATGAGTGCATGGTGGAACGAACTGCCGGGGAACAGCTCGTACACGCGGCGGTAGAGGCCCTCCTTGTACTGCCACGGTATCATCGACTGGTGGCCCCCCGCGTTGTTCACGTCAACGATATAGCCGCTCGGAACAGCAGGGTGGAGGATAATCTTGTAGTAGGGCGACCAGTAGGTACCGATCTCAAGCTGCCAGACGACGACCATGCTCGCGAGAAGCACTGCGCCGGTGGCAGCGACCGCTTTTCTGCTGCTGAGCAGCAGGATGAGCACCGCCAGGACGATGAACCAGAGAAGCGGCGGCAGGGCGAAATAGGAAATGGTGTAGAAACAGGCGATTCCGACCAGGCTGCCGATAATGTCAAAGGTGTAGGCAGTCAGGGGCTTGACCTGGGTGAACAACTGGCCGAACATGCGGGATAGTGGGATGAAGCAGAGGGTCACTATGCCGAAGATGATAGGCAGAACAATGAAGTTCTCGGCCGTTGCGCTTTGTGCTTCACCTGCTCCGTAATAGAGCACGTCGGTCGAGTTGATGAGCAAGGTGAACTTGTTCAGCGCGACGAGGATGACCATCGCGAGCAACAGAAGGGGAAAAGGCAGGAACCAGAAGTTCTTACGCCGCGCCGAGAGCATGCCAAGGCCAATACCCAGGAACGAGGCCATCAGGATGAAGTTGTTGAAATAGCTCAAATAGCGGACGTAGGATGGGATCCAGCGAATACACAGCAGCTCGAAGAACAGCATGGCAAAGGAGACAAGGAAGATACGCGCTCTTGGATTAGCGATGAAGGGCTGCTTCGGTGTATCAACCCGCAGCAACGACGAGAGCCAGAACCAGATGCGACCAGACGAGACGCGAGCAAATGCTTGACGCAAGAGAACCTCCTTACATAGGCTTTACTGAGTTTGATAACAATGTAACTGTAGGTTTATTCTATCTGTTCTGTCAAATGAAGGTGACAGCGGCAGTCCAGCCAAACACTTTAGCGCCTCCGTGCCATGAGGAAGCAAGGACAGCTTGACAAAGGCCTTACTCATCAGTACACTTTTTTACAAGAGATCTGACATCTGACATCTGATATCTTGACACTTGTTGAAGGTGTACTAGTATGGCGGGGATAACGATTGGGCGACAATCGATGGTGCAACAGGTGCGTGAAGCTCTGATCGAATTGTTGCATAGTGAAGAATATACCGCGGGAAGCTGTATTCCTTCTGAGCAGGAGTTGGCTGAGCGGTTTGAAGCCAGTCGGGCCACTGTGCGCGAGGCGCTCAAAGGCCTGGTGCAGGAAGGACTGCTTGATTGTCGTCACGGCAAGGGCTACTTTGTTATGTCGCGGGAAGCGGTGATCCATAAGCCGATAACGCAACTCCAAAGCGTGACGGACTTGATGGGCGACATGGGGTATACGGTTGAGAACCGTGTGTTGCGTGTGCACGAGGAGACACCATCGCCGCAGGTACACCGGGAATTGCAGCTCGATGACAAGCAAACCATCTTGAAACTTGAGCGCGTGCGCTGTTCACGTGATGAGCCGCTGATCTACTCGATTGATATCTTTCCACGAGCATTTGTTCCTGGACCCTGGCAGGAGCAGGATTGGTCAGGGTCGCTGCTCACTCTTTTTGATGAGGATTGGCAGGTGCGTATCGTCAGCAGTCGAGCGAAAATACGGGCAGTGATACTCTCGCCAGAGCTCTGCTCTGAGATTGGCGTTCCTGCAAATACGGCATGGCTCTGCATGGAGCAGTTAAACGTCACGAAAGCTGGCAAGCCGGTCTTGTTCTCGCAAGACTACCATCGTAGCGAAAAATTCGAATTTTACGTGACAAGGCGGCGCTCTTAGCATTTGAAACAGTGCAAATGGTGCTGACATAGTTAGGGCGACGCAAGCGTCCTACGCAGCTGCATCGGAGCAAGTATTTCGACATACCCGGCATAGAAGGAAACGGATGAGCGAAACACTGCAAGAAAACGTAGAGCCGGATGTCTCTGCTTTCTCCATTCCCGCTGAGGACTTGACACGACAATATAGTCAGATCGAAGGGGAGCTGCACCAGGCTATCGATCATGTCTTACCTAGCGGTCGCTATGTGATGGGTCCTGAGCTTGCGGCGTTCGAGCAGGAATTCGCGGCGTTTTGTGGCACACGCTTCGCCATCGGTGTAAGCAATGGGACCGATGCGCTGCACCTGGCACTGGCTGCATGCGAAATAGGTCCGGGTGACGAAGTAATTACGGTGCCGAATACTTATATTGCCACCGCTTTTGCTATCTCCTATGTGGGAGCGATACCCGTCTTCGTAGATGTGGAGGCGGATACATTCAACCTTAACCCCGCTCTGCTGAAAGGCGCCATTACCGAGCGCACACGTGCAATTTTACCTGTCCATCTATACGGCCAACCCTGCGATATGGAGCCGATCCTCGCGATTGCGCGGAAGCATGGCTTGCGTGTCATTGAAGATGCTGCACACGCGCATGGCTCATTCTATCGCGATGTTCCTGCAGGCTCTTTTGGAGATATCGCGTGTTTCTCGTTTTATCCCACAAAGACTTTCGGCGCTTTTGGAGATGCAGGTGCCATCGTCACCAGCGATGCCGATCTGGATGCACGGATGCGCCAGTTGCGCTACATGGGCCAGAAGGTCAAACATTACCACGAGATTATTGGTTTTCAGAAGCGCATGGACGAGATACAGGCAGCCATCTTGCGCGTTAAGCTTCGCTATCTTAGAGGCTGGATTGGACGCCGGCAGGAAATTGCTACACGCTATGGCGAATTGTTATCGGGGACGCCGGTTGTTATTCCATATGTTGCGCCCGATCGCACGCATTCTTATTATCTGTACACAGTACTTGCACCTCGACGCAACGAGTTGCGGAATTACTTGACAGAGCGAGGTATAGGCACCCAGATTATTTATCCGCTGCTGGTTCCCGACCAACCCGCATACCGGGATCAACCTATCCGTTGCGGTCCTATTCCAGTGGCGCGGGCATTGGTGGAGCAAATACTGTGTCTACCAATGTTCCCAGAACTGCGCAACGAGGAGATTGAGCGAGTCGCTGCAGCCATGCGGAACTTTTACGGTACGGCCCAATAGATCAAGGATATTGTGACATTGTAGTCCTTCGCGGTCGCCCATTTGGAGATCAACATGTCGGTTATCACGCTTGCCGTCTTAGGTGGAAGCGGCGTTGCCACTCCTGAACTCTTCAACGCCCTGCTGCACTGGCCTGGTGAGATACAGACGAGGCCAGAGTTGCGCGTAGTATTGCTGGGACGCTCCCAACATAAACTGGAGCGCGTGCGTGCAGTATGTGAGCAGATGGTACAGGATGCTCATCCACCAATCTACGTCGAAGCGACCACGAATTTGAGAGCGGGTCTGAAAGGTGCTGATTATGTGCTGAACCAGGTGCGCGTCGGTGGCTTGGAGGCGCGCGCCCATGATGAGACCTTTCCCCAGGCACTGGGTTTTCCTGGCGAAGAGACCATCGGACCGGGTGGGTTTACCAATGCGCTGCGCACCATCCCGGTCGTGATTAAGAGCTTACGTATCGTGAACGAGGTTGCCTCGCAAGCAACGGTCCTGAATCTGACAAATCCCGCCAGCATGGTTCAATATGCCGCCATGCGCTACACCCATACCAGCATCATCAGCCTGTGCAATTCACCGATCACCCTGGCAGATGACCTGGCAAAACTAGTTGAAAGGCCTCGTTCAGAAGTGGAAGTTGGGTACCTGGGTATGAATCACCTGGGCTGGGCTATTGCCTTGTGCGATGCAGAACAAGACCTGATGGACCTCGCCCTTGATCGCATTGATCGCCTGGCATACCTGGGCGTGGATGCTGCATTTATACGTGCCAGTCGTGCTATCCCGCTTCCATATGTGCGCTTTTATCTGCATCCGGAGCCCGTCCTCGCGCAACAACAGGGAAAGACACCTCGCGCTCGCCAGCTGCAGGTGCGCGAACAAGAATTACTGGCAAATTACGAGCGCATCAGTGAACCTCAAAATGTAGTGGCGGGGCTTGCCCCCTCTTCAGAAGTCGCAAAGCGCGGAGCCGCCTGGTACAGCGAAATTGTGGTTCCTGTACTTGCTGCGCTGATCAATGATCTCGGCTCAACATGGGTCGTCAACGTCCCCAATGGGCAGCTTGTTCCCTGGCTTCCACCTGAAACCGTGATTGAAGTTCCCTCCAGGATAGACCGTCAGGGCGTGCATCCACTGCCCGTGCCTGAGTATCTTCTGCCTGGTGAATTACGTACGCTGCTCTATTCACTGGCGCTGTATGAGGAACTTGCCGCTCCCGCCATTGTCGAACGCAATCGCGATCTGGCGTTGCGGGCGCTGGTCGCTCATCCTTTAGTGCGAACCATCGAACGCGCCAGCAATCGCCGTTCGACATGACCCTCGTTCTTGGATTGGCGAACGGCTTCATCGGCTACGTGCCCACGCCCAACGTCTACAGCGAGGGTGGTTATGAATGCGAGGCAACAAACGTCGCGCCTGAAGCAGGGGATCAACTCTGCCAAACCATGATCGACGCGCTTCATGCTGTTGCCCGACCTCTTAACAGGAGTTAATACACGTGTCTATACTCAAACGACTGCCACATGCCAACGTCAAACGCCTGGAATTTGGGCGTGGAATAGTGAGCGATATTGGCTTCCAATTTGGACGCTACGTCGTGACTGCCATGTCCATTCCCTGGGGATTGGTCCACCAGCGTATTGGTGCGCCCCCGATTCATGTCATCGATGTGCAGGATATGGACCTTGATCGAGCCAGGGCATTGGAGGAAGCCACGCCGCTATGCGATACCGTGGTGGCTATAGGTGGCGGACAGGCGATGGATATGGGCAAGTACATTGCGTGGAAACGCGGTGTTCCACTGGTCAATATACCAACGATTGTTTCGACCAATGCCTATGTCACGCAGGCGGTCGGCGTACGCAACCAGGGGAAAGTCGAATATATTGGCGAAGTGATGCCGGAACTGCTGATCGTCGATTATGACCTGATCCGCACGGCTCCGCCGGAGCTGAACCTTGCTGGATGCGGCGATATTCTATCCATCCATACCGCTTCGTTTGACTGGCACCTCGCCTATACTTTGGGCTATGAGCCACGTGGCTATGTTCCCGAAGCGGTAGAGCGCGCACAAGGGCTTATTCGACGGTTGGATAGTGCTGCGAGCGAGATTCGCGCGCTCACCGATGAGGGTATTCGCACGATTGTAGAATGTTACCTGGAGATCAACGACATCTGTATCCCCCTCGGCCACTATCGAGCAGAAGAAGGGCCGGAACATTTCTTCGCCTATAATGTCGAATACCTGACGCGCCGGACGTTTGTGCATGGCTGGCTTGTAGGGCTTGGCGTCCAGCTAATGAGCCAGTTACAGGAAAACAATCCCGAAGGTATCGAAGCGATCATGCACCGCGTGGGCTTACTCCATTCGCCCCGTGCTAATGGCCTAACTCGTACGGATGTTGTACTTGCCCTGGAGACATTGCGAGTGCGCACCCTGGTGGATGGTCGCTGGCATGGCATCATTCAACAGCGAGATATTACCTCTGATTTTATCGAACGTGTGACAAGTGGGCTGGATTATGCTGGTTAAATGACAAGCTTTCCCTCCTTTGAACTTCCAGCTTTCCCGACTAATTTCGTGAGGATCTCGTGAATTTTGGTGAGCTAGAGTTGAGTTTGGTCTGCTATCATTGCTGTAGAGGGTGGGGCAAGTGTCCTGTTTCCCTTTTTCTCTCGTTTCCAGAGAATAGCGCTACAGCAGATTGTAGAGCTGAACAGCATTCCCAAAAGGAAGGAGATAGGCGTGCCACAATTCACGAAAGACAACCTGCAGCGCATTATCATCAATCCGTTCTACGCCATCACTGTTGCTCCCCAGTTGACCGGGGAGCATGAGCCACCCATGGGCGAGGCCGAATGGGTGCAGGCGAATGCCTCTTTGATGGTGGAGATGGGAACCGAGCGGTGGCTCAGGCAGCTCCTGGACGTGCTGGAGGGCAAGGTCGGCGCTCCAGACGAGCTGATCAATCCATCCCGCACCGTCAACATCGACCCGATGTTCGCCGCCGAGCATCCACCTCTCATCGGACGAGATATGTGGGTCGACGTGAACGTCAAGCACATACGCAACATGGGGACGGAAAGATGGCTCAGGCAGCTGCTGGATGTGCTCAAGGGCGACATCGTGACGGCGGAAGAGGTCGGCTTAGCGCCGCCGGGCAGCATGTTCGGTTACGGCACGCCCGGCAGGTCTAAGGCGCAGCGACGGGGAAAACAGAAACGGAAAAGGAAGCGTAAGTAATAGAAGCGCTCTATCAAAGGCAGGTCATATGGGAAAGCAAAACCGTCAAAAATTTGCTGATACTTGGGCAAATCAGACGACACTTGGTAGGCAGTTCGGATTGTCGGCCGTTGCAATGGGCAAAAAGCTGAAGGAGTTGGGGCTACGGGGGGAGGATGGCTCTCCAACCGAATTTGCTCTCTCCGAGGGTTGTTGCAAATCAACTCCGCTCAAGGACGGAACACCTTTTTTCATGTGGAACAGGCAGAAGGTTGAGGGATTGATGCAGTCGAAAGGGCATCAAAGACTTGATTCGCAAGAGGTCAAGGCGCGTGAGCTAGCGGATGAATGGGCGCGGGTCCACAGGCAATATCAGGAAGCCGTATACGGTATCGAAGAAGAGTTCTTCTTCGAGGAGGCGCAAGACATCAAGAAGGAAGCCAAACGTAGGGGCTTGACCGACCGAATTAATGAGCTGTTACGCGAGCGAAAATTTGGTGGTGAGCTGCTTGCATAGCCGGTGTCTAGAGCCGTCACGTCGGCCTGGAAGTCAGACGGCCTGCGATGACCAATCTTTTTTGCTCATTCGAAGACCCTACCCTGGTCTCAAGCAACAGGGAGTGCTGACTGCCTTCGAGATCGCTGGCGTGGTGGAGCATACTGATAGGAGGATACTGTTTGGCCACTGCATGGAGCAGCGACGATAGTCAGCCGGGCTCGTTTCACACCAAAGCCGTCCCCACGGTCATGCCCCTGCCCTGACTGCCCATCTCGCCCCGCCAGAGCCGGGGCCGGCGTCCCAGCCGCAGTGTAACCATCCGCCCGCTCGCGCAAGATAAGCCCCTGCCGGATGTGGCGCGCAAGCTCTCGTGTGTAGACGGCAGGCTCGGTCTGTTCCTCTTGGAGCACATCCTCGCTGTACTGGTAGAGGTGGAGTGCCTCCTGCCGTCTCCCCTGCTCCACCAGCAAGATCATCAGGCGGCACAGGGTGTCTTCGTCGGCCGGGTCCTCCTCAAGGGTGGCGAAGAGTAGCTCCTCAGCCAGGCCCACCCGCTCGTCTTTGAGGTAGAGGTCGACCAGCTTGAAGAGGACACGATGCCGCGCTCCGTTGATCGTGTGTCTCCGACTTTGCGCCCACTCGCAATACAGGTCGTCCTCGAGAAACTCACCCCTGGCGAGGGCGTACGCCTCCTCTAACAAGGGGGTTGGGTTCTGCCGCTGGCACTCCGCCCGCATCGCCTTCGACGCGAGTGAGAGAAAAGCGTCTGCGTCTACCCAGAGGCGGTGCTGCCCGGGCAGTTTGAAGATCGTTTCACCACCGCTGCGCAGCGTGAGCAGCAGGCTTCCCACCTCGCTAGTTCGCAGGATGTGCCGCCGGAGCACGGAGGCCGCCGAGTCGAGGGCGTGCACGGCATTGATCGCCTCATGGTTGGGCCAGATAGCCTTGATGAGTTCGTCCCGCGATGCCCGGCGGTTCGGCCGGCATAGCAGCACCTTCAACAGGGCCATCGTTGGTCCGCGATGGCTCCACTCGCTCCGTATCACGCGCACGTAACGCGGCGGCTCATTCTGAATCCGCGAAGATGTGGGGATGAGTCGCTCAAGGGCAAATTCCCCGATCGTGATGATCCGCATCAGCGGATACTCTGCATGATCAACAGTGCTGTGCATCGCCTGCGCATCTCCTCCTTTCCTTCTTGGCTGGGTCCGGACGGCATGTAAGGGACCTACTGCCATAGGGCCCCGTGCTTGCGTTGCCTTTTCTGGTTGTAAAATATCTCTATATGCTGATGTATCTGCACAGTTTCATTATAGATCATGTGTTCTGATTTGTCACGTATATATTTTCTCCGGATGGAATAAACTTAGCAGGGCGAACTGATTCCTGGTTCTCACTCATCGTCCACAATCACCTCGATCAAATCCATGCCGAGTTCTGCCATTTTTTGCCTGGTTTCCTGAAAAACTGTGTGCCATTCCTGCCATGTAGGCTCTAATCACCCGCATCTTCTGCTGTGGCTAACAGCCTGGCATATTGTTCTGGTAGGTAAAAAGCGGAAGCACTCGTACTGGTCTCCTGGACACCGCAGAGACCCCAAGAGTTTCTCAAAGCGTGGTAAGATACGTATACACCTTCTCTTTTCGTCTTGCTTGAGCAAAGCGCACCCGCTCATTCGGCCTGACTGCGCAGCAGGAGAGGCGCTAGCCTCATTGTGCGAGAGACTATGATCAGACGCGACAGCGTCGTTGGCAGCACTGATTAAGAACAGGCAAGGCGGATAGGTGCCGCGCAGTCTGAGAAACGAAAGGATCGACTGAATACCCATGACGCAAGTCACTATTTGGAATGAGTTTCGTCATGAGCGAACAGACCCACACGTAGCGGCACACTATCCTCACGGTATTCATGCCACGCTAGCCCAGGGGCTGACCCGAACAGGTTGGACAATTCGTACAGCAACCTTGGATGAAGCTGAACAAGGCCTCCCTGAGACCCTGCTCGCCACGACAGATGTGCTGGTTTGGTGGGGACATCTTGCCCATGATGAAGTCTCTGATGCGCTGGTGGAACGCGTGCATCAAGGCGTTTTAGATGGGATGGGCCTGATTGTGCTCCATTCAGGCCATTACTCGAAAATCTTTAAACGCCTCATGGGCACCGGTTGCAGCCTGCAATGGCGCGAAGCGGATGATCGGGAACGCTTATGGGTAACAGCTCCAGGACATCCGATTGTGGAAGGGATAGGTGAGTATATTGACATCGAGCGTGAAGAGATGTATGGCGAATACTTCGCCATCCCCCAACCAGAGACCCTTGTGTTTGTGAGTTGGTTTACCGGAGGCGAAGTGTTTCGTAGCGGCTGTTGCTATACTCGCGGGCGTGGAAGGATCTTCTACTTCCGCCCAGGGCATGAGTCGTTTCCGACGTACCATCACCCGCAGGTACAGCGCGTGATTGCCAACGCCGTGCGCTGGGCGGCCCCACACTGAAGTGATTACAGTTCGGCACCTATCCGCCTTGCCAACGCACAGCGTGCTAGTTACGCTCAGGCAAGACTATTTAGGAGAAGGAGAGCGCAATGGCGATTCGTCTTGTGCAGGTAGGGATGGGTAACTGGGGAGAGAATTGGGGGACCCGTGTCCTACAGCAGAGTGGAGATGTTGAATTGGTAGCCTGTGTAGATCTAGACGCGGGGACGCTTGAGCAAGCGCGCCAGCTCCTCAACCTGCCGGCAGAGCGATGTTTCTTGACACTTGAGTCTGCCCTGGCGTCCGTTGAGGCTGATGCTGTGCTCATCACTGCCAGTCTGCCAGCGCATGTCCCGCTTGCATTGGCATCCCTCAACGCGGGGAAACATGTATTACTTGAAAAGCCGTTTGCACCGACGGTAGCTGAGGCGCAACAGGTGGTCGAAACGGCTGCACAACGTAGCCGGGTGCTCATGATCAGCCAGAATTATCGTTTCTTTCCAGCCGTTCGAGCTGTTACCGCGTTAGTTCGCGAAGGAACCCTGGGATCGATTGGCACTGTCAGTATTGACTTCCGGCGCTACAAGAATGCCGCTGTACCGGAAGGCCAGCCGTATTATCAGGTATGGCAGCCATTGCTGGTGGATATGGCCATCCACCATTTCGATCTGATGCGTATTGTTCTCGGCCAGGAGCCATCTCAGATCACCTGTCAGGTCTGGAACCCTCCCTGGAGCAAGTATGTCGATCCGGCTGCCGCTGCAGCCACGATCACCTTCGATAGTGGAGCAGTGGTCAGTTACCGTGGAAGCTGGGTGAGCCCTGGCCCGAAGACCTGTTGGAGCGGAGAATGGCACATAGAGTGTACCAGGGGTGAGATTGTATGGACAAGCCGGGGTGATACGGCTTCTGATCAGGTCACCGTTCGTCCGTTAGGGAAGCGAACACGTCGCGTGAAGCTGCCTGAGATAGCGCTCACGGATCGACGTGGGAGCCTCCAGGCCTTTGTGCAGGCTGTTCGGACAGGTCAGGAACCTGAGTGCTCTGGACGTGATAACCTCCACTCTCTTGCACTCATGTACGCAGCTGTCGAGGCAGCGACCTTTCGTTCATGCATATCTCTTGCTGGGAGGAAAGCGGACGCTGGTGTCAACTAGCCCATCAACCCCCAGGGTTTGGCGCGACGGCGGGCCTTCTGCGCCTCCTGGGAGTTGCCCAGTGCCTCGTAGACATCCGCCTTCAGCGTCCAGGCGCGGGCGTAACTGCGGTCGAGTTCCGTTGCCTCATTGAGGGCATCCAGCGCTGCGCGGTTGTGGCCCAGGCGGATCAATGCTTCCGCCTTGTTGCACCATGCTACTGCACTGCGCGGATTGACCAGCAATGCGCGGGTGTACGTCTCAACGGCTCCAGTGAAGTCGCGCAAGGAGGAGCGCGCATTGCCCATGCCATTCCAGGCCTGGAAACTTCTCTGGTCATAGGCCAGCGCCTGTTCGTAAGCGGCCAGCGCCTCTTCCGGCATATTCAGATCCAGTTGAGCGTCAGCTTTGCCGTTCCAGGCAGCCACGTAGCGCGGATCGATGTTGAGCGCCCGCTGGAAGTGTACCAGCGCCTGCTGGAAGCGCTGCAGTCGATTCAGTGTCATCCCTGCGCTTACCCATACCACGGCGCTTCCTGGGTCAATCTCGGTAGCACGCTGGTAAGCCTCATAAGCTTTCTTATAGTTACCCTGGTGGTAGAGCGCCGTCCCCTTGCCGTTCCAGGCGTGGAAATTGCGCGGATCCATTTGTAGAGCCTCTTCATAGGCATGCAACGACTGGGTGTAGTGTTGCTGCTTGAGCAGTTGGTCGCCTTCCTGGCACTTTTCTCGCACACTGCTGCTACTCTGGGCTGCTGGGATAGAGCTCACTCTTGACTTCTGTCCAGGTGTACCTGTCCCTGCACTCTGGAGGCCGGGGAAAGCGCTGCTCTCAACTCCCCCGGAAATCACAGGAGTAGAGGGATTTGTCTGGCCTCGTGCTGAAGGCACACTGCGTATGTCTGGTGGTGTGTTTTGTACCGGGATACGCAGACTCGAGCCTGAACGGATGGCAAGATCGAATTGTTGCACAAGCTCCAGCATATCAGCGTACCGGTCCTCAGGCCGCGTGGCAAGAGCGCGCAGCAATACGTTATCCAGGGCCAGAGGTAAGTCACCATTGAGTGCCGATGGCGGTGCGATCACCCCCCCAGTGGGCTCAAGTGGGTGATAACCCGTCAGCATCTCGTACAGTACCACAGCACAGCCGTACTCGTCGCTGCGCGGATCAACAATGCCATTGGCCTGCTCAGGCGCCATATATCCTATTGTGCCTCGCACTGTAATTGTTCTGCCGGTACGCTCTCCTGGTTCAAGCGAGCGAGCAATGCCAAAATCGGTAATTACCAGGCGGCGATCCTCCTGGTGTATGAGGATATTCTCCGGCTTGATATCGCGATGAATAACCGGACGCGGCCGCGTATGGGCGTAGTGTAGCGCGCCTGCAAGTTGATAGAAGTTAGCGATGGTCTCGGTCGCCGGGAGTGGCCCGTTGGCGCTGGCGAGCCGGTTACGTAGTGACCCCATCGTGTAGAGCGGCATGACCAGGAAAACGCTGGGGCCATCCCTGCCATAATCGAGCACGGGAGCGATATTGGGATGGTCGAGTGTCGCTGCGATACGCGCCTCGCGGAGGAAATGCTCGTGTTCGCTAGGTGTGGTTCTGCTGGGCAAGAGTATCTTGACAGCCACTGACCGTGAGAGATGTTGATCGACCCCCCGGAATACCGCTGCATATCCGCCTTTGCTAATAAGCGCATCGACGGCGTATCGTCCAGCCAGTGCAGTGCCGAGCAGTGGTAGCGCACATGCCTTGCAAAACAGGTCGCTATTCCGATTGTCATATCCACAGTCAACCAGATCGGCGCAGCGTCGCATGCCTCCTCCTCTTCATGGGCGACCCCTATGGATACCTATCTCGCTTGGGCGCCATTTGGGGAGATAGGTGATCCGTGTTTGTGGGTCATGAAGCTGCCTGCTGCTCCAATGAGCGCGCCCACTCCTGACAGGCGAGTGCTTCCTGCGTCCTGCCCAGCTTCTCAAGCACGATCGCTTTATTGTGCCAGGCATCTGGCTCTTCTGGAGCGAATGATGTTGCTTGTTCGAAAGCGGCCAGGGCCTCTTCGAGGCGACCTAGCGCGAAGAGGGAGAGACCCTTATTGTTCCAGGCAGGGATATAGTTTACATCTACGGCCAATGCACGATCAAAGGCCTGCAAGGCTTCTCGATCTCGGCCTAATTCGTGCAGCAGGCTTCCCTTGTTGTACCAGGCTGAGATCAGCCCGTCATCGTATGCCAGGGCACGATTGTAGGACTCCAGCGCGTGATCGTACATTCGCATTGCAGCCAACACATTTGCTCTATTGTACCATATCCCAGCCACGGTTGGGTCAAGAGTAATTGCCTCGTCATAAGCCGCCAGCGCCTCGGCGAAGCGCTTTAGATCTCGTAAGTCATTCGCCATGTCGAACCACGTCATTGCATTGAGTGGCTCGATCTGCGTAGCATGCTCGTGCAAGGGCAGCGCCTGCTCAGGCTTTTTCATACGGCGTAGGATATTGCCTTTCGTATCCCATAACGCGACATTCTCAGGGTCAAGTTCCAGGGCGCGCTCGATAGCAATAAGCGCATCATCGTAACGGTTCAGACTGTAAAGCGTATCGCTCATTGCCAGCCAGATCACGCTCTGCCTGGGGTCAATCATTAGGGCGCGGTCGAATGCCAGCAGTGCCTCCTCTGAGCGGTTCTGCTCGGCCAGGGCCATGCCACGCCCACTCCAGGCGAAAACATAGTTCGGGTCTTGTGCAAGAGCCTGGTCATAGCAATACATCTCTTCATCATAGCGGCGTAGCTCGTGAAGCACATGCGCACGAGAACTCCACAAGTCCGGGTCATTTGGCTGGAGCGAAAGGGCGTGATCAAGCGTGACCAGTGCTTTGTCAGCATGCCCAAGATGCAGCAGCGTAGCGCCTTTACCACTCCATGCCTCCACTAAGGCGCTGTTCTGTGCCAGTGCAACCTCGTAATCGGCGAGCGCCTCCTCGTAGTGTTGGAGTTCATAGGCTCGATTGCCTTCAGCCAGCCAGTCAGGTTTTGTAATCTGTGCCTGGTTTCTGTCTTTAAATGTCTTAAACATAGCAGGCATAATCTGAGTGGGCACATCTTCGTCGTCCAATCCATTGGTACCGCTAGATAGCTGGGGCAACTCAAACGCGTCACTGTTCACGCGCACGGTCATACGCCTCCTGGCGGGGCGTACGTCTTCGGCGTCGAACGCCGATTTCACCAGGAACACCACTGGTCCATCTTGCCCGTAATCAATAACGCGAATACTGCCAGCATCATGTATGTTATGGGAGAGCGAAGCGGCTAGTTCCGCATCCTGTAGAAACTCCTCGCGTTCTTTCTCGCTCGCCCGCTTGGGGAGAAGAGCGCGCACCGTCACCTGGAGGCCCTGGTGATGGTCGATAGCGCGCAGTGTCACATTGTCACGATCTTTGCTTATGAGCTCTTGCACTTCATAACGCCCATTCAACAGCGCTCCCCGTGTCGGGATGCCGCAACTCGCGCAAAAACGAGCTTTATCCCTGTTCTGAAAATCGCATTCTTCCCTATCCAGGCATATCACCATAATACCTCACCTCTCACTCCTGATCCTGCTAGTAGAATACGTTTTGCATTGTACCATACCTGCTGGATTAACTCATCCTTTAACTTGCATGATCGCACCCGCATGGCGGTTTACCTCAACCCTGGGGGACGCCCCGGCTGAAGTTACCGAAACTAGCCCAGAAAGCCCCTTCCATTTAAGGCAGGGATGAATGGGCATTCCTTGGTTGGGGCTTGGGCACAGGGGCATATGTTGGGTCATCCCAAGCCAAATAGACATCAAGAGCGCGTCGGATAATCTCTGCCACAGGTAAGTTCTCCTCTCGGCTTCGCTTCCCCAGTTGCCTCTTTTGCCGCTCAGTGATATACAAATTGATTCGTTCTTTGCGCATACATTCTTTCTCCTCTTGACATACAGACCCATTAGACTGTATAGTAGTAGCATAGAGCAGAAAGAAAGATCAAGGATATGCTGATCTACGAGTACAAGTTGGATGGCAACGAGAAGCAATTCCAGGTCATCGAAGAGGCTATCCGCGTGGTGCAATTCATCCGTAACAAGTGTTTGCGCTTGTGGATGGATGGCCGTAGTGTCTCCAAAAACGACTTGCAGATCTATTGTGCTGTCCTTGCCCGTGAGTACCCTTTTGCCCATCGCCTCAATTCCCAGGCCCGTCAAGCCTCGGCTTCCCGTGCGTGGTTTGCTATCGAGCGATTCTATGAGCATTGCAAGATCAAAAAGCCCGGCAAGAAAGGCTATCCCCGATTTCAGCATGACAATCGGAGCGTTGAGTACAAGACTACCGGATGGAAGCTTGACGATGACGGCAGACATATCACTTTCACCGATGGCTGTGGGATAGGCCGACTCCGCCTGGTTGGCAATAAGAAACAGCACATCGAAACATTCCCAGTCAAAGCTATCAAACAGGTTAGGATTGTCAGACGAGCTGATGGCTACTATTGCCAGTTCGGAGTTAAAACAGAACGCAAAGTTAACCACGTTCCATCTGGCAAACAGGTCGGTATTGATGTCGGACTCAAAAGCTTCTTGACCGACTCCGAAGGGAATACAGTAGCCAATCCCAGGCACTATCACAAAGCTGAAAAGCGCCTGAAACGTCTCCAGAGAAGACTTTCCAAGAAACAGAAGAAATCTGCTAACAGAAAGAAAGCTCGAAAAGCACTTGCCAAGCAGCATTTGAAGGTGCAACGGCAGCGTGAAGATTTTGCCAGAAAGCAGGCAAACGCGCTTGTCTCGTCTTGCGACTTGATTGCCTATGAACATCTTCAGATCCGCAATATGGTTCGCAACCGTAAGCTTGCCAAGTCGATCCATGATGCAGGATGGGGAATATTCATGCAGTGGCTCAAATACTATGCCTTCCTGCACAACATCCCTGTCATTGCGGTGGAACCGCACTACACAAGCCAGAATTGCTCGGAATGTGGTACGCGGGTCAAGAAGGCCCTGAGTGTGCGTACACACATCTGTCATGGCTGTGGCGTGGCCTTGGATCGTGATCATAACGCCGCCTTGAATATTCTTTCGAAAGCATTAGACGGTACCGTAGGGCATACGGGAACCGGCGGGCTAGCCCCGTGAACGCTTCTGGACAGAGGACCTCTACTTGCTATCTCGCAAGGAATAACGAGCAAGTCCTCTGGATGAAGGAAGAACCCCCGTCTCTTTAGAGCAGGGAGTGTCAGCTCTGTGTGCAGTATAGCGAAGGATAGGACGATGTGCAAGCATTAGGGGAAATGTGTCGCATATCCAGATGGCGATAGAAGTGATCCTGTGGCACTAGCTCCTCCAACGACACATGGATGAGCAGGGCAAAGCTCCGCGCTTTGGTTCCCATCATCGTCCTCACCTTTCCCCTCCGTAAGCGGTTTGACGAGTCTCCAACAGAGTACACCCTGCTGGTGTGCCCTCAAACGAGGTTGAACGGCTGGGGCTACCTGCCTAGGATAAGAGGGGATCGATTGTCATAGCTTGCTCCTCTTGTCTGACCTCGACGGTACGTCCTCTCTGGATTGATTCTATCGGGTCTGTCAATACATATGACGAGCAACCTGTTTGGAACACCTGCATGATGGGATTTTTCAACAGTCTGATATAATGAGCGAGAAACAAATTTCTAGCCATCTGGCTACCATTTATTTATGAGGGGATAACGCGATGAGTGCTCATAACGATGTGTTCGGTGCGCGTACAACGCTGGAGACCACGCAGGGTACAATCACTTATTATCGACTAGACTCGCTCGCCAGGCATGGAGTACAGGCATTAGATCGGCTGCCTTTCACCATCAAAATTTTGTTAGAGAATGTTCTGCGCCATGCTGGTAGCGAGCTTGTGAGCGAAGAAGATGTCCTGTCCCTGGCAAACTGGGTTCCAGGGCAGGCATCGCAGTCCGAGGCAGAATATCCGTTCCTGCCTGCTCGCGTGCTGCTGCAAGATTTTACAGGAGTGCCTGCCGTAGCCGATCTCGCGGCCATGCGCTCTGCTGTCGCCCGTATGGGAGGCGACCCCAAAAAGGTGAATCCCCTGGTGCCCGCCGACCTGGTAATCGACCACTCGGTACAGGTAGATATGTTCGGCTCGACGCTTGCCTTTGCTCGCAACGTTGAGCGAGAATACGAACGCAACAGCGAGCGTTATGCCTTGCTGCGCTGGGGGCAACAGGCGTTCAACAATTTTCGTGTAGTGCCACCAGGCACCGGCATCGTCCACCAGGTAAACCTCGAATACCTCGCCCCAGTGGTAATGACAAAACAGGAGAATGGCGAGGTGATCGCTTTCCCTGATACGCTCGTCGGCACCGACTCTCACACCACCATGATCAACGGCCTGGGCGTCCTTGGCTGGGGCGTCGGCGGTATAGAAGCGGAGGCGGTATTGCTCGGGCAGCCTCTGTATCTCCTCACCCCTGAGGTCATCGGCGTGCGGCTGACGGGCTCACTGCCGGATGGTTCAACCGCCACCGACCTGGTGCTGACTGTCACGCAAATGTTGCGCAAGCGCGGTGTCGTGGCCAGGTTCGTCGAGTTTACTGGCCCTGGCCTCAGCTACCTGACTCTGGCCGACCGCGCCACCATCTCTAACATGTCGCCTGAATTTGGTGCGACTGCTACGCTCTTCCCTGTCGATGCGGAAACCCTGCTCTACCTGCGCAGCACGGGGCGCAGTCACCACTTGGTTGACATGGTCGAGCGCTATACAAAGGCTCAGGGATTGTTCCGCACGGACGATATGCAGGAGCCGTGGTTCGATGACCTGCTCGAACTCGATCTCGCTACTATCGAACCCAGCCTGGCCGGACCCCGTCGCCCGCAGGACCGCGTTCCCATGCAAGACCTCAGCAAGGTATTCCATGCCACCTTTGCTGATCGTTTCAAAGCAGCAGCAGAAAACAATGTAACCGAAAATTCCCTGATCCGCCTGGGCACGGAAGGGGGGCAGCCCGACCCCGACCCGGTTGCCCAGAAAGAAGAGATTGACAGGCAACTGGCTCGAGGAGGTGGGAATGGACATGGCAATGGCAGCATCAAACATGTCCTCATTACCATAGGTGATACGCAGACGCACATCACGGATGGCTCCGTTGCCATTGCCGCCATCACGAGCTGCACCAATACCTCCAATCCTTCGGTTATGGTCGCAGCAGGCCTGTTAGCAAAACATGCCGTCGAACGCGGCCTCTCTGTGAAACCCACCGTGAAAACCAGCCTTGCTCCTGGCTCGCGAGCCGTTATCGACTACCTGAATAACGCCAATTTGTTGCCATACCTGGAGGCGCTGCGCTTCCACCTGGTGGGCTTTGGTTGTACAACGTGTATTGGTAATAGCGGCCCACTGCCGCAGCCTGTTGCTGACGCGGTAGATCAAAACGACCTCGTGGTCGCTGCCGTCCTGAGCGGGAACCGCAATTTTGAGGGGCGCATCCATCCGCAGGTGCGTGCCAGCTTCCTGGC
>WNGM01001288.1_pt1 | contig 22565 bp, 19 predicted proteins | sample 5400571 | NCBI WGS metagenome assembly WNGM01 (sample SAMN13153378, study PRJNA577476) | soil metagenome | isolation source: 100 cm soil or saprolite under Garry oak tree replicate 2 | place: USA:California | collected 2016-06-15 | reverse complement strand
CGGAGCCTGAACCGTGCGTGTGCATCACGATTCAACGGATGGGGCCACATCACCCAGGTATAGAGAGCCACGAAGAGCACCAGTCCGATCAGGGCCATGAGCAGCCGTATCGGTGTGGTATGCACCTGCACCAGAGAGAGGATGGGAAACAGGAGGCACACGAGCCAGAACTGCGCGTACAGCCGCCAGAGGCGCGGGGAGATGCCGCTGGAGACAACAGCCTCCTGTGCTCCTTCCATTTCGGTGAGGTGGCGTTCCCACCACGCATGCCCTCGCGCTATAGATGCTCGTATTGTCTGTATCACTTCGGCGCTCCTTTCCTGCTGCCGAAACGATCTCTTCTCGCCAATCCATTTTACCATCTTCTCGTCCAGATGGTCTTTTTCAAGAAAGGATCTTCACTTGTCCGGTCTGGGCGAGACCATTCCAATCCGGGGGCAAACCGACTGCTTGGTTTGCTTTAATCTCGCAAGGGGGGGTACTTCTCTCATGGACAGGCCCACCCTGAAATGGTCTTGTGCACAATAGAAGGGTGCTCTGTGTTCTAGCAAGCAAGCAGTTTGCCCCCACTTTGGAATGGTCTCTCACCCTGGTGGTCATGACATCTTCGGCTTTCATGCCTCCATCTCCTTCCTCGGTAGTTCGTTCAGTGCAGGGACTGGGGCCATGATTCCTTCGTAGATGAAATCACGGCAGGAGCGTTCAACGAGTTGCGGATCGACGTGTAAGCGAGCCACCCCCGTCTCCATAGCTGCCTGGGCGACGGCCGCTGCCAGGACAGGAGCGACCTCGTAATTCATGGCCGGCGGAATAATCTGGCCTTCCTGCAGATCGTGGTCGCTCACCAGTGCGGCTAAGCGTTCCGCGGCCGCGATTTTCATAGCCTCGTTGACGCGACGAGCACGCACGTCTAACGCCCCGCGGAAGAGGCCAGGGAAAACCAGAGAGTTGTTCACCTGGTTGGGGTAGTCCGAGCGTCCTGTTGCCACCACTCGTGCGCCTGCCTCTCGGGCGGCATCAGGCAGTATTTCGGGATCGGGATTGGCCAGGGCAAAGACAATGGCATTGGGGGCCATGGAGCGCACCATGTCTGGTGTGAGGATGCCTGGGGCCGATACCCCAATGAAGATATCTGCGCCATTGACCGCCTCAGCGAGACCGCCAGCTCTGCCCTCAGGGTTGGTACGAGCCGCCAGTTCTTCCTGGATAGGCGTCATGCCAGCCAGGCCAGGGTGCAGGATACCGATACGATCCACCAAGAGCAGCTTGCCTATGCCCCACTCTGACAGCAGTTTGGCGGCCGCAATACCAGCGGCTCCCGCCCCCACCAAGACAGCGGTGACGTCCTGTTTCTGTTTGTGGACCAGGCGGAGTGCATTCATGATGCCCGCCAGAATCACAATCGCGGTACCATGCTGGTCATCATGCACAACGGGAATGTCGAGCGAATTCTGCAACCGGTTTTCCACCTCAAAGCAGCGAGGTGCTGAGATGTCTTCCAGGTTGATCCCCCCAAAGGCGGGAGCAATGCGCTCCACAGCTGCGACAATTTCATCCACATCCTGGGTCTCTAAGCAGATTGGATAGGCTTCGATGCCCGCAAAGGTCTGAAAGAGGATGGCTTTGCCTTCCATCACCGGCAAGGCCGCCCGCGGACCAATGTTGCCCAACCCCAGCACCGCGCTGCCATCGGTCACCACTGCCACGCGGTTGCCCTTGCCAGTATAGTCAAAGACCGCCTCGGGGTGGGCCAGGATCTGCTGCGTGGCTTCGGGGAGCCCGGGGTGCAGGTAGAGCGAACTGAGCGTGTAGGAATCGCGGATGGAGAGCTTGGGTTGAATCTCCAGCACCCCTTGATAGCGCTTGTGCAGTTCAAGCGCCTCTGCCTGCAGCGTCGCATATTGGTGCGAGGGTGGTGACACAGGCCGATGCCCTTCATAGAGGGTGGCCAATACCTGTTTTTCGATCTCGGCAGGATCTCTCTCGATGCGAGCGACGCCGCTGTGCTGCGCTGCCTCGGCAACGGTCCGTGCAATGCGGGAGGCGACGATATACTCCATAACCGACGGCACCAGATGCTCTGGGGAGAGTTGTTCCGGCGGGACGAGGTCAGCCAGCGCGGCCGCCGCCGCCAGCAGCATCTGCTGGGTGATGGCAGGGGCGCGGACGTCTAAGGCCCCGCGGAAGAGGCCAGGTAATACGAGCGCATTTGTGAGCGGATGGGCTGCCTCAGGCCGGGCTGTCACCACCACCGCCCCAGCCGCCAGGGCTGCCTCAGACGTGATGCCAGGATCAGGTAGGGCGAGGGTGAAGAGAATTGGACGTTCGGCCATTGCGCGAATCATGTCGGGAGTCAGCCTACTCCAGGAGGACAGCCCGATGTAGACATCGGCATTGCGAGCCGCATCCTCCAGCGTTCCTTTGATATCAGAGGGATTGGTCTGCCGTGCGATGTCCAGCTTGGCCCAGTTCATGTTGTGGAGCCGGTAGCGCTCCAGAATGCCGAGGCGATCACAGACCAGGATGTGTTGGAAGCCTGCCAGCATCAGCAGTCGGGCAGTGCCGATGCCACCAGGACCCGAACCATTGATCACAATACGCACCGTCTCTTTGGTCTTGCCCACCAGCTTGAGCGCATTGATGAGTGCTCCCAGAATCGTGGCGGCTGTGGCATGCTGTTCGGCATGCAGCACCGGGATATTCACGGCTCGTGCCAGGTGGTCAGCTACCGTAAAACAGCGGGGAGATGCGATGCTGCTCAGGCAGAAGCCCCCAAAGGTAGGCCAGATGGCAATGCCCGTCGCGATGATCTGCTCGACCTCCTGGGTATTCAGACAGATGGGGAAGGCATTCACCCCCCCAAAGGTCTTGAAGAGGATGCAGGCATCTTCGAGCATGGGTAAGGCCGCCAGCGGACCAATGTTGCCAAAGCTCAAGGCTGATGAGCCGTCGGAAACTAGCGCAATGGTATTGCCACGAAGTGTATAGTCAAAGGAGGTAAGTGGGTCTTTTGCGATCTCCAGGCAAGGAGCGGCTACCCCTGGTGTGTAGAGCAGACTCAACACTGAACTATCCTTGAGTGGAACTTTGCTGGCGACACCGATCAGTCCGCGAAAGCGCTTGCGATACGCCAGCGTCTCCTGCGGCCCCAGGCCAAAAGGAGAAAGAGGAGAAGCCGAAGACTGGTTACCTGTCTCTGCCTCCGAAAACACTGGCTGACTGCCTTTTGGCTCGTCCATAACAACGCTCCTTCGAATGAGCTAGTTCTCCGGTCTGGTTGGGAGACACTATGTTTTCCTGGCGGAACTCCCCTGCACTTCTTGTTTACTATGCCTGACAAGGAGTTTCAAGTGAGAGCGCCCTTGCCCTCGGCGGTCTCAGCCGCTATCTCTTCGTCGCTTTCTTTGATAAAATCAATGCCCTTGGCCTCTCGACCAATAGCAGTCAAAATGATGACTGCCAGGAAGGCACCAAGTGAGAACAGCGCCAGGGCCAACTGGTAGTTTGGCGTCTGAGCCGTTCCCAGGCTGGTGGCCACAATAGACTCGATGGTCACAATAAACGCGGCGAACAGGTTTCCCAATTGGTAGGCAAAGCCCGGAAAGGTCCCACGCACATCAGTGGGTGACAGTTCGTTCAAGTGCACCGGGATCACGCCCCAGGCTCCCTGCACCATGAATTGCAGTAAAAAGGCTCCAATGGCTAATGAGACGAGCAATTGCAGGCCGGGAATCCTCCAGAGCCCTGACCAAAGCGGGATCATGAGGATACCCAGCGCCGCAGCGACGATGATCGCCCGGCGGCGTCCCCAGCGCTGCGAGTTAAAGCCAAAGAATATTCCTCCGCAGATCGCACCAATACTGAAGATAATCGTGATGATGGAGGTCGCGGAGGCGGACAGCACGAGTTGCTTTTGCAGGAAGGTGGGATAGACATCCTGGGTACCGTGCGACATGCTGTTAAACGCGGTCATCAGGATGATGACATAGATGAAGAGCCATGGACGGCTTTTGACGGCCATCCCAATACCTTGCCAGACGCTGCCCCCTGTCTGACTACGGATCGCTTGCTTATGCTCCCAGACGGGGGACTCATGGACGCCCATCCGAATGAATACCACCAGCAGGGCAGGTAAGACGCCGATGACGAACAAGACACGCCAGCTCATGTCGGGGAACAGGGTAAAGAGGATGCCATAGACAACGGCAGCCAGCAGATAGCCAAAAGCATAGCCCTGTTGCAGGATACCAGAGAAGAGACCCCGTGACTCGGTGGGCAGCGATTCCATGGCCAGGGAGGCCCCCAATCCCCATTCTCCTCCCATGGCAATGCCGAAGAGTCCACGCAAGAGCAGGAAGACGTAGAAGTTGGGCGAGAAGGCGGTGAGTAACTCGAGGATAGAGTAAGACAGAACGCTGATCATCAGAGGAGTCCGCCGACCAAAGCGATCGGCCAAAATGCCAAAGATGAGGGCGCCGACAGGACGCATTATGAGCGTCAGGGTAACGGTAAATAAAACAGCGGTCAGTCCAACGTTGAAATCTTTCGCAATGCGAAGCGTGACGAAGGTGACCAGGAAGAAGTCGAAGGCATCCAGCGCCCAGCCAAGGAAGGCGGCTGTGAAAGTTTTCCACTGGCTTCCGGAGAGGGATCGCATCAAACTCCATGCACTCATGATCTGTGACTCCTTTCACGAGGGGGACATGATCTGAAAGCCCCCCGCAAGAATAATGAGCATTTCTACCGGTAATACTTTTTCTCTTTCCTCGAACAAAAATAATAGTCTCGTGTTCTGTCCGGTTCTCAAGGCAGAAAGAGCATTTTCTCTCACTCCTTTCTTTCGTAGGATCCTCCTTCCCAGTGTCGCTATTGTCTGATGCGCTTCAAGCGGGGGTACTGTGGCATCCACATCGTTGCCGTAATGTGTCGCTCTAGCTCTTCCTCGGATGTTTGTTCCGTGACGCCTGCCTGGTGGGCCGCTTTCCCAACCGCCATCGCCACCCGGCGTGCCACCTCGCGCACGTCTTCAATCTTGGGATATAACGAGGCATTCGGGTCCTTGCGAGCCGGGGAACAGTCGCTCAAGGCACGCGCTGCCCCGACAAACATCTCGGCCTTGACAAAGCGCGCTTGCGAGGCAATGATGCCCAAGCCAATACCAGGGAAAATGAACATGTTGTTACACTGGCCAATGGGGATCGTCCGTCCGTTATACGTCACGGGTGGGAAGGGACTGCCCGTGGCCACCAGTGCTCGTCCCTCGGTCCAGTCGATCAGGTCCTGTGGATGGGCCTCGCTTTTGGAGGAGGGATTGGATAACGGAAAGATGATGGGCCGTTCGACATACTGGGCCATGTCACGCACGATGGCTTCGGTGAAGGCTCCTGGCTGTGCCGAGGTGCCAATCAGGATGGTGGGATGCACATGGGCCACTACATCCTCGAATGTGATCCGCCCTGGCTGGGCGAGCTGCCACTGCGCGATCCGTTCGTGTGGCTGAGCGAAAGGTTGCTTTTCCGCTTCCAGATCCGTCCGTCCCGTCTGCACCAGACCCTGACTATCCAGCAGCCAAAAAGATGCCCTGGCCTCCCCTGGGGCCGTGCCTTCGCTCACCATCACTTCCACCAGTTGCTCCGCAATCCCGATGGCCGAGGAGCCTGCTCCCAGTATGACAATCCGCTGCTTGCTCAGTGGCTCGCCCAGAACGTGGAGGGCGCTCAGCACGCCTGCGACGGTCACCGCGCCTGTACCTTGAATATCATCGTTAAAAGTACAGAGCTGATCGCGGTAGTGGTCGAGCAAGCGACGGGCATTGCCCTTGGCAAAATCTTCCCACTGCAGCAGCGCCCGTGGAAAGACGCGCTTGACGGCCTGCACGAAGGTCTCAATAAAAGCATCGTAGTCCTGGCCACGGATGCGCGGATGGTGCCAGCCAATGTAGAGGGGATCGTGGAGCAGTTCCTGGTTATTGGTTCCCACGTCCAGGACAATGGGCAGGGTCGTGGCCGGATGAATGCCCGCACACAGCGTATAAAGGGCCAGCTTGCCGACCGGTATCTCCATACCGCCCGTCCCCAGGTCGCCCAGGCCCAGGATGCGTTCCCCATCGGTGACCACAATCACCCGCGCGCCTGAGAGAGCGGCATTGCGCAACAAGTCCTCGATGCGGTCCCGGTAGGGATAGGCCACGAAGACGCCACGCGGGCGGCGATAAATATGACTGTAATACTGGCAGGCTAGCCCGACGGTGGGCGTATACACAATGGGCGTCATCTCTCCGATGTGTTCAGACACCAAGCGGAAAAAGAGGGTTTCATTGCGATCGTGCAGGGAAGCGAGATAGATGTAGCGTTCCAGATCGCTGTCCTTGCGCTGGTAATTTTCATAGGTGCGCTCCAACTGATCTTCCACCCGGGTCACGTGGGGTGGTAAGAGGCCCAACAGATGGAATTCCTCTCGCTCATCCTCTGGGAAAGCAGTGCCCTTGTTCAACAGCGCAGTCTCCAGGAGCATCTGTCCGGTCAGGGTGGTCTCCACCACCTCCTCAGTCGTTTGATGAATGTTCGTAACGTCCTGCATGGCGAGTCTCCTCTCCTTTTTCTCCCCGCATGAGCACCAGGACGAGGCTCTTGTGGAGAGTTGTCACTGCTCTCCTATGGACTAAAAGAAAGTATAGACGATTTCGAGAGACAAGACACTGGACAAAAGGAGTAATTCCTGGATGATTTTTTACTTTCATCTTCCTTAGACTTGAAAAGTCCTTTCATCAATGTTCTCCTTCTGTTGTGCTCATCTGTTACAGTGCGACAACTATTGTTGAGAAGACACATACTACGAAGCAGAAATACGACGTGGGTCTCATGGACTACGAGCTGACCACCGTGAGGTCAAACTCCTTACTAAACGCGCTCCAAAGGCCAAAGGCGCAAAACGAGGTGGTGCAGAAAGATCATGAGGGACATGACGAAAAACAATACGGGGAAAGTGTTGTCCCCCCCTCAAATAGTATACAGTGAAGCTCGTTCTCTTTTCAAGGGATTTCATACTAATTCACTTGTTGCTTTAGTTTATCAGGGTGTCAGGCAAAAAGCGGCCTTGCCGATCTAGACTAAGATACCAAGATAAGTTATGATACAGGAGCAGGGAGTTTGCCTTTTGCAGAAGTGCATAAGTAGTATGACATAAGCTCAGGCATTATTGCAAGGCGAATGATGCCTGGTGATGGCAGTCTAGGAGCGGATTCGTACTCATTTGACAGCGATCGATGCAATCTGGTTACGTCTCATTCTACTTGTGCAAACATCAAAAAGGCAAACTCCCTGCTGTTCCAGGTGCAGGAGACGGCTCGTCCCATTCTACATCAGCAGCAACGGCTCAATGCCTGACACCCTGATGAGGGGAGAGGTGACAATGATCAGCCAGGCAATAGCGCGCACCTGCTCGACACAACGCGCACGCCGCAAGGCAGAGAGGCCGAACAGCCAGATGCCGATGCCAGCAAAGGCGCCAATGGCGCCGCTTACATGCAGGAACAACGCAATGGTATACAGGCTCATCGCAAGTTCCTCCTACTTATCACTCGCGGGCTCGATGACGACGATGCCAGCAGTGCCATCCACGGTGAGACGCATCCCGTTGGTGATACGCTCAGTCGCTTGTGGTACGCCGACGACCGCCGGGATACCATACTCGCGGGCCACGATAGCACCATGCGCCATCGCCCCACCCATTTCCATCACCAGGCCACCAGCAGTGAAGAAGAGGGGTGTCCAGCCAGGGTCGGTCGAGGGTGCGACCAGAATCTCTCCGTGTTCCAGGCGAGCGCCGTGGGGATCGAGGATCACCCGTGCGGACGCGGTCACGATCCCTGGCGAGGCCGGTGTCCCCTGGAGTGCACCTTCTGCTGATGCGGCAACAGGTGGCCGGGCAGTGGGTTCGGTACCATCGGAGAGCAGGACGAGCGGGACGTGCCGACGAGCGAGTTCCTGGGCGTAACTGGCCTGACGTTCATGTACCAGGGCCCTCAGATCGGTTCCGGTGAGCGCAGAGCTCACCTCGGGCAGGGTAATGAAAAAGATATCTTCGGCTTTCTCCAGGCGCCCAGCCTGTGCTAACTCCTTTCCAACAGGCCAGAGAAGCGCCCGCGCTCGGGAGAGCAGCAGCGTGATACAGAACCTGGGCATTTCGCGCAGGCCACCGAGCGCGCGGGCACGTCTCAGGCAGAAACCAACGAGCAGGCCGCGCAACCAGCTCTTGCGCGTGGCGCGTCGTGTCAGTTCAGCCACCATCGCCTCGGCCTCCACTATTGCACGCTGGAACTGCACATCCGGGGCCTGTGCCGGATCACGAATCTCCTGGTAGCTGGCGAGGATGCCGAGCACATAGGTCGGGTCCTCCGACCAGCGCGGCACCCCCAGGTCGAGTTCGGCCACACTGCGATGACCATAGGTGGCCAGGAAGTTCGCCAGTCCCTGTTGGAAGCGCGGGGGCAGGCTCCCGGTACCGTAGTCCTCTGCAAGCCGGGCCGCTGGAGTGTCACGCACCAGGTGAGCCGTGGCAGGATCGGCGTGCACCTGCTCGGCCAGCGCCCAAAGCGCCAGATTCATTTCGGTGGTGGGATTGGACGGCGCTCCCCGCAGCACAATCTGCCGTTCGCCCTCCGTCGCCAGATCGCCGAGGAGGAAGCCTCCCAGGGTGAAGGCCACCATGCCGCCGAGCATGACCGGGGAAGCACCAGACAACAGGCGTGGGATTGCGTCAAAGAAGAGCTGCTCGACGGTTGCCAGGCGGGCGCTGGCCAGGGCGTTCTCCTCGACCGTCCCTGCATGGCGCAATGTGCGAACATACAAGAGCAGCTGCGCCTGGGCAGCCCTGGGCGAGAGCAGCGCTCGGAGGAGATACCATGGCATGCGTGTGCGGACCAGCAGCAGGACGATCGAACGAAACAACGGCCACCGCCGTGTAGGAACCAGGGAGAGACGTGGATCGCTGGCAAGCTGCTGGAAGATCGCTGCGGCGTAGACCTCCGCCTCCGACATCGCCTGCACAAGGAAGGTACGTCCAAACGAACTACGCAGCGCGGCAGTCACATCGAAGAAGATGCGAGAGGCAGCCTCTGTGACGAAGCGGGGGCCAGTAAGCGGCTCACGTAGAGGAAAGCCGGCGAGCGTTACTATCGATGAAGCGAGCAGACGGACAGCGGAGGTGCCCATAGGTGTGAAGGGCCGGTAGGTACCCTGTTGGATGTTGAACGACAGGTATACCTGTAAGACCTCATCAGTGCACGAGGCCTCAGCAGGCAGCGGAAACAGCGTCGTAATCGGGCGTGCCTGGAGCAGGAAGATCCGATCAGCGGCATCAATCGCCCACTCGATATCCTGGGGGGCTTCATAGTGTGCTTCGACCTGTGCTCCCAGCTCCGCCAGTGCATGGATCTGTGCGTCAGAGAGACAGGCATGAGCAGTGCGAGCGCCTGCTTCGATCTTCTCTGTCCCGCCTCCGGAGGTTGCCTGAATGATCACCTGCTTTTCGCCCAAATGATGCTCGACGATCTCGCCCGTGGTGGTACGCACTACGAAGTGGTCCGGGTTGGTCGCGCCGGAGACCACTGCCTCCCCCAGGCCGGGATTGGCATCGATCACGATCTCCCGGCGCTTGCCGGTGAGCAGGTTGGCCGTAAAGAGCACACCGGCCACCTGGGCGTCCACCAGGCGCTGGACGACCACCGCCATGCGCACCGTGCGAGGATCAATGGCCAGGCTTTTGCGGTAGCTGACAGCGCGGTCAGACCACAACGACGCCCAACAGCGCTGGATCGCGGTGAGCACGGCTCCGGCACCAACGATATTGAGATACGTTTCCTGCTGACCAGCAAAGCTCGCGGAGGGCAAATCTTCAGCGGTCGCGGAGGAACGCACGGCTACGGGAACAGGTGATCCTCCATTGCTTAGCGCCTGATATGCCTCCGTGATGGCCTCGACAACGCTGGTCGGAATAGACGCTTGTAGCAAGGCGACGTTGGCTGCGGCAGCCAACTCTGCCCGGCGCACCGTCTCTTCGGCGCGTGTCGTGGAGAGTTCCGCCAGGATGGGTTCGAGCCCGGCACCATCGCTCACCAGCGCATAGGTGTCGGTGGTGACACAGAAACCGGGGGGAACAGAGAAGCCCGCGCGGATCAGCTCGCCCAGGTTCGCCGCCTTGCCGCCAACCACGCGGAGCTGCGTACGGTCAAGCGCACTCAGAGGGAAAACCAGAGCGATGTGATCGGGCGTGCGCTCGCTCCTCTGCTGGTGTTCCTGATCATGGATATTCATCATACTTCCTCCTATCTCGTAAAGGGACCGCACTCCGGCCGCTCCGCTTTCGCCACAGTCAGAGTGTAGTTGTATCTCGGGTCGAAGGGAAGTGAAATCTATCCTGATTTGGGCATGACAAATGTCATGGGGGAAATGCCGCTAAGGCTGAGAAAGAGGAGCCCTATTCCTCCTCAACTAACCTCGGATCAAGCACCAGTTCGCCTGTACGCACAATGCGCGGCCGTCGCGAAGACAAGGGGGGTGTATATCCTGGACGCCACCTTGCCATGCGCATTTGTAATTTTCGCTGTTTTGCCTCAATAAATTCATCGGAGAGCCGTCGATAAAGCGCCTCCCACTGATCAAGCACCTGCACACGATCATGCCTGGCGATAATCTCCAGGCTCTTCTCACCCATCTTCACCCGCAATGCAGCATCAGCCAGCAGCTTATCCAGATAACTCGCCAGTTCACTGCTGTTCCCCGGTTGGAAAACATAGCCATTCTCATCATGATGCACAAGTTCCGGCAAGGCGTAGGAGTTGGCCGCAATCATAGGCAAACCACAGGCCATCGCTTCCATCGTCGCAAGGCTCTGCAAGTCCGCTTCAGAAGGTATCACAAACAGCTCCACGGAACGGCGCAGCGCCAGCAGATCGGCATCGCGAACATAACCCAGAAACGAGACACGCTCACTGAGTTTCAGTCGCTCAGCCTGCTCCCGCAAGTCCGCTTCAGCAGGACCCGATCCCACAAGCGCAATATAGCCGTTGCCGGTCATATTCGCAGCGGCATCGAGTAACACATCGACCCGCTTCTCTTCGCTCAAGCGATTGACATGCAGGGCAATCGGACGATCCAGTGGAAGGCCAAATTTCTCACGAATATGGTCGCTTCTCTCTCCCGGAGTGAACTTTCTCAGATCAATCCCGTTAGAGATAACGCCGGCAGGGGCGCGCAAACCATGTTCATATAACAGCTTCAGCGCGGTGGCCGTAGGAGCAGTGACATACTCGAAACGATTACAAAAATGCACCAGGTACGAATAGCTGATATTACTGAATGGCTTGCTAAACAGCGGATCAGTCGTGAGCGAACGACTCATATTGATGGGCAGATAGTGATTCGTCGCTATCACAGGCTTCCGTAGCCCACCTGCTAGCAACTGAGCGATATTCCCTAGCACAATGGGCGAGTGAATGTGAATAATATGCGGATCGCTTTTCTTCAAAAGGTTGCGTATGGGTACAAATGGCAAAAAGGGAATACGCAGCCCCTCGTACGTCGGCCAGTCAAACGAGGAGAAGCGATAGACACGTACCTTTTGCTCTAGACGACGCACATCGCGTGGCCCCTGGCTCGGCGCAACAACCCAGACCTGGTGCCCACGATCTGCAAAATCGTGGGCAAGACCGTGTGTTACTGTCGGAACACCACCGACCATCGGCGGATATTGATCCGTGACAATCATAATGCGCATAACTATCGCTCTCTCCTGGAAAAGCGTTCTTATTCTCCGGCGCTCCCCTGTGCAGCCTCCTCAGCAGATGCAGATGCGACAGCTGCGGCAGCCTCTTTAGCTTCCTCTGCTGCTTCCGCTTCCTCGGCCTTCTCAGCACGTGTGGCAGCAACCTTCGCCACGCCCTCTTTAGGATCGGTAATTAGCGTGAAGTTTGCCGGCAATTTCACATCTTCAGCGTGAAGAAGCGCATCAATTTCATCCAGGGGAGCAACATCGACTTCGAGATATTCGGGTATATCACCGGCCATACATTCGACTTCGAGCGTATCCAAGAGATGCAGTAATACCCCATTCTGATTCTTCACTGCGGGCGCTTCACCAACGAAACGCAACGCAATTTTAACGTTCAGACGTTCATTCATGCTCACCCGGAAGAAATCCACGTGGATCACTCTGCCGGTGCGTGGGTCGTGCTGCACATGCCGTATCAGCGCCGTCTGTACTCCTGTACTGTCAGGCATACGCAACGCAATGATACCCTTGGCGGCATGCGAACGTCGTAAACGCTCAAAAGCTAGCGCATCCATTTGTACAGCCTGGGACGCTTCTTGATGTCCAAAGATATTCGCAGGAATAATCCCCGCCTTGCGCAGCCGTTTGGCTGCCTTCCCAGTAATCTCCCGGCGGGAAACTTCCAATTCTAATTGTTCGGCCATGTAATTGTGTTCCTCTCTAACATATATGTAACACACTTCCATCAATATGAAATGGGTCAAATGACCCGTTCATCAGCTTCTCTTCCTCTTGAAAAAAGCCAGCAGCGCTTCCGTCTCCATTGTATTAAGCACATCACTGGCGCTCAACCAACCTTTACGGGCAACGCCTATACCATAACGTATAACATCCAATCCGGCAAGTATATGCGCGTCAGGGTCGATCGGAATCTTCATTCCCCTATCACGAGCGCGTTTGACAAGCCGCCAATCCATGTCCAGCCGCGAAGGATGTGCATTGATCTCAATACACACCCCATGCTCAACGGAGGCATCGATCACCGCCTCCATATCCAGCGTATACCCCACTCTGCCAAGCAATATACGCCCCGTAGGGTGTCCAATAATATCAACATTTGGGTTGGCGATAGCGCGCAGCATCCGCTGCGTCTGCTCCTCCGGCGACAAATTGAAATTACTATGAATCGAGGCGACCACAAAATCGAGGTTTGCTAACACTTCGTCAGCGTAATCAAGTGTCCCATCCTTAAGAATATCACACTCTGTCCCCTTAAGAATGTGCAGTCGTCCTGCGTACTCTTCATTCAGGCGATCGATCTCCTCCTGTTGCCGGCGCAGATTCTCTTCCGTCAACCCTCCTGCATACGCGGCCACCTTACTATGGTCGGTGATACCCAGGTACTGGTATCCACGCGCTATACATGCCTCGACCAGCTCGCGAATCGTATTCTGCCCATCGCTCCAGGTGGAATGAACGTGCAAAATGCCACGCAGATCGCTCTCCTGCACCAGTACGGGCAGCGTGCCGTGGAGCGCGGCCTCAATCTCTCCCATGTCTTCACGCAGTTCAGGCTCGATATAGGCCATACCTAGCGCGGCATACATATCGGCTTCATTCTCACAAGGCACAAGCTCCAGGTCTGGCTCTTTCCCCCTAAAAAGACCATAATCGTTGATGGTCATGTTCATACTGAGTGCGCGCCGCCGCAGTGGAATATGGTGCTCCTTTGAACCTGTAAAGTGGTGCAGCGTATACGGAAACTGGCTATCCTTGACGACCCGCAGGTCCATCGCGATCCCGCTGCCCAGAATGGCGCTTGATTTTGTCTCGCCTTTTCCCGTGATAGCCTTGACAGAAGGTTGGCCGGTGAAAAAATCCATGATCTTACGCCTGATCTCGTCTCCGGCATCATCCGCCACACTCGCCACCATATCGATATCCTTCACCGTCTCGCGCCGGCGGCGCAGGCTCCCAGCCACCTGCAAACGCACGATCTCCGGCAGGGTTGCCAGCGCAGCGCGGATCCGTTCGGCCTCCTCCTCCGCTACTGGATACTGGAAACGGTCGGAATGTTGCGCCAGAAAGGCGATGCCCTGCAATATATTATCCTGCGTCTTTTTCCCAAAACCCGGCAGGTGCGCCACCCTGTCATCGAGGCATGCCTGCTCCAATTCGGCAATGCTGTTCACGTGTAACTTGTCGTAAATGGCATTGATTTTCTTAGGACCCATCCCCTGAATACGCAGCATTTCAAGCTTCACTGCAGGAGTGCTGTCGCGCAACTCCTCGTAGAAGGCCAGCTGTCCCGTATCGACCAGTTCCTCGACACGCTTGACAATTGTGGCTCCCAACCCTGGTGTGCCTTTAAGCTTGCCGGATCGCGTCAATTGCTCGATGTCGCCATCCAGAGCATTGATTGCCCGCGCGGCATTTTCATAAGCCCTCGCCTCAAACGGGTTACTATCCTCCTTCAAGGCAAGCAGCACCGCCACCTCTTCAAAAATTGCGGCAATCTGATTTTTATCCATGGAAACAACCTATCCTTACTCTCACATTATGGAATGTGCATGTCAAAAAATTCCGGTGGGTGTGAGGTCACTTCAAAGGGATTGCGCCCCTTCAGATCACGATTGAGGTATCGCTTGCAATCAAAATTCACTAGCAGCCAGCAGTACAACTCCGTAGATACAAATACAGCATCCCACGGCTGCTCGCTCCCCATATCCAGCACCTTGTTACAGACAAAGCAGCGTCCCAGCCCGGCCGCCACCGCTCGCTCGAGCCACTGGTAAACAAACTGGTGAAAATCGTCCATATTCATCATATCCAGGCAAGACTCTGGATAGCCAAATAGCACCGGGTCAGGACATTCTCGAAAGTCTTCATGCGCGCGACTCAACGCAATAATCGGTGCCTTCACAGACACCTTGATCTCATCGTGTTCCGGGTCTTCCGCTGCCGTAACCACGTCTTGCAGCAGCAAGCCCTCGCGCGCAAACCAGCTTAACAGTTCGTTTCTCATAAAAATGTTCTAGCCATAGATTTGATACCACTGTACCATCTTGCGCTGGGAGCGTCAACGTACCCGGAACGCCTATTACCCCTTCACTCTTTCACCCTCTCCCACAACTTACCCCACTCCTCGTCACTATACAAGTCAATCGTACGCCCATCCTGCCTGATTATCTCCTCTACTTTTTGGAAACGTTGGCGAAACTTGCGATTGGCCTTGCGCAGTGCCTCCTCCGCGTCAATATCGAGCCAGCGCGCCGCCTTCGCCACAATAAAAAGAATATCACCCATCTCCTCCTGCTGGTGTTCTGGCGAAGTAGCTTCCTGTACTTCCTGTATTTCCTCACGCACCTTCTTCAACAAATCCTCAACATTGGCAAACTCGAAACCAATAGCTGCAGCACGCTTCTGGTACTCCTGCGCCACTATTAAAGCCGGTGCCGCCAGTGGCACACCATCCAGCACACTCTCCTTCTCCACATCTTTGCCCGCCGCTATCCGTTCCTGCTTCTTGATCTCCTGCCAGTTCACTAATACCTGCTCGGCCCCACTCACCTCAGTCTCACCAAAAACATGGGGATGGCGCCGAATCAGTTTGGCGTTGACATGCTCAAATACATCGCCAATTGCAAAATCACCCTCCTGGCGTGCAATCTCAGCATGTAGATACACCTGCAATAACAGATCACCCAGTTCCTCCGCCAACTTCTCCATATCGTTCTCTTCCAGCGCCTCTACCACTTCGTACGTCTCCTCAATAACATGGCGCGTCAATGACCGGTGCGTCTGCTTGCGATCCCACGGACACCCATCCGGCTCGCGGCGCAGGCGCATCGTAATATAGCGCAGCGTCTCCGGCAGCCGCAGCGCAGTCATCTCCTCCACAGGCGGAACATACAACGTGCTGAGGTGATTAGCCAGACTCGCGCTTCGATCAAGCTCGTACAGCGGCAGCGTGACCACTGTTTCATCAGCCTCAACGCCGGCGGCCCTCACCAGCTTCACCGGCCATTCATCGGGATATATCTCACCCAACGCCAGCTTGACGGCGCTTGCCAGGCGGCGATTATATACCTGCCCTACCAGCAGCGGCAGCGTTGGAATAATCTTTCCTGCGACCTCGTCGGCGCCAAGAGCCGCGAGCATCGTTGCATCGACAAGCTGCGTGCCAGCATCCAGGGGATCAAGCTCCAAAGCCGTGCAAACAGGCTCCATAAACGAGAGGCCCGCGACAATACTGGTGCTCAAATTCCGTTCTCGTGCCAGAGCCAGCACGTGCTGTACCGACGATTCTCCAATCAGTGGATGCCCTGGAACAGCATAAATCACCGCCTGCTCTGCCGCAAGACTACAAATCTCTTCCGCAATCCGCTGGTACAACGTCTCCCAGTTAGTCGACTCATCATAAAAGCGATCAAACGATCCGCAGTGCAGCCCGGGAAGCTCAACTTTCAGCCGCTCAATCGTCGGGTGGATCAATGTGCGAAAGTAAACCGCCCGCTCCGCCGCCGCCGCCTGTGCTAAGACCCTGTACGCCTCGAGCGTCAGGTCACTCCATTGCCCCGGCCCCAATCCCACAATCGTAATAGATGCAACCATGTAAATCACTATCCTCTCAACTCACATAATGTCTTCATCTAGTGTAGCGAGACAACCCAAACGTGTCAAATTGGAAAATGCCATTGTTTTACCTACAACTTCGTGATATCCTTTAAGTAATACTATTATTTGCTGCTCGCATCCAACACGAACAATATAGGGAGGTCATTTATGGTATCTACCGAAACTCAGAAACCCCAATGCCCCGTATGCAACAAAGTAGATAAAGTCAAGAAACTAGAAACTGCCTATAACGAAGGCATGGAGCGCTTCGCGCCACCACCTATGCCCACAAAAAAGGTATCCGTAATGCGCTACATGGCGTTCAGCATGTTACTCATCGGCTTCTTCATATTTTTCATCATCGTCCTGGTGGGATCAGAAAGTTTTGGACAGGGTTTCAACTTTTTCGAACTGGTGTTCTTGATATGTGCAATCATCAGTATCGTCGCCGTGCTTGTCCTCTCCTACACCACCTTCATGAGAGTAGTGCGCAGTGACCAGGAGGCCAGCAAGCTTTATCCAGATTGGGACCGCGCCCTGGCACACTGGGAACGTTTACGCTACTGCTCCCGTGACAATGTCGTCTTCGATCCACAGACTGACAGCATAGTATCAGAGAAAGAGCTTTCCTCCCTTTTGTCTACAGAGGTAGAGAAGGAAAAGCAGGTTACCCAACAATCAACGTCCCTTGCCCATTAGTAGGCCTAATACATACATTGGTGACACCAGGGGCAAGATAGCTATATAGCTGGAGAGGAACGACGCGTACCCATCGATGGTCTTCAGTGTTTCCATGTACGTATTAGGCCATTAAGAAGGCATCTACCCAAGAAAAAGCTTCGTAGAAGGCTGGACCTATCTCAACATAAGGCTTAGCTTTATCACATATTCGATCTATTGCATTCAAAGTGATCTCTATTCCCTGTTACTGTATGAGTATTTTGATCAATTTATCTACAGCATCTGTATGATCATAAGTGCTCCCCCAAGAGATTACTATGCTGAGTATTGCTTCTGGTCGCTCCCAGTCTCTCGCCTCTATTAATGCCTCAGCCAACTGACTCAGGCTTTCTATGGTTCCGTGACTAGGATTACCCATCCATATCAGGCCGAGTATTGCTTCTGATCGCCCCCATTCCCTTGCCTCCACCAGTGCTGTAGCCAATTGACTTAACCTCTCCATTCTCCACCCAGCATCCTTGATTTTTTCAATCAGTGACTCAGCCTCTTTCCATGCACCCCTAGCTTCTTCTAAGTGCTGTGTATGGGTTATTGCTTCACCTAGTGCAATCAATGCTCCAGCTTTTTCATAATATCCTACGTATCTTAGGATAGAGTTTATTATTTTTTGAGCTTTTTCTTGTACTAATTCAGCTTCTCTGTGTTTCTGTGTCTGTGCTAGTATTATGCTCATCGCGGTGAAGATGGAGACTACGAGGCTGTGCTGTCTGTTTCGAGCAGCGAAGACAACCCGTCGGTCTCGTTTTTGTTTGACGAGCATGGGCATATCCACATACAAGCCGTCGAATATTAGAGAGAAGCAAGAGCCGTGAGCAGCAGCGAAAGCGAAAATTTGGCTGGAAATGGCAATTTTCCCTACCTACGCGAAGTGCCCAGACGCTGCATGCACATCTTCGCAGAGTCAGACGGCTACTGCACATCATGCAGGTCGCAAACGGCTTGCATGATGTGCGGCAAGACGACAAGCGGGCTGGTCAAGCGAGTCTGTGCGTAGTGCAGGCAAACACAAAAGCGATAGGAACGACTCAAGCACAAAAGGAAAGGACAAAACAATGGAACAACAGCACGAATCAGACTTGGTCAAGCGCTTGGAGCAACTTGGAATCGAAGTAGACGTTTCGCCTACAGGAACCAGCCTCACGTACGAGCAGATCTACACCAGTGGCCCCACCCTTGAAGAGGCTTTAATCACGTTTTTGGGCGAGGCTTTGAGCAGGTACGAGGCATTGCGCAAATGGAAAGCTACTATGAATGATTGCTAGTTTCCTGCCATGTGCGTCTTATGGGATAATTGCTCGCTACCTGCACCGCCCCGAGTGTTCTGTCCCCCATTCAGGATGGCAAGCACCTGTTCGCGCTCGAGTACCTCTTCTTGCAGCAGCGCCTGCGCCAGGCGGTCCAGGGCATCACGGTGCTCGGTCAAGACACTTCGCGCCTGCTGATGGGCTTGCGTTACCAGCCGCTCGACCTCGGCATCCAGACGCTGGGCCGTCACCTCCGAGTACACACGCTCGTGACCTTCGAGCGGTTGCTGGCTGAGGGAAGGACTCCCGTCCGATAGGTCATAGATCACCGGGCCCGTTTGCTCGCCCATGCCCCACTCGCTCACCATGCGCCGCGCCAACTGCGAGGCTTCCTTGAGGTCGTTCTCCGCGCCTGTGGTAATGTCTCCCAGCGCGAGTTCCTCTGCACTGCGACCCCCCAGGGCCACGGCCAGCCGCTCGATCAGATAGGTGCGCGGGAGGTTGCGCCGGTCATCGTCTGGCCGGAACTGCGTGACCCCCAGCGACCGCCCACGTGGCATGATGGTCACTTTGTACAGCGGATCGACATCGGGCAACACTGCCGCCACCAGCGCGTGTCCCCCTTCATGGTAGGCCACGATCTTGCGCTCCCGTTCATCCATCAGCGCTTCCCGTTTGCCGCCCAGCAACAGTTTGTCGAGCGCATTGTCGAAGTCCTGGCGACTCACCTGCGTCTTGCCTCGTCGTGCCGCCGCCAGCGCTGCCTCGTTCACCAGGTTCTCCAGGTCTGCTCCCGCGAAGCCGGGGGTCCCACGTGCCAGGTCCGCCAGGTTCACATCAGCAGCCAGGGGGACAGTGCGCGTATGAATGCGCAGGATGGCTTCACGCCCACGTCGTTCAGGCAGATCGATCGTGATCTGCCGGTCGAAGCGCCCCGGTCGCAACAGGGCCGGATCGAGCACGTCAGCCCGGTTCGTGGCCGCCAGCACGACGACAGCTTGATGGGGCTCGAAGCCATCCATCTCCACCAGCAATTGCTCCAGCGTCTGTTCTCGCTCATCGTTGCTCGCAAACGACGCGGCGCCACTGCGCGTGCGTCCAATCGCGTCGATTTCATCGATGAAGATGATGCACGGCGCGTTCTTCCTGGCCTGCTCAAAGAGATCGCGTACGCGGCTGGCGCCGAGTCCGACGAAGAGTTCTACGAAGTCACTGCCACTGGCGCTATAGAAAGGGACGCCTGCCTCGCCTGCAACGGCACGAGCGAGCAAGGTTTTGCCGGTCCCCGGTGGGCCGACCAGCAGCACGCCTTTAGGAATATGGGCTCCAATGGCGAGGTAGCGCTGTGGCTCGCGCAGGAAGTCGATTTCCTCGCGCAAGTCGGCCTTGGCTTCGTCGGCTCCTGCCACGTCGGCGAAGGTGGTGGAGGGACGCTCCTCGTTGTAGAGTTTCGCACGGCTGCGCCCGATGCCAAAGAGGCCTCCTGCTTGCTGCGACTGGCGGAGACTCCGCATGGCCATGTAGCCAAAGTAGACCAGCAGCAGGAGGGGTAACGCATTGAGCAGGATGGTCAGGGCCGTCTGCCACCAGGGAATTTGCACCGGGTGCCGCTTTGCTGCTGGTGAAAGGGTGTTTTGAAATCCCCGGAGATGGCATGGCCGGTGAGCGTCACATCCTTCACATTGCCCTGCTGCACCTGCTGCAGGAAGCTGGTGTAAGACAAGGTGATCGTCGGCTGCTGCCCACTCAATGAACCAAAGAGGAGCGGAGCGTAAAAGAGCAGGTTGATAACGATGATGAAGATGAGCCAGCGCAGCCAGGAGATCCGCCTGTTGGGGGACGTTCCTTGCGGTGCAGACCCTCCGGGGCTTCGGTTTGATCCATTCGAGCTGTTTTGGGTCAAGCGAGATGCTTGACCCGTTTCGCGTTGGTCAGCGCTTCCCGTGGTTCTCGTGTTTTGCAGCATACAGCCTCCTGCGTTAAGTGATAATGTGAATGGACCAGCCTCGTAGTAGGCGACCTCCACTACCCTTCTTTAATTTGAAGGACACGCACGCCACGCATATCCAGCAAGTAGTGTCCCCTGACCTGCGCCACGCGGATGAGCGCCGTATCGCAGGAGGGGCAGCGGATCACCGTCCCCATACCATGCATATAGGCGGCAGTCGCACCAATCACATTGGTGGTACCGCAGCCCGTACAGGTCGCCCCCACCATCGTCATTTCAAAAGGGAAGATTGCTTGCAGAGTGCCTGCGGCCGCGTTGCCATCGAGCTTGTTTTCCATGATGTTTCTCCTGTCGGTCCAAAGCGTTCGGTCTTGATGCGTGCTGGCCCATGTCCTAGGTCCACCAGACTGGCTGCGGCTGTTTCGACGAACGGGGTGGGGCCACAGATGAAGGCGAGGGGGCGCTGCTCGACTGACCAGGCCACCTCACGAAGCATCTGGGTGTCGATGCGGCGGTCATAGCCCGTCCATCCGGTCGGCTGCGTACGGGTCAGCGTCTGCACCACCTCGAGCATCGTACCGTTCTTCACCAGGTGATCCAGTTCGTCACGGTAGATCACGTCCTCAAGGGAGCGCGACGAATAGAGTAAGCGGGTCGGGACGGTACTCCCTACCGCAGCCCGATGGCGGATCATAGCCATCAGGGGTACGATGCCCGAACCTCCTGCGATCAGCTGGAGCGGGCCGCCCATCTGCGCCTCCCAGACGAAGTAGCCCCCGATGGGACCGCGCAGCTCCAGCTTATCACCCACGCGCAGCTCCTCGGTGAGGTAGGGCGACACTTCCCCGTCATCGAGCCGTTCGACAGTGAGCGTCACGCGCGGTGCCTCCTCGGGTGGCGTAGCGATCGAATAGCTCCGCTCGGCCTGGTAGCCGTCCTCGGCGGTGAGACGTACATCCACATGCTGCCCCGCTCGATGCCCCATCCAGTTGGGCAGAGTGAGCGTGATGCTCTGCACCCGTAGCGTTTCTGGCCGAGTGGCGACCACCTCGCCGCGTTGCCAGCTTAGTCGCCCCAATAGCGTTCTTCTTTCCATGGATCACCGTGATTATTGTAGCCCAGCGACTCCCAGAAGCCCGGTTCATCCTCGTCGACCAGGCGCAGGCCCCGTACCCACTTAGCGCTCTTCCAGAAGTACAGGTGTGGCACCAGCAGGCGGGCCGGGCCGCCGTGTTGCGGCTCCAGCGGCTGGCCTTCATAGGTATCGACCACCCACGCCTGCCCGTCCAGCACCTCGTCCAGGGGCAGGTTGGTGGTATAACCCCCATCGCTGAAGGCAATCACGTAGCTGGCGCTGGTCTTGACCTGCGCGAGCAGGGTATCAAGGGAGACGCCTTCCCAGTGCGTGTCCAGCTTCGACCACTTGGTCACGCAGTGGATGTCCTTCGTCACCGTCTCGCGTGGGAGAGCGCGAAACTCGTCCCAACTCCAGCGTTTGGGCTGATCGACCTCCCCCACAATGGAGAAATCCCAGTTCGCCAGTGGTGTATGCTGCGTCGGCCCTGCCGAAAGCACGGGAAAGCCGCGCTCCAGATATTGACCTGGCGGGATGCGTCCGCTCTGGTCGCCAGGCTTGCGACGACCGCGAAACCCGCGCGAGATGAATTCTTCACTCATGTCTTCACCTTCTGTTCTTGTGTCGCTTTGCTCCTGTTATGTACCATTCTATCATATGCAGACATTTGTCAACGTCACTGCCGTGAGCAGCACCCAGAGGTCGTCCATCGATGCGCGCGCGAAAGCGCACGGACGTTCCCCGCACTGCCGGTCTCATGACCAGATGCAGATCGCGAGCGTGAAAGCGGTACGCGATGCGCCCGTTGGCCTCGTTCAGCACCGTGGCCTCTCTCTCCACCGTCCACTCACCCGCAAGGGCCTAATGATTGAGTCTCAATCGCTCAGGGATAGCATACAGGTGACGCTTGTCCAGGACTGCTCCACCGGGAGACGCAAAGTTCTCGGTGCGCGCGTCTCCGACATAGGTTTCCGGAGACCTGAGGCTGCCCCAATCGGCGGCAGCTTCAGCACCCTGGGCATCGACCGAGACCAGCTCATGAGCGATGCCGCCAATGCTGGCCTCGGCCAGCAACTGTTGAATCATCATTTCCGACTGTTCGTATGCGCCCTCGCCGAAGTGATGAGAGCGAATATGCCCCTGTGCATCGACGAGATAGAGGGCAGGCCAG
>WNGM01001412.1_pt1 | contig 22567 bp, 18 predicted proteins | sample 5400571 | NCBI WGS metagenome assembly WNGM01 (sample SAMN13153378, study PRJNA577476) | soil metagenome | isolation source: 100 cm soil or saprolite under Garry oak tree replicate 2 | place: USA:California | collected 2016-06-15 | reverse complement strand
CTCATCACCCTGACGATCGACACCATCTACTTCAAGGTGGACTTCCAGCCGTCCGGCGTCGTCTTCTCCAGCTCCTCCCCGGCACAGCTGGCCTTCTGGTATCAAGACGCGAATCCGGATATGAACGGCGACGGAGTCGTAGACGGCGCCGATCAGCTGATCAAGCAGAACCTCGCGGTCTATTCGAAGAGCGGCGGGAGCTCCTGGGGAAAGCTGCTATCGAGGAACGACCCGACCCAGCAAGTGGTAGGCGCCGAGGTGCTCCACTTCTCCCAGTACGCGGTTTCTTGGTAGCCGGAGGACACATCCGATGCACACATCATCGCTCGTAGTCGACAAAGCCCGGGAGCTCACGGCGGCGGGACAGCACGCCGAGGTGGTCGAGTATCTCGCCACCCGCGAACCGAGTGAGCTGCGAGAGTCCGCGAGCCTCGCTCTGCTGTACGGGACCGCGCAGGCGCGACTCGGGCGCCACGACGAAGGGCTCCGGTGGCTGGATGCGGCGCTCGAGCGGGCGCGCAACGACGGCGAGCGGGGAGTCGAAGGCCGTACCTTGAACGCCCGCGGTGCCATGTCGCTGGTCCGAGGGCGCGTCGACGAGGCCGCGGACTACTGCACCCGAGCCCTGATGCTCGCCAGCCTGGACGGCGATTTGGCGACGGTCGGCCGCTGCTCCAACAACTTGGGCATCATCAGTAACCTGCGGGGACGACACGCGGAGGCGATCGGATCCTGGGAGATCGCCCGCGCCGCGTTCGACCGCGCCGGCTGGCGGCACGGTGTCGCCGAGTGCCACCACAACCTCGGCATCACGTACCGGGAACAGGGAGCGCTCGAGCGCGCCCTCGCGGAGGCCGATCGCGCCGTGGCGGAGGCCGAGGCCACAGGGGATCGCACGCTCTGGGCGCTGGCCCTGCGGGGCCGGGCGGAGATTCATATCGTGCGCGGCGAGCTGGACGTGGCGTGCGCCGAGCTGGAGCGGGTACGGGAGAGCCGGAGCCGCCTGCCGTATGCGGGCGACGAGGCCGAGGACGAGCGCGTCGTCGCGTCGCTGTTCGCAGCCGAAGGTCAGTGGGCGGCGGCCGAAGGGGCGCTGCGCGGCGTGATCGAGCGGGCGGAGGCGCACGAGCGACCTCTCCTTCAAGCCGAGGCGACGCGCGACCTGAGCATGCTGCTCCGCCGCACGGGCCGGCACGCCGAAGCGCGGGCGGCGGCGCGCGCGGCAAAGGCCCTCTTCACGCGGCTCGGCGCGGAAGGGGAGCTCCGCAATCTGGCTCGCCAAACGTGGGACGAGGACTTCGCGGCTGAGCTGCACGGGTCCCTGGCACCGCTCCACGCGGCGCAGGAGTTGGCCGATGCGGGCCAATACGCCACGTTGGTCACGTATTTGGGCGAGCGCCCGCAGGACGAGCTCGAGCAGTCCCCCATGCTGGCCCTGCTCTCGAGTATCGGGCACTCCCGGCTGGGGCGGCTGGATGTGGGCCACCAATGGGCCCTGGTCGCGCTGTCGCGGGCCCGCGTGCTGGGCGATCGGACGCTGGAACTCCGGGCGCTCAACGTCTGCGGCGCGATCGCGCTGGAGCAGGGCGGCATCAGCGAGGCCACGGACTTCTTCACGCGCGCGCAGGACGAGGCGATGCAGGACAACGACATGACCACGCTGGGGCGCTGTGCCAACAACCTCGGCATCATCGCGAACCTGGAAGGGGACTACGGACGGGCGGTCGGAGCGTTCACCCGGGCAATCGCCGCGTATCAGCAGGCGCGCTACGACCGCGGCGTCGCCGAGTCGCAGCACAATCTCGGGATCGCGTACCGCGAGCAGGGACGTCTGGACGACGCCATGCAAGTCGCGGACACGGCGGTGCACGACGCCGAGCGGCTGGGCGATCGGCAGCTCAAGGCCCAGGCCCTCGCGGGACGGGCGGAGATCCAGGTGGCCCGAGGGGAGCCCGGGCTCGCCGTCCGGGAAGCGCAGCGCGCGGTCGTCGTACACCGTGACTTGAAGGACGCGGTCCGCGAAACCGAGGACTTGCGCATCCTCGCCGTCGCCTTGGGCATGATGGGGAAGACCCGGGACGGCGCCGGCATGCTCCGCGAAGTCATCGCCCGCGCGACGAAGCACGAGCGGCCGCTGCTGGTGGCCCTCGCCCAGCGCGATCTCGCGCAACTGTTGAGTCGCGACGGCGACGACGCCGCGGCGCGCGAGATGGCACAGTCGGCCCGCGCGGCGCTCGACCGGCTGGGGGCGAAGGTGGAGGTCGCGAAGCTGGATGCCTGGTTGCGGGATCGGGCCATTCCGCGAACGGACGACGTGACGCGCCGTGCGCTCCCGCCTGCCGGCATGCCGCAATCGCCGGCGCTGCATCCGCCGCGCACCGGACCATGACGGCCACGCTGCGCGCGCCGGTGCGGTCCGCGGCCGATGCGTTGCACGAGGCGCGCGCCCGCGAGCGGGGCGTAGGGGGGGAGGCATCCCTCACGGAGGTTGTCGCCGGCTACGAGTCGGCCATCAGCGCGGCCGAGCGCACGGGCGAGCAGGCGGTGCTGGCGGAAGCGCTGCGGCGGCTCGCGGTGGTCCAGCACCGCCGTAACCAGTCGGCGGAGGCGCGCCAACTGTGCAGGCGGAGCTTTGTCGAGGCCCGGGGAACGGGCAACGACGTGCTCGCGGCCGAGGCCCTGAATACCCTCGGCGGGATCGACCTCGAGGCCGGCACACTGGCCGATGCGCGGAGTCACTTTCTGCGCGCGGTGCAGCTGGGGGGCTCGAGCCGGGAGTTGCGGGCACGCGTCGAGCAGAACCTGGGCATCCTCGCGAACATTCAGGGCGACTTCGAGAGTGCGCTGGCGTGCTACGCCCGCTCCCTCGAGGCATACAAGAGTTGTGACGACGAGCACGGGTGCGCCATCGCGTACCACAACCTCGGCATGGTGAGCGCGCAGCGGCAGCTGCTCGACGAAGCCGACCGGTACTTCACCCAGAGCCACGACATCGCGGCCCGAGCGGACGACGCGTACCTCCAGGGACTGTGCCTCCTGAATCATGCCGAGGTGTACGTCGCGCGCGAGCGCTACGATGATGCGAGGCGCAACGCGGAGGCCGCGCTGGGGCGGTTCGACGGGATCGACGGCGGAGTGCTCCGAGCGCAGGCGTATCGCATCATCGGCATGGTGTACCGTGAGACGGGCCGGCCGGCCCTGGCCGAGGCGCGCCTGCGCGCGGCGATCGAGCTCGCCGTGACCGCCTGCTCGGCCCTGAACGAGGCCGCCGCCCGCCGCGAGCTGGCCGTCCTGTACCAGGCGATGGGCCGTAATCTGGACGCGCTGACGCTCCTGAACGCCGCCCACGCGCTGTTCCAACGGCTCGACGCGCGCTCCGAGCTGGTCTATGTCGACGGCAAGATGGCCGAGCTCGAGGCCACGTACCTCGCGGTGGTCAGCGAGTGGGGTCAATCGATCGAGTCGAGCGACGCGTACACCTACGGGCACTGTGAGCGGGTGGCGCAGCGCGCCGTGGCCGTGGCGGAGATCCTCGGCATGGACGAGCACGCTCAGACGACAGTGCGGGTCGGCGCCTACCTCCACGACGTCGGCAAGGTGCGCGTCCCCCACGAAGTCTTGAGCAAGCCCGACACGTTGACGCCGGACGAGCGCGCGGTGATGCAGATGCACCCGGTGTGGGGGATCGAGCTGCTCGCCGCCGTCGAGTTCCCCTGGGACATCAAGCCGATCATCCGCTGGCACCACGAGCGGCACGACGGGTCGGGCTACCCCGACCGCCTGCGCGGTGACGACATCCCCGTGTCCGCGCAGATCGTCGGCATCGCGGACGTCTACGACGCGCTCACCTCGACGCGCCCGTACCGCCCGGCGCTGCCGCGCGAGCGCGCCCTCGCGGAAATGGAGCGCTGTCGCAGCTGGTGGTCCGACTCAGTCTGCGCGGCGTTCTGGAAGTCACTGGCCGAGCCGCGCAGCGCCGAAATGCGGGCCGTCGCGCGATCCGTCTAGGCGCTAGCCCGGCGTGGGTCTGTTCACTCCCGGAACGGACCTGTAGTTTGTGACACGAGACGACCCGCGAACCGGAGGTAACCAGCGTGAAAACGTCGATGGCGGTCATCCTGACGCTGTGCACGGCGGCCTTACTCGCGCCGACCGCGCAAGGGCAGGGAGCGAAGAAAGTCACGGTCAAGATTACCTCGCCCACCAAGGGGGCCACGGTGACCAGCCCGGTGCTCGTCAAGCTGACGGCCACCGGTGTGCGGATCACCCCCGCGACGGTCGAGGAGCCCGGCACGGGGCACCATCACCTGTTCGTGGATCACGACCTCACCCCGCTGAGCGACACGATTCCCAAAGGCAAGCCCGGCATCATTCACCTGGGGCGGGGCCAGACCGAGTTCCAGCTCGATTCCCTCGCACCGGGCCCGCATCGGGTGATCGCCGTGATCGCGGACTGGCGACACGTCCCGTTGAATCCCCCCGTCGTCGATACGGTCACGTTCACCGTCAAGTAGCCGAATCAGTACGGGTGGAGCGCCTTCACGCGCTCCGCCAGATCGGCCGGGTCAGTCGCCACCACCCGGCCGAAGGGCGACACGTAGATGCGCACCGTGGGCGCGCCCGGGATGACGGTTGGCCCGAACGCAAAGCGCCACACGCGCGGGTGGCCAGCCAGTTGGGGCGCGCCCTGCCAGAGCAACGTGGTGGATTGGTTCCCCATCTCCGGCGGGGGCGCGCCGAGCAGCGTGCCCACGGCCGAGAGGGCGGCGGCCCACGAGGCGCCCGCGAGCAGCGCGGCGACAAACGCCGCCACCACGGTCAGCCAGAACACGCGAGCCATTTCGATACCGTTACCGGCTGGCCAGCGCCCGACGCGCGACCGCCAGCTCGGGCCGCCCGCCCTCGGCCTTGGCCATCAGCTTCAGGAACTCCCGGTACCGCGCCAAGGCCGTGGGCCTGTCGCCCGTGAGCTCGGCGGTGCGGGCCAGGCCGAACAGGCTGCGGGCGCGGTTGGGCGAGAGCGCCAGCGCGGTCGCGTAGGCCTGCGCCGCAGCGGCGGGCTTCCCGACCACGAGGAGCAGATCGCCCTCGAGCTCCCGGGCGGGGAGCACCGGTCCGGGTGTCACGGGATGCTTTTGCGTGGCGTCCTCGCGATCAGCCGCCTGCCCGGCGTGCAGCACGGCCGCTGCCGTATCACCCCTTGCCAGCTCGAGCCACGCCCCGGCCGCGAGCCGCTGGATGGCGACCTGTCCGGCCCAGTAGGCCTGCGGTCCCGCGCTCGCCGTGAGTGTGCTCTCGATCCGCGCGAGGGCGACGAGCTCCTGGCGGGCCGCTGCCGTGTCGCCGCCGCGCGCCGCGCCGATGGCGCGGGCGAAATGCGTGATCGCTTCGGCGGCGGGCCACTCGGGGGCCGGGCGGACGGGGAGCCGGGCGGCCTCGTCCCACGCGCCCCGCTCCAGGGCCACGCGGGCGGGAATAGCGGCAATAGCATACTCGTGCGGGAGCGAGCCGGCCGGGAAGCCGGCCGGCGCCGCGGCGGCCTCCGCCGCGACGCGTCGTGCCGCGGTATCGCGCCCCTCCTGTAAGAACGCATAGGCGAGGTAGTCGAGGGCGTGGGTGCGCTGGTCCCACATGGCGTTGAGCCCGCGCTGGATCTCATACGCACGGGCGGCAGCGGCCGCGCGGATGTTCGACGCGATGGCGTCGTCCCACGCCCCGAGCCGCGTGAAGATGTGCGACGGCATGTGCTGGGCGTGGGGCACGTCCGGCGCGATTTGGGCGTAGCGCCGCGCGGCGTACAGCCCGTGTGCCGCGAGCTGCGGCACGTCGTTCGTGTGGATCAGGTAATGGGCGAGCCCCGGGTGTCGCGGCTCGCGCCGGAACAAAGGCTCGAGGATCGAGTCGGCGCGTTTCTGGTAGGCGAACGTCGTGTCAGTGGCGTTCGCCTGTCCCACGGCGATCAGGGCGAGCGCGTAGAAGATCGCCGCCTCGCGGTCCGACGGGCTCTGCCGCCGGACCCTGTCCATCGCCGTCGCGTAGCGGACCAGTCGCGTCGTGGGGTCGGTGCGATCGTAGTCGGCGTAGTACGCGCGGATCGCCCCCAGATAATCGCGCTCGCGTGCGGTCCTGGCTCGCGAGAGCCCGCGGTCGATCGCGAGCATCGCGACCTGGGCGTCCGCGGGTGCGGGCGGGGTCCAGAGCGGGTGCAGCAGGCTCATCGCCTGCCCCCAGAACGCCATGGCGCAGCTTGAGTCCGCGGCGGCCGCGGCGTTGAAGGCCTCCGTCGCCTTCTCGTACCAGAAGGAATGCAAGTAGGCGACGCCCTGCTCGACCCCGCGCTGCGCCGCACCGTGGCAGGACGTCGGGAAGCGCACCCGGCCCAACTGCTCCGCGTGGCCACCGTGCCCCTCGGGCAGCTGCGCGGCCAGCGGCACGGCGAGCGCGAGCGCTGCGAGAGGCGGGAGGGAGCGAAGCATAGACCACCGATTCTGCGGTCGCATCAGGCGGAATGCAAGGTGGAGCATTCTGACACGTTCCTAACTCCGGTCAGTGTCCGACTCGGCCCGGCGCGAGCATAATTATCGGTGATGCTGCTAGCCCTGGTCGCCTTGCTCCATTGCTGCGACTCGGCACCGACTTACTCGGGCCGGGAGCATCAGCTCGACGTGCGGATTCCACGGCTGGAGGGCGATGTCGTCATCGACGGCGACCTCGCCGACTCCGTGTGGGCCCACGCCGCCCTGTTGACGGGGTTTTCGCAGTACGCCCCGAACGACGGCCTCCCCGCCGCGGACTCCACTCAGGTGCTGGTCTGGTACTCAGCCACGGCGATCTATTTCGGCATTCGTGCCTTCGAGCGGCACGGCCGTCCCACGATGACCCTGGCGAATCGTGACCAGATCTTCGGCGACGACAACGTACAGATCCTGCTGGGCACGTTTCACGACGGGAAGCAAGCCTTGATGTTTGCCGTGAATCCGCTCGGCGTGCAGGGCGATGGCTCCCTGATCGAGGGAGCCAACGTCACCGCGAGCGGCTTCATCGGCGGCGCGGTGGTGGGACGGGAGCAACCCGACCTGAGTCCCGACTTCGTGTTTCAGTCGCGCGGGCGCGTCACCGATTGGGGATACGAAGTCGAGGTGCGTATCCCGTTCAAGAGCCTCCGCTATCAGCCGCGCCAGCCGCAGGACTGGAAGCTGAACGTCGTGCGTGAGGTCCAGCACTCGGGCATCGAGGATTCCTGGTACCCAGCGCGTCGCGCGAGCGCGACGTTCATCGGGCAGGCGGGCAACCTGGTTGGGCTGAGCGGCATGCATCGCGGTCTCGTGGTGGACCTAAACCCCGAGGCGACCGGGAAAGCGAGCGGTGCGCCCACCCCCACCGGGCGCTATCAGTACGACGTGGGAGACCCGCAGGTGGGTGGTAACATCCGCTGGGGGGTCTCGGACAACCTCACCCTCAACGGCACGATCAAGCCGGACTTTTCGCAGGTCGAGTCGGACGCGGGCCAGCTCGCGTTCGATCCACGCCAGGCGCTGTTCTTTCCGGAGAAGCGGCCGTTCTTCTTGGAAGGCAGCGAGCTGTTTCAGGTGCCCCAGAACCTCATCTATACACGTCGGATCGTCCAACCAATCGCGGCGGTCAAGCTCACGGGGACGACTTTCGGCACCGACCTCGGGCTGCTCTCGGCGGTGGACCAGAAGTTCGCGTCCGCGTCCGGCACGGACAACCCCGTTTTCAACATTCTGCGGGCCCAACGCAGTCTGGGCCGCGGGTCGCGCGTCGGGCTGGTCTACACCGATCGGATCGAGGGCGACGACTACAACCGCATGGCAGAGGTCGACAGCCGGCTCGTCTTCAAAGACATCTACGGCCTCAACCTGCAGCTCGCGGGCAGCCGCACTCGAGTCGGCGGCGTGACCACGACGGCGCCGCTGTGGCTCACTCAATTCACCGTGCAGCATCGCGTCTGGGGTCTGCGCAGCCTGTTCGCCGGCATCTCCGACGATTTCCGTGATGCGAGTGGTTTCATCGGCCGAGCGGGGATCGTGCACTCGTACGTCGATCCGAGCTACACGACGTATGGGGCGCCCGGGGCGTTGCTGCAGCGGTTTACGGGCGACATCGTCGTGGACGGCATCTGGCAGTATCAGAACTTCATTCACGGACGTCACGTGCAGGACAAGAAGCTGCACTTCAACGGTAACGCGACGCTGCGCGGCGGCTGGAATATCGGTGCGGGATACTTCGTGGAATCGTTCGGCTACGATTCCGCTCTCTATGCCGGCGACAGTCTGGAAGTGCCGCTCGCCGGCGGCGGCCTCGACACGGTGCCGTTCACGGGACAGCCGACGATCACGAACGGCGAATACATCGTCCAGATCGGGACGCCCCAGTGGAAGCATTTCAGTGGCAGCGGGTTTTTTCTGCAAGGCCACGATGAGAACTTCTTCGAGTGGGCCTCGGCCGATCTACTCCTGCTGAGCGTGGACGTGTCGTACCGTCCCACGGAGCGGCTCCGCAACAGCGTCAGCTACTTCTGGCAGCAGGTGAATCGGCGCACCGACGGCAGCCTCGTGAATGTCGGTCGCATTCTGCGGACCAAGCTCGAATACCAGCTGTCGCGTCCCCTGTTCGTCCGGGTGGTGGGCCAGTACATCCAGGACAAGACCGACTCGCTGCGCGACGACTCGCGCACCGGCGCGCCGATTCTCATCAGCGGACCGGGCGGCCTGACTCGCTCCGCCGCTTCGCACAGCAATCTGTTCCACGCCGACGTGCTGCTCAGCTATCAACCGGTCCCGGGGACGGTGGTGTTCGCCGGGTACGGCAGCAACATGGTGGACCAGGACGCGTTCCAGTTCCGGGGCCTCACGCGGACGGACGACGCGTTCTTCGTCAAGTTGAGCTACCTGTTCAGGCTCTGAGCCTCGGTGTAGACAAGCCGCTCCTGCGCTGATAGCTTCGCCGCTTCCCATTCAAGCCCTATGCCACCTTTTCTTGCAGAGCTGCTCGGCACCATGCTGTTGATCATCCTGGGCGATGGCGTGGTCGCCAACGTGGTGCTCAACAAGACCAAAGGCCAGAACGCCGGCTGGATCGTCATCACCGCGGGTTGGGCATTCGGTGTGACCGTGGCGGTGTACGCCGTGGGTACGTTCAGTGGCGCGCATCTCAACCCGGCGGTCACGATCGGGCTGGCCTCCATCGGCAAGTTCGCGTGGGGCTCCGTACCCGTGTATATCGCCGCCCAGATGCTCGGCGCGTTCCTCGGTGCCACGATCGTCTGGCTCGCCTACCTGCCGCATTGGTCCGTCACGGAGAGCCAGGGCACGAAGCTGGCCGTCTTCTGCACCGCCCCGGCCGTTCGCAACGTGGGCGCGAACCTCGTGACCGAGATCATCGGCACCTTCGTGCTCGTGCTGGGCGTGTTGGCCATCCTGACGCCGAAGAACTTGAACCCCGTGCACGGTTGGGATGCGGGGTTCGGGCCCTGGCTGGTCGGAGTCCTCGTGTGGGCGATCGGCCTCTCGTTGGGCGGGCCCACCGGGTACGCGATCAACCCGGCGCGCGACCTGGGTCCTCGACTCGCGCACGCGGTCCTGCCAATCGCCGGCAAGGGGCACTCGGACTGGGGCTATTCCTGGGTACCGATCGCCGGACCGATCATCGGCGGCCTGATCGCGGCCTTCCTCTATAGGATCTGGTGGCCGGCGTGAAGCACATCCTCGCGCTGGACCAGGGCACGACGAGCTCGCGCACCATCGTGTTCGATCATAGCGGCAATGTCGTCGCGTCGGCGCAGAAGGAGTTCCGCCAGATCTTTCCCAAGCCGGGCTGGGTGGAGCACGACGCCAGGGAGATTTGGGCCACTCAGCTGCACACGGCGAAGGAGGCCGTGGCGAAGGCCGGGCTGACCGCGGTCGACATCGCCGCCATCGGGATCACGAATCAGCGGGAAACGACCGTGGTCTGGGACCGCGAGACGGGCGAGCCGGTCCACCACGCGATCGTGTGGCAGGATCGCCGCACGGCCGCCGCGTGCGATCGGTTGAAGGCACGCGGGCTGGCGCCGCTGATCAAGCGCAAGACCGGGCTCGTGGTCGACGCCTACTTCTCCGGCACGAAGCTCGAATGGCTGCTGCGCAACGTGCCTGGGGCGCGCGGCAAGGCGAAGGCCGGCAAGCTGGCGTTCGGCACCGTGGACTCGTGGCTGGTGTGGAATCTCACCGGCGGCCGGGTGCACGTGACCGATCCCAGCAACGCGTCGCGCACCATGCTCTTCAATCTCCGCACCGGCGACTGGGACGACGCGCTGCTGAAGCTGTTCGGCATCCCGCGTTCGATGCTGCCGACCGTGGGCTCGTCGAGCGAAGTGTACGGCGAGACGACGCTGTTCGGCGGCCGGGTCCCGATCGCCGGGATGGCGGGCGACCAGCAGGCCGCGCTGTTCGGCCAGGCGTGCACCCAGCCCGGCATGGTGAAGAACACCTACGGCACCGGCTGCTTCATGCTCATGAACACGGGAGCGAAGCCGATCGTCTCCAGGAACAATCTCCTGACCACGGTGGCGTGGCGCATCGGGAAGCGCACCGAGTACGCCCTGGAAGGCAGCATTTTCATCGCCGGGGCGGTGGTGCAGTGGCTGCGCGACGGCCTCGGGATCATCAAGTCGTCGTCCGAGGTGGAAGCCCTGGCCTCGCAGGTGACCGATCCGCAGGGGGTGTACCTCGTCCCCGCGTTCGCCGGCCTGGGGGCGCCGCATTGGGATCAATACGCGCGCGGCCTGCTCGCCGGCGTCACGCGCGGCACGACGGCGGCGCATATCGCGCGCGCGGCGCTCGAGGGAATTGCGTTCCAGGTGGCGGATGTGCTGCGGGCGATGGAGGCCGATGCGAAGATCAAGCTCAAGGAGCTGCGGGTGGATGGCGGCGCGTCCGCGAACAACCTGTTGATGCAGTTCCAGTCGAATCTGCTGGGCGTGCCTGTAGTGCGCCCCAAAGTCACCGAGACGACGGCACTGGGCGCAGCGTATCTCGCCGGATTGGCCGTCGGTTACTGGAAGGACCAGAAACAGATCGCGGCGCAGTGGCAGGTGGACCGCCGCTTCACGTCCGCGATGCAACCGGCTCAACGCAAGCAGCTCGAGGCCGGCTGGCGGAAGGCGCTCGACCGGGCCAAGCGATGGGAAGAGGCGGGCTGAAAGGGCTCTCATGGAAGTCATCATTCAGCGAAGCTACGAAGAGATGAGCAAGACGGCGGCGCAGATCGTCGTCGAAGTGCTCAACACCAAGCCGAACGCCGTGCTCGGCATGGCGACCGGATCCACGCCGCTCGGCCTGTACCAGGAGCTGGTGCGGCTGCACCAGGCGGAGCAGATCGATTTCTCCCGGGTCACCACGTTCAACCTCGATGAGTACGTGGGCCTGCCCATGAATCACCCGCAGAGCTACCACTACTTCATGCACGAGCACTTCTTCCAGCACGTCAACATCCCCCGGCACAACATCAACATCCCCTCGGGCACCACCAGCAATTACCCGGCCTTCTGCCTGTGGTACGAGCAGCGCATTGCCGAATGCGGCGGGATCGACCTGCAGATCCTGGGCATCGGCTCGGACGGGCATATCGCGTTCAACGAGCCGGGAAGCTCGCTCAGCTCGCGCACCCGGCTCAAGACGCTGTCGAAGCAGACCATCGACGACAACGCCCGGTTCTTCGACGCCCGAGAGGACGTGCCGGTCTATGCGATCACCATGGGCGTCGGGACCATCCTCGACGCGCGCAAGCTGGTCCTGGTGGCGAGCGGCAAGCACAAGGCCAAGGCGATTGCCCAGGCCGTCGAGGGACCGGTCACCAGTATGGTGACGGCCAGCGCCCTCCAGCTGCATCGTGATGCGATCGTGATCACCGACCAGGAGGCCGCCGCGGGCCTCACCATGCGCGATTACTACGAGTTCATCTACGCGGCCAAACCAGCCGCGCCCAAGTCGTGACGCCGTCACGCGTAGGGTTGTCGCTGCTGCTCGCAAGCGGCCCCGCTGCCGCGGCCGCACTGCAGCTCCCGGGGAAGCGCGCGATCGTCTATACCACGGCCGAGAGCACCAGCTTCCGGCTGACGCCCACCGACACGCTGACGTTCCGGCCGTCCGACGCGACGTCGGAAGGGAAGGTGTACGTCTTCGTCGATCCGCGGAAAACGTTCCAGCCGTTCATCGGCATCGGCGGGGCCCTGACCGACGCCGCGGCCGAGACGTTCGCAAAGCTCCCCGCGGCCCGGCAGGACGAATTGATCACCGCCTATTACAGCGCCGACCGCGGGATCGGGTACACCCTTGGTCGGACCAACATCCACAGCTGCGACTTTTCGAGCGAGAGCTATACCTACGTAGCGGAAGGCGACAAGGACCTGAGCTCCTTTTCCATTGCGCACGACTTACGCTACCGGATTCCGCTGATCAAGCGAGCCATGGCGGCGACCGGCAACCGGCTCAAGCTGTTCGCCAGCCCCTGGAGCCCGCCGGCATACATGAAGGACAACAACGACATGCTGCACGGCGGCCATCTGCGCCCGGAGTTTTACCGCGCGTGGGCCCTCTATTACACGAAGTTCATCAAGAGCTACCGGCAGGCGGGCGTGCCCGTCTGGGGCATCACCGTCCAGAACGAGCCGATGGCGACGCAGACCTGGGAGTCGTGCGTCTATCAGGCGACGGACGAGCGAGACTTCGTCAAGAACTATCTCGGCCCGGCGATGACCGAGCAGGGGCTGCGCGACGTCAACGTCATGGTGTGGGACCACAACCGCGACCTGATCGTGCAGCGGGCCCAGACGATCCTGGACGATCCGGCGGCGGCGAAGTACGTGTGGGGGGTCGCGTTCCACTGGTACGAAGACTGGTCGGGTGGAACGCAGATGTACGACAACGTGGCGCTGGTGCACCAGCTCTACCCGGCCAAGCACCTCCTGTTCACCGAGGGCACCCCAGCGACCTTCGACTCGACGGCGTACGGCCGCTGGAGCCTGGGCGAGGCGTACGGGCGGTCGATGATCCACGATTTCAATTCGGGGACCGAGGGATGGACCGACTGGAATATTCTGCTCGATGAGCGGGGCGGTCCCAACCACGTCGGCAACTTCTGTTTTGCGCCGATCCACGCCGACACGCGAACGGGCACGCTGATCTACACCAACTCGTACTACTATATCGGCCACTTCGCGAAGTTCATCCGTCCGGGCGCTCGCAGGATCCTGACGTCGCCGAGCCGCAGCATGCTGCTCACGACGGGCTTCGTCAACGACGACGGGAAGGTGGTCGTGGTCGTCATGAACCCCACGGCAAAGGGCGGACCGTATAACCTCACCGTGGCCGGGGCCTCGGTCGAGATCAATACGCGGCCGCACTCCATTCAGACCGTGGTGTTCTAGCGTCGTGAGCGATCGTCCCATCATCCGCGTCCAGCACATCGTGAGGTCGTTCGGCGACGTCACGGCCGTCAACGACGTCTCGTTCGACGTCCGTGCCGGGGAGATCTTCGCGTTCCTGGGGCCGAACGGGGCCGGCAAGACCACTACCATCAAGATGCTCACCACGCTACTGCGGCCGACGAGCGGCTCCCTCGAGCTCGACGGACTCGACCCAACCACGCATCAGACGGAAGTCCGCAAGCGGTTCGGCGTCGTGTTCCAGGATCCCAGTCTCGACGGCGAGCTCACGGCGTGGGAGAACATGGATATCCACGGCGTGCTGTATCACGTGCCGCGGCATGCGCGGCGGGTGCGGTGTGAAGCCCTGCTGCGGATGTTCGAGCTGTGGGAGCGGCGCAAGGACTTGGTGAAGACGTTCTCGGGCGGCATGAAGCGCCGGCTCGAGATCGCCCGCGGGCTGTTGCACACGCCGAAGGTGCTGTTTCTGGACGAGCCGACGCTCGGCCTCGATCCGCAGAGTCGCAATCAGATGTGGACCCACGTGCGGAGCCTGCGGGCGAGCGAGGGCGTGACGGTGTTCCTCACCACCCACTACATGGACGAGGCGGACCGTGTGGCCGACCGCATCGCCGTGATCGACCACGGGCGTCTCGTCGCCACGGGTTCTTCGCCCGAGCTCAAGGCACAAACCGGCGCCGATTCGCTCGAGGCGGCGTTCCTCGCGCTCACCGGCACGACGATTCGCGACGAGAGCGCGACCGCCGCGGACCAGATGCGCCAGGTCGCCCGCGTGTGGAGGAGATGACCGCATGAGCGTCATCTTCATTCTCTGGCTGCGAGAGGTGAAGAAGTACGTGCGCTCACGCGTGCAGATCGTGGCGTCGCTCGGCGGCCCGCTCATGTACCTGGGTGTGCTCGGCTTCGGCCTCGCGCCGGTGTTCCAGCGCGCCGGCGAAGGCAGCTACCTCCAGTTCATGGCGCCCGGCGTGATCGGCATGACGGTCCTGTTCACGGCCATGTTCTCGGGGATCGCCATGCTGTGGGACCGCCAGTTCGGATTCCTCAAGGAAACCCTCGTCGCGCCGGTGCCGCGCCTGGCGATCATGATCGGGCGTACGCTGGGCGGCGCCACGGTGGCGGTGTTGCAGGGCACGCTGATTTTCGTCGTGACCCTGCTTGCGGGTTTTCGCCCTGTCAGCCTCGTCGCCGTGCCGCTCGCGTTTCTCGTCATCGCGCTGATCGCCGTGATCTTCTCGGCGCTGGCGACTGCCATCGGGTCGAGCCTCAAGGAAATGCAGGGGTTTCAGATGGTGATGAACTTCCTCGTGATGCCGATCTTCTTTCTGTCGGGGGCGATCTATCCGCTCGAGGGGCTCCCCCGTGTGCTGGCGGGACTCACCCGGATCGATCCGCTCACGTATGGCGTCGACGGCGTACGCGGCCTGTTGACCGGAAGGACGCATTTCGGCGTCGCGTTGGACGTTGCCGTGCTGGTCGGCGTCGGGGTGCTCTTCGTGGTCGCCGGCGCGTGGCGGTTCTCGAAGATTGAGGCCTAGCTCATGGTAAAACGCACACTGCCTCTGCCGCTGGTGCTGCTGTTGCTCACCACCTGCACGGAAAGCCTGACCGACAATACCGCGCCCAATCCCCAGTCTGTGGCGGTGCTCACCCAGCACAACGACAACACCCGGTCCGGCTGGAACGACAACGAAACCGCGTTGACGACCAGCAATGTCAACGTGCAGCAGTTTGGCGCAGTGTTCACGCTGCCCGTCGACGACCAGGTGTATGCCCAGCCGTTGGTCGTCGGCCATGTCTCCGTGGGCGGCGGCTCCCATAACGTCGTCTACATCGCCACGGTGAACAACACGCTGTATGCCTATGACGGAGACAACGGCAAACTGTACTGGCAAGCGAGCTTCACGGCGCCGGGCATGCGGCCGCCGAGAAACACGGACATGACAGGGGCATGTGGTGGCGGGTACCAGGATTTCAGCGGCAATATCGGGATCGTCGGCACCCCGGTGATCGATACAGCGAGGGGGACGATGTATTTCGTGGCGCGCAGCACCACGAACAGCACGTTCGTGCAGTACCTCCATGCCGTGAACATCGTCGACGGGAATGAAATCGCCGGCAGCCCGGCACAAATCACCGCCACGTACAGCGGGAACGGAGACGGCAGCGTCAACGGCGTGATTGCCTTCGATGCCCAGCGGCAGAACCAGCGTCAGGGATTGACGCTGCTCAACGGTATCGTGTACGTGACGTTTTCATCCCACTGCGATTGGGGGCCGTACCACGGATGGATCCTGGGATACGACGCCGCGACGCTGCAGCAACGGGTGGTCTACAATGCCACGCCCAACGGATACGCCGGAGGCATGTGGGAAAGCGGAACCGGCATGGCCGCTGATGCGGCAGGCAACTTGTATGTGGTGGCGGGCAACGGCACGGTGGGGGATAGCGCCGATCCGACGAGCCCGACGAATCGCGCCGAAAGCGCCCTGAAACTCACACCGGCCGGGTCGACCCTGCGGGTGGCGAGCTACTTCACTCCCTACGATTACCAGTATCTCAATGACAATGACCTGGATTACGGCAGCATGGGCGGGTTCCTGATTCCCAATTCGGGCTATTACCTGACCGGGGCCAAAGACGGGACGCTGTATCTGTTGAATAAGGATGCCATGGGCGGGTACTCACCGTCCGGCAACCAGGTGCAGCAATTCGTCGCGTTGGGCGGCAGTGCCAACATGCATTGCCAGGCGGCGTACTACAAAGGAAGCGCGAAGGAATTCATCTACACCTGGTCCGAGAATGATCCGTTGCGTGCCATCCCATTCGACCGCGCCAGCAACCTGTTGGACCCGACGGGCCAGATTGCGTTCAGCGGAGCCGGACCGACCGGCCAAAGTGGGGCGGTCTTGTCGGTTTCGTCCAACGGCTCCAAAGACGGGACGGGCATTCTGTGGGCGTCATATGCATTCAGCGGTGACGCGGAGCATACCGTGAGCCCTGGCGTGCTTCGGGCGTTTGATGCGAATGACGTCACCAAAGAGCTGTGGAACAATCGTCAGAATGTTGCGCGCGACGGAGCGGGCAATTACGCGAAATTTTCATCTCCGACCATAGCCAACGGACACGTGTACCTGCCGACGTTCTCCAGCCGTGTGGTCGTCTACGGCTTGCGGTAATACGTTAGCACCGCATGCCTATTCCCTATTACCACGTAGACGTATTCACCAATTCCCTGTTCGCGGGAAACCCTGCCGGAGTGTGCATTCTTCCCTCATATCCTTCCGATCAGATCATGCGCGACATCGCGGCCGAGAACCGACACTCTCAGACTGCTTTTGTCGTCAAGCGCGCCGCTCGTGATTTCGACCTCCGGTGGTTCACACCCAAGGTCGAAGACGATCTGTGCGGCCATGCCACGCTGGCGTCCGCATATGTGCTGGCGCTGCGTGGCCAGGTGGAGTGGCCGGTTCGCTTTCACACCCGCAGCGGCGTACTGACCGTCGCTCGCGACGGAGACCGCATGGAAATGGATTTTCCCGCCTGGCCTCCCGCAGCATGTGTGGTGCCGGCAGCGCTCTTGCCGGCGTTAGGCCTCGAGACGGCGCGCGTATTGAAGGCTCGGGATTACCTCGTTGTGGTGGAGCGCTCGGAGCAGGTGCGGGCACTCGCGCCCGACTTCCCGGCGCTGGCACAGCTCGAAAGCGGCATTGGCGGAGTCATCGTCACCGCTCCAGGCGATGGCGACATCGATTATGTGACGCGATTCTTCTGCCCGGCGATCGGGATTAACGAAGATCCAGCTACTGGATCGATTAGTTGCACGCTCGCGCCTTATTGGGCGGATCGACTGGGCAAGCGTACGTTGCGAGCGCAGCAATTGAGCGGACGGGGCGGAGAACTGAGGTGTCAAATCGACGGTAATCGCGTGAAAATCGCGGGCCAGGCACGCCTGTACCTGCAAGGGATGCTGGAGCTCTAGGGGCCGTAGAGTGGCAGCACGGTGAAAAACTGGTGGCGTGGCTTCAGGGATGCTAGTTTTGGTGGAGCGCATGAGGGGCGCATCCAGTCCGCGGGAAGGGCCGTGCCCACCCTGAGCAGCAGCGCACAATCGCGAACCTTCTTTCAGCCCGACCAGTGCGGACTCCGGGCGTGCACTGAAAGGAGCTTCGTGTGTTTCCCAACCCGCAGGACGCCCTGCCGCTTCCCGCCCGTCCCAGCCTCGAGCAGTACCGCAAACTCGCCAAGGACCTGGTCAAGGCCTGCAGCTCGGGGACCCCGCACGCCATCGGCGCGTGGACCGATCGCTGGATCGCATCGCTCCTTGCCGATTCCGATCAGCGGCCGCGCGATCGCGCGGCCAACCAGGTCGAGGAATTCGCGATCCGCGTCATGACGGGCGGTACACGAACCTGCGTGCTCGCCGACGCGCAGTTCGTGATCGCCCGTTCCCACGGATTCGACAACTGGCCCAAGTTCAGCGCGCACCTCGATGCCCTCGGGCATGCTGGTGCTCCCTTCGAAGCTGCTGCGCAGGCGATCGTGGACGGCGACGAGGAGACGCTGCGGCGCTTGCTGCGCGAGCAGCCCGAGCTGATTCGCGCCCGCTCGGAGGGCGAGCATCGCGCCACGCTGCTGCACTATGTCGCGGCGAACGGGGTGGAAAACTACCGCCAACAGACGCCGCAGAACATCGTCCGCATTGCAGAGATCCTGCTCGCGGCCGGCGCGGAGGTGGACGCCGAAGCGAACGTGTACGGCGGCGGATCCACGACACTGGGCCTGGTCGCGACGAGCACCCATCCGCGCCAGGCGGGGCTGCAGATCGCCCTGATCCAGCTGCTGCTCGATCACGGCGCGCGGATGGAGCATCCCAATCTCGCCGGCAATGATCATGGGGCGGTGTTCGCGTGCCTCGCGAACGGATGTCCGGAGGCGGCCCGATACCTCGCCGACCGCGGTGCGCGCCTCGACCTCGTGGCCGCGGCAGGCGTCGGGCGGCTCGACGTCGTCCAGAGTCTCGTTAACCAGGCCGAGGTTTCCGCGCGCGAAATGGCACTGCGGTACGCGGCCGCGTATGGCAACGGGGATGTCGTACGCAGCTTGCTCGACCGCGGGGTGGACGTGGACGCGCATAGCGGCCATGGAGAGACCGCGCTGTTCTACACGGTCTTGAGTGGGCATCTCGACGTGATCAACCTGTTGCTCGAGCGCGGGGCCCGCCCGGGCGTGCGGACCCGCTACGGGGGCGACGTAGTCGGAGCGGCGCTGTGGCGGGCCGGGCATGGCGGCGACCCGGACCGCTACGTCACGATCGTCGCAACGCTCGTGGCCGCGGGCGGCCAGGTTCCCGCTCGGCACCCGCCGGTGAACGAGACGGTGGATGCCGCGCTGGCGCGCCACGGCAGCGTGGCGGATCCGGCGCAGTATTGGTGGGGCGAGGCGCCGCGGGCACGCTGATCACGCACCCCCCTCGGTCGCAGCGAGAAACCGCTCGATGCGCGGCCACTGGGCCCGTACGTCGGCGTATCCCAGCTCGGTCAGAGCGTTGGTGTAGACCGGGTCGAAGAGGAGATAGCTCAGGAAGTCGACGGCCGTGGCCCGCTGACCGCCCATCCCGCGCACCAGCCACCGCACGAGCGGCGGCAGCTGCACGCCGCAACCGGCGGCGAGGGCGCCGCGGTCGCAGCCCGTCGGGCCGCTGCGCCTCCGGGAGCGCCGTCACCAGGCGGTTGACACGCTCGAGCCGCTCGGCATCCGCTTCGAGCGCATCGAGGAAGATCGCGTGCAACAAGAGACCGATCACCTCGGCCAGGGCCGGATATTCGCGCGGTGCGGGCGCGGGTGGAGGTGAGGGAGGCCGCTCGGGATCGCTTCTCTGAGTGACCACCAGGATCGCCCGTGCACCCAGGTGGATGGCCGGAGCGAGCGGGGCGGTTTGACGCAGGCTGCCGTCGCCGTAGAAGCCGTCGCCGATGCGGACCGCGGGGAACAGGATGGGCAGGGCGGCGGAAGCCATGACGTGGTCCAGCGTCAAACGCGAACGGACGGCGTAGCGCAAGGCTCGCTGCCACGTAGGCGCGTCGGGCGGCCCGTGCACGAACGTGACGGTCTGCCCCGTGGCGTATGACGTTGCGCTCACAGCCGCAGCGCGCAGGCGGCCGGCGGCGATGTTGGCGTCGAGCTGGGCGAAATCGAGGTTCGCCCCGAGAAACTCGCGCAATGGGCTCATGTCCAGGAGGCCGCGGACGGCGGCCGCTTCGCCTCCGCGGCCGAGCGCCGTGTGTGCGGCCCCCAGCAGCAGGCCCCGCGCCAGGCGCCCGGGTCGAATGCGATACACGCGCTCCACCACGAGGCGACTCCACTGCGCCCGCAGCGCGCCGACCGCCGCGGCCAGGGGGCCCGGATGCGCGGCGAGATGGACCGCGTTGATCGCTCCCGCCGACACGCCGGTGACGATGGGAAACTCGAGACCCGGAGCCCGCTCCGCGACCCCGGCGAGGACACCGACTTCGTAAGCGGCCCGGGCACCGCCGCCGGCGAGCACCAGCGCACGCGACACTACTGCGGCGTTTCCAGGGGATGCTTGCTCCGCTCGTAGAACTCGTTCTGCAGCCGCAGGCTCTCCTGGTCCGCTTTGACGGCACGGATCGCCTGCGCGATCCCGTTGATCCACGTCTTCGCCTCGAATTCCCCGAGCTCGCGCGTCGCGGCGGCGCCTTCGCCAGCGTAGTGATTCGGGAAGCGCGCGTACCACCAGATGCCGGTGTAGAGCCCTTCCGGCAGCTTCGCGCGCGCCTGATCGGCACCCGATTCCTGCGCGGCGCGGTCCAGATGCACGAGGTCGGGCCGGGCGACCATGCTCATGGACGTCTCGCTCTCGCCGGCATGCATATCCGTCGCCGGGTTGGATTTGTGCTTCGGCTCGCCCGGCCCACCGCGCATGATGCCCAACACATAGACGACATAATCGTGCGGCGTGTCGAGTTGGGTTTGCGCAAAGTACGGAAGCAGGCTGTTGTTGCCGCCGTGACCGTTCACGATGATGATTCTCTTGCAGCCATTCCGCGCCATCTCGTCGGTCGTTTCCTGCAGCAATTGGAGCTCGAGTCCCCGGCTGTAGGCGACGGTGCCCGGCTGATGCTTCGCTTCGAAGATTTGTCCGAAGTAGTACTCGGGAAAGACGATGGCGTATTCCTGCTGGGCGGCGTTGAGCGCGGCGTATCGTACGTTCAGCAGATCGTTGCCCAACGGCAGATGCGCGCCATGCTTCTCCAGGATGCCGAACGGGAGCAGGCAGGTGCCTTGCGCGCGCGCGATGGCGTCCTTGAACTCGGCCGCCGTCAGTTCTTCCCAATGGACCGACGGCTTGCTTTGTGGGGAAGGCGACTGCGCCCTCACCGTCGAGGCGCAGAGTACGCTGATGGAAAGCAGCAATGATTGGCGCACGTGTCCTCCGCTGCTGGTTTTGGGGCCACACCTCTCGACAAACAGTACTGGCGTGCGGAACGTAGGCGCGGTGAGTGGGCGCGGCAAGTAATGGGCCTCTATCGTAGGACGGAGCCTGCCACGGCATGAAAGTCGCCACCTGGAATGTGAACGGCATTCGGGCGCGCGCTTCCCAGGTCCGAGAGTGGCTCGAGCGCGAGCGACCGGACGTGGTGTGTCTCCAGGAACTGAAGGCCGAGGTGGCGCAGATCCCGGACGAATGCAGGCTCGCCGAGTATCACGCGTACTGGCACGGCCGTAAGGGCTATTCCGGCGTGGCGCTGCAGATACGCCGGGAGCTCGTCGCCGGCGATCCGCTATTCGGGCATCCGCCGTTTGATATCGAATCACGCATCGTGCAGGTAGAGCTCGGCGATCTGGTCATCGCGTCCGTCTACGTCCCGAACGGTGGGAAGGACTATGCCGCGAAGCTGCAGTTCCTGCAGCGGCTCACGGACTGGGCACGCCACCTCTCCGCCGAGGGACGCGAGCTGTTGGTGTGCGGCGACATCAATATCGCGCGCACGGAGCTCGACGTTCACCCCAAGGAGCGCAAGCTCAATGCGATAGGCCAACGGCCCGAGGAGCGGGCGCTGTTCGAGACGCTGCTCGGCACCGGCCTTGCCGACGTGGGGCGGTCGTTCGATCCCGACAATCCCGGTCTGTTCACCTGGTGGGCTCCGTGGCGCAACCTCCGCGCGCGCAACATCGGCTGGCGTCTCGACTATATGCTGGCGTCACGGACCGTGGCAGCCCGCGCCACGGGCTGCGTGGTCGAGGCGGACGTCGGCACCAGCGACCATGCACCGGTGGTGATGACGACGGGTTAAGGTTGTCAGGGCGTCACGGCGTACAAGTCCCCCGCCAGGTACTTGAACCCGCTGTCCACGGCCACTGTGATCACGGTGTGGCCGGAGCCGATCTCCCCGGCGATTTGGAGCGCCCCGGCCACGTTGAGTCCGGTGCTCGTCCCCGCGAAGATGCCTTCGCGCCGCGCCAGCTCCCACGCCGTCCGCCGTGCCTCGGTCTCGCTGACCCCGCGTGCCTCGCTCACCAGGGCGCGGTCGAATTGCGGGGGCACGAACCCGGGCGCCACGCCCTCGACGCCGTGCGTGCCTGCCTTGCCGCCCGTCAGCACCGAGGACGTCGCGGGCTCGAACGCGACGATCCGCGGCCTGGGCTCCTTCCGCAGCAGCACCCGCGACGTCCCCACCAGCATCCCCGACGTGCCGACCGCGGCGCAGAAGGTATGGATGGGCCGGTCCACCTGCCGGAGCAGCTCCTCGCCTACCGACTCGTAGCCGGCCACCATGTCCGGGTTACGCATCTGGTCGGTCGCGTAGCTCGGCCCTTCCGACGCGATCTCCCGCGCCCGCTCCATCATCCGCGGCACCAGATCCGCCGTCAGCTTCCCGCCCGCGCTCTTCAATACCTCGAGCTCGGCCCCGAAGATTTCCATGCTGCGCCGCTTCTCCAATGCTACGGCATCGTTGGTCACGATCCGACAGCGGTAGCCCTTCACGGCGCACACGAACGCCAGCGAAATGCCGGTGCTGCCGCCGGTGTACTCGACCACGGTCATCCCCGGTTTGAGCGTACCGCGCCGCTCGGCCCGCTCGATCATCGACAGCG
>WNGM01001746.1_pt1 | contig 22568 bp, 24 predicted proteins | sample 5400571 | NCBI WGS metagenome assembly WNGM01 (sample SAMN13153378, study PRJNA577476) | soil metagenome | isolation source: 100 cm soil or saprolite under Garry oak tree replicate 2 | place: USA:California | collected 2016-06-15 | reverse complement strand
TCGTCCCCCTGCGCCGAGGACGGCACCCGCCGCCCGCCCGAACCATCGCTGAAGGAGGTCGAACTCCCCGAGCCCCCGCTCACCGACGCCCAGTGGGCCGACCACCGCCACGAAGTAACCGACCGCCTCGACAAAGCCGCAGCCGACGGCCAGTCGACGAACGCGCTGCATACGATCGGCCCAGATCACGAGGAATGGACACTCGAGCGTGCCCAGGTACACAAGCAGATCATCGCAGAGCTGTACGAGCGCGCCACGGGGGTTCCATGTGACCGGCAGGCCATCATCGCCGGAGGCCTTGCTGGCGCGGGAAAGTCCACGGTGCTCGGGAAGCATGCCATAATTGACCGATCGGCATATCTTACGGTCAACCCAGACGACTTCAAGGAAGAACTAGCCCGTCGCGGTCTCCTTCCAGACATACCTGGCCTGTCGCCGATGGAGACGTCTTCGTTAGCCCACGAGGAGTCCTCCTACCTGGCTCGGCAGTTAGCGCGACGAGCCATTGCCGATGGAAAGAACATCATCTGGGACATCACAATGTCGCGCGCCGACTCGACTACCGGGCGAATGGTGGAGTTGCGCGCAGCAGGCTATGAGAACGTTGAGGGTATCTACGTCGATATCCCCGTTGATGAGAGCATCGGCCGAGCCGAGGGTCGACATCGTCGTGATCATGAGCTCTACCTGGCAGGTCAAAGCGTCGGCGGCCGATGCGTTACGCCAGAGATCACCCGCCGCCAGGCTGATCCAGAGTTCGGAAGCATCAACAGGCGGGTGTTCGAGGAGGTCAAGGACCAGTTTGACAAATGGTCGGTCTACGACAACTCTCGGGACGGCGGCGTGCCCGTCCTGGTCGCACACGGCCGCCGCGGAGACCTGAGCAGGCCTGACACCATCGATTAGCTGGGAGCCGTAGCCATGACCAACGAAGTGATCGACCTGCTCGACGCCCTATACCGGGGCGAGATGACGCTCGATGCGGTCGCGCAAAGGTTCCGAGATCGCAAATGGCCGCGTCGACGCCGACCGCAGCCGACCACCCATCTCGAGCTCGCCGCTGCCGAACTCGAGGACCCTGAGCAGTATGTTCCCGGCTCTTACGATGATGTCGCGGCGGCTTATCATCGCGGACGCCTGACCGATGCGCAATATGCGGTGCTCGCTGAGGCCGTGGCTGCGTCCAAGCGCACCGAGGACGCCGGCGCCCAGTGAGGTCACGCCTTTAAGCGAAACGGAGGCGATTCGGCGTCATTGATTCGAGGGCGGCGTCAGCCGACCAAACTTACCTTACCGACGCCGCCGGCCCAGTCAACCAGTACATAGGTAGCACGCCGCCGCTCCCTTCCATGATCACGGATAATCGTCCGCCGTCTATATGCAGGAAACTCTTCAAGATCTTCGAGCTGCGCGCCCGGTAGGCGAGCCAGCGGGTGACGGCGTAGAGTTGCGCGCCGCACGCGGGAGCGAGTTCGCCGCACGGCGCGGGGCACGCGCGCTCAGCCGGCACCCGCCGCACGGCGCGGGCGGCACGCGCGCTCAGCCGGGCGCCCGCCGCACGGGCACGAGGATGTGCCGTCTGATGCCCGATTTCAGCTACACCGACCTGCTGCCGCTCGGTCCGGATACCACGGAGTACCGCCTGGTCAGCGAGGCCGGAGTCGCCCCGCGCAGTGCGTTGAGCCGCGAATTCCTCGAGATTGAGCCGCAGGCACTGACCCGGCTGACGGCGCAGGCCATGCGCGACATCGCGCACCTGTTGCGGCCCGCGCACCTGCGCCAGCTGCGGTTCATCCTGGACGATCCGCAGGCGTCGCCGAACGACCGCTTCGTCGCCAGCGACCTGCTCAAGAACGCGTGCATCGCAGCGGGCGGGGTGCTGCCGATGTGCCAGGACACCGGGACGGCGATCGTGCTGGGGAAGCGCGGCCAGCAGGTGCTGACCGCCGGGCGCGACGAGGAGCACATCGCCCGCGGCGTGTACGACGCGTACACCAAGCTGAACCTGCGCTACTCCCAGCTCGCACCGCTCACGATGTGGGAGGAGCGCAACACGGGCACCAACCTGCCGGCCCAGATCGAGCTGCAGGCGACCGACGGGGCCGAGTACAAGTTCCTGTTCATGGCCAAGGGCGGGGGCTCGGCCAACAAGTCATACCTGTACCAGGAGACCAAGGCCGTGCTGAACCCGCGGCGGATGGCGGCCTTCCTGGAGGAGAAGCTGCGCGCGATCGGCACCGCCGCTTGCCCGCCGTACCACCTCGCGATCGTGGTCGGCGGCACCAGCGCGGAGTTCGCGCTGAAGACCGCCAAGTACGCCTCGGCCAAGTACCTGGACTCGCTGCCGGCGTCCGGTTCGATGGACGCGCACGGGTTCCGTGACACCGAACTCGAGCGGGCGGTGCTGGATATCACCAGGCGCAGCGGCATCGGCGCGCAGTTCGGCGGCAAGCACTTCTGTCACGACGTCCGCGTGATCAGGCTGCCCAGGCACGGCGCGTCCTGCCCGGTCGCCATCGCGGTCTCCTGCTCGGCCGACCGGCAGGCGCTCGGCAAGATCACCAGGGACGGCACCTTCCTCGAGCAGCTCGAGACCGACCCCGCGCAGTACCTTCCCGACCCGGCCGATCACGAACTCGACGGCGACGTGGTGCGGATCGACCTGTCGCGCCCGATGAGCGAGATCCGCGCCGAGCTGTCGGGGTATCCGATCAGGACCCGGCTGTCGCTGACCGGCCCGCTGGTCGTCGCGCGGGACATCGCGCACGCCAAGATCGCCGACCGGATGGCGGCCGGCCAGCCGATGCCTGACTACCTGCGCAACCACGCGGTCTACTACGCCGGGCCGGCCAAGACCCCCGAGGGCTACGCCTCCGGGTCGTTCGGGCCGACCACGGCCGGGCGGATGGACTGCTACGTCGAGGAGTTCCAGGCCGCGGGCGGGTCGCTGGTGATGCTGGCCAAGGGCAACCGCTCGGCCGCCGTGGCGGCAGCCTGCCGCCAGCACGGCGGTTTCTACCTGGGCTCGGTCGGCGGCGCGGCCGCGCGGCTGGCGCAGGAGTGCATCACGAAGGTCGAGGTGCTCGAGTACCCCGAGCTGGGGATGGAGGCGGTCTGGCGGATCGAGGTCCGCGACTTCCCCGCCTTCATCGTCGTCGACGACAAGGGCAACGACTTCTTCGCCGACGTCACCGCCCCCCGGTCCCCCTTGCTGACCATCGCCCCCCGTCCCTGAGCGGTCGCGCGAGCGCCCGACCCGCATCGACGGCATCGATGTGCCGCCGGCGTTCGATGGCCAAGCCGGCGAACATCGGTGCCACATCGATGTTCCGCGGGTGCCGTGATTGCCAACATCGATGTGGCATCGCTGGTCGCCGGCGAACAACGGCGCCACATCGATGTTGTCGGCGGGGGTGGCCGGATGAACATCGCTGTGGCATCGGTGTTGCCTGCGGGGCGCCGGACAGTCGCCGCCCGACATCGGTGGCACTTCGGTGCGGCTGGAGGGACGCGGGCATGATCGGTGCATGAGTGATTCAGCAGCGTCCGCGGAGACATTCCGTACCGAGCACGACTCGATGGGCGAGGTGCGCGTCCCGGCCGAGGCCTTGTGGGGGGCGCAGACCGAGCGCGCACAGGCCCACGCCGTGTCCGGCGAGCGCATGCCGCGCGAGGTGATCACCGCGCTGGCGCGGATCAAGGCCGCGGCAGCGGCGGTCAACGCGGAACTCGGCGTCATCGACGCAGAGATGGCGCACGCGATACAGGACGCCGCGGACGAGGTAGCCGCCGGCGAGACCGGCGGCGGCGGCCGTTTCGAGCATTTCCCGCTCGACGTCTTCCAGACCGGCTCCGGGACCTCGACCAACATGAATGCCAACGAGGTGATCGCGGCGCTCGCAACGCGCGGCCTTGGCCGCCCGGTTCATCCGAACGACCACGTCAACGCGTCGCAGTCGTCGAACGACGTGTTTCCCTCCGCAGTGCACATGGCGGCGGCCCGGACGCTTGGCGCACTGATCGGCAGCCTCGACCACCTCGCGGGCGTGCTCGAGGACAAGGCAGCCGAGTTCGCGGATGTGGTGAAGAGCGGCCGGACCCACCTGATGGACGCCGTGCCGGTGACGCTCGGCCAGGAGTTCGGCGGGTACGCCGCGGCAGTCAGGCACGGCATCGGCCGGGTGCGGCGCGTGCTGCCCGAGGTCTGCGAGCTTCCGCTCGGCGGCACCGCGGTCGGCACCGGCCTGAACGCTCCGCCCGGGTTCGCTGCCGCGGTGATCAGGCGGCTCGCGGGCGCGGACCTGCCGTTCACCGAGGCGGCCAACCACTTCGAGGCGGCGGGCGGCCGGGACGCGCTCGTGGCCGCCAGCGGCGTGCTCCGCACGATCGCGATCGGCCTCTACAAAATCTGCAACGATCTGCGGCTGATGGGCTCGGGGCCGCGGACGGGGCTCGCCGAGATCTCGATCCCCGAACTCCAGCCCGGTTCGTCGATCATGCCGGGCAAGGTCAACCCCGTGATCTGCGAGATGGTCTGCCAGGCCTGCGCGCAGGTGATCGGCAACGACGCCGCGGTCGGGTTCGCCGGGTCGGCGGGCAACTTCGAGCTCAACGTCATGGTCCCGGTCATCGCGCGGAACCTGCTCGACTCGGCGAACCTGCTCACCCGCGGCGCGGCGCTGCTCGCCGACCGGTGCGTCGCGGGGATCGGCACCGATCCGGCCAGGTTGCGGCGGCTGGCCGAGTCCTCCCCCGCCATCGTGACCGCGCTGAACAGGTTCATCGGCTACGAGGCAGCCGCGGCGGTCGCGCACCAGGCGCTGGAGACCGGGCAGACGATCAGGGATGTCGTGCTCGCGCGCGGGCACGTCCAGCGAGGCGAGATCACCGAAGCCGAACTCGACCAGGCCCTCGACGTCCTGGCGATGACCAGGCCGCGCTGACGGCCGGGACGCTCATTGAACCCGCGACATTTAGCTCACAGAAATCTGTCAGCCGACCCGCGTAGATTGCACCGCACGCACCCAGCTTCCGGCAACGGCCGCCTGGCGGCGGCCGGGCGCTGCCGGCTGCTCGGTCAGCTCGGCCGCGGCGCGATGGAGTCGTGGCGGGGTTCTCCAGCGGGGCCTGCGCCTGGTCGGCGGCGAGTCGCTGCCGGATCTCAAGACGCGCTCCGGTCCCAAGACGGTGCCCGGCCTGGGGCCGGATGGCGCCGCCGGCGGCCAGAGCGATGTCGGCGGTCCGGCCGAGCGACCCGGGCTCGCCGCCCGCCGCGGCGACCGGGGTGACAAGGGCTGGCCCCGCAGCCATCACGGAGGCGGCAACCGATGCGGCGGCGACGGTTCCGGCCGTCGCGCAAATGGTTGTTCGGGATGGTTTCGAATGGATATGACGCCGGCGGGACAAAAGGTGCCTTCGTTCGGGCGCTCGTAGCGCCGGTCCTCCACCCTGGACACTGCCTGCGGCGGCCTGTCGCCAGCACGGCAGCGGCATGCGGACGGGTCGCGGGGACAGGGCGACAAGGGGCTGCGTTTGTCAAGGCGGCGTCACGCACGCTGGGTGCCGTCAGCTATCCACCATGCCTCAGCTCCGCGCAGCCCCGTGGTCTTGGGCGGAAAATCCGTGCTATGAGAAATGTCACACCCGCTGCCGGCCGCGAGAGTCCTAGTACCAGCCGTGTCCTTCCCAGAAGGCCCATGCGTTGCACGGCGAGCCGTACCGCTCCTTGATGTAGCCCAGGCCCCACTTGATCTGGGTAGACGCGCTGGTCTGCCAGTCGGCCCCGGCGGTTGCCATCTTCGACCCCGGCAGCGCCTGCGGGATGCCGTACGCGCCGCTGGCGTTGGCGGCATTGACCCGCCAGCCGCTTTCCCTGGTCCAGATGTTGTCCAGGCAGCCGAACTCCTGCTTGGCGTTGAACCCGAACGACGGCAGCATCTGGTACGCGATGGCCTGGGCCGTGCCCGGGCTGGGTATCGGCGCGAACACCGGGGTCACCGTTCCGGCCGGCGGCGCCGGCACCTTGGCGACCTTGGGCGAACCGACCAGCTTGAAGCTCTTGGTCGCCGCCGCCATCCGGATCAAGTGCTGACGCTGATGCTCGAGCTGCACGCCCTGACGGCTGGCGGGGATGGCAGTCAGCGCATCGGCGAGCGGATTGGTCCCGCCCTCGAACTCACCCATCACGTACTCCGCGCTGGCGGCGACGAAGATCGCCGAGACCACGGTGGTGAGCAAGAACGCACGAACGCTTCTGCGCGGCCGACGCCCGCCTGCCGCGCGCCTGCGGTGCTGTGACAATGCCGTCCTTCCGTGGGCCGAGCGCGCCGGGCGGGCCGCCGAGCGCGCAGGACCGCTGCGGCTGAGGCAGCGAGTCTTGCAGCGGTTTGGGCCGCCGACAGGGCCTGCCATTACGGGGCAGAACCGCCGAAACAAGGAGCCAACTCCGCTGCCGCACCACGTTGCCAGAAGTGACGGAGCCGACCAAGCGTTTCCGAAGAAAAAGTTGGGGTGTTGCGCGAGGAATATGTGTCGGCCAGGTCACGGATTGGCTATCAGTATCGTAACGATCACACAGCGTAGTCGTGACTCAGCTGTGACCACCGGTAGCTGGCGGTTGCCGAGCGCGGACGCCAGCCGACATGCCGGCACTACCCTGGAGTCATGGTTCGGGCTAGCGTTTCAGGCACGCCGAACCACGGCGAACGGACGTGATCATGAGCAACGAACCAGCGGCACGGGCGGATGGCCGACCAGCGGGGACGGCGCGCCGGACGTGGGCGCTCGGCATCGCCGACGCCGAGACCGTGCTCGCCGGAGCGCGCAGTGCGCTGTTCGTGATGACCGGCGTCCTCGTGGTGATCTGGGCGATCCAGGTGGCGAACGCGGCCGACAGTTACCACCTGACGTTGACGTACGGCATCAGGCCGCGCGACCTGACCAGCCTGCCCTATATCCTGACGGCCCCGTTCCTGCACTTCAGCTGGTATCACATCGAGGGCAACTCGGGACCGCTGTTCGTCTTCGGGTTCCTCGCCGCCTACCGAGGGCTCGGCAAGTTCGCCTCGGTCACCGCCATCGTGGTGCTCACCAGCGGGCTGGCCGCATGGTTCTTCGAGGCGCCGCACTCCGTCGGCGCCGGAGCCAGCGGAGTCGTGTTCGGCTACTTCGGCTACATCATCGTCCGTGGCCTGTTCGACCGGCACGCCATCGACGTCCTCATCGGGGCGGTGATGGCGCTGTGCTTCGCCTACCAGTTCGCCGTGCTGCTGCCGAAGCAGGGCATCGGCTGGCAGGCGCACGTGGGCGGGCTGGCCGGGGGCGTCCTGGCCGGCTGGCTGCTGCGGGACAGGCGAGCCTGGCGGGTGCGCAAGACGGCCCGGGTGAGCGCGGCGAGCGGGTCGGCGGGTACGGCCGCGCTGCCGGCCACGGGCACCCGGTCCAGCCTCCCCGCCCCAGCGACCGGCAGCCAGGCCGCCAAACAGGGCAGGGGCGGCGGCAAGGACCTGGCCATCGACCCGTCGAACCCGCGTGCCGAGCTGTACAAGCAACTCGACGACATGGGCCTGTAGCCGCCTGAAGCCCGGCAGTGCTGCAGGCCACGGCGCCGGCCCGGCCGGTAGGCTCGGCGCAGGAGGGACTGCCTGTGCCCGAGCCGACCGGTGCCGACCAAGCAGGCGGCGGGCTGACCGCGCCCGAACCCGCAAGCGGCAGGCCGGGCCGCACTGGACCAGGACTGCCCCGCCGCACCGAGCGCCTGCTGCTGCGGCCGTTCCGGCACGGCGATGAGGCTGACGTCCTTGCCTACCGCAGCCGCGAGGACGTGGTCAGGTACATGCACGCCGAGCCGCTGCCCGAGGACGCCGCCGAGGCGTTCATCGCCGAGCGGCTCGGCGCCACGCAGATCGCGGCAGACAACGACGGAATCATCCTCGCCGTTGAGCACGACGGCCGCGTGATCGGCGATGTCGTGATCAGGACCGGGCAGCTGGCCGACCGGCAGGCGGAGATCGGCTGGGCGTTCAACCCGGAGTATCACGGACGGGGGTTCGCCGCCGAGGCGGCGCGAGAGCTCCTCGTGCTTGCCTTCTGCGACCTGGGCATGCACCGGGCCTGGGCCCAGATCGATCCGCGGAACCGCGCGTCGGCCAGGCTCTGCGAACGGCTCGGCATGCGGAAGGAAGCTCATTTCGTCCAGGACATGTGGTTCAAGGGTGCGTGGGGCGACACCACGATCTACGCCCTGCTCGCCGCCGAGTGGCCCGACAGTTCCGGCGATCGGAGCATGAGCGAACGGCATCGCTGACCGCGATCAGCGGCGGCGGGCCGAGCCCTCTTCGCTAGAACGGCGCCGGAACGGTGCCGCGGACCTCGACCTGGTCCAGGTCGGCTGCGGGGATGGCGCGCGGGTCGGCTGACAGGACCGTCCGGCCCGCCGTCGCGTCGGTCGCTAGCCGAAAGGCCAGGTCGATCGGCAGCCTGGAGTGCTCGGGCGCGATGCCGGAAGTGGCGAAACCTGGCCGGTCCGAGCGCTCCCCGACCAGGCGCGCGAGGCCGACGAGCGGCTCGATCACCTCGATCGGGTAGTCGGTGCCGACCAGCAGCCTTACCCCCGCCGCCGCGAGCGCCGCCCCGGGTAGGCCAGCACCGCCCGGCCGGCCCCGAGCGCGACCGGCGCCTGCGCCGCGTCGGTCACCGGGAACGACGGCTGGAGACAGACGGCCACGCCCAGCGCCGCGATCCGGCCGGCGAGTGCTGCCGACAGCACGCTGCCATGCTCGATCCTGGGCATCGCGGCGGCGACCGCCCTGGGTCGTGCCCCCAGACCAGGTCGTAAGCGTCGAGCACGGTCTCGGCGGCCCGGTCGCCGATGGCGTGCGTCGCGATCCGCCAGCCGCGAGCGGCGAAGGGCTCGATTCTGCGCGCGAGCGTCGAGGCGTCCTGGAAGGGGATGCCGGCGCTGTCCTCGTCGGCGAATCCGCGGCACATCGCGCAGGTGCGCGGCACGAGCCAGCCGTCCGCGTAGAACTTGGTCCCCTCGAGCCTGACCGAGGGGCCGCCGTCATCTCTGCGGGGTCGAGCTCGGCCAGGCTGGCCCGCTCGGCGAGCCCGCTGGCCAGGTAGATCCGCAGCCGGACAGGAGGCGGCCGACGCCGCGAGATGCGGTCCAGAACGCCGAGATACCACCAGTTCCGCATGCCCATCTCGCTCACCTCGACCAGGCCAGCCTTCGCGGCGCAGGCCAACCCGCGATGCAGGCGTGCCGCCACCTCGTCGGCAGGCTCCGTGACCTCGGGCTCGGCTACGTCTATCGGAGTGAGGCCGTCGCGGAACACCTGCTCATGGAAGGCGCGGACGGTGGTGCCGTGCCAGGGAAACGGGATGCCCACCGAAGTCGCAAGCAGATGGGTGGGGTGATCGACGAATCCGGCGGTCCCGACGGCCGTGTCGCCGACGGCCGTGTCCCCAACGGCCGTGTCCCCAACGGCCGTGTCCCCGACGGCGGGCGTATCCGGCGGATTCATGGCCCCATCATGCCTGGAGCCGGCCGCCCGAGTTTGCCCTCGCCGCCATGGGGAAGCGGCAGGCACTGAAACCCAGTCGCGAGCCTAGTGAAGGAGCGACATGAGGATTGGTGCAGCACTCGTGCTGATCGCTGTGGGCGCGATACTCAGGTTTGCCCTCGTGACGGTCGTCAGTCATGGCGTTTACCTGCACACCATCGGTGACATCCTGATGGGAGTCGGTTTTCTCGGCCTGATCCTGTGGATCATCGTCTGGGCACCGTGGGCGCAGGGCCGCCGCACCGCGTACCGGCAGCCCACGGCGGAAGAGGACCGGCCGTATCCGCCAACCGCCCGCACGCCAGGAACATACACCCGCGACGAGGCCAGCTACGACCGCGACTACCCGCGTTAGGCCCTCGAGTCGTCCAGTCAGCGAGAGACTGACCATGCTTGTGCTCACCGACGACGATGTGAGCCGCGTTCCGGCAACGGTGGCGGTAGACGCGGCGCGGCAGGCACTGACCCAGCTAGGCCGCGGCGAGCTGGCCGCGCCCCCGCGGGCCCGATGTGAGCTCGGAGACCTGGACTACGTCTTCACCGCGGGCGCGCGATCGCGCCGCCCGGCACGGTGCGCTCTCGCGCCACCTCCAGCGCCGCCCTGGCCGGGTGTAGTTGTCGGCGTCGATGAAGGTGAGCACCAGGTCTTCCCCTTCCAGTCGGCCGCAGGTGGCCGCGATGCCCCCAGGCACGATCTCGATGTCCCGCCCGTCAAGATAGCGGCGGACGGCGGCCAGGTCGGTGAAGACGCAACCGGGATGGTCGTACATGTCCAGCGCACGACGGCGACGTCGTCGAGTTCCGGTTCAACGTCTGACCTGCTCGTCGAGGCCGACCTAGCCCCACGGTCGCCGGGGACCTCCGCCAGCCACGCCGGACCGCCCGGCACCGTCCGACTGCCACGCGCACGCGAGCTGAGCGGCCAACCCAGGCAGCCCGGACGTGCTGGCTCTGGCAGCGTAACCGGCACAAGGCGCTCTCATCTGACAAGTCCTTGGCCTGTCTTCCGTTCCTGGAACCAGCCCTTTCCTTCGGCAGCGATGCCTTCCAGCACATGCAGGGTGTTGGTCACGCTCGCCGCGTCGAGCGTGGCCTTGGAAAGCGAGTCAGCGTCCTCTCCTTGCTGGAAATCCTCGGGGTCGAGGTCCGTGACGATAACGCTGATCGGGTCCCCGTTAACCAGCGTTAGCTTGAACCTCTGCTGGATACGGGGCCCTTCCGATGCATGTGAGGCCAGCGAGACGTACGCGGAGGCGACTGCGTCGTAGCGATAGCTGATCCGCTCGAGGTGGCGGAGAGCTATTGCTACGACGCTGAGATCGGCCGTCATCTGGCGGACGCCGTCCGAGGTCAGCAGGAACACGACGAGTTTGTACCTGGAGTACCGCATCGGGCCGTTATGGGCCCGCGCGCCTCGCCTCAGCGCCCGGCTCTTCGAGGAAGGCGCGTGTGAGTACCTGGCTGCGTGCCAGCTTGTAGTGAAGCCGCCGGCCCTGCGCCCGCCGGTGATCAGGCACCCGGCCAGGAACTCCGGCAGGCACGGCACCGCGGCCGGGCCGTCCCCGAGCCGGGCGGACAGGACACCGACAGCCGCGCTGGAATCGCCGGCAGACTACATGACAGACTGGCCAGGCATAGGGGCCTCCTCGGACAGGGATGGTTCGCAGCACCTGACCTTGGTAGGAAACAAGTCAGCCTGCCTTGGTGCCAAACCCAGCGCCATCTTCCGCTCGACCTTGGGCCGGGTAGCCCGGTAGCCGGCTTTCCAGTCAGGGTCGCGCTGGCGGGCGCGAGCGCGGGTGAGCTGCTCCTCATACGGGCCGACGCTGACGGTCCGGCCGGTCTTCGCCGTGGTGCACTGGGCGGCGTCACGGCGGGCGCAGAGCCCGGGTCCGCGGCACCGTCAAGGTGACCGCCGACTTCGCCCTGCTCGCCACCGCCGTCAACCTCGCCCGCCTCGGCGTCCTCCGCCAGCCACAACGGGCTGTGGGTGGCGAACGCTAGCTGACACCAGGAACCACCCGGCCGGACGCGGCCCGGGCGCGGCCACCGGGCCCACCAGCGCCCACCGGGATCGCCGCCAGACCGCGGGCCACGCCCGTGCCGGGCCAGTCACCGGCGACCTGGCGGACGGCCACGCCACATCCACGCGGGCAGACCGGCCGCCCTGGCCGGGCGGCGGCTGGACCATGCAGCCGATGTCCGCCCCGGCCTTCTCCAACTGGTCCAGAAGTTCCCCGGCACCGTAGGCGGCATTCGCCGAACACGGCCAGCGGCTCGCCGCCGGATTCAGGTACAACCCCGCGACATCGCAGACCTTCTCCGCGAACAGCGGATCGGACGAGAGCTTGAAGGTATCGGCCAGGTGTGGTCTGCACGGCGGCCGGACCGAGCCGGGTAGCTCCATGCCGGTTGTTCGGCCCGCCGCGAGCGCACCAGCCCCGTGCGCTGGCCGGGGAGGTGGTTAGCCGGTGATCACCAGGTCATCGAGGACACCGGTGACGCCGACGCCCATCCACGCTGCTTCGATCGCGGCGTCATGCTCGGCCCAGGTGCGGACGTGACCCGCGAGCGTGATGGTGCCGTCGCTGGCGTCCACCGCGACGTCGCTGTCGTCTTCGATGAGGGCGTACCGGTCCAGGGCACCCTGCACCAGCATGGTCACATCGGCCACCTCGACGTCGCTGAAGATCTCGATGTCGTTGGTGATGTTGCGCACGCCGGTCAGCCCGGCGATGGTCTGCTCGGCGTTGGCGCGCTGGAAGCCGTAGCCCACTGTGCCGGTCAGCCAGACGTTGCCGTCGCTGGCGCTGGCCTCCACGCCACTGGGCACGGTGACATTCAGCGCGAGCGCGTTGTTGGCGGCCGTGGCGAGCATCGGGTCGTCGCGGTAGTCGCTGGCCGACAGGACGACCATCAGGTGGTTGTGCACGCTGGTCACGCCCTGGACCCGCCGGGCAGCCGCAGCAGCCTCCTGGTACTGCGGGTAGCTGGGCACGGTGCCGTTGAGCGCGACGTCTCCGTTCATGTTCTTCACGGTGATGTTTGACTCGTCCACGAGCGGGTCGAAGCCTAGCTCCGCCTTGACCGCCTCGCGGATGTCCTTGTTCGTTCCCATGACCTGTCCCCCCTCTTCTGCCACTGGCGGCTGCCGCCGCACCCGTCCTTGTACCCGGGGCGCGAGGCAGGTAGTCCCGCCGGCAGTGACGCGGTGCCCGTCGCACCGACGTGGTGCGCTGCGCGCCAGCCATTTCCGAGCGGGGCTGCGGCGACCTGCTGGAGTCAGCCATGCCTGGCGCGGGCGAGCGTTCTGGTTCCACCTGACTTGTCGTTCCATGAGCGGACTGCGGCTTAGGCCGGAGGTTGCAGCTGGCCGTGCCCAGTTAGCCGCATCCTCCGGCCAGCGCTGGTGGGTCAGCCTCCGTTCGCTCGATAGCTCCCGTGCCGGAACTCGTCGGCAAGCGCGGGATGGGACGGATGCCAACCGAGCCCGGCTCGAGCTTTGGCCGCGTCGGTGCCCTGGTCGAGCAGAAGGACTTCGGCGAAATAGTCGCCCAGGCGTGCCCGCGCCTCATCGTCGGAGCCGGCGACCGCTCCCGGCGCGCGGGCTGCGACGGCGGCCGCCTCCGTTAGTTCGGCAACGGTCGGGTTCGATCCGTCACCGATGATGTAGCGGCCACGGGCCGACTCGTCTTCCAGGGCGCGCCGGAAGAAGTCGGCTAGGTCCGCGACATGCACTGTGGACCAGTGCTGCTGTCCGGTGCCGAGCATGATCAGGTTGCCGGCGTCATCGCGGGGAGAGCCGAGAAGCAGCCCTGGAATCCCTCCTCCGCCGTCCCCGTAGGCGAGGCTGGAGACGATCACGACTCCACGCATGCCTACCGCGTCGAGCACCCGGCGTTCGATCGGCTCCCTCCATGCAACCATCGCGGGTGCCTTCATGGGAGACTCCTCAGTGATGTCGGGATTGTCCCCGTAGATCCAGTCGCCGCTGATGTGGAGATAGGGCTTGCCGGTGCCCACGAAGGCGTCGGTCGCCGCGTCGACCACTGCGGAGTCGAGGTTCGCGCTGGTGGCGTCCCCGGGACTGGCGGTGTGAATGGCGCCGTCTGCGCTGCTGAACTTGCTCGTGACCGCCGGCCGGTCGTAGAGGTCGACCGCCGCCGGCGTGGCGCCGATGGCGGCGACGCGGTCCGCCTGGGCGTCGTCGCGGACGAACGCCGTCACCTCGTGGCCGTGCTCTTGCAATTCGGTTAGTATGTGCGATCCGATGAAACCGGTAGAACCAGTGAGCGTCACGTTCATAATCCGACATCCTCCTGTCCTGATCGTCAGAGCAGCGCGTCGGCTGCGGCAAGGTCGTCGAGCCAGCGTCGCAGCGACCCCCAGCGCTGCTCGGTCTTGAGTTGCTATGCCATCGAGGCCAGCAGTCCGCGCGCTTCTGCGTCGAGTTCGATGTTCTCGATGGCCATGTTCTCCTCGAGGTGGCGCACCGAGGACGTGCCGGGAATCAGCAGCACGTTAGGCCGCAGGCTGAGAAGCCACGCCAAGGCCACCTGGGCTGGCGTGTGACCAAGGCGAGCCGCGGTAGCGATGACCCGCGGGTCGCCAAGGACGGGATTGCCCTGGGCGAAGGCCGAGCCGAGCGGGAAGAACGGCACGAAGGCAATGCCGCGCGCACAGCACTCCTCGAGCACGGGCATGGAGGCCCGGTCCGCGAGGTTAATCGGATTCTGCACGCAGGCGATGCCTGTCACGGAAAGCGCGTGCAGCAGGCGGTCGCGGGTGACATTGCTGAGGCCGACGCCGCCGATCAGCCCGTCGTCGCGCGCTTTCACCATGGCGGCGAGCTGGTCTTCGAACCGCCGGTCAGGCTCGGCGTCGTCCATCAGGCGCAAGTTAACCGCAGCGAGATGGCCGACTGCCAGGCTGCGCAGGTTGTCCTCGATTCCCTGCCTGAGCTGGGCCGGCTGGTCGTACCGCAGCACTCCGCCCGACTCGTCCCGGCGCGCGCCAACCTTGCTGACCAGGGCGAGACCCTACGGATGGTGGCCATTGATACGGATGCTGGTGTCCATGCAGCCATACTCGATCCCTGGCAGGAGAACCTGCATCGCCCGGATCGGGTGAGCCCGGTCCTAGCGATTGATCCCCGCCGACAGCAGCCCTAGCTCTCTCGCGCGCGCAGCGCGGCAAAACCAGCTGCCCTACCTGAAGCTGCTGCCGACGCTGCAGGATATCTCGGCGCAATGTACCCCTGGCAGAGCGGTCCTGGGCCAATTGCTCTCGCGGGCGGTCACAAGCGAATATCTGTCCTGCCCGAGCAAGGATGCCGCGCCGCTGCAGGAATGGGCTGCAGCTTGTCGTAGCTGCGGATCAACTGGGGACTTGCGGGCTGCCAGGACACCGCTAAGGGCATCCCCGCCGCCTGCCCTTCTTGTTGTGACATATCCGCTACCTTCGCCGCGCCACCCCGTCATCGGAAAGAGATGCCGAGCTCGCCGCAGAACGCCCTCCGGGGAGGTTGCGGCGGCGGGCCGGGCACGGGAGCCCGTGCATGTCCGGGAGATGCTCGCCATCAAGACCGCTACCGGGCGGGCTTATCGAGCAGCCGGTTGTGCAGTTCGGTGGTGAGGGTGTGGATCTCGCGGGTCAGCTGGGTGTTGGTCTTGAGCTCCAGCTCCTGTTCGGTGAAGTCGTGATCGGCCTTGGCCTGCTGGAAGGCCGCCTGCCGGTTCTGGCCGATCATGACGAACGTGGACAGGAAGATCGCTTCCAGCGACACGATCAGCGTCAGCGTCGGCCACGGCTTGGACTCGATGAACAGCATCCAGATGGTGAACAGCGCGATGTGGATGTAGACGAAGTTCATCGACCCGGCGAAGGCGGTGATCCGGTCAGCGATCCGCAGCTGAACGTCCTGGGCCCGTTGCGCCTGTTGCTCAACGACAACCGGGTGGTGCCGGATTGTGTCCTGCAGCTTGGCTTGCATGTCTTTCAGCCTGGCCGCCTGCCCGCCGGTTCCAGCTGCGTGCGGCTCTGGCTCGGCCTGTGGACGGTCTGGTCCCTCTGCGCCTCGGTCGGGTTTGCCCATCGTGGTGCCTTTCGCAGGTATTACGGCCGACCGTGCGATGAGGCCCTCGGCCGGGCCGGCGTGATCGTGACAGCCCGTAGCAGCCGTCCGAGATCATTGTCCATTACGGCTACCGCGCGGCGGCTTCCCCGCCCGGGCCGGCTCAGGCCGCCTCGTCCATCGCCGAGTGCGGGTTTCCCGGTCCGGCGCCGCCGCCCAGCACGATCTGGACGCCGGGCAGAACCAGCGAGGTGGACGCCGAGGGCAGACGCGTAACGGCCAACACCGAGCGCGTCGCCAACCCGTTCATAACCAAGACGGTGTGGGCGACGCTTCTCGCTATGGCCGTCGGCACCACCCTGTCGTACCCGTTCCTGCCCCACCTCACGATCATCGACACCCTGGCCATCGGCGTGCCTTCCTTCTTTCCTGGCGCTCGCGCCGAACCCGCGGCGCTACCTGCCGGGGTTCGTCGGCTGGGTGCTGCGCTTCGCCATCCCCGCCGGCAACATCGTGGCCGCCGCAACATTTGCGGCGTACGCCTTGGCCCGGGCCAGCGGCCTTCCGCTGGTGCAACAGCGCACGGCCGCGACCCTGGTCACCCAAGATCATGCTGGTAGGCGCTGCGCTCGCCGGGTTCGTGTTGCTGTTCCTGGCACGCGCGGGTGCGCGGCTTCTACGCACTCGAACTTCCTCGCGGCGAGCTCGGGATCACGCTGCTCATCGCTGCACTGGCAGCCGCTGCGCTCGTGGGCTTCTGGGTCACCTCCCGCCGGATTGGCCGCCACCCGCCTGACGTGGGAGGCAAACTCTGACAAAGGTCTATCCGGGCGCCGACGCTGCGGGACCGCTCAGCCCACGGCGCCGGCATTAGCGCTGGCCTCGAAGGTCAGCTCGACCACATACCAGGTGGCCGGGATGCAGCTGTCCGTTCCGGCGATCCAGCCGGTGATCGGTGGCGCGCCAGCCGGGAGCCATGACACCGCGACGATGGCGTGCGGCATACGCGGGCCGGGGGTTACAGTGTGACCAGCCACGGTTCACAAAGAGAGGGAACGTTGCCGCCTGGTGGATCAAAGCCTGTCGAGCCGGAACCGGGCGCGGCGGCGGCTGAGCACCTCCAGAACGCAGGCGGAGGGCAGGCGGGCGTCGGCCGGCGAACTCCGGTTGCGGCGAAAGCCGCATCCCTCGATGCGGCGCGCTCGCATCCGCTGACCCGGAGCACCGTCCTCAAGAGGGCCCTGGTTGTTGCTGCGGCTGGGGTGGCTATGTACCTGGTGCTGCCGGGCCTGACGGAGGTGCTGGCTTCGTGGCCACGCTTGTCAACGCTGGAGCCGGCCTGGTCGGCCGCCGCTGTGGCGGCGGAGATAGCCTCCTTCACTTGTTACTTCGCCCTGCAGCGGCTGGCCTTGCAGACCCGGAGTTGGTTTGCGGTAGTCACCGCGGGGCTGGCCGGCAACTCGATCAGCGGCATCCTGCCCGGCGGCAGCGCAGCCGGCGCCGCCGTCCAGTTCCAGATGCTTACCACCGCCGGGTTCGACCCCGACACCGCGGTGGCCGGGCTCACCGCCTTCTCGCTGCTAAACGCAGGCGCACTGCTGGGGCTGCCGATCCTCGCCCTGCCCGCCATGCTGGCCGGCGCGCCGGCCAGCCCCGGGCTCGTCCATGCCGCCTTCGTCGGGATCGCCGGGTTCTGCCTTGTTGCCATCTTCGGCGCCATCATCCTGCACACCGACCGGCCGCTGGCCGCAGCCGGCCTTGCCGCCGAGCGCCTGGCAAACTGGATCACTCGCGGCCGCCGCCCGCCGCTGACCGGCCTGGACACGCGCCTGCTGACCGACCGCGACACCATCAAGTCGGTCCTAGACAAAAACTGGTGGCAGGCGGTCGTGCTGACTACCGGCCGGCTCGGCTTTGACTTCTGCTGCCTGCTGGCGGCCCTGCGCGCCACCGGCACCCATCCCCGGCCCTCCCTGGTGCTGTTGGCCTACGCCGCAGCCAACATCATCGCGCTGGTCCCGATCACCCCGGGCGGGCTCGGCCTCGTCGAAGCCAGCCTGGGCGGCCTGCTGATCCTGGCCGGCGTCCACGGCAGCGACGCCTTCCTGGCCACCCTCGCCTACCGGCTCGCCTCCTACTGGCTCCCCCTGTCCGCCGGCCTGCCGGCCTACCTGCTCTTCCGCCACCGCTACCGCCACGCAGCCCCCCGCCCGGCCAGGACACACCCATAGCCCGGGGACCGGCCGCGGCCCCAGAGGCAGCGGCACGCGCACGATCGGTCAGGCCCTACTATGGCGGTGCGCGGGTCAGCGCAACCGCCCTTACCAGGACATCCGCCGTCAGCGGAGGCGCGGGGCCTCGGTGAGCGGCCAGGGCCCGATAGCAGTCTGGAACGGCAGCCCTTGGGCTTTCCGTGAGCCACGCGACGGTAAGGAACCGATGAGCTGGCACGTCGTAAAAGCCAAGCTGCACCCAGCCGGCAGGCGGTTCGAGAGCCAGCCCATCGGACCTCTGGACACTACGGCCACAACCGCAGCTCCTGCACCCGATCCTGCAATAAGGCGGCTCGGCGTGCGTTCTCTCGAACTTCTCGACCACTCAGTCTCATGCGGTCTGTCGAAGGAGCCTGATGCCGGTCGCCGACTCGGCGGGGGCGCAACCGATGTAGGGCCGCTGCCGGGCGAGTCCGCGGGCCGTCCGCACCTGGTGTCGGCCTGACATGGCGCCGTTCGTGCACCGCACTGCTCATGTCCCTTTCCGGCTGCGAGGATGGCAGGCATGGAAGCCACACGACTGGAGAAGGTCCGCTCGTGTCGCGGGTTCTTCGCGGCGCTCGACCAGAGCGGCGGCAGCACCCCCAAGGCGCTGGCCGAGTACGGCATCGACGAGAGCCGGTACGCCTCCGAGGAGGAGATGTTCGATCTTGTCCACGCGATGCGGACACGGGTGATCACGGACCCGGCGTTCGACGGCTCGCGCATCCTGGGGGCGATCTTGTTCGAGCAGACCATGGAGCGGGACATGCAGGGCGTCCCGACGGCGCGGTACCTGTGGACCGAGAAGCAGGTCGTCCCCTTCCTGAAGGTGGACAAGGGGCTCGCCGCCGAGCAGAACGGGGTGCAACTGATGAAGCCGATCGACACGCTCGACGAGTTGCTTGAGCGGGCGAACCGGCACCAGATCTTCGGCACGAAGATGCGGTCAGTGATCAACGATGCCGACAAGCACGGGGTGGCTGCGATCGCCGATCAGCAGTTCGAGTACGCTGCGCGGATCTCAGCCGCCGGGCTCGTCCCCATCATGGAGCCCGAGGTCAGTATCGGCAGCCCGCACAAGGATGAAGCGGAGACCCGGCTCCGGGACGCGTTGCAGGCGCGCATCGAGGCGCTGCCCGACGATGCCGCCGTCATGTTGAAACTGACCATCCCGACCCAGCCGGGTCGCTATGCCGGCCTCGCCGCCGACCCGCGGGTCCTCCGGGTGCTCGCCCTGTCCGGCGGCTACAGCCGCGACGAGGCGTGTGCGTTGCTGGCCAGGGACCCGAGCATGATCGCGAGTTTCTCCCGGGCGCTGCTCGAGGACCTATCCGACCAGCAGAGCGACGAGCAGTTCCGCGCGCAGTTGGACGCCTCGATCAGGCAGATCTTCGCCGCCTCCGTGGACAAGGTGCCGACCGGCGGCTGAGCAGTTTCCCGTTTCCGGCCGTGGTCAGCCGGTGACGGCGAGGTCGTCGCGCACGTAGTAAACGCCGCTGGCCATCCAGGCAGCATCGACGACCGCGTCGTGCTCTGCCCAGGTGCGGACGTGACCGGTGAGCGTCACCGTGTTCCCGGTGGCCTCCACCGCGACATCGCTGTCGTCTGGAAGCAGCGCGTACCGGCCCAGCGCGTCCTGAACGAGGATGTCGACGTCGATGGGGTCGGCGTAGTAGCCGATCTCGATTTCATCCTTGACGTTGCGGACACCGGTCAGCCCGGCGACCGCCAGTTCGGCGGCGGAGCGCCGCGCGCCGTAGGTCACGGTACCGGTCAGCGTGAGGTTGCCGTCGCGAGCAGCGGCCTCAATGCCGTCCGGTACCGTGACATTCAGCGTCAGCGCGTTGTTCGCCGCGGTGGTCAACATTGCGTCATCGCGGTAGTCACCAGGCGGCAGCACGACTTCCAGGTGATTGTGCACGTCCTTCACCCCGGCGACGCGCTGCGCGGCGGCGGCCGCCTCGAGGTACTGCGGGTAGCTGGGCACGGTGCCATTGAGTGCCACCTCCCCGTTCATGTTCATAACGGTGATAGCAGTGGCGTCGACCAGCGGGTCGAAGGCCAGTTCTGCCTCTACCGCCTCGCGGATGTCCTTGGTCTTGCCCATGTGCGTGAACCCTTCCATGACTGGCGAGACGGCCGATCTGCCGCCCACGAGTCAGTCCACCCGGCGGTCTCGTACCGGTAAAGGCGATGGTGGCTCTCGTAACATTGGTCCGCGCTATAGCTCAGCTCGCAGTCACACACCGATGCGTCAGCGCCCGGTGGCCGGCGCGGCCGGCAGCCGGACGACCACGCAAGCGGAGACCTAACCTTTCGAGGGCTATAGCGCAGGGCAATAGCAGGACAGGTGCGATCGCCTTTCCAACCCGGCGCGGCGCGCGGTCCACTGGAAGCCAGCCGGGGACTGACCGCATGACCGGGCAAAGGAGGCACCTGCCATGAGTGCCAGAGAATCATGGACCAAACGCCGGGCTCAGCGCGACGACCGCGGGGAAGCCACGCCCAGCAGAGCTCTAACCCTGACCGGGCCGATGAATGCCGTGGACCGCTGCGATCGCTGTGGCGCTCAGGCGTACGTTCGGGTCTTCCTCCACGGCCCCCAGGAACTCCTGTTCTGCGCGCATCACTACAGACAGCACGCGCCCGCGCTGGCCAAGATCGCCGTTGGCATCCAGGACGAAAGCGGCCGCCTCGCGCGACGTGAATGGCCCGGCTGACGAAGCTGTGGGCAACGCCAGAGTCTCTTGGCGAAACGGCATGAGGTGATAGTCATGAGAGGTTCAGCGTGCCGAGCGGGCCGCCTGCTGCGGCGCCTGGGACGGCTGCTTCTCGGCCGGAACGCGCTGCGGCGGCCTTCTGACCGTATCGAGGGGGCCGTCATGGTGTTGTTGTCCGCGGCCTTCCTCACCGCCTGCGTCGCGGCGCCGTTCCTCGCTGGGCACCTCTACCAGTCCCAGCACGCGGCGGCGGCACACTTGCGGCCGGCTGTCGCGGTACTTTCCCAGCCCGGGCCGGTTGCCCGCGGCCAGGCGGCCGCGGCGCAGGCCAGGTGGCGCCTGCCTAACGGCACCGAACGATCCGGCACCCTGACCACTGTGACCGTCCCCGCCATCTACTATGCGCCCGCCGGAACCCCCGTCCGGGTGTGGCTGGACCGCTCTGGAGAGCCAGTGGCCCCCCCGCCCAGCCCGGGCGACATGATCTTCAGCGCGCTGTTTGCCGGAATCACCGCCACGGCATGTTCCGCCGTCGCGTTGATCCTTTGCTACCTCTTGTGCCGCATGGTTCTTGACCGGCATCGTCTCGCCAGGTGGGAGTCGGCCTGGGCCGCCTTCGGCCCACGGTGGACCAGCCGCCGGTGAACCCGGGCAGGTCGATCACCTGCCCGGCGACCGCCACCCCAAGCCGGCTATGGTCCTCGCGCGCTGGTGTGACCGCAGAAGACGTGGACCGGTTGTGGCAGGGTTTCCTGCGCCGCTTTGACCTGGAACACACCTTCCGCCTGTTCAAGCAGGTCCTCGGCTGGACCGCCCCCAAGATCCGTGACCCGGCCGCCGCTGACCGGTGGACCTGGGTCGTCATCGCCTGCCACGCCCAGCTCCGTCTCGCCCGGCCGCTGGCCACCGACCTGCGCCGCCCCTGGGAAAGACCCTGCCCGCCGGGCCGGCTCACCCCCGCCCGGGTCCGCCGCGGATTTCGCTGCCTGCGCGCGACGACCACCTGCCCGGCCGGTGCGCCAAAACCCGGCAAGCCCGGCCCCGGCCGGCCGCCCGGGTCGAAGAACCGCCGCCCTGCGACCCGCCACGGCGTCGGCAAGACCAGCAAGAAGGCCTGAAAGACGCCCGCCAGGAAACGACACCGTCAAGCGCATACGAAGAACGCGGGTTAAACACCAAGCTGAACGGCGGTCGTTCTGCTCCGGCGCTGACGCTCCCGCTCCCAACTGCTCGGCCGGCCGGGGCCGCTAAACCGCATCGGGCAGCAACGCTGGGCTCTGCCTATAGCGTCGGCCTATGTTACGACAGCCACCGTCGCCTTTACCGCCGTGAGCTAACAGGGTGGACTGGACGCGGGCAGGCGTACATGTCACAACAGGAGGGCTGGAGGCTCCGGTGATGCGACCAGGCTGGTTGACTTTTTCCGCTGTGGTGCTGATCACCGCGGGAATCATGCGGGTGCTCGATGCGATTTGGGCCCTCAGATACCACGGCGCTCTCCCGAACAGTCTGAAGGATGCGACGTTGGGGCACAGCCTCACAACCTACGGATGGTTGTGGCTGATCACCGGCACGATCTTGGCGATCTTCTTGATGCCGTACTACCCGGTCTACATCGCTATTGCGATCATGGTGATCTACGGGCTATCGGCCCATTTTGGCCAAGAAGCCACATGAAAGACGAGCCCACCAGATACCAGCCCGTTATGCCCGGCAGCCCGGACCACACTGACCAGAGCATGCCCGCCGAGGTATCCGTTGGCGGGGCGGCCGGGGCAGATACCCGACGGGAGCGTCTGCGGGCGGCGGCGGCCGCCCGGGGTGTTCCGCTGGCCACGGTCCTCACTGCTGTCGCCGTGGTGGCTCTCACCTACCTCGCGGGCAAGCTCATTTACCGGCTGCGGGACGTCATTCTTCTGATGATGGTCGCGGGGTTCGTCGCCTTGATCCTCAACCC
>WNGM01001103.1_pt1 | contig 22574 bp, 19 predicted proteins | sample 5400571 | NCBI WGS metagenome assembly WNGM01 (sample SAMN13153378, study PRJNA577476) | soil metagenome | isolation source: 100 cm soil or saprolite under Garry oak tree replicate 2 | place: USA:California | collected 2016-06-15 | reverse complement strand
CCTCAAAGACGTACTTTGTGGGTCCGGGTCCGCCGATGATGATTCCCTTCAGGTCTGGAATTTCCAGCATCATCTCGTTGAAGTGCTGGCCGACGCGTTTGTAGTAGTCGTTGATGACTTGTTCCCTGATCCGCTCGAACCTTCGAGCAGACTGTCCCCCAGCCCTGCTCTTGCCTGGTGTTCCCGAAGTGAATGTCTTCAAAATCTCTACTCTGCGTCCCTTCAGAGTGGCCACGACCGCTTCTGTCCCGTCAATCACGAGTATTCCGTACGTGTCCTTGTCGGCGACGAGCGCGAGTAGTGGTTCGACGTGGAATCGGGCGTCGCATCTGTAGAAGCCGACGATAATCGGTTCCGGCGGAATGAGAGTGTAAGTCTCCATTTTCTCGCTGCCAGCACCGTTCTGTGGAATTGCGCCTGCGAAGATTACCAGCCCGGTTGGAGGTGGTTCTTTGAAGAGTTTGAGTCGTTGCATTGTTCGTTCGATGCCGTCCTGGACGTTATTCCGGGTGGTGCGCGATTTTATGTTGACAGCGGTGCCGAGTTCTTCCCGTAGCTGTCCCAATACTTCGTGTATCTTCCGGTCGGGTGGGACGTAGAGGCTGATGAGTTCCGTGCCTCTCCCCTCCTTCTTTGCTAACTGTTCGAGGGTTCGTTTGAACTTGAATCGTGCTACGGAGTCGGGGCCTGGCATCTAGCGTCCTCCTGCCTTTGAAAATTCTTGTTTAAGGGCTTGCCCAGAGCGGCCGCTATTCGTTCAAAGAGAAACGTTGTGTGTCGAACTGGATTCGACCGGAATGCTGCTATTCACTTTGACCAGTCCTGGTTAGTAATAGTGGTCAGAATCGTATTAAATCCTTGTTTACGGAAGTCGGATACGAACCGATCCGGCTAGGAAGCTGGGGGCGGATGAGTCGACTAGCGATCTGCTCGGGATAACCGTGACCAGAGCTAACGCGGAATTGTTCAGGCTCGCTCTTGGCAGTATTGCCGTCACGAAGATTCCTACAATGCTCTCGGAGCTGATTCATTACGTAAGCCCGGGGAAGGTAGTGGTCATGGGGGGTCTTCAGCCTGGACAATCGACGAACGCTGTCGCAGCTCTGGCGGCTGAGATAACCCGTGCTGACTTTCTTGTTAATGCGACAGATGTTCAAGGAGTGTATACTGCGGATCCGAAGAAGGATCCGAAGGCCAAGATGTTGAGGTCGGTCAGCGTTGACAAGCTGCTGAGCTGGGCTATGGCAGGTGATGTTTACGCAGGCAAGTATGAATTGTTGGATCCTGTTGCGCTGAAGATCATGCAGAGGGCGAGGATTCCGACGAGGTTCGTCTCAATGGAGGACCCCTCGAACATCACCAGTGCTTTGCGAGGCCGAGACATTGGAACCCTCGTATCTTATTCCTGAGAGGCCGGCTTGTTGAAACTTCTAGACCTGTTTCAATCCAAAGCCCAGGTAAGGCTGGTTGAACACTTGTTACAGAATAGGGACAAGGTCTTCAACCAAGCTGGACTCGCGCGTGTGCTGGACGTGTCCCCGTCGACTGTGGCGCGGATTGCTGAACCGTTGGTCAAGTGTCGGGTACTATTGTTCGAGCGATATAAACAAGGCATGAAGATCTTTGCTCTGAACAAGGAGGAGCCTGCGGCTCGCAACTTGATGGATTTCTACGACAAGATTCGCCAACTCTGACAATCCGAGCATCGAATGAACTTATCCCTTGAACCTTGAGGGCTTCATGTTTGCAAGTTTCTTTTTGACGGGGGAACTCGTCAGTTCACGAAGAGCATCCGCAGCGACCCATTTTGCCGATCTGGAATCAGAATCTTTGATCTTCCCACAAGTTTTGATCGCTGCGGCATTCAAGGCCTTGTTTCTCTTACCGATCTGTCTTAGTGCCCAGTTTACAGCCTTCTTGACGAAGCTGCGTTCGTCATCATGCGCTTTTTTCGAGACCCGCGTGATTCCCAGCCGTGACATGCGAAGTAATCTCTAGCGCTTGGTAGCGTTCTTCGGCTTTCTCGAAGATAGAGTCGAGAACCTTGCCATCGAAATCCTTCCCCGCCTCTACGTGAAGCAGTCTCAGGAGCGTCGGGGCCATGTCGAGGATGCTTGCGTCCAACTGAACCCCTCGTTTGATCTGTGGTCCTGCCAACATCCAGAAGCCTTCTCTAGTGTGAATCGAAGAATAATGGGGCGAGAAGCTCCAGAGGCTTTTAGTTCCAACTCTGGGATTCACTTGCACCTTGTCCCTGTCGGTGTAAAGTTCGACGCAGAGGTCGGGAGCTTCCTCTTCATAAGGGCCTTTGAAGGCGGCGTCTTTGAAGTGAAACACCGGTAGCAGCTTAGCTCCTGTCTTCGGGTCCGTCAGTTCAACAATCAGATCACGCACCTTGGCGACCACAGTGGTGATGTCCATTATCCCCTCCTGACTAGAGTTCTGCTTTACTAGATTGTAGTTGACGTAAATGTGCGCTTGATGCCCGCCCGTCGAGTATGCCAGAGTCTTGTCCCAATCGACATTATCAATGATCCCTTCCAGAATCCTATCGATAGAAGCAAAACCAGTGAAGTTGCGGCTGATGAAGCTGGGCATGATCTTGTACGCTCGCGCAATGAAGCTCGGTGGGACAACTTTCAACATGGTTCGCCTAAGCTTTGCGTATGTCTCCCCCTTCCTCCTGATGCGTTCCCTGAGAGTCAAGAGCCCGCTGCGTTCAAGGTATTCATTGATGTAGAAGGCCGACGATACTCCGGTAGAGCCGTGGTCAGAAAGGGCTAGAATGTGTGTTTCCGGTCCTGCAAGCTGACAGAGTTCTCCAACGGCTGCGTCTACTCTCTGATACCAGTCGTGGAGAACGTTTCGATACTGCGAGCTTTCGTCATCCGTGTACTTCCAGAAGTCGTGGTGGACTCGATCGATTGCTTGGAAGGTCATCACAAATACGTCAGGTTTGTACCATTGAATCAGAAGCTTGGCGGCTTGGACACTTTTTGTATGAAGCCTTTCGACCTGTGCAAGGAATTCATTCTCTCCGCCTTTTAGCTCACTAGGCTTAGCGAGTGGCACGTCGACTTCGTAGGTTCCCACTGCATTATCGAGCCTCTTCATCAGGGCTTTGGGGTATGACCAGACCTTCCTTGGGGGAACTGGGAAGCCCGAAACCATGAAGCCATTGATGGGGTATGGGGGAAATGTCCCTGGGACGTTGAAGACTCCTACCTTCATTCCCCGAGCGGAGCAAAGATCCCAGAAGCATCCCTGCTCTTGTGTTGTTCTTCCGTGCTTGAGTTGCAGGTCTCTTCCTATGTATGTGAACCCGTAGATGCCTATCTTTGCTGGGTTCTTTCCAGTTGCGAAGCACTGCCATGCGGGGACGCTTTCAGGGGGGACTATTGATTGAAGCGTTCCATGTACTCCCTTCTTGAAGAGAGTGTTCAGTGTAGGAAGATCATCGTTCCACTTTTTGATAAGATATGGTGAGGCAGAGTCTAGCCCTACGACTAGGGCCTTCATCGGCTCACTCTTTCACTGATCAGAACGGGTCCGACTTCGGTAGGTCCTTTACCGGTCGAAGTTATCTGAGACAGGACTGTTTTTCCTACGACCGTTGCGGAGGCACTTGCGTCGATTCTTCGGAGGTGAAAGCGATTTGAGAGTTGACGGTACAACCTTTGTTCTTTCTCGATGAGATCGCGCGTGTGTTCTGGCCGACACTTCAAAATTCTGTCCGTCGGAGCGTCTAGGACAAACGAAATCGTTGGATGAGGCAACAAGCTCGGAAGGAGAGTCTCAAATGGGGTCACAATGTCTTTGCCTCGGAATGTCACGATGAGGTCGTAAATGTAACGATCGCACAGAACACTGTACCCCATCATGTGGCGGAAGCGTATCCCTGCTCGTAGAAAGGGAAGATATACGAGCAGAATGTACACGGCCCAGAGAATTCGAAAAGGCTTCATTCTTTCCAGTTCGGTCGGTTGGAGGTGTAGGACCTGCGACCCCCTTTTGATTACGAATCCAAATGGAATCAGGAGGTCGACTTGGCGAATGTATGCATGTTTCCAACCCAGTCTATTGAGATAGTAGCAACAAGCTCCCGCGGTTGTAGACTTACCAGTTCCGTGCGTCCCACTCAAGGTGATAAGCATCTTATTCACTCACCAAATCCCTCCTCTCCCTCCCGACCGGATAGCACTGACCAGGAACTCAATGATTAGAAGCGGCGGAGCAACCAAACATTTTGTCGAGCTCCTCAACCTCCCGGCCGACCCTTCGCGTCCCGCCTTGAACAGATAGAGGAGGATTATGGCGAGTGTCGGGATGCGATAAGGTAGAATCAGACGGTCATTCTCGAAGAGTCTTAGACGGTCGTATCCGAATCGATCCTCGGCATTCTTCTGAAGTTGTCTAAGTGGTGAGTTTTCAATGCTACAAGCCGCCAGAAAGCGGTCTACGCACGCGAGATAGTATAGGAAGGCTTCGCAAATTCGAGTTTCTTGGACTTTGTCCAAGAGTTCCGACTCGCTAGTGGTTTTGAGAAGTTTCAAGAAATCTAGGATATCAGACAGCTTGATCGACTTGTGCCGAAAGACGGCATGGATGACTCTGATGAGGATCCTATCGGAGGAAGAAGCGAACCATGCTTCGCGCCCGTCGATGATCGTTTTCTTCTTCTCATTTATTACTCTGTTGAGGTCAAGATATTTTTCCCCTAGCTGACTGACGTTGGGATAGATTTCGAAATCGAGTTTGTAGCCTGGCAGGAAACAACTGAATTTCCCAACCATCTTGTCGCAATGCGTCAGTTCTGATGGCCGAGCCTTGTAATCGTTGAGCAGTAGTCTCTCGGCCTTCAGAAAGTCGACGCGGTCTGGGACGAGCAAATCGACATCGTGCCCCATGTCGGGAAGGGAGTCGAACGACTTTATGGAAATGTAGGAGACTCCGCGGTCTGAGAGTGCGTCACCTATCAGATGGTACAATTCAAACGCTTCTTTGACGTCTTGCTTTGCCGCATTGATTGCCTCAGTCGGGAATGAAGACAGATGACAGACCCTGAGCAGAACTTTGTTTCTCTTCACAAGCCGTAGCAACCGTTCATGATCTTCGAACGTGACCGGGCTGTCGCTCAACGCTGCGCGAGCAAGAAGTATAGACTCGGCCTCAAGTCTTGCTGTCTTGACTCCGCCTATCTTTTCAAGGAAGGTTGGCTTCACGCAACTCACGTTCGACAACTTTTCAGAATTCGAAGCTGGAGGGCTTTCTCTCGACCGTTTGACCGCAACTCAAACGTCCAAGCTCAACTTCACTAATAGCCTTGACGAAGTGTGTGAAGAAGGTAAAGCAGCGCTGGTCAAGATTTCCGTCGCAAGCGAGCTGTGCCTAGTCAAATTTCTTTCCTCGAACATTTGTTGGCGGGACTTATTAGAATAGTTATCTTCTTTGGGGGCCCGGTCTTCTAGCCCCGACGCCTATATCCGAAGATTTAATTGTATTCACGGAGACAGAAAAAGATTGATTCAATGAGGAACCATTTTTAATACTGGGGATTCGGCGCGATTGCGCGAAGGCGGCCCATCAACAGCCGTGGACAATAGTCCGACCTCCGTAAGTGTTCTCGTTCCAACAATTGGTAGGAAAGACTTGGCCCAGACGCTGGACTCTGTTAAGAGACAGAATTATCCAAACGTCTCGGTCACGGTTGTTTACGACGGCCCAGCGCCTAGCGTGGTATCCACTGAGACTCTTGTGCCCGGGGAAGGAAGCCATGGCCCTTCCCTGAAGAAGGGCCTCGAACGCTGTGAGGGTGAGCTAGTGGCAATAGTCGATGACGACACAGTCATTCCACCGAACTGGCTAGCGAAGGCCGTTCCTGTCTTTTCTGATCCGCGAGTTGCTTTTGTCGGTGGTTCGAATCTGACGCCTCCTGACAGCTCACGCATGGAGAAGATGATCGGCTACGTCCAATCGTCATACTTCGGTAGTATGCGAATGTCGTCCAGGTATAACATACGGGCGAAGCGCTTAGATGCCGACGAGACGGACCTTATCGCAACTGGAATCTATAGGAGAAAACTGATTCTCGAAGCTTATCGAGATGTGGGTCCACAGATCTTCGGTAGTGGTTGGGAAAATATTCTTCTAACTTGGATGAGGAAACAAGGCTATCTCATAAGCTACGACCCTGAACTCTCTTTCTACCACGAGCGAAGGGATACTGTAAGAGACCTATATCGCCAAGTATTCAAGTCTGGGTCAGGGAGAGCTCGCTACTTCAAGCTCTATCCTCGGCAAATGGTCAAGAAGGGCTACATGCTTGCCCCTTCCCTCTTCGCCATCTACCTATTGACTCTGCCTCTCTTACTGTTTGCAACTCGGCTGATGATCCTTCCACTCGCACTCTATCTACTCACGGCGTTGGGGATTTCCGTTGCCTTCTCCATACGCGGACGCGATGCTAGGGCAGTGTTCTTGATGCCCGTTTTGTTTCTGACCAATCACCTCGCATACGGGTTAGGTTTCCTCTCTGGATTGTTTGGTAGAACAGTGCGTACTTGGGGTTCGAAATAATGAAGGTCGTCATCATTGGTTCAGGAGTGGTCGGCCATGCTACGGGAAAGGGCTTGGCTCAGATGGGGAGCGAGGTCGTCTTTTACGATGTCAACCCCCGAACCATGGAGCGGTTGGAAAGAGAAGGACTCTCAGTAGCCCACTCCCTAGAGGAGGCTGTCGAACGGTCGCAAGTTCTGATCTTGTGCTTGCCAACTCCCCCATCGGCAGACGGGTTCGACCTCTCCCATCTTTACAGAGCCGTAGATAGGTTACGTAGCCTCATCGGAGATCACATGATCGTGCTCAGGAGCACCGTGCTTCCAGGGACGACTCGCCAGCTCGCTACTATCTTGCCCGCCGAGAGGCTGCTCTACATCCCGGAATTCTTGCGAGAAGCCTACGCCTTAGAAGATTTTCTCAACCCTCACCGCATAGTCATAGGCGCACAATCCGAAGCAGCGTTTCGTGCGGGCGAGACTTTGTACCGCGGTTTCCATGCGCCTATCATCAAGACGGACTGGGATACGGCAGAGCTAGGCAAACTGGTCTCCAACAGTTTCCTTGCTTCAAAAATATCGTTCTTCAACGAAGTATGGCTCTTATGCAGGAAGCTAGGCATCGATACCACCAAGATCGAAAACATTGCAGCGCTGGACGCACGAATAGGAATGTATGGGGTAAAGGGTGGCACTCCATTCCAAGGAGCATGCCTTCCGAAGGATATCGAGGCTATGATCCGATTCGCGAGGGCCAACGGCAATAACTCATTGGTTTTGGAATCCACTGTCAAGGTGAACGAACTAATGATGTCCCCTAGCAGCCCTCTTCTTGCCCCGCTTCAGATTCAGCCCTCGGCTTCCGAGAGGATTAGGAACATGGAGACGAATCTTAGGTAGTGGCCATATTGGCCTTTGCTATCGATCCCGTATTCACAAATATTCTCTTCACTCTCAACCTCTGGCCGCATCTTAAGAGAAGTTCCTCGGAGTCGGCTTTTGAATCCCCCAGCGCCCTCACACGCTTTCCCACGGTCACGGTTCTATTGGCAATGTACAAGGAGCCGGACAAAGCAGTCGAAAGAACCGTCAGAAGCTTGGAGGCCCAATCATATCCGGACGACAAAATGGAGATCGTATACATTCTGGAGCCGGACGATCAGCAGACCAAGATCCCACAATTGTCGAGACCAATCAAGACAACAATTCTCCGTAGCGACGGAAAGAGCCGGCTAAAAGCACATGCCCTGAACAAGGCCTTAGAGGTTGCGACTGGCGAGATCGTGGTGGTTTATGATGCTGACGACCAAATAGACTCCGACCAGATAGTCAAAGGAGTCAACTTGATGGAAGAGAAAGGATACGACGTCGTACAGCCTAGGATCATCCGAAAGAGCGGTAAACTCAAGATAGGCCGGCTCTTCGAGCTTGACAACTTCGTCTGGAACCAGAGGATTCTGCCCTTCTTCCGAAGCACAATAGGTTCTTTTCCGCTTAGCGGGGAAGGACTGTTCAACCGACGTCGAGTACTCGACGAAGTGGGCGGCTATCCCGAGGTCCTCACAGAGGACGCGTACATGGCGCTTCTACTCTCAGAGAGGGGAAAGAAGTTCGGCCTACTGGACTCGGATGTGGTAGAGGAACAGCCGAAGAGCACAATGGGCCATTTCCGCCAACGCGTAAGGTGGTTCCGAGGATACCTCACCTGTCTCAGAAAACTCGCACGGGCCGAATTATCAACTAGGACAAAGGTCCTCTATTGCATTGCTTTCTTGGCACCCATCACCTGCGCCCTCTCCATCATATCGTGGATATTCATCGGAATTTACTGGACCACGTGGGCAGTGATGAGCCCATCCTTCCTGGCCCCATGGATGAACAACTCCCTCTACAGCAACGGGCTCATCTACTGGGGAGTAGCGTTGGCCTATCTGGGAAACGCTCTGATAATCTTCAACACCGCAAGGGCCATAATGGATACCAAGTACGAGCACCTAGCCCCCTCCACGCTCCTCGCACCTTTGTACTGGTTCTTCCTTGGAATAGCAGCCATCGCGTCCTTTTTCAGAGGAACGAGGGTCTTCGGGAGAACCGAGCGATGACTTTCGTGGTATGTCGTTGCCAGAATGCTTGTAGCCAGGCTTAATCATGTGCGTTACCGGGAAGTAGGAACGTGGCGCAGTCATGGTTTCATCGGCTTATTCAGCAAATTTCAGGACGCTTTCCGTGCTCGCTAGAGCCAGGAGCTCTCAAGGGCTAGCGGTCATTTGATCGCTCCAGTAAAGCAGGAGTTCCATTAACCACGGGGTGCATCTTGGGGAGACGTGTTGATTGCTACAAGTAGTAGTGCTGGTGTCGGCCTGCAAATCCCATACTAGCATGGCCCCACTGTCATAGGTGTACACGGCTTGCATTATCCAGTTGTCGTAGTTGTAGGCTGTTGTATTGCCATCGCTGTTGGCCGCGTTGAATTCTCCTATAAAGAGGGGTTTTCCCAGTACATTTTCTGATTCTCTGAAGTACTTGGAAACAAAATCATTGATCGCGGTCCGATTGTCCGTGATGCCTATCGTTCGTTCGAGAGAGTATAATGTATCTGAGTAAATGTGGATGGAGGACACATCCTCAAAGCTGTTGTAGTTGTCGAACTCGGTCATGTTTAGGCTCCCGCTATTGTTCCAACCTCCCTCGGTGAGGTGTGATGGGTCAAGTTTCTTGATGAACGCATTGAGATCTTTTGCCCAAGCGATTCTTCGCGCAATTTCTGTTTTGTTCAAATTGCAGCAGTTTTGTTCGTTTCCAAGTTCCCACCACGCCACTTGGGGCATGTTCTTGAATCGGTTCACTATGGGAGCAACCCAATAATTCTTGAAAAGAAGGTTCGTCCGACTACCAACCATGTAGAAGAAACCCACGGGCTCGCCTGTGAGCTTCTCCCAAGTGCCATCACCAACCGTTACTAGTGAAGGGACAAGGAGCACGTTGTTCTTCTTCGCGTCATCAGCAAGACTGGCAAAACCGGTAAAGTAGGCACTGTGGCTGGCCGAGCTATTGTAGAGTGCCCATAGACCACTAGAGAAAAAGGAGGGGTCAGTCCAGAATCTGAGCATTCTAAGATGATACAATCCTGCGGTATCTACTAGGAAGGTCGAGTTTGACGGCTTGAGCCCAGATAGACTGAGATAGCCTAGAAGTATGCCGTAACTGTTCGTGCCAACAAGCCTAACACCGCTGCCATCAACGCAGAAATCGGTACTCGCTAGGTGTACAAAGACACTTTGTGGAGACGAACAGCCGCCATCTCCAGTGATGTTGAGAAGGAACACTGGTAGTAAAATTATGCAGCATAAGAGGAGTGTAACATATCTAACTTTGTATCCTATCTTCACTACATGTCCCCACCAGGAGTCTCTTGGGAGGTTCCCTAAGCAGCTCCTTTGCATCATTTGTCGATATCTAAAGATATGATGCTTCTCTGCGTCTAAGCTTGTTCGATATGGAAAGACAATCCATGAAAGTCTGTTTAGCAGCTACGCGTGAACGGTGCAAGCTCCTGAGAGGCAATGTCTGTTCGCGTTGTGCTCTAGGAGGGGAGTATCTGTGAAGCTATTGGGTTCTTTAGAATTCCTATGGATTCTTTAGAATCCAACCGTATTTCAAGAGCCTTTTTTAGCCTAGATCAGCCTTGTCCAAGCGACAGCCTCAGTAATAGGACAATAACACGGATGGTACAATTACGGAGCGTTGGTCGCCTGAACTGGCGTAGTCCCATTGAAAGGCAAGCGAGAGTGAATTCTCATCATCGCTCCCGGAAGGGTGGTATCGCCATACTCTCGGCAGCTATTGCAATGCAAGTTTGCTATGCCATTTTCATCTACGAGGCCTGGGGTGGTACTTTTCTCACTGTCGATTCTGTTTGGCATGTATACATCAGCCGTCTCATCTTGGTAAGACCGGTGAACATGGGAGGAATTTGGCTGCCTCTATTCAACATGCTAGAAGCGCCTTTCACTCTGGTTCCGTTTCTCTACACTTCAGGTTTCGCTGGCGTGATTGTCAATTCGATAGCTACTGGACTAACGAGTCTAATCATTTATAGAATGCTACCGAATCGTTATGGTACGATCATATCACTGGCTTTTGCCGGTAACATTCTTACTCTCAGCTTTAGTACGACGGCCATGCAGGAACCGACTGCTATCCTGCTGGCAATAGCATCGTTCTCGTACCTACGCGAGTATTTGACGACTGACAGGAGGAGTGCATTTTTCAAGATGGCGGTGGCACTTAGTATTGGGGAGCTTGCTCGGTACGAGATCTGGGTGCTTGCGGCGCTACTTGTTTCCGTATTTGTCGTGAGAGAGGTTAAGAGAAGAAGGACTTACAACCTCGCATTCGTTCACCTGGGGTTCTGGGGAGCATTTCTTTGGCTCTTATTTGAAACGGCCATCTTCAGGAACCCATTATACTTTCTGGGATCAGGGCCGAAGCACTTAGGAGCTGTCCCTCTATTTTATTCTCCCAGCCTTGCGTCTCTGGACCTGATCCTCAGTCGGGTCAACATTTTATACGAGATGATGGTTTTGGGCCTAGGACTATTTCTAGTCGTGTTCTGGAAGAGGCCACGTCTTCTGGCTGGCGTGACTCTAATTCTCCTGGTAACCACGGTTCCCTTCCAAGCTTTCTTTGTACTCAACGGGAGCTTCCCACCATCGGTCGAACAGCAATACGGATACTCGGACCTTCAGAGCGTGAAGAGTGTGTGGAACCAGGTAGGTGATGTTGCGCAAGGTTCCATTCTGGTCTCCAACATTGGTCTAGTGGGAGGCGCATATCTCTCGGTGTTGGGTGGCGTTGATATCCCCCGCATCGTTGATGAATACTCCACTTCCTTTGCGAATGTCAGCAGGTCACCATGGACGTACGTGGACGCGGTCATTATCTCAAAGTCAAGCTCCCTACTCTCACCAAAATTCTCGGCAAGCCAGATCTACTGGAAAGGCTACTTCAACTATCTCTACTATCACAATCCGCAGTGGAGGAGCGAATTTGATCTCCACTTCCACGAGGTGATGGAGACTTCAAGCTTTATTCTCTACGAAAAGTAGTGAGAATTCAACCCAACGGATTCGCACGGAGGATTCTGGGAGCCTTCCTCATATGCGTCATCGCGTCAGGAACAGCCTTTGGGGCTGGGACGCGAGGCGTTCCCGCCAAGGGACAGAGCTCGCCTGGTTCTTCCGCTTTGTTCTTGCCAACCGGCAATTCTGCCTTTGATTACATCGTCATCATCATAATGGAGGACCAGTCCTTCAACAGTATCAGTGGCAGCTCGTCGACGGCCTACTTGAATCAGCTTGCGTCCAGTAATTCACTCGCTGCCGACTACACTGCCATCAGTCATCCAAGCCTCCCTAACTACTTGGCTCTGACCGGTGGTTCCAGTTTCGGTGTCACAGCTGACTGTCCCCCTAGAGGATCTTGTAATGCCGGAGCTTTATGTTGCCCAATTTCTGCCCCAAACATCATTGATGCAGAAGAGTCAGCAGGACTGACCTGGAGAGCCTACATGGAGGACTATCCTCCTACTTGTGGCTCTCACTGCTCACTAGGGAATTGTTTCGTTGGGAGCAACAGTACAGGTTACATGGCAACCCACAACCCCTTCGTGTATTTCGCCGACATTATTTTGAACCCTGATCGGTGCGCCAGAATAGTTTCCGCCAATTCGGTGATCAGTCAACCCCCACAAACGGATGATAAGCTGTTGCAGGACTTACAGTCAACGTCGACCGCTTCGAACTACATGTGGCTGTCGCCGGGTCTCTGTGACGACATGCACGATTGTCTCACAATCAGTGGCGACATATACCTGCGCACGCTCGTTCCTAAGATATTAGGTAGCAATGTTTTCAAGACACAGAGAGCAGCGCTTTTCATAACCTTCGACGAGGGACCCCCTTCCGCAATCTTCCCAAGCGATTATGTTTTCACTGTCTGGGCAGGATCGGTCATCAAAACCAATTACAAGTCCTCACAGCAATATTCACACTACTCCCTCCTCAGCTCCCTAGAGATCGCGTGGGGGATGCAGAACCTCACCTCCAACGATGGCGACGCTAGGTCTATGGTAGAATTCTTCAGGGTGCCGGCGGCCGCTACAATTCTAGGAATGGAACCTCCTCTCTTCTATGGGATGATAGCGTCAATAGTGATTGCCGCAGTGGGCGTAGGGGTCATCGGAACCGATAGGAGAAAGCCCTCCCATGATACAAAACCTTTGGACAGAAAGCCTAGATCTCCGAGTCCATGGAGGAATCCGGGAGTGTTAGCAATCGTAATCATCGAGGTTGCGATAATCGCATCCTCTCATTTTCGGTAATAGAAGAGGATCTCAACAATGCCTACTTCAGAACATACATTAGCCAGTTCACTAGCTCAAGCGGTGTAGGAGAGATTGTGGCACTGGGAGTTGGAATACTCTTAGTGTGCCTCGTCGTCCTAGTCAGATCACGGTTCATACGGAAATCATGAACACGTGCCCTGAAGCTGTTGGCGGGATGTCCCAAGAATTCGCAGTGTTCCTTCACGCCAACACTGTGTACTTCTGAACCACGCGAGCTTGCGAGTCATTCGTGCCGGCCGCCGGCGGTTTAAGGTCGAGCCTTTTCGCGAGTTTATGGCGTCGGTGCCGAGTCGATTTTATCCTTGTGCTATTCGACTCTGCGGGCAGAATCTGGGTTCAGACGATTATCAGACCTCTCAATAGATGCTACATGAAGCTGTATGATGGTCCCGTTGTTTACACGGAATTGCACAGGAACGACTTGCGTCTCTTCGGACCCCACGCAATTATCCATTTGAAAGTAGGCTCATGAACCCCGCCGATTGCGGCATGGTTCAAGACCGCCTATGCGCCTCGCTTGACCATACTAGACTTCGCCGCGAACCCAATCATTACAAAGAGTCTGGTTTTGGTCGGCAGGAATTGAATGTGAAGAGTCTAGCGCTTCTAATCCTGTGCGTCACTCTCGTGATACCGTCGATGCTTCCTGCCGTCCAGGCGCAGACGGACTGTTATGGTACGAGCGCGACTTTCATTCAGCTCAGAAACGGATATCTCTGTCTAAACGGGTCAAGAACAAGGTTTGTCGGTGCTGATATACCAAGTCTCTTGGGAGCAGGCTATCTGCCTGGAAGTAGTAACACGCCAAGTGGACCTACAAGACTTAGTGACGCAGGTCAGCATGGCATAACTCTTGTCAAGGTTTGGTTGGATAATCCATGTCCTTCAACAGCTTACCAGCTGCTACAGTCCAATCCAGCCTTCTTCTTCTCATCCTTGGACAAAATGGTCTCTGATGCTAAGAACAACAAAATACTTCTCAATCCCTCGCTCGTAACCACACACACCGGTTCCTGCTGGAGCCAATGGAAATCGCTCTTGGGTGGCGACTTCATGACCAATAGTACAGCTAACACCGCGCTCAAGAACACCTGGATAAAGCCCATTGTATCCCACTACAATACAAGTTCCCAAATAGCGTACTGGGAACTTGCCGGGGAACCCGATTGTCTAAACTGTGGAGGTTCGAGTGATTCACTACAACAAGTCATAGCTTGGGCTAATGATATGGCAACCTACATTAGAAGTGTCGACCCTAACCACTTGATTTCCGGCGACTGGGGTGGATTCGGGCAACTTAGATGGACTGGAAGCTCATGGGACTATTCCGCAATAGATCAAAAGACACAATTCATGGATTTTGTGTCCGTTCATTCTTACTGCAACGACTTCCCGCTCGTTAGTTGTTCGGACGGGGCCCTTGGAGCGGTTTATGCATCAGGTCAATCTGATGGGACATTATCCGGTGCCACCTCTTACTATGTCAATCTGTACACTGCTCATGCTCACTTACTTGGGAAGGCGATGGAATTCTCTGAGTATAATCAAAACTTAACTTCCGACCCGACAGGGGCTTGGGACCGGGAGCTACTGAACTTTACAACGAGTGAGAATTCAGATAGTAGCGAGATATGGGCGTGGGAAAGTTCTGGCGCCGGCTCGGTTTATGACGTTTCTCCTTCCAATTCAATTCTTGCACAAGCTATGAGTTACTGGAGCACCATTATTTCAGCCGGTAGCACGCAGTCAGCCTCTGATTTTGCCGTCTCCGCGTCCTCTCCTCCTGGCGTTTCCACCGGACAATCCGCGAGTTCCACAATCACCATTGCAGGATTGAACGGGTTTACTGGTACGGTTACTCTCAGTGAGAATGTACCTTCTGGTCTAACCTGCGCTGCCATTAGTCCCGGCACTGTGGTCAGTTCTGGGATCGCCACAGTCACCTGCAGTGCAGGTAACGCGGGAACGTACACTCTCACGATTACAGGTACCAGTGGCGCTCTCATTCAAACCGCCACTGCCACGTTCACTTTCAAGGCGCCTGGCGGCATCTGCCTCAGTTGCATCAGCCCAACGAACTGGTCGAGCATTGAGTGGTTGATGATCATCGGCGGATTTATCGGAGTAGTATCGTCGATGGCCCTCCTTAATGCAAAGGCGAGTACCGAACTTGACCGGATACGAAGGAGAGGCCCTACAGTTAGACCCAGCAAAAAGGGGCTGGATGGATGAATGGCGAGTTCAAAGTGCAGCCGTCGAAAGGATGACGACGACACTAAGCTCAAACTGCATGTACTTCTAACCCTTCGAATCATACCCAGCCCTACGCAAATGAACGACATGATGTGACGAGTCCAACTCGCGGGTGCAAAGATAAATCGAATTGTCCTACAAATATTTTCGATTTTGACCACAAGGTTGAATGTGTGGTTCAGGTTCGACCATCTCATAGCTGACCGGAGATTACAATGGATATCCAGAGTTCGCTCAGAAAATATTTTAGGCAGTTCCCGTGTTTTAGCAAAATCCATATTAGAGTCGTATCCAGACTGGGCACTTGGACCGGCTAGCCGAGAAAAGGGTTCAGCACTACCTAACCCATGGGAAGACGATAGTGATCTTCGTCCAGCGAACTCGCTCATTACAAAGAGTCTGGTTCTTGGTCGGCCGCCTGTACGTCGTCGCAAACGCGCGAGGAAAGAGTTCCGAAACGATTCCTGTGAATTGGAGCGCTACGAAGATTGAGAACGAAACTCTCCGACCACAGAAGCTTCTTCAGAATAGCCCTGGGAGCCCTTCTCATAGGCTTCTTCCTGTTGGGGATGGTGTTCGCAGCATTTGTGACAAATATTGCGAGTGAGCGCCAAAATCCGTTAGACTTCGCGGCCACCTCTGCACCAGGTACCTACTTCGACCATGTCGTCTTCATCATTATGGAGAATCATGCCTTAAGTTCAATTACTGCAAGCACGGCTCCATACATGCATTCTCTCGGTGTAGAGTGGGCTAACTCTACACACTACGCGATACCGGGCAGTCTACAACCTAGTCTACCAAACTATCTTGCTTTAACTGGAGGCTCGAACTTTGGAATAACATCTGACTGTTCTCCGACCACTTGCCCGGTCACAGCGCCAAACATAGTTGATAGACTGGATGCTGGGAGGCTGACTTGGAAAGCATACATGGAAGACTATCCGTTAGCATCCGGTTGCACTACAACTGCCACATCAAATCAATACGCGGCGAAGCACAATCCATTTGTCTATTACCAAGATATTGTCAACAATTCTACACGTTGTCAAAATATCAGAAGTGCAAATTCGGTAATCGTTCCTTGTTGCAATACCGAGACCGATGACCTTTTTCTGGCAGATCTTAACGCTACTTCTCCGGCAAACTACATCTGGCTGACTCCCGACCTCTGTGACGATATGCACGACTGCTCTGTGGGCACAGGAAACACCTATCTTTCAAGACTTGTTCCAAAGATACTTGGGAGTGTTTTGTTCCAAACGTCACGGGCGGTGCTTGTCATAACTTTTGACGAAGCAGGTTCGGGTTCGACGGCTCCCCTTTATTGGGTTCCTGTTGGCCCTCAAGCAAAGACTGTATACACGTCCAATGTATCCTATACACACTATAACTGGCTTGCAACGATTGAATCTAATTGGTCGCTAAATTGCTTAGTCTCGGGGAATGATTGCGGCGCAAAAGTCATGTCAGAATTTTTCTCAGTTGGCGGACCAAAGCTTGTCTTCACTACTGTTGCTCAGACCCTGACTGCTGGCGTCTGCTCTGCTACCATAACTGTTCAGACTCAGAACTCATCAGGTAACCCGTTTAACGTGACCACTAGCACTCTAGTTAGCCTGACTACCTCCTCGTCTAGTGGAACCTTCTACTCCAATTCAGCCTGTACCACGTCGGCAAACTCTGTGACTATCGCTACGGGCACGAATAGTGCTTCCTTCTTCTACAAGGATACAACGGCCGGATCAGCGACGATTACTGCCTCCAACACTGGGCTAACTAACGCCTCTCAGGCTGAAACTGTCAATTCCGCTACTCCTGCCAAGCTCGCTTTCACTAGCGCCTCTCAAGTGACTAATACTGGTCTTTGTTCCGCTGGAATCAAGGTTCAGACCCAGGACTCGTTCGGCAATCCGACAACCGCTGGTGCCAACGTTGCCCTGTCGACCACTTCGTTGGGTGGTACCATCTACTCTGATGCTGCGTGTACGACCACTACAGCATCGATCAGTATTATTCCTGGTTCGAGCACTGCCAACTTCTTCTACAAGGACACCGTAATCGGTTCTCCGACTATTACTGCTTCTGCTGCCGGGTTGACTTCTGCTACCCAGACTGAGTCGATTGTTGGTCCCGGTCCCGTGAAGCTCGTGTTTGCCACTCCCGCTCAGGCTCTGACCGCCAGTGTTTGCGGTTCCACAATGACGGTTCAGACCCAGAATTCGGCCGGTACTCCGACCAACGTTGTCGCACAGATTGTTGCCAGTCTCTCGACCAATTCGTCTAGTGGGACTTTCTATTCTGATTCTGCGTGTACAACTACGATTACCACGGTTACCATTGCTGCTGGGACTGACAATGTGAGTTTCTTCTATAGAGACTCAGCGGCGGGCACTCCAAACCTCATTGCTTCCTCATCTCCTTTGAGTCCAGCTACTCAGATCGAGACGGTTAAGACAAGTCAGCCTAGTGGATTGCAGGCAACTTTTACGGACAGTCCGAGCAACCCCCAGCTGGGTCAGAGCATCAGCTTCGCGGCTACAGCCACTGGGGGAGGATCGCCCTATGTTTTCAAGTGGGATTTTGGCGATGGAAGCAGCGGAACTGGACAGACGATTAGCCACCTCTACCAGAAGGCTGGAAGTTACACGACTGGGCTAACCGTGACAGATGCCGCTGGAGACGTGGCCGCAGCTTCTCACGTCTTGACCGTTGCTGCCGCTTCACCTTCATCCTCCGGCGGAATTTGTCTCCAATGCTTGGTAAGAACTCTCCCCCTCTCATCCCTGTTTCTGATTGGGCTTGCCATCGGCCTTGCGTTAACTGCTTCAATGATGGCTCTGGCCATACGACGCAATCGTAGAATGATCCGCCGACTCGTCAGGCTGCGTAACGACTCGGGAAACAGTCTGCGCTATCTGGGGACGTTGGACTAGATACCCTGAATAGGGATTTCTGGTCTATTTTTTTGTGGACCTTGCTTGTTCAAGCATTGTCTATGGATAGACCCGCATATGCGATTGAGACTCGTCTCTTCTTGTCCGTAGTCTAATGATATGCTTTGCTTCAAAAGCACTGCGAGGGGAACGCGACGCAATTGCTGATACGCGGTTGGAATCGGCAGCTGCGACCTTGTGGGAAGTTTGAAAAGGTGTTGGTCTAAAAAGCGCAAAGTTGAACTTGCAGAAAGACTAGACTAATAGTCGGCTATTGGCCGGGCTGAGCAGCTGTTTTTGGACCATCGAGTTGAACCTACATCTCATATGAGATTCAAACAGGGATTATCGAAATCCTTGGCACAAGCCGTGTCGATGATAGCCAGTATCAGACTGGCTAGACAGGCTGTTGTACAAGTCTACAAAGCGGTCGGTGCCTTCTCGTCCGTTACGGGAATAGATCCTGTACTCGAACTTCCGCTTGGACCTTTAGGGGTGGACGCTCGGTTCAGCTTTCATGTGTTCAACAGGGACATCAATTTCATCCTTCAGGTGTTCGTCCTTCACATCTATGAGAGACATTGCAAATTACGGGCTGGAGACATAGTAGTTGACTGCGGAGCCTACATAGGCGACTTCACAACTCGTGCGTCGAGAATCGTGGGACCTGAAGGAAAGGTCCTGGCTTTCGAGGCCAACCCTAAGACCTACTCAATCTGTGCAAGGAACATACGCAACAACAGACTCACAAACGTCAAATTGTATAACGTGGCTCTCGGCGAAGGAACGCGAACTGGATATCTCAAGGTAGATAGGATAAACCTCGGCGCGACCAGAATCGTAGACGAAGACTCCCGAGGTTCCAGTCAGACTATCGAGATGAGAACTCTATCCGAATTCCTGCCCGCCCTAAGTGATCGGCCGATCAAACTCTTGAAGATGAACGTCGAAGGCTACGCCACAAAGATACTGACTGGAGCCCCCGAGCTACTCGAAGGAAGACTCTTCGAGAATTTAGCAGCCGAGCTTCATCCAGGAGAGGAAGGCCTCCAAGCATTGCTTGAGAAACGCGGCTACCGGTGCATCGTTGAATGGCCCTGGCTCTACGCTTCCATTACAAGCATGGAAGCCTAGGCGTTTCAATATGACCGGTCTACGTGAAGCAGCACTCACGGTAGAGGACGCCTAACCAATGCCGAAGCCAACTGTCGCAAGACGAAGACTCGACGAACGAGTAGGCTTGTGTAGTTGCCGAAGATCTTTGTGTGTCCTCTTCTGATATCTTCCATTGGATCATCGCAGATTATTCCCGCGTAGCCCAAGTTTCGAGCCCAGTGGGCGTCACTACCTGCCGTCATGCGAGATTGGTGGGCCTTCGCCAGCAAGAGAGCATTATGGTTCGCATCGTATCTGTTATTGGCGTTGAAGACTTCCACTCCATCGGCTTTCAGGCACTCTTCCCTCAGTGACGGTCTCCTCCCGCCTGCGAACGGATGGGACGCAACGGCGATGCCTCCAAGATCATGGATTTTATCGACAGTCTCCTCTACGCTGAGTCCCTTTGGAACGTTGAACCTAATACCAATCGCGAGGATGTGACCCGAGCTGCTTGTAATCTCCGCTCCCGGGATAACTTTGAAGTTACCGTAATTCCGTGAGATTCTCTCTCCAACCAGGCCCCCCGCCACAGTGTCGTGGTCCGTGATTATGATGCCTCCGAGCCCCTTCTTGATCGCAGTTTCTATCAGTTGTCTCGGCGTGTTCAATGCGTCGAATCTTCTCGGTGCTCGATTGCTGTAGACCGTGTGGCAGTGAGTCTCCCATCTCAAGCAAATACGACCTTGGCATTGGAGGTTGTGCGCTAAGGTTCTAATGGTTTCTCAAGATCAAGACTGCCTCGAAGCACGGAGTTGCGTCTTTGCGAGGCTTGATTCTATTAAGTCTGACGGAACTCTGCAAGAAAATGCTTAAGCTTAGGCCACAGTTTCTGTGCGGAGCGGCATCGTGACCAATTCTCCAGAAGATGTTGAGATTAGAAATTTCTGAAGACGTTGACCCAAAGGTCCCAAGCCCTACATTCAGGCGTCGTGCAAGTAGTCCGTGCTGAGAATCAGTACCTCATGACGAAGATATTCCCAGTCCGACTGCGAGATAGTTGAACTCCCCGAAGTCGTCCCGCTTGATGATTCTACACGCATCGACAATGTTTGGAGCCTTCATGCTAGACTTGTAATCGCTTGGCCTTAGTCTGCGGAACTCGTCCCATTCAGTCATTAGAATGCAACAGTCCGCTCCCTTGAGGCATGAGATCGCATCAGGCATCAGCTCCACCTTCTCTGACAAGATCCGTCGAGCGTTTTCCAGCGTCATCGGATCATAGGCTGAGACGCAAGCGCCATTCTTCAACAACTCGTCAATGACCCGGAGGGCTTCAGCCTGGACAGTCGACGAATGCTGTGGCGGCTCTTGCGGCTGAGATAACCCGTGCGGATTTTCTTGTTAATGCGACAGATGTTCAAGGAGTCTATACTGCGGACCCGAAGAAGGATCCTAAGGCGAAAATGTTGAGGTCAGTGAGTGTTGACAAGTTGTTGAGCTGGGCTATGGCTGGGGATGTTTATGCTGGCAAGTATGAGTTGTTGGATATCGTTGCGTTGAAGATCATGCAGAGGGCGAGGATTCCGACGAGGTTCGTCTCATTGGAAGATCCGTCGAACGTAACGAGTGCTTTGCGAGGCAGAGACATTGGAACCCTCGTATCTTATTCGTGAGAGGCCTGCTCGATGAAACTCTTAGACCTATTTCAATCTAAAGCCCAGGTCAGACTTGTCGAACACTTGCTTCAGAACCGGGACAAAGTCTTCAACCAGGCCGGTCTCGCGCGAATCCTCGATGTATCCCCGTCAACTGTCGCGCGGATCGCAGAACCACTAGTCAAATGTCGAGTATTGATGTTCGAGAGATATGAACAAGGAATGAAGATCTTTGCCATGAACAAGGAGGAACCTGCGGCGCGCAACTTGATGGATTTTTACGATAAGATTCGCCAACTGTAACTACCTGGTCGTCGACCCATCCTATCATCTGGACCCTTGTGCCTTCGCACCTGCAAGTCTCTTTCTGATGGGGGCGCTTGTGAGTTCACGTAGAGCATCAGCGGCAATCCATTTTGCAGATCTCGATTCAGACTTTGCGATCTCGTGGCATGTCCTGATCGCAGCCGCATTTAGGGCTGAGTTTCGTTTACCGATCTGTCTTACCGCCCAGTTCACAGCCTTCTTGACAAAGTTGCGTTCGTCTGAGGCCTCTCTGACGATTACTGGGAGGAAATCTAGAAACGTCTTGTTCGACGCTTTCTTGTCGTGAACGGCAAGTTCAGCCATCAGTACAAAGCCAGCTCTCTTGACATATTCCTCTTTTCTCTTGGACCATTCGTGCGCCTTTCCGATTGCAAATTTTGTTTTGTCGAACAGGTTTCCACAGCAACCATCTACGACATCCCAAGAGTCAAAGTCCAACGCCCATTTGTCCATCTGGCCCTCTGACACCTTTGCGGGATCATCTACCATGGTCGCGAGTATGCGTGCTTCATGAATTCCTGTTATCCAGAGTTGCTGGGCAAGCTCGTGGTCTATGCTGATTTTCTTAGCTAGATCCCGAATTTGAGGAATAGAGACTCCGAGGGCTTTGCTGGTCTGTATTCCGAATCTTGACATTCCCTCTCGCGCTTTCGGGCTCCCTCTCCGTCTCAGCTCTTGCAAAATTGAATCCACCGTCATATGAGACAACAGTGTTCTTGGATTCTGATGATGACAAAGGAGCATCTGTACCACATCCGGTTTTTCAAGGTGGCTTGCGATTGGAACTCTGTCAACCTAGCGATCTTTTGACTATCGCCCTCTTCTCTCTCATGACCGATAGTCTTGCTTCAGCTGAAGCGTTTTAGGACATTTATTCCGTTTTAGGTTGCATAATGGACTTGTTTTTACATCCGGCTTCTTATTTGCTCCGCGGCAATATTCACGCGAAGTGGCCTTAACAAGATGGGCCCCAGACTGGCGAATATTCGTGGTTCTTCCTGTCTTGAGATTCGCTGTCGTGGCTACTAGCAAAGAATGGAACTCGGGCGCGCCTCATCGAACGACTGCTTCTGGTAACGTTTTTCGGTATTTTCTATAATTGAGTAAAATCACGCTCGACGCGCTATCCTTCGCATTTTCAGTATATCTCAGGATATCGAATTACCGTCAACAGTTAATTATCGGTCTCACCGTTTTGCCCTTGGCTTTCCGGAGATTGGTTGCTCTCACTCGTTTTGGAGGATCTTCGAAAGGAAAGGCCCTGCAGATTCTGTTCATCGCTTCGTTTCTTTCGATATTCTTTATGTCATCGATTTCGGTTCCCTGGTCTCTTCAGTCGTCTCAG
>WNGM01001009.1_pt1 | contig 22578 bp, 21 predicted proteins | sample 5400571 | NCBI WGS metagenome assembly WNGM01 (sample SAMN13153378, study PRJNA577476) | soil metagenome | isolation source: 100 cm soil or saprolite under Garry oak tree replicate 2 | place: USA:California | collected 2016-06-15 | reverse complement strand
CGGAGGTATACGCATGCGCTGGACCAACGATACATCCGCGGGGTGCGCGTCTCAATGCCCACGGTGGGACGCTCGAGGCGTCGGACGCGTGAAGAACCTGACAGACCTTAGGGTAGAACCCTAAAAGGTAAAACACGAATTGACACGGACGATTTCCGACCGTAAGGACCGACCGTGTGGCCCTGCCTCACCCATTCGAGGCCAGGAACTTCCGCTGCGAGGAGCGCGGCCTGGGCTACTCGCTGAAGGGCGTCCAGTCCGGGCGCTGACGCCAGGGCGGACGCCCCGAGAAAGGAGGACGTCGAAGCGCAGCGATCGCGAGGGCAGTCATGCGGCACAGACAGGAGGGAAGGATGCCACAGAGAGCCCCGGGGTCCCGGGAAGAAGACGCGTGGTTGAGCGATGCGCAGCTGACCAAGTGTACGCCTGCCGACGAGGCGGAGGGCTTCGACTCGCCGATCCCGACGCAGATGGTATCGAACGGCGAGTACATGCCCTACCCGCAGACGGACAAGCAGAGGCAGGTGGAGGCGCGGATCAAGGAGCTGGCCGACTCCGCTTCGAAGAAGCTCGGAATCAGCCGGCGGAAGTTTCTGGCCGGAACGGGGGGAATGGCCGCCGCCCTCCTGGCCATGAACGAGGTGTTTGGCCGGTTCTTCGACGTGAGGCCGATCGACATGTTCGAATCCGAGGCCTTCGCGGCGAGCGGGCCGCCGCAGAACCTGTTCGTTCTCGACGATCAGACCCATATGGTGCGGTTCACTCAGACCCAGGGACGATCCCTGCGCGCCATCGCCCAGGGGCCGGGGCCGGCCTCGACGGCCGCCCGGTTCCTCGTCAACCCGAACAACCCCACAGGGCTACTCGATGAGCTCGGCAATGCCTGGACACCGTGGAACCCGTTGCTCGGCCAGACCCCGAACACCGGAAGCGAGTTCCACCTGGCAAAGTACATCCAGCGGTTTTTCCTCGAAAGCCAGGTGACCGTTTCGATCTTGAGCAACGCCAACCTCGGCAGCATTCCTGTGGCTGGCGAGCCGAACCGTCCGCCGAAAACCATCGCGGAGTCGCTCGGCGCCGAGAACCTCACCGGGCATATGACGGCCGGCGTCAGGGACTTCGTCAACCAGATCGCGGGGTCCACGCGAATGCTGGCGCACGGGCAGCTCTATCCGGGCGTGGGCAACCTCCACGATCCCGTCTATGGAGACTACACGCAGTGGCAGATCGATACGTTCCATCCGGACTCGTGGAAGGGCTATAACATCGCCACCGCGGCCAAGCTCGACTTCAACCCCGAGAGCGCCATGGCGAGGTGGCGGCTCGACGACGAGCTGGTGGCCTATCCAATCTACGAGGTGATCGCCCGGAATAAGCACGAGCTCAGAAAGCACCCGGGCTTCTGGAACATCTGCGTGCATAAGGGCCTGGCGCCGGGGCCGCCCGACGTCCCCGAGCGCGGCAACCCGACCGACATCCCCAAGGCGGCGGGGGATTGGCCTCAGTTCAACTTCATCATCTACCACTCCTGCATCCGCAACGGGTTCTTCGATCTCGACTCTCTCGAAACGATCAGGTCCGGACCGACGCGGGTCGTGCAGGGAGCGGAAGTGCCGGACATCAGCTGGACGACGCAGTTCGCCGAGCTGGCCGCGCCGTTCCGGAACGTGTACGCCGAGCTCGGCACGACCTTCGCTGGATCGGTCGTCACGTTCCCCACGGTGTGGGCGCATATCATCGGCCAGCTCCTGAAGTTCATGGGCCCCGACCGTATCGTGTTTGGGTCGGACTCGCTCTGGTATGGCGGTCCCCAGTGGCAGATCGACGCCTTCTGGCGGTTCCAGATCCCCGAGGAGATCCAGGAGCGGTGGGGCTACCCGGCGCTCACCGAGGCCAGCCGGCGTAAGATCCTCGGCCTGAACTCGGCGGGGCTGTACAAGCTACCCGGGGCGAGCGAGGCGTCGGCCCACGGGGTCTACAAACCCGTCCCTCAGAACTTTGAGTCGCAGATCCCCAATTCGCTGCTGACGCTCCTCGAGTATCAGGGCGTTGCCGACGACAACTTTTCGAAGATGAGGAAGCAGTACGTCGAGATGGGTGGCGGGCGAAGCAATACCCGCTACGGCTGGCTCCGAACGAAAGCGTAGGGCGCAGAGCCGGTCGCCTCTGGCGGCTACGCGCGGCGCCAGAGGCCCCGGCCGGCCTCCCGCGCCTCGCGCTGGAGCTTCAGAAACACCTCCTGGTAGCGGACGTTGGGCGGGATCGTCATGACCTGGGCGTAGCCCAGACGCACCAGCTCGGCGTTGATCATCAGGTCGCCGATCCAGACATAGGCGAGCAGGCGCCCGTAACGGTCGCGCTCCTGCACGTCGAGCTCGAGCCGGACGGCCTGGCCTTCGACCAGCCGGCGGTTGACCTCGGCCGCCTCGCGGCCTCCCGGCTCCTCGCCCTTGGTCGGGTGATGGACCTCGGGGGTGTTGACGCCGATGTAGCGGACCTTCTCGACGCGGGCGCCGATCCGCACGTGGATCGTGTCGCCGTCGACGACGCGCACGACGGTGCCCTCCACTGGGGCGGGCGTCGACCACGCGGGGAGCGCAGTGACGAGCGCGAGCAGCCCACCGCCGAGCGCGCGGACGATCGCCACGCCCTCACGGTGCCACCCTCAGCTTCAGAGTGTCAATCTTTGGATACGCTACAGATGTCAGCGACTGGCGAGTAAAATGACGGCGAGATGGGGATCCTTTACGTTCAGGGAAAGCTGAGCCATCCGCGCAAGCGGAGCCTCCAGCACAAACTTCGCTTTCTCGTCGATACGGGGGCCTTCTTCAGCGTCGCCCCCCGCGAAGTCCTCTCGACGTTGAAGGTCTCGCCCGTTGGTGAGGAGACAGTGCAGTTTGCCGATGGCCGAAGGGCGCGGTGGAGAGTCGGAGAAGTCCGATTGGAAGTTGATGGCCGTTCAGTAACCACTCTCGTGCTTTTCGGCAAGAAGGGGACGCAACCACTGCTCGGAGCGTACAGCCTTGAAGGCCTCGGGCTAACCGTCGATTCCCGCCGTCGCCGCCTGGTCCGCAGGCCCGTAGTGATCGTCGCCGCATCTACCGGGTCTTCGGCCTCGTCGGGTTGCCGGGCCGTACGACAGCGAGGTAGCGCTTCAGCTGCGCGTCAGCGAATCCGGAGCATCGCGTAGCCGATCGAACGGAGCTGGGCGGCCACGTAATCCCTGATGCGGCGCTCACCGGTGCGCCGGTCGTCCATCGTCTCGCCCATCGGGCCCAGGGGAGCGATACGATCGAACGCGGAGCGCCGGTCACGCCCGAGGCGGCGGTCCAGAATCACCTCCACGTTCGTTTCGCTGGCGAACTCGCGCCGAAGGTACTCCCAGAGGCTCGCCTGGTCGCGCGCGATGATGAAGAGGTGACGCTCAGCCAGCTCACGGTCCTCCAGGCTCCGGTCCTCCATAGGTAGTTGCGCGGAGTTATTTCATACGCGGCGCCCGGAGTCAAGGCCCACGGAGGCGGCGGAGCGCCCGCTCGGCCGCGCGTGCGTCCTTCGACAGGCGCCGCGGGTTTCCGGATTTTCGAGCGGGGTCCGCGTGGTCTCTTTTGTCTTTTGTAGCGTGGTCCGCGAGGTCGCCTTCATCCGTAGGTGGCCTGCCGTAGGTGCGGTGTGGCTCCGACTCGGCGGACAACGCGTCCAGGAATTGGTCGGCGCTGATGACGGCGCAGCCGGCGCGACCGGCCGCGTCCCTCACCGCCCGGTCGGAGGTCACGACCGCGGAGCCCGCGCCCAGCTGGCGCGCGAGCCGTGCCAGCACGTCGTCGGCCTTTTCGGGCGGGCGCGAGAAGATCACCTCCAGCTGGCCTCCCGCCGGCGCCGGCCGGGAGGCGGGAGCGCCATCGAAGACGATCGTGAACCGGTCGCCCCCTGCCCGCGCGACTCGCGCGACGAGGCGGAGCAGCGCCGTCCGCCCGGCCTCGAGGCTCTCCGCCTCCTGGGCCCGGAGGTCCGCGTCCCGACGGATGACGTTATAGCCGTCGATGAGCCAGCGCATCGCGTTGCCGCCGGTCCAGGGATTCGTCGGCAAGGACCTGGAGCATTCGATTCGCCTCCGGGTTCAAGAGCGACGCCCCTCGTCGATCAACCGGCGCACTTTCACCGGTCCCGAGACGCGGCTCCGAATCTCACGGAACGCCTTCAGACACGACTGAGATCGGCCGTCTGCTCGTCCCCACCGAACGCGGTCACGTCAGCGCCAGAATCGCTCACGCGAGGCCCTCCCGGCCGAGTATACAACCAGTCTAATCACCTAGTTCGTCAGCCCCGGGACCGACGACCATGATCGTTCCCCGTCGGAGAACAGCAGCAGGATTCCATCTCCCTCGTCGAGATGCGACAGATTTTTGGAGATCTTTTACGTCCAGGGAAGGTTGCGCCATCAGCGCCTTGTCGATACCGGAGCCTTCTTCAGCGTCGCCCCCCCCGCGAAATTCTCTCAGAGTTAAAGACTTTCCCCATTCGTGAGGAGACCGCGCAGTTTGCCGATGGCGGAAAGGCACGGTGGAAAATTGGAGAAGTCCGATTGGAAGTGGGATGGCCGTTCGGTAACCACTCTGGTGCTTTTTGGCAAGAAGGGGACGCAACCGCTGCTTGGGGCGTACAGCCTTGAAGGCCTAGGGCTTTCCGTGGATTCTCGCCGCCGCCGCCTCGTGCCCATCCCAGCCGGGGGATGCGGTGCTCTCGACTACCGGATCAGAATGTTGCCGCTCCGGAGTGTGCCGCCATCCGTCGGCGCCGGAGGCGGGTAGGAAATCGTGAACGTGTCGGTCGTCCCGGGTTCGCCATTATCCATCGTCTCGACCCGGAAGGTGCACGGCGCGCCATTGAGGGTGCAGGTGCCGTCGAATGTGGCCGTATTGCCGGCAATCACCAGCGAGGTGTAGATCACGCTCTGCACCTGAGCGCCGGTAGCGTGGTTCACGTACTGGAGCCGACCGCTGAGCGTCCCGTCGGTCTGGCGCTGCACGATGAAGTGAAAGTTCCCGATGCCGCCCGCGACATTGATCGTTCCCCCGCCGGTGACCCGGGTAGTGAACGGCCCGCCTGGAACTGTCGCCTCGGTGACCTGCGCCACGAAGGCGTCCACGGGGCTGTCAGGGGGGCCGCCGCCGAAGCTGGTCTGGAAGGCCCCCGGCGTCGTCGGGAAGGTCGTCGAGGCAGTCACACCCGTCACGTAGGCATTCGGGTTCGGCAGAGCATCGACCGCGATGGCATTTCCGTAATCGTCGCCAGGGCCGCCGAGGTAGGTGGAGTAGATGAGGGCGGAGCCTGTGGGATCGAGCTTCGTCACGAAGACGTCGAAGCCGGTGCCACCCGCGAAGGTGGGCTGGATGGCGCCCGGGATGATGGGGAAGTCGGTCGAGCGGGTCTCGCCTGTCACGTAGGCATTCGGGCTCGGTAAGCCGTCGAGGGCGATGCCGAAGCCTTCGTCATGGTCACTCCCACCCAGGTAGGTGGAGTAGACGAGGGCGGAGCCCAGGGGGTTGACCTTCGCCACGAAGACATGGGCCTCGCCGCCCCCGAAGGTGGGCTGGAAAGCCCCAGGGGTCGTCGGGAAGTCAGTAGACGCGGTGGCTCCTACCACGTAGGCGTTGCCCGAGGAGTCCAGGGCGATTCCATAGGCGATGTCATCGCCACTTCCGCCGAGAAAGGTGGAGTAGATGAGGGCGGACCCCGTGGGATCCAGCTTCACGACGAAGGCATCTCCCTGGTAAATAAGGACGTCGTTGGAGCCGCCGAAGGTGGTCTGATAGGCTCCGGGAGTGGTCGGGAACTGGACGGATGATGTGTTGCCCGTCACGTAAGCGTTGCCCGCCGCGTCCACAGCGATCCCGGTGGCATGGTCACGTGAAATGCCCCCGAGGTAGGTGGAGTAGACGAGGGCGGAGCCCAAAGGATTGAGCTTCGTCACGAAGGCATCGGGCTCGTACAAGCCGCCGCCCTCGAACCTCTGGAAAGCCCCAGGGGTCGTCGGGAAGGTACTGGAGGCGGTCTGTCCTGCCACGTAGGCGTTGCCGGCGGCGTCCACGGCGATCCCCAGGCCCTGATCGTCGTTATCGCCCCCAAGGTAGGTGGAGTAGACGAGGGCGGAGCCAGTGGGATTGAGCTTCGTCACGAAAGCGTTGTTGCCGGCGAGGAGGTTGGGGGTGGACTGGAAGGCCCCGGGGGTCGTCGGGAAATCTTTGGAGAAGGTCAGGCCCGTCACATAGGCGTTGCCGGCGATATCGACCGCGATCGCTTGCCCACGATCTGCGATAGCGCCGCCGAGGTAGGTAGAGTACACGAGGCCTGAGCCAGTGGAATTGAGCTTTGTCACGAAGGCGACGCCATGGAAGCCGACCAGAGTGGTCTGGAAGGCGCCCTGGGTTGTCGGAAAGTCGATTGAGAAGGTCGAGCCCGTCACATACGCGTTGCCGGCGGTGTCCACGGCGATAGCGAACCCCTCGTCAGAGTCACTGCCCCCGAGGTAGGTAGAGTAGAAGAGCGCAGGATCGATGACGAGCGGTCGGTGGGCGTCATAGGCGGTGACCCTGAAGCCGACGCGACGCGCGCCTTCGAGCACGTAGCCACCAGCAATCTCCCGGCGGGCGCCCTCGACCTCCTGGTAGATGACGGGCTTCCGCTGGCGGATCACGCCGGTGGCCGTGTGCAACACGAGGTCGCCCTGGGCATCCACCTCGAGCTTGTCGGCTCCATGGAAGCCGAGCCTGATCCGCCTGGGATCGGCGCCCGGACTGACGACGAAATCGTATTCGAGCTGGCGCTGGTTGCCGTAGTAGATCAGGTCGATCCCCGGGTAGACGTTCTTGTATCGCACCTTCGCGTATGTCGAGACATTAGTCCGCCACTTCACAGGATCGCTGCCGATGAAGTAGTTGGCCTTGCCTGGAAGCTCCTCGGCCCCCACCACGGATGGCTCGGGGTTGGCACCGATGAAGGTCATCCGCAGGACGGTCCGGCTAACCCCTCGGTGTGTGAACGCCAGGACGGCTTCGCTCGGTGTGAGAAAAAGCGTGGAGCGACTGCCGCGTGCGAGGAATCTGACCTGCTCGTCTGTTTGCCCCTTGTTAGCCTCAAAGTACAGGGGGAGCCTGCCGTAGGCCGCGTTGACCCGCACGTGCCTCGGGGCATCAGATTTCGCCGGCGTGACCGAAGGCGGTACCGTGCCGCACGCCGCAGTAACAAGCAGCGCCAGGATCAGACTCGCTACGCGAACCCAACACATTTTGTCTTCGTGCATGGCTCCCTCCTGACAACGATCCGATTGCTCCTCGTAACCGCATCAGCGGTGGAGGGCCAGCAACGGCTGTGCCAGTCGAGATCGCGAGCGGGCTGTCGCAAATACCTAGCGTTATTACGACCCACTCGCCCTAGAGCGTCATGCACCATGCACCAGCGTGGTGCACGTGCACCGGATTGGTGCAAATTAGGGGGATCTTTTAGGTCCGCTTCTTGGCGTGAGACCGGAGCGCGCCCCGCTCAGCACCTGCGCCAGGCGCCGGCAGTGCGCCCAGTAGCAGGCGACGAGAGAGGAGCCGACGCCCTCGTAGCGCGCCTTGAGCCATGCGGGAGGCGGGAACAGCGCGTTTCGAAGCGTTCCGAGGAGATCGCGCCCCCGGTCGACCAGGAGGAGCGTGACCAGGTGCTCGAGCCGGCGGCGTTGCTCAGATGTCCGATGGCGCAGGAGCCAGCCCATCGCGGCGGCCCTCGGACCCCGCGGTCGGATCCCGGCCATCACCGCGGCGGGGACGCGAGCGCCGAAGAGCCGCTCCAGCTCCAGCAGGGCGAAGGAGAGCGCCGCACGCACGCGCCAGCGGGACGCGCGTACGCTCACCGCCTGCCAGTCCAACGTATCCGCCCAGCGCCCGAGTAGCAGAAAGAGATCGTAGTACCAGAGCAGGCCCGCGAGCGAATGGTGCACCGCCAGGTGAATCGATAAATAGAGGAGGAGGTCTTCGGGACAGAGACCGAGCGCCTCCTCCCCCGCCACGCGGATACGCACGGCCCGATCCCAGACCGCCTGCGCCTCGCGCTCGTTCCACGAATAGCGCGGCTCGCTCAGCAGGCTCCAGTGCAGGTCGACGTGAATTCCCGACGGCGCCTCGTAGACAGTGGCGTGGTCGTAGGCGACGTCGAAGCGAAAGCTGTGCGCATCGGCCACGCGGCCGTAAGCGAGACCCCGGAGGAGCTCGTCGACTCGTTCGAGATGTTCGCGCCGGATCAGCAGGTCGAGATCGCTGCAGGGCCGGAGCGCGGGATGAGCGTAGAGCGTTTCGGCGAGGACGAGACCCTTGAGCGGGATCACGGGGACGTGCCCGCGCCCAAAGGCCTTGAGAAGCCGCCCAAGCTCGCCGCTCAGGGCGAGATGGCGGGCCGTGCCCTCGACGAGATGACGCCGCAACCGCTCGCCGACGGCGGGCGGCATGCGTTCAGGCGGTGCGCTCTTCCAGACAAAGCCGAGCGCGGGCGCGAGCGACTCGCCCTCGGCCGTCTCGACGACTCCATTCCAGTCGAGCGAATCGGTGGGAACGGGCGGCGCCTCGTGGCGGGCGAGGGCGCGCAAGCAATCGATGAGCCAGCGAGTCTCGGCGCTCATCGCGTCGCCAGCCTTCAGCGCGCTAGTCGAGAACTTCTTCGACCGTACGGAGACTGGCCGAGGTCGGCGGCCGCAACATCGACGCCGGTATGACGGCCGAGCCTGCGACCTGCGCCGAGACGAGCGCATGCTCGCAGCTCGCCGGCGACGGACCGTAGAGGTCGCCGTTCTCGACGAGCGCCTGCCCCGGGCAGCGCGTGCAGAACGGCGAGGCGGCGCACGAGGAACAGGTATGGAGGTCTCTGATACGGATCGAGCGAACGCGTAGCATCCCGGGCGAGCGATGCCAGATCTCCGCGAACGGCTCGTCCCGCACGTTCCCGCACGTGATCGGCATGGCCACGCACGGCGTGACGTCGCCATAGGCGCTGATGTAACAGGCGTTGTGGGAGGCGCCGCACGGGACCTCGTCGAGATCGGGACGCTTCCAGTCCGGCCCCGACGCCCCCGGCGCTGGCGCGGCGCAATGCGGGTTGAGGGCGGGGTCTTGCAGCACCTGTCCGAGCTCTTTCCGGGTGATCCGCAGCGCGACCGGCGACCTGTCGCCGTCGTTCCTGGCAGTGATCATCGGGTCGAAGCCATGCAGGACCCCGAGTCGCTCCGCGAGAGCCCGGATCTCTTTGTACCCTCCCACGTTCTGCTTCATGAGGGGACAGTTGAGCTTGACGCGCACACCGGCATCCCGGAGCAGCGCAGCGCCCTCGAGCGACCGCTCGAGGGAGCCGGGAACCTTGGTGACCCAGTCGTGGATGGCGGGATCGGCGCTGTAGATGCTGATATCCACCTGGCGCACAGCGAGCGCGCCGAGCCGCGCCGCCTTTTCCGCCGTGATCAGCAGCGCGTTGGACTTCAGGCGCACGTCGAAGCGCAGTCGCCGCGCGTGCTCGATCAGCTCCAGGAGGTCCTGTCTGAGGAAGATCTCGCCGCCGCTGAACGTGAGGTAGAGCGTGCCGGCCCGGGCCACGTCGTCGAGGAGCGCCCTCAGCTCGTCTGTCGTCAGCTCGGGACGCCGCTCGATCACCCGGTAGCAATGGATGCAGCGCTCGTTGCAGCGCATGGTGAGGTCGATGTGGACGGAAAGCGGGATGCGTAGCCCCACGCTCTTCTGAAACAGCCAACCGGTCAGGTCAGGCATCGCGCTCGGGCTCAGGACTTGGGAAAGGCCCCGCAGCCGCCTCCTCCAGCAACCTTCATGCAGGCCAGGGCCGTGGTCTCGAAGACCTCCTGGCTCAGAATCTCGGGCGGCTCGTACTTCCGTTTGCCGCTCTGATCCGCGCGCGCGTTCGAATTCCGCTCATCACGCTTTTCCATGTGCCCTCCTCCTCTATGGCGCCTGCTGATTGGTCTCCGAGACGGTCAAGAGCCCGCGTGCGCTGAGCTTCGCGATGAAGTCTGTCGTGTCCCGGAGGGCTCGCTCCGGGTCCACGTCGAACTCTTCACAGATCCGGGCGACGATGGCGCTCGCCGGCGTCTTGCCGTCCGCCGATTCCCAGATCAGCGTCCCGACCGCGTTCAGGGTGTTCAGCGTGCTGCTGTCCGGGCAGAGGATGACGACCTCACCGTCGTAGACCCGCCACGCTGTCCGGGGACTTTGCGTCAGATACGCCTCAGCCATTGACGATCACCTCCCAGAATCCGGCGTCCGGCCGAAACGAGAGATCGAAGCACGGAACGGCCTCGACGAGGTCCGCCGCGATCCGGAAGACCGCCGCCGTCACGTCGGCTTCCCTGGCGAAGAAGAGGATGTTTGGGAGCAACCGCGCGAGGGCCTGCCCGGGCCCGAGGGCCTGGACGGCGTGTCGGTCCCCGTGACGGAGAAAATAGATCCCGACGAGCGGCGCGGCGCGATCCTCTCCCGCCAGCGCGAGCTCGCCCCGGAACGGCGTGCCGAAACACACCGGCGATCCCTCGGTCATTCGCACGATCGACAGCTCGTCGCTGAGCAGCGTCGCGTCCGTGGACAGCCGCGCGACGGTTGTCTTTCCGCTGCCCGACCGCCCGGAGAAGAGATACGCCCTGCGGTCCCTGACGAGGCTCGCGGCGTGCACCACAAGCCCGTGGGCCTCGACGAGCGCCAGGGAGTAGAGGATCCGCCAGAAGCTCTCGATGGACACCTCTTCGGAGACGTCGGGGGCTTGGGTCAGCATGACGTCCGCGGTACGCTCGCCGACATCGACCGTCCCCATGAAGTCGTGGCGCTTCACGCTGAAGCGGGCGGGAGCTCCGTCGCGCTTCACGACCACGTCCCCGGATGACGGGAGACTGCCGGGTGGCAGGCTGATCTCGATGCGCCAGTCGGCGGGCCCTGACGAGGCGAACCCCTTGAATCGGTCACGGACGACGCCGGCAAGTTCGGGATCCTGCGTGACTACCGCGGCACGGAGGCCCGCGATCCCGATGCTCAGCTCAGCCACGGAACCGAGCGCCCCAGACGCGCCTCAATCCGAGGGCGAGAGAAAGGAGCCGCGGAAGCAATGGAGAGAGAACGGCGATCGCGCGGTTTCGCCAGCGGGCCGTCCGGGTGTCGAGCCGCCTGCCGCGACCGTGCCGCTCGACCGTGGTCACCTTGCCCAGGACGTGCGCTCGTTCGACGAGCTCGGTGAATGCGAGCGCGTCACCTTTGGCCACGAAGCCGTCACCATCGCGCCCGATGACGCGATGGAGGAACAACCTCCCCGGTGGCTTCTCGTAGCAGACCACGTCGCCCACGCCGACCTCCGTGCTCTTCGTGGTCGTGACGACGACGACGTCGCCGTCCCGGATGAAGGGCATCATGCTGCTGCCCCGGGCCGTGATACGGAGATGCCCGTCCCGTCTCAACACCTGCATGGCCAGCTCATCGACCGAACGCCTTGCCGTCACCATCGCAAGGATCTTCGCACACGCGCCCGCCGGTAGGAAAGGGCGAAAGGCGCCGGCGTGGCTCCGTCATTCGTCCCCGCGGTATCATCGGGCGCGTGATGGTCGGATGGCGCAAGGCGCCGTACACCCTTCTCTCCAGCGCCGCCCAGGCGCTCGACCTCGCCAGCCGCGCGTCGATGTACCTCGCCGCGGGAGCGCTTCGGCTTCACGAGCTGCGGGAAGCGATCGAGACCACGTGGGACGACTTCTCGCGCAGCGAGGCCGCGATCCTCTCGGGCCTGATGAGCTGGGAGAGCGCCTTCTATGGCCAGTTTCTCAAGCCCGGCGATCAGGTTCTCCTGGTGGGATGCGGCACGGGGCGCGACCTCATCGCTCTTCTCAAGCTCGGCTATCGCATCGACGGCCTCGACGTCAGCGCGCACGCCATCGCCCTCGCCCGCCGGATGCTCGAACGGGAACGTCTGTCAGCGGAGCTCTACACGGGTCCTGTCGAGGTTCTGCCCCTACCGGGAAGCTTCGACGCCGTCATCTTCTCCTGGTTCTGCTACGGCTATATCCCGCAGATGGACAGTCGGATCGCCGTGCTCCACAAGGTCAAGGCTCGCCTGAAGCCGGGCGGGCGCGTCCTGATCAGCTACGTTGTCGCCGAACGGCCTCCACGATCGCTTCCGATTGGGCTGACGCGGCTCGCGGCGCGCCTCACTCGATCCGACTGGCGCCCGGAGCTCGGCGATGTGATCGGCCCCGTCGCCGGCGATCGGCGCGCCGTCCGCTACGAGCACCAGTTCCAGGAAGGCGAGCTCGAGAGCGAAGCCCGCGCGGCGGGCCTCACGATCGTCTTTCACCGACGGGACGACGTCGGAACCGCGGTGCTTACGGCGTAGAGGAAGGGACCAGCAGGACCGTGAGGGCTAGTTGCGCGAAAGGAGCTCGAAGGTGTCCTTGCCGACCACCTGACCGTTCAGGGCGACCCTGACCGTCCACGGGCCGGCGAGATTGTACTGTGTGATGAACGTTCCCGCCACCGGCAGCATGGCCTTGACCAGCACTCGGCCGTTCGCGCCCCACCCGGCCGCCTGTACGGGATAGTCTCGCTCATCGAACTTCAGCGTGCCTCCCGTTGCCCCGCCCTGCGCGGTGGCGAACGCCGAGGTGATCGTCTGATAGACGTGCCCATCCGGGGACTCGAAGGTGACCTGCTGCGCGTAGGTGCCGGCGAGCCCCAACCACACGACGCACACGTACAGGCCCCGCACGTCCTCCAGCGTGAACTGGCGGTTCCCCGGCACGCAGGCCGTGTCCGCACTGTCGCTGTAGAGGATCTCGCGCACTTCCATTTGATCGGCGGACGGGATCTCCGACGGCGTCACCGGTGGTCCAGGGGCGGCAGATCCCCCACCGCCGAAGGGCAACGCACCGGCCAGCGTGGCCGTGACCGTGTTGAGCCATCCTTCGTCCACCGCGGAGCCTTGCTTGTTCGACCCTACCGTCTGACTCAAGGTCGGGGCGACCGCTGACTGGCTCCGAGGCGTCCCCGACCGCTGCGACATCCCGGGGCTCGTGCCCCGGTCGGGGGGGCCATCCTCGGGCGCAGCCTCGATGTCGGCTGGTCCTTCGGTAGGAACGGACGCGCCTCGAACCCGCAGCATCCCCGGCTTGGCGTCGCGCGGCGAGTGGGAGGCGGCGATGACCGCGTCGACTTCGCGCACATAGAGCTGCTCGATCGCCATCACGATCGTGAACAGCACCAGGCTCGCCGCGAAGCCGTAGAGCAGGTTCCTGGCACTCAGCATGGGCCGACCTTACGGAAGCGGGACCTGGAAGGTGTACGTTCGGCCATCCGTGCCGCCGATGTAGAGGAGATTGAGGTCCGCGTTGAACGTCGGATCGCCGAGCGTCGGCGTCGCGGCGGAGACAGGGAGCTGCTTCGTGTCGGTGCCATTGCTCTGCTGGAGCTGGTGCACCTTGCCGTCGCTGCCTCCGACGTAGATGTAAGTGTTCACGCCATCGTCCACCGGCCCCGACACGCTCGTCGGCGCTCCGGTCGGCGTTACCGTCCAGTTCGGGGTGAAGCTCGTGCCGTCGAAGTTCACCGAGTGCACCGTCGCATTGCGGCTGAAGATGATCGTGTCCGGGGATCCCCCCGAGATGGCGCTGAAGCTCAGCCACCACGGCATCTTCACCGTTCCCGTTCCGGTACAGTTACATGGCGCCGTGCTGACCGGCGTATAGGTCTTGATCGACCCCGCGGGGTCGAGCCCGGTGTAGCTCGCACCCGCCTTGATCGCATTGATGGTGCCGCCGTTGGTCCCGACGTAGACGACGCTGCCGTCGGCGCTCCCGTTCGGCGCGCTGTCGATGTCGCCGAGGGCGGCGCCGCTCTGGACCTTGCTCCACCTGGCGAGCAGCACGCCGTCCGTCGCGCGCAGCTTCCAGACGCTCGGTTGTGTACTCGTGGCGCCGGAGCGACTGGTGACCCAGACGGCGTTGTTCACGTAATCCACGTACGGCGTGGACGAGATGATGTCCATGTTGCCTGGATTGAACGTCCAGACGATTGTGGTGCCGTTGTTGCCGTCGAGGGCGTAGACCTTGTTGTCGATCCTGTAGTTCGCGTCGCTGCTCACGTTGCTCGTGCCGGCGAAAATCAGGTCGTGGGTGATCGCCAGTCCCCCCGCCTTGAGGCCGATCCCCACCCCGCCCTGAACGAGGCCGCCCGTCGTGGGCAGCAACGCGCTCTTCCACACCTGGGTGCCCGCGCTTGTATCGACCGCATACACGTAGCCGTCTTGCGAACCGAAGTATGCGATGTTCAGTCCCGTCGTGCTGTAGGAGGCGGGGATCACCGTCGGGCGCGAGGCAATCGGCCCGGCGGCGCCGGCGAACGGGGCGAACTTCTGCAACCCATCGGTGTCGGCCAGGACGTGGAGCTTGTTGTCGTTCGAGCCCGCGACCACGATGTTGTTCCAGGGGTCGAGCGCGGGCGGCGCCATGTTGGCTCCGCCGGTCGTGTAGTTCCAGCCGGATCTGGTGGCTCGCAGCTCGAGCGCCGCCGCCGCCCACTGGCCGGAGACGTGCGTCGGCTGGGTCGTCAGGCTGGCCGTCGCGGGGCTGGTTGTGTCACAGAGCGCGACGGCCGCTGTAGTCGCCGCGGCGGTTTGTCGGAGTGGGCCGGTCCCGCAGCTTGAGCCTGAGGCCGCCGTGCTGGTCCATGCAAACCCGCCGACGACCACGTTGTTAGGATCCTGCGTCGTCAAGGCGGCAGTGGATGGATTCGCGTTCGTGCCGCTGGCCGTGGTCGTGCTGCCGAAGCCCGCCACCCCGACATACGTCGCGTGCGCACAGGCTGCCTTCACGGTGGCCGAGAGAGTGGCGATTATGCTGCCCGTAGCTGCCAGCGCGACTGGCGCAGTCCAGATTTCGATGCGTGCGGCACCCGCAGTCAAGAACGCTCGTTTCGTATAGCCGGAGTTGCCGCTGTTTTCCTGGACGGTGGTCACGCTCGCGCTGCTCGAGCCAACCGCGACTACGACGACATTGACCTTTCCAACCAGGTCGGTGCCCTGTGCGACCGCCGTGCCCGCGTTGCAGGTGGTACCGCCGCCGTTTTGGCTCGACTGCGACCCGATGATATAGATGCCGGGCACCGTCCGAAGCTCCACCGCCGCCATCGCGGTGTACTGACCGGGGCTGCTGACGGTCAGGGTATTGCTCACGGCCGCAGGGGTGGCGCTCGTGTTATCCATGAGTGCGCCACCTATCGTGGCGTTTGCGATGGCGCTTTGCCGGAGATTTCCCGTGGAGCTTCCAAGCGTTAAATTTCCGGCAGTGGCCATGGCTGACACGACCCAGTTGTTGGCGTCCGAGGTAGTCACGCTGCTCGTCGGCGTCGTGGACGCCGTTGCCGTGAAGGCTTTGACGACCGTCCCGAGGCTCACAACCCCGGAGTACGACGCCACCCCGGCGACCATATCCGTACCGGTGCAGCAGGTGTTCACCTTGACCCAGGTGCTGTTCTTTGCGCCAGCCGCCACCGTGGACCACAGTTGGACCCTTGCCGCGCTGACGTTGACTATTTGATCCGCCAGCAAAACGTAAAGGGAGCCTCCGCTGTCAGTGACGGAACTCGGAATGACCGCCGTGTTCTTGACAGCGACGGCGACCACGACCGTGCTGTTGCCCGGCGTGTTCACGTTCACCTGCAAGTTCCAGGGGGACGCCGCGCCGATGTTGGTGCCGGCCGCTTTGGCAGAGGTGAGGAGGTTGATGGCCGCTGCTGCCGGCGCGGCCGATGCCAGCAAGGGCAGCAGGATGAGGCCGAGCCGGCCCACGAGCCCGAACCTCACGGTAGTCACTCGCCAGTTTCTCTTCATCACGCCCGTTGAGGGTAGCAAGGGCGGTACCAGGGCTCAGCGTTTCTGGAAAGCGTGAATTGCCGGGGGCTTAGTCCCACTGACTACTTCGAACTTCATGCGTGGCCTGGTGCGAAACTGATCGCTGTGGCGCCAGACCGACATGCGGAGCCCGGGAGAGCTTCGATCCGTCGCTCACGAAGCGTCGGAGCGATAACCACCTGCCCCGCTCAACACACGAGAATTCTAACCTTCTCGAACATTTTCTCCGGGTTTCTCCCGAAGGATCGATAAGGAAATCCCCGCATCATGACTTCAGGGCTATTCCGGCTATATTTTGGGGTTTCCGCCGGATGGGCTGAGCCCGGTGAACCCCCCAGAGTGCGTAGGGGATTCCCCCGCATAGGGGATTCCCCATAGACCGTCCCGGGGCCCGTAGGGGCACAGAGAGACGACACACCCGAAGCTTAATGGAGGCCATGATGCACAGTAACGGTTCGGCGCTGGCGGTCGCACAACGCCTGAACTCGAAGCCTCATCCGCTGATGGGGTCCCCTTCCCGTAAGGCTGCGGGGCCTCCGTTGAGGTCTGCGGTCGGCTTCCTCCTGCTGGACTCCTCGCTGCATCCCATCGCGTTCAACGTCGAGGCCATCCGGGTTCTCAGCTATCCGGACCAGCTCGCGACTGTGCGGCCCGCCGACGTCTTCCTGGCCGAAAGGATTCGCGAAACCCTGCTCGATCGGGAGCCCTCGCGTGAATCCACCCTGGTGACCGAGTTCCGGTCGGGCCGGAGGCGTTATCTGTGCCGGGCCTTCCGCGTCGATTCGGACACGAAAGGTCCGTCTCACGCGAGCCTCGCGGTGCTGCTCGAGCGAGCGCCCGTGAGCGTGATTCCTCTGTCGCCCGTCTCCGAGCAATTCAACCTCACGCGACGCGAGCGCGACGCGCTGGAGCATTTGCTGCAGGGCCTGAGCAACAAGGAAATTGCGAATCGGATGAGCGTCAGCCCCAACACGGTGAAGGCCTTTCTGCGCCTGATCATGCTCAAGATGGAGGTGACGTCCCGCGCCGCGATCGTGGCGAAGATCATGATGACCGGCCCGTAACGGCTAACCCCTTCGGACGAGCCCTCCTTGGGAATAGACGGGATCGATGGAGTCTCCCAAGATTCCCGTCAGAGCACTCACCATTCCGCCGCCGAGGCGCCGGCCTCCTGCGGCGAACCCACGAGGAGGGTCTATGAGACTACAGTGGTCTTGTCGCGCCACTGTCATCGCGGTGCTGGTCGCGTCGCTCGGTTTCTCGATCTGGCCCAGCCGGGCCCAGGCGGTGTCGAGTTTCGGTGGTCAGGCGACCGGCGTCCAGGTGTTCGTGCCGGCCACCGGCTTGACCATCAAAGCCGCCAGCGGTCAGCTTCCCCCGACCGGCGGCGAGGTCGATGCGTCGCTCCTTTCAGGGGATATTCCCGGCAGCACGACGGGCGGGGTGGTTGCGCTCGCCGCCGGCGCGCTTCACAGTGTCGTCGTCGGCCTGGACGAAACGGACGCCGAGGCTTCGCTGGCCACGGTGAGCCTGACCATCTCGGGCAACGGGATCACATCCGACTTCCTGATGGCTCGCAGCAGCGCGAGCTGCGCGCCGCCGGCGGTCGCGGGCAGCTCTCAGCTCCAGAACCTCGTCATCAACGGTCAGCCAATCACCGTCACGGGCAACCCGAATCAGACAGTCTCGTTGCCGAACGGCACCGCGACCATCAACGAGCAAGTGCCCGCCATCGCCGGCAGCACTGCCGAGCTCAGGGTCGTCGCGTTGCACGTGACCACTATCGACGCGATCACAGGGCAGGTCCTTGCCGACGTCCAGCTCGCCATCGCGGACGCGATGATCGACTGCCAGCCGGGCTCGGGCCCGCCGGGGGACGCCACGACAGGCGGTGGATGGATTACTCTCACACCGGGCGGCGGCAAGGGGACGTTCGGCGTCGTCGGCGCATTTCGACCGGATGGGACGCTTGCCGGCCACCTGACCTACATCGACCACGACATCAGCTTGACCGTGCAGAGCACGGGGATGACGAACTTCGTGCCCGGTTGCACGAGCCAGATCGACGGCACCGCCACCGCCAATTCCACGCCGGTGACTTTCAACGTCACAGTCATGGACCAGGGGGAACCGGGAACCGCGGACACGTTCTCGATCGACGTGCCCGAACTCGGGTACACCCAATCCGGCACCCTGGGCGGTGGCAACATCCAGGTGCACCGCCTGCACTGCCCGTAGAGCGCGCAAAGGCTTCGCGGCCGGGGACTCCCGGCCGCGAGGCCCCGCCCCTTCGACGCAACAGCACCGCCCTCTTTGCGTCCGCCTGCTCTCTGCGACTGTATACTCGGCATCATGTCGGTCCAGCGCGGGTCTCAGATCCGAGAGGTGGTGGACTGGGGGGCGGGCGAGCGCCGCCGGCGCCGGCTCGAAGCAGAACTGGAGCGAATCGTGGCGGCCTTGCCGCAACTCGGCGTGAGGCGCGCGATCCTCTTCGGCTCGCTCGCGCGCGGCGACGTCGGTGGCCAGAGCGATCTCGATCTGATCCTCATCGTCGACACGCAAGAGCGATTCCTCGACCGATGCCGCCGTTTCTATGAGGCGCTCGAGCCAAGCGTCGGGATGGATATGCTCGTCTACACGCCCGGCGAGTTCGAGGCGATGCGCAACGGTCCGTTCCTCCGGCACGCCCTTCGCGAGGCAAAGGTCGTCTATGAGGCCTGAGCCGCGCGCGGAGGGACACCGCTGGCTCGCGCAGGCCGAGAACGATCTCCGGTTCGCCGAGCTGGCGTCGCAAGAGCGCTTCTTCGCCCAGGCCTGCTTCAACAGCCAGCAAGCAGCCGAGAAAGCCCTGGAGGCGTTCCTTTACGCGCGCGGCGCGGAGCAGGTTATGGGCCATTCCGTGGCCGACCTCGCGGCCGAATGCGCGCGGCTCGAGCCCGAGTTCGCCGCGCTAAGGGCGCGCGCGGCGCCGCTCGACCATTTCTACCTCTCGACCCGCTACCCGAATAGCCTGCCGGGCGGCATTCCGGCCGACGCCTGCGCTGGCTCGGACGCGGGGCGCGCGCTCGACATGGCCCGGGAGGTCATCGCGGTTGTGAAGCGCCGCCTGCGGTGACGTGAGGGGTGCGGCGGACGATCGGGTCAGACGGTCAGGTCAGCGGGATCTCGCGGTCGAACACCGTGAAGGGCGAGCGGCGAGAGGCGGCGAGCGCTTCGCGGATCTGGCCTGTGCCACTCCCGGCGCCCTGGGCAAGCAAGCTCTCGAAGAAGCGCGTGTAGAATTCGTCCGGATAGACCACCACACTCAAGCGCGCGCGCAGCCCCGCCCGCTCGACGCGCCGGCGGTAGTGCAGCACCGCTTTCGCGCCCGGCATGAGCCGCGTGTCACTGAGCTCGTGCTCGAGGTCGAGCGTCACCTCTCGCGCGATCACCTTCTCCTCACGGCTTCCGACGACGACCTTCCCCGCCTGATCCACGAGCTCGACGCTCAGTACGACGCGCGGCGTGACATACGTCGGGAACGCGTGGCCGATACGCGTGTTCTCCAAGGTCAAGGTGACCGACACGATCTCCCCCGGCCGGTATCGCGAAGCGCCGGCGCTCGCGTCGATCGTGACGCCGGAGCGCACCATCTCGGGATGGTGAACGCCGCGCCACAGATGGCGGCGGTCGGGCATGTGGCAGTCCTGGCACTGGACGCCCTCACGCGCGAAGCGACTCGCCTTCCACTCGTTGTACGTGTTCTCGAGGAGCTTGCCGTTCAGCGCAAAGCCGTCCGCTGTGAACTGGTGGCAGCTCTGGCAGAACTCCGAACGCAGGAACGCGGGGGCGCGCGTGACGCCGTTGTGCGGGAGCGTCTCACTCGGCGCGGTCGGCGCGAGCGAGCCGTCACGGCGCGGCGGGCCGAACCGCTGGTGGGCGCGGACGTGACAGCCAGCGCACACGAGCCCTCTGGCACCGAGGGCGGCGTCGTACGCCGGATTCGTGCGGGCGCGCCCCCCGTCGTCCACGCGCGGCGCCTGCTCCGCCAGCGGCGCATGGCACGTGAAGCAGCTCAGCGCCGACGGGGGATCGCTCTCGAGCATCTCCACGAGCTGGCCCGCGACCCCCGGCGCCATCGATGCGGCGTGGAGGCTCGACTTCCAGTCGGCGAGCTGCACGGGATGACAGGTACCGCACGCCTCGGGCTGGAGCGAGGCCTCGAGCGGGGAGAAGCGCGCCGGCGGCGGGCCCTGGGGCGCGAGCGGGCGGCGCCAGTGACGGTCGAGGAACTCCCGGATCGCGTCGGCGCCGGAGGCGTTGACGACAGCGAGCGCAGCGAGCGCAGCGATCAGTATCGCCGGGTCGCGAAGCCGCATGGCGAGAGCTTAGCAGCGCGTGGGAGCGTGGGCGCGTGATCCCGCTGATGGACGGACTTGATAAGGGTTGCTACTCGTTCTTGCGGACGAGCTCCCAAAACCCTCGAGGGTCAACGATCTTGATGGGAGCGGCGGCAGCGATATCCAGAAGATCTCGATCGCCAGTCACTAGCACGTCTGTGCGGCTCTCGATTGCAGAGGCTAGGACCCACTGATCGCCTGGGTCACGCTTTGGAAGCGCCGCTGGCGCCGTCGGTTTCGGAGCCACCTCGTGCTCCCGCAGGAACTTGTCAATCTCTTTGATGGCACCTGCCGGCAAGCCGATTCGCTTCCTCTGGACGCGCCCAAGTTCTCTCAGCACCACCTCGCTCGTTACGAGGCTGTGTTCGGCAAGCACCACGCGCAGTACATCTGCGCACATTCCCCGGGTTGCAAAGGCGCTGACCAAGACGTTTGTGTCGAGGAAAACCCTCAAGAGACGTCGCGAGCGACATCCTCATCCGTCAGGTACCCGCGCGCCTCAGCGAACGGCAGTGCTCTACGTCGGAGCCGTTCAAACCTCAGCAGGCTCAGCTGCCGCCGGAGGGCATCACGAACGAGTTCGCTACGGGTCCTACCGGTCTGCTTGCAGAGCCGGTCAAGAAGCTTTTCCAGGTCGGGGTCCAGCCGGATGGTGACGGCAGATCTCATGTCGTACAATGTACTACGCATTTCCAGCCCACGGCAATGTGGTGTCCACCTACCTACACGCCCGGCTGGAAGGCGATGGCTGTGGAGAGGGTCAGATCAGATAGCTTCGGACCGGAACGAGGCGAGTAGCGACCGGGTCCACCGAGAGCGCGAACTCCTCCAGGGTCACGGCGCCAAGGAGGGTAGGTCCGGTGTCCACCAAAAGTGACAGGGTTTGGCGGCGCGCCGACTCGTGGATGTTCTTAAGCGTCACCTCAACTCGGAACGTTCCCATCGCAATCTGACTCCGCAAACGTCACCCATTCGAGCGGCAGCACGTGGTAGGTGGGCGGGTGATTCTGGTCAGCGAGCTGGGCCGGAAGGCACAGGCGGCGCTCGAGCGGCCGGCTTAGGCCGGCATCACGCGCAGCCCGAGCGCCCGACCCGAGGCGCGAACCGCTTCATCAAGGCTGAGAAAGGCGAGATCCGCGACCGCCGCTCGGGCGACCATGGCGCTGGCCAAGTGAAGCGCGTGGGCGCGGAGGACGAACACCGTCAGCCCGCATTCCGCGGAGATGAAGTTGAATCGCCACCTGAATGCGCTGGAGGGTTGAGTCGATCGTCTTACCAGTAGCGACGCATCCTGGCAAATCAGGAACGGAAGCGCCCCAATCGCTGTCGGGGTCCTTGTTGATGCGCACGAGGTATCGCAGCCTTTTCACGATCTGTCTCCACTGACACTCACACGGCCCGGCTTAATCGGGTGCTTGAACTGACGATGGCTACCTCTTGTAACCACCAGCGTCCAGCCATCGTCTTGCAGCATCCGAATCACTTCGCGAACCTTCACCCGGTTACAGTATCAAATGCACAATCCTCGGCCCCTATTCGGTGCCGCCGAACCCGAATGTAGCCTCATGAAGCCACATCATCAATGTCGCGCCTTCGATACGCCCGAGGCATCGGGCCAGGGGGCGGACCGGCCGACACCCTTCGCCTTAACGCCACTAGGTAGTTGGGGTACAGTAGGGACTCGTCGCTGTCATTCTGCTCTCCGGAGAGAACACCGTGGACCCATACCGGTTGCCGACGCAGGTGGTCCCGAGCCGCTACGACCTCCGGCTCGAGCCCGACCTGGCGACGCTCAGCTTCCGTGGTGAGGAGACCGTCGCCGTCACCGTCGCCGAACCGACCGACGAGGTCGTCCTGAACGCGGTCGAGCTCGCGATCACCGAGGCGACGATCGCGAACGACCGCGGCGAGGCCCTTCGGGGCGTACCGACGATGGATGAGGCGGCGGAGCGCTGCCGCATCGCGTTCCCCAGGCACCTGGCGCCCGGCGCCTGGCGGCTCCGCCTCGTCTTCACCGGCCACTTGAACGACAAGCTCCGTGGCTTCTACCGGTCGAGCTACAAGGACGCGAGTGGCGCCACGCACCTCCTGGCCGCCACCCAGTTCGAGGCGACGGACGCGCGGCGCGCGTTCCCGTGCTGGGACGAGCCCGCGTTCAAGGCGGTGTTCGCCGTCACGCTCGCGATCGACCCGGCGCTCGCCGCCGTCTAACACGCGCGTCGTCGCCGAGCGGCGGGAGGGCGGCAAGAAGATCGTCACGTTCGCGGACACGATCAAGATGTCCACC
>WNGM01005008.1_pt1 | contig 22580 bp, 29 predicted proteins | sample 5400571 | NCBI WGS metagenome assembly WNGM01 (sample SAMN13153378, study PRJNA577476) | soil metagenome | isolation source: 100 cm soil or saprolite under Garry oak tree replicate 2 | place: USA:California | collected 2016-06-15 | reverse complement strand
CCATACCTATCCAACAGGTATCAAGGTCTCTGATGACGAACTGGCTGCCCTCAATCTGTCCAGGGATTCCTTCCATGGCGAATGGAACTATACCATCAAGCCTCAGAATCAATGATCATCTTATTTACGGAACAAGCCTATGTAGAGAAGAAGGCTCTTGAGTATCTGAGGGATACTCTTCGTCCCGATCAAGCGTACCAAAGTCTGAAGTACTGGGTCACTGAGGAAGGCGAGCACAAGGAAGCAGAGCTCGATGGCTTGCTTGTCATAGATTCTGCTTTGTTTTTAGTTGAGGCGAAGGCGGGTTCAATAACCCAACCCGCACGCAGAGGGGCTGCAGCTTCACTACAGACAGACCTCCAAAAATTAGTAGGGGACTCATATTCACAAGCGCTACGCGCGAAGAAATATATCCAGGAAATGGATCAACCGACCTTCTCCCTCTCCGATGGTAGTATTGTGCAAGTATCGAAGGAGAGGATTGATCGCATCTTTCTGGTTTCAGTGACACTCGATGCTCTTGATGCTTTTGTCACCAATATCTCACAATTTCCAGAATTCGGGTTCTTTGAGGAGCATGATTTCCCCTGGATCGTCTCGCTTACTGACCTCAGGGTGATTAGTGAATTGGTAGAATTTCCAAGCCAGTTTATCCACTATCTAACAAGAAGGCTCGGGATCAATGAACATGGCCGGGTGCAGGCATATGATGAACTTGATTGGTTTGGAACGTACCTTCAGGATGGGTTGTACTTTGAGGATATGCTAGAAGAGAAAGACGCACCTGATATGATTTTCGTGCAGCCTGCTACAACGAATTTCGACGACTACTACTTCTGTTCTACTGGCCAGCGCAAAACACCCGTGCCAAAACCAACACAGCCTATGCCCGAGATAATGCACCAGATGTTGATGGAACTTGAGAACTATCGCCCACCAAGGTATTTAGAGGTCGCTTGTGCTTTCTTAGACATGTCTTTCACGGCGCGCGAGAGTTTTGTAGATCTATTCACCCAGCAAAGAGAGCGCACTCTTCAAGATCAACTGTTGCATGACTTCACATTTCAATTTGAGCGCGGGGATACCTATATTACCTGTATGTTTGCTCCACGTAGGCGTGCTCATGAATTGGAAAAGAGACTTGCAAATTACTGTACACTCAAAAAATACCAGACGAAAAGCAATCTTTGGATTGGCCTTGCCTGCATCACTGATGACCCCTCTTTACTTCAAGGTAGCATTGTGTTACATGACCCCTGGAAGTATGATGCAGAAATGGAACAACGAGTGGCAAGCAGCTTCCCTACGGCCAAGGGGTAATAAACGATGCTGTATGCATATATAAAGTCTAGAATACACACAGGATTTTAGGAATTACTTGTCCTTACACAGTCTTAGTGTGAAGAATTTAACGAAGCGTATGGTGGCCCAGGGATGCACCCCTAAGGGTATGCATCCGGAAAGCTACGTAAGGAAGATGCTCCACACCTGTTCACAGCTTTTTGAACTGAGGGAAAAAGGGCACTGGAGTCTCAAGTCTCATCTGGCGTAATCCATAGTCTATGGTGAACCAAGCTGTGATTAAGGTATACTAATGAGCGTTCGTGGCCATGGAAAAGTAAGTTCAAAACAGGAAAGGAAATCTACTTATATGCCAGGGTCTGTTCCTCAAGCTGGCTTTTATTATCAAAATCATGTTGCTGCACTCAAAGTATTGGAGCTCTTAGATTTCGGTAGCCCCATCACTTCTATATTCTTGGAAAATTATCAAAAAGGTCCCCATATTGATGATATTATTATCGTTTACAGTAACTTCACCCGCTATTATCAAATTAAGTGGAGCCAGAACGACGATAAACCATTCACGCTTTCTAACCTCACAACTCCACAGGAGGAACACGCAAAAGCTTTATTACAACAGATGGCGGAGGGATACAGCTCTTCTCACGTGGACAAAGAGCATGCGGAAATCATTCTGTATTCAACAAGAGGAGCAAGTAACCACAAGGGTCGATCTATACATAGCCTCCAAGATTTTCTCAATGATATTCATACTAAATTCGTGACCTCGCCCCCCCTTACAAAGCTTTCGGATCTTCCACTATACAGCGAGTACGAGGGCACAATCGGTGCCCTGAGGAAAACATCTGGTCTAGATGAGGAGACTTTTAGCAAGTTCCTCAGAAGTCTTCGTTTTGAACTGAATCAGGACGATATCCAGAGACAGCGTCAAAACGTGATAACCAAGCTGGCAATGCTGGGCATCGACGAACAACTCTATGATTCGTTGCTCAATGCAGTCGTAGAATGGTCTATCTCAGGTGTTAGTATTTCGAAGACCGATGTGTTAAAAAGACTCGGCATCGCTAACAGGTTCGTCGACACTATAGCCCATGACTATGAAGTGGAGAAGCAATATTATGTTGAAAATAGTCATCTCTTCCGGCGATTAGATGAATCCATTGCAAAGCTTCAAGGTGGGTTCATTCTCGTAGAAGGCCCCCCAGGAAGTGGAAAGTCTACTGCTTTAACGATGTATCAGCGAACGAGACGGCATGTGAAATTTGCATACTATTGTTTCGTTCCGAATGAAGCTGGGCTTGGCAACCGGCGAATGGAAAAAGAGACGTTTCTCAAATCGCTGTGCATAGGAATAGAAAGAGCGTTTCCAGATGTGGACTTCCCACAGTTTTACTTTCAGGATTATGAAGATAAGCTCGGCAGGTGGCTCAATAAGCTCAGTACACTGGGTACAAAAATTGTATTCATCATTGATGGCGTCGATTATGTCGACCGAAAAAAAGAGCGATTAAGCCATCCTCTGACCACCTATCTTGATGGGAAATTACCTGAGAATATTTTCTTTCTCCTTAGTTCACAGTACCCAGAGGCACTGGCTCCGAGTATTCAAACGCAAATTCAGCAAAATCCACTACGGCATATCAGTATGCAAAAATTCTCAGAGGCAGAGATCAAATTGTTCTTACATCACCGGGGGTTACGACTCACACCGAAAGAACGTGCTCTAGCCACAGAGAAAACAGAGGGTATACCGCTCTACCTAAATTACATTGCAAAGCTCCTCCTTGATACACCAGCTCATGCGTACATAGCGATTCTAAAAGAGTTACCAAGTATTAAAGATGAAACCATTGACTCCTATCATGAGTTTTTATACGAGCATATTTCTCATAACGAACTTACTGTGTGGCTGCTGGCTATCTTGGCGCAAAGAAAAGAATACATGATCTTACCCCGAATTTGTGGAGGAGTGAAACCTTCGAGTATACTCTTCCAGAAGGAGGGAAAGGATCATGCAAAAGGTGCAGAAGACCTATACGGTCGAGTTTAAGCGAGAAGCGGTCCGACTGGCTCAGACCAGTGGGAAGTCGATCGCGCAAGTAGCCCGCGACCTGGGCATTTCAGACACCTCGATCCATCAGTGGCGCAAGGAGCTGGCAGAGCACGGCCCCGAAGCCTTCCCAGGCAGTGGGCATCAGACCGCTCAAGAAGAGGAGGTCCGCCGCCTCAAGCGCGAACTGGAAATCGTGAAACAGGAGCGCGACATACTAAAAAAAGCTCTAGGCATCTTTTCGCGCGGCCCGCAATGAGATATCAGTTCATTGCGGAGCATCGGCACGAGTATCCCATTATGATCATGTGCCGTGTGCTGGAGGTGTCTGCCAGCGGGTACTATGCCTGGTGCCAGCGACCACCTAGTCGGCATAGTCGAGAAGATGCCCAGCTTGCTGAAAAAGTGAAGATGGCATTCCAGGCCAATCGTCGCGTGTATGGCAGTCCACGGATTCACGCGGAACTGCAAGCACAGGGGATTCACTGTGCTCGGAAACGGGTGGCTCGTTTGATGCGAGCACAAGAGCTCTTCGCGCAACGTCCCCGTCATCGCACGATCACCACGAAAAGCGAGCCAGGCGCACAGGTGGCTCCCAATCTGCTGCAACGCGACTTCAGTGCCGATGAGCCCAACACCAAATGGGTGGCGGATACGACCTACATTTGGACAACCGAGGGGTGGCTCTACCTGGCAGTGGTGCTTGACCTGTTTTCGCGCATGGTGGTAGGATGGTCTATGGCCGCTATCCAGGATGCGACGCTGGTTGTCCAGGCGCTTCATATGGCAATCGCTCGTCGTCGCCCGCAAGCCGGGTTACTCCATCACACGGACCGTGGGAGTACCTACACGAGTGAGAGCTATCAAGCGCTCTTGCGGCAAGAAGGCATGCTAGCAAGCATGAGTCGGACTGCTGATTGTTACGATAATGCGGCCATGGAGAGCTTTTTTCATAGTTTCAAAGGCGAATGCATTGAGGGCCAGTCATTTCAGACACGAGCACAGGCCAGGAGCAGCACCTTTGATTACATCGAAACCTTTTATAATCGGACCCGGAGACATTCCACTCTCCACTACGATCGTGACCACAACGCGGCCTTGAACATCTTGTACGAAGCCCTTCGCTTGATCGGGCTGGTTGATCAAGCCGTCAACGGTATTGGCTCAGACGAGGACGCAAACTTGGCTGTGGACGCGGGGTAAGACCAAAAAGGCACTCGCCTTCAGGCTCCTACGGAGGAAGCAGCAACAACGAAAGATGTGGTGAAACTGTGCTTGCATCTGTTTTATTACATTAATTGGAGCAGTACAATGCACAGCAGAACCAGGAAACGAGCAGAGCACACACAGATGGGCACACAGGCAAAAAAGAAACGGCAGCAACGAGCGCAGAGTCGACTGGCGCTCGCTCGTCACCAGCAACAGGAACGGGCACGCCGCCAAGCGGCTACTGCACAACGGACAGAAAACCGATGGCCAAAGACCCTGCGCGAGCTCGCAGCACTCGGAGCAACGCTCGAGGAAGGCGGACCATCCGCAGACGGCAACGCCAATCCCGGCTATGTGATTGCCTTCGCGGGGAGCACCCATCGCTGTCGCAGCCGTCTGCACGTCCAGCGCTGGCTGAAGCGAACCAGGCGCCGCATCGCAGAGCAACACATGAGCTGGGCAGAGCGGCACGTGCAATGGATGATCGACAATAACTGTGATGATCATGGCAATCCCTGGCCAGAGTAGTTGTACTGTGCGAACGGGCAGGAGCGCTCCTCACGCCCGACGAAGCCGAGCCCAGAGGAGGGCCACCGAGACCTGTGGGTATGTAGAGCGCCTCTCAAGGGATGTTCAGGAAACAGGGACGGCAATCCTGACAGCAGTACTCATCGAATTTCCTTCTTCCTGGTTGTGGCTGGGAACTCGCCTTGGCTCTGCTCACCCCAGAACCAAAGCTCCCGAGGTGTCTGGACAAACCCCCTGGTGACGGGAAAGATGCACCGCAGATCCCAAGCACTTTCCTGCACAATGAGCATACGGGGTTCTGTGGTGAAATAGGGGTGTACATATGGGGATTGCATGAGAGCTGTTGGAGTGGAATGGAGCACAGGTATCGCTCATCTGCCACGACGAGAATGCAGTTTGACAGGGCGCTCTCGCTCTCTTTAGCGTAGCTCCAACTGTTGCACGATCTGTGCGACCTCTTCCTGAGTCGGGATGCGCTTATAGTGCTGATCAAACCAGGAGAGTTTCTGCACGAGTCGTGACCGCTCATCGGTATCCGGCAGTCGCCCGTAGTGGTGCTCAAAGGCATCGAGTGCCATGCGCACTGATTTCCCTGCACGCTGGGTACGTACCGGGCCAAACCGTATGAGACCTTGCACGTAGAGCCACCCTCTTCTCATCAAGAAGAACAGCCATGTTTTGCGCTCTCTCATCAGATAGCTTCCTCCTCAGATCGCTCTCCCTGGACATCAAGCCCGACTTCAGCATACCACAGCGCGCAAGCCAGGCGAGTTCAGCGGTGACAGCCAATGGAAGCGTCTTGAGCGACTGCCTGGTACCTCCATCACGATCTCGGTCGGGCGCTTGGACAAACTGCGCTGGATATCCTCCTAAGCGAGAGCACTGTCCCTGGTTGCTGCGCGTCTACTCTGGTACAATACTCTATGAACTATCAACGATCAGCCAGCGCGGAGCAAACACGAGCACGATGCACGAACCTCGCTTCATCCTCCATATCGATCTCGATGCCTATTATGCAAGTATTGAGCAACGTGACCGCCCGGATCTACGTGGCAAGCCGGTGATCGTGGGAGGGTCACCTGACCAGCGGGGTGTGGTCTCGACCGCATCCTACGAAGCGCGTCGCTTCGGGGTGCATTCCGCCATGCCGAGCCGCACGGCGCAGCGGCTCTGCCCGGAGGCGATCTTCCTGCCTCCGCGCTTTGAGGTCTACCGTGAAGTATCAGCCCAAATTATGGCGATTTTCCAGGCATAGACCAGTCTCGTTGAGCCACTCAGCCTGGACGAGGCCTACCTGGATGTGACTGCGGCTGTTCACGCCTTTGAGGAGGCAGAGCAGCTCGCCCGGGAGATCAAGCAGCACAGATCCGATCGACCACGGGACTCACGGCCTCCGCTGGCGTCTCCTACTGCAAGTTTCTGGCGAAACTCGCGTCGGATGCCCACAAACCTGATGGCCTCATGGTGATCTCTTGTAAATCCCAAGATTCTGCGGGAGATTTCTGCATAATTATGTGGGCGGATCTGAGGGCCGCGAAGCCCTTTTTGCCTCTCTAATATACCGGTATAAAGTCGAGCGGGAGATGCCGAGTGTTGAGCAAATATCGTCAATGGAGTGATGTGAGTCTTCAACCAAGCGCAGAGCCAGAGCAACTTTTCCGTTTGTCGAAAGTTTTTTGGGCCGACCTCCCACACGTCCTCTTGCTCTGGCTGCGGCGAGTCCAGCATTGGTCCGCTCGCGAATCAGGTCGCGCTCAAATTCGGCCAGGGCTCCCATCAGGTGAAAAATCAGTTTCCCTCCTGGTGTGGTCGTGTCAATTTTCTCTGTCAGACTGATAAAATCGACTCCCCGATCTTTCGGGAGATTGAGTGTCTCGATGAGGTCTTTGAGCGAACGCCCCAAACGGTCGAGCTTCCAGACGATCACGGTATCCCCTGACCGCGCAAACGCCAGGAGTTGCTCCAACCCTTTGCGCTCAAATTTTGAGCCGGTTATGACATCGCTGAAATATTTCTCGCAGCCCGCTTCTTTCAGCGCATCTCTCTGGAGTGCCTCATTTTGCTCGTGTTTGGAAACTCGAATATAGCCAATCTTCATTGAGCCATACAACCTCTGCTGTTTGTGTCACTTACTCATGAAAGGTTGATAGTTTTGACACTTTGATTTTGACATAAGTTTTGACACAGGTCAAGCATACGGGTGAGGCTGTGCAGCAACTGTGGAGGCAGCGTGTCAAAAAACGGTCCAGCCTGTTGAAAAACTCGAAATCGTTGATACAAAGAGGATGAGATGACTTGCAACACTTCCTCAAGTTTGGCGGTTCGTAACGTTTTTGGACGCTCTTGTGGTAATGTGTAGATAGACAAACGGAAACGTCTATCTATTTGGAAACATGAAACAGTCGAGGGGCTGGCAACCGATAGAGCAGAACGGAATCGGTTGCCGCGTTGACCATAAAATCGAACGAGGTGCGCAGGTATGAAACTTCGACATGCGCCAACAACAACTGCTGAGGACGCTTATCGGCGCAATGCGGCAAGCACGCGCTTGCGTGGACGCTGGCTCGTGCTTGCCCGCATCACATGGATAGCTGTGGTTGTGCTCATTCTGGCATTGTTTGTCGCAAGCATCCCAGCCTTCAATGCCACTCTCGATAACAAGTGTAAGACTGCAGTCTGTCAAGCGCTCATTTGGCCTTCTACTGTGAAGCAATATCAGGCGGCAGGATTTTCTGTCAACTTCGTTCTGATATACACCTATGCGCTTACCGTCTTTTTTTGGCTGGCCTATCTCACAATTGGTGCAGTGATCTTCTGGCTCAAGTCTCAGGACTTCGTGGCCCTCTATTCCTCGTTCGCTCTCGTGACCGGTGCAGTGGCCTTCAATAGTAGTTCGCTGGTACTGCTTGTGCCAGGGTGGGGGCTACCGATCCAAACCATAGCTTTCCTCGGCAACGTATTCTTTGGCACCTTCTTTTACCTGTTTCCAAATGGGCGATTTGTGCCGCGTTGGACGCCCTGGTTGATAGTGGGGTGGGTTATCTATTCAGGTATTCGCTATTTCTTTCCCAACTCGCCCTTAGCCCAATCCTGGCCTATTAATCTCTTATTGCCATGCTTGTTGGTAAGTGTGCTGGTGGCACAGATCTATCGCTACCGGTGGGTTTCCAGTCAAGTAGAACGTCAGCAGACAAAATGGGTCGTCTTCGGCATATCTATTGGCCTTATCGGCTTCTTGCTGCTACTCTTCCTCTATATTTTTCATGTGCTCTCAATCTTTCAACGCAGTCCGCTTTCTGATCTGATTGTTGGTACGGCTCTCAATGTGTTCATACTCCTCGTTCCACTCTCGATTGCTTTTGCCATCCTGCGCTCTCGGCTGTGGAATATTGATATCATCATCAATCGCACGCTGGTCTATGGCACAGTAACGGGCATACTGACCTTGGTTTACATCGGCAGCATCCTTCTCCTGCAATATCTCTTACGTGGAATCATTCAACAGAATAATGGCGTGGCCATTGTCATCTCTACGCTGGTGATTGCGGCGCTCTTCCAGCCTTTGCGCCGTCGCATCCAGGGGATCATTGACCGCCGGTTCTATCGGCGCAAGTATGATGCCGCCAGGACGCTGGCCGCTTTTAGCGCAACCTTACGCAGCGAAGTGGATTTGAGCCAGATGCGTGAGGATGTAGTGGCGGTCGTGCAGGAGACCATGCAGCCAGCGCATATCTCGCTGTGGCTGCGTCCACCTGAACACGACGGAACACATCGGGCTCCTTGGAGAGCCACTCCTCCTGCTTCCTCTGACGGAAGATGAAGAGGTGTAAGGGTTCCTGGCTCATCCTCAATTCCAGTCTTTGCGCATGGGAGGCTACTCCAATGATGGGAAGCAAAGAGCGAAGTTTTGCTCCGCTTGTCAATGTCTCATTGGAAGAACTGGTACCGCACGATCACTTCTATCGCCATCTTGATCGAACCCTGAACTTGTCGTTCGTGCGTGAGTTTGTTCAAGAAACCTATGCTGGCGGAGGTCGTCCTTCCATCGATCCCATCGTGTTCTTCAAACTGCACCTCGTGATGTTTTTTGAAGGTATCCGAGCGGCTCGGCAATTGATGCGGCATGCAGTAGATCGGCTCAGCGTACGCTGGTTCATTGGCTATGACCTGGACGAGCCCTTACCCGATCATTCCAGCCTCACATGCATCCGCACACGGTATAGCGTGGAGGTTTTTCGTCGCTTCTTTGACAAGATTGTGGAACAGTGAAAGCCTCCAGGGCTGGTCTGGGGGAAGGAGTTGTACATCGATGGCACTAAGGTGCATGCCAATGCCTCGAAGGACTCGCTCAAGCCGCGCTTTTTTGTCGAGGCCCATCTAGGCAACCTCTTCCCTTCTGAAGCGGAGGAAGGGGCAAAAGAGACGGAGCAAAGCGTGACCCAAGAGCAAGCCGTGTCTCAGGAGCCAGGTGAGTAGGAGGAGATGCCGGTTCCCGTGCGGCTTCCCACCTCACTCGCGCAGCAGGAGCAGGAGCAACTCGCCTACCAGAATGCCCAGCGTCATGACTGGATTGCACAGCTAGGAGCGCAAGATCGTCGTGTGACCTCTCGCGGCTATCAGCGTATGGCCGATTCCCTGGTCAGCACGACCGACCCGGATGCCACGCTCATGGAGACCAAGAATGGCGCAGCAATGGGCTACCGCACGCATTAGGTCGTCGATGGCGGCAAAGCGCGTGTGATTGTCGGAGTGTTGGTGACCCCCTCTGAAGTGTCTGACAATCAACCCAGCGTGTTGAAAAACTCTTTCACAAAGCTCATCAGTAAGGAGGAAGATACTCCCGCTAGCTCCAAGGGGAATCTGTGCCAAGGAGAAGGAGTGGAATATCCTGGAGGTCTTTCATCACGTGGAAGCGCTGCAAGAGGTCCATCCCATGCCGCGTGAGCAGGCGCTCATCCAGAAGAATGAGGTCTGGTTTGCACGTGCGAAGGAATTGCAAGGCCGTCAACCAATCAGAAGCGAAGATGACGCGGCAGGCAGCCTGCCGTGCAAGCGTCTCACCCAGGCGGAAAGCCGTGACAAGGTCATCCTCCACGAGAAGGAACGTCTTTAAGGAGGGTGGTGCATAATCTCCTTTCCATCACTACCCTTTCTTCTGGAAAAAGTGGGCTGTGATGCGCATTGAAACCAAGGACGGATCATCTGATGACTTCACGCAGTGTGCTCATCGTCGTGAGCAACCAACCTGCCTCCGTTCGTATATATGTCCTTGTCCATGCCTCACAGCCCAGCCAGTCTTCAACGAGCATTCAGGAAGCGGTTCCTCCTTTCGTTTCGCTGTTGCCCACCTCTTCTTCATACGTCAAGTATACCGGGAAAAGAGGCGATATGCGCTCACAATTGCATCACATTTCTCGAAGAACATGCACCATAGTAGCACGATGCCGCGCTTGTATTGCCCAGGTGAGACTCTCATCCTCCTGGGCAATCTCCTGGAGTTTGGCTTGACAAGGGGTGCAGACCAGCACCTGCTGACGCGTGTACCACGCTTGGACGTACTCCCCATGCTCAGGACAGACAGGCAGAAGACAATATGAGCAGCGCTCGTTTGTTTGGCTGTGACACGCATAGCATTTCATTGGTTCCCTTGTTGTATCCTGAGCGTTCATCGTGGCACCTCCTGGTTCCCATCCTTGTCGCTGCGCTCCCATCTGCGCTTTCACGGAAGTGTAGCGCATGGCTCTCACGATTCCATCACAGAGGGCGGCTTTGCTGACACAAAAGAGTCACAAGCTTCATGGGGTGTAAAATTACTACCTGCGAATGCTGACCGGCAACACGCATCTGTTACATCAGCCTCAGCTTCTCATCACTACCAATGCTGTGCCCTTGCCGACGAACACACATATCACCATAGTTCCGAATAACCAGATTTTCCTCCGGTTCTGTGAACCAGATTTGTCTCCGGTATCCTCTTTCCACCGTCTCGAAAAACGAAGGGATAGATAGACCCTGACATGAGACAAGCCAGTGAGTTATGGGCGAGTACGGCCACCAGATCACCAGCCCCACTAAAACTACCCCTTGCTTTCTCATGCCCCGAGTAAAGAGAAAGGTAGTGGTATAAATAAGCAGGATATGGTAGACTCTGAAGGTCAATCCGTTCTCAAAAAGAGGAGCCTTCAATGGTAACAATCACCCTGCACTGCCCTCACTGTCAGAGCGACGCTCTGGTCCGCAATGGTCATGCACCCAATGGCAAACAGCTGTATCGCTGCCGCTCGTGCGGACGTCAAAGCCGCGAGAATCCCACTCCCAACGCCTATCCGCAAGCTCGCCGCGAGGAGATTCTACACGCCTATCAAGAACGAAGCAGTTTGCGTGGCCTCACCCGCACCTTTGGCATCTCGCGCACCACGGTGTCCACTTGGATCAAAAAAAGTAGCGCAGCTTCCCCCCTTCAGCACAACCTTGGTCGCTCCCGACCCAGAGGATGCCGCTTCCACCACGCTGGAACAGGATGAACTGTGGTCGTTTGTGCTCAAAAAAGCCAACCAATCCTGGATTTGGATAGCTCTGTGCCGTAAGACGCGACAGGTGGTCGCCTATGCATTGGGCGATCGGAGCAAAAAGACGTGCCAGCGGTTGTGGGAGGCGATTCCGCAGGAGTATCGCCAGGGCCATTGCTTCACACCGACTTTTTGAGCCGTGGGGGCAATACTCACGTACACGAGGCTTGCTCCCAACGAGCTTCGAGCATCTCCAGGTAGGGCAGTGGCCGATGGCGGAAGCGATAGCGGTTGAGTTGTTCTTGATGGTGGTCGCGTGTCTCTTGTCGGACCTGCCGCCATGAGGCAGGAGCCACTCGAATTAAGCGCGTTTGCAAACGGGCATCTCCATCCGGTTGCTGATGCCACCACTCTTGATACGCGACACATCTGCCATAGCGGAGTAAATAGCTGTTCCAGTTTTTGCGTCCACTGATGCGGCGATAGTGCATTTTGACGGCACGGATGGTCCGTTCCATGTCATTGTTGGTGCGAGGAAATCCTTCCACATCGTAGCATTGGACTAAGCCTGGCCTCAAATGGATCAGGACTTTGAGGGGGTGGCCTAAACGCAGTTGCTCGTCTTCTGTGCGCACATCGGCTTGCACAAACGTGGAAAGACGACTGAGCCAGGCGTCCAACCGCCGCCCCACTTCGGCATTGCTGATCTCTTCTGCTTGACTGGCCCAGGACCCATCAAAGATATGTTCGACCTCGATGACCCAGTCGCGCATGGCTCTGATGTGCGCCAGCACTTCTTGCTTCTCCTCCTGCAAACGCACAATGGTCAGCAGTCGCTTGAGTCGCTTCTGGCACGTGTGGGTCACTGCTCCCCCTTTTTTCGAGCCGCTCTAAGCTCGTTTGAAGGTGGGTCAAGGCCTCTTGCATGGCGAGTCCACCATAGTCGAAAGGGGCGAGACTCTCGACGTTTAAGGCTGCTTCGACCATCGCCGCATATTCCTCCAGCACTGCCAATTGAGCCAGCTCTTCCTCTCTGGCTGGCTTGGTTGCGCTGGCTTCTTTCAGGCGTTGGTGGAGATGTTGACGATATTCGTGGGTTTTTTGCTGTAATCTGACGCGCATCTCGGTCTTGGTGCGCTGATCCAGGACAAAAATCAAGCGCCCTGCTTCGCGCAGCGCATGAAATTGACAGATTTGATGGGCTATGCCCGGCCATAACTCAGCGACGGCTTGCAATTGCGTGCTTTGCGCATCGCTGATCACCCCGACTACAGGCAAGCCTAGTGCTACCACCGGAGCCAAGACCTCTTTGAGACGCTCTTTGGTACTCTCAGTCACATTTTCCGCTGTCACGATGCGTCCAGTGAACACATCACGGACCAGATAGATCGTTTCATTGCCCCTGTCGGGCTGAATGCCATCAATGGAAAGTAACAAGCCCTTGTTCTCTCGCACCTCTTCTTTCCACGCTGCATCTTGGCTCACCTCTGTTCCTGCACGCAACAAGGCGGTGTAGGCTTCAAACAGAAAGAGGATTTCTCGCCGTGAGATCGTTTGTCCCAGAGGAGCCAACCGCTCGGTGAGCAGGCGATGGATCTCATCCACGGTTTTGTGCTCTCGGAGTCGAAGCTGGCCGACCAGAATGACGATATCCAGCCCAAACGTGAAGCCGGGTAAAGCCAGCGCATCCGCTTCAGCACACCGATAGAGCTGCTTGCGACCTGGACAATCAGGCGCTGGACAACGATACCCACAGTGCACCAGGTTGATCACTTGCGAAAGTGTGACCACCGTGCGTTGGGAAATGGTCACACACCGCTGTAATCGCCTCTGGCATTGCAAGCAATGGCTCACCTCTGGACGCATGATCCGTTTGGCTGCCTGCGCATACCCCTTGCTTTTTCGCATTGGCTCTCCCTGCTCTTTCCACTCGTTCCAACGGTTCCCCCCATTCTATCACGCCTGATCGTACGTGAGTATTGCCACCACGGTTTTGAGAGTCTATGCTTCTGTCATCGCCTTCAGAGCAGCATACTGCCGTGGGCAAAGAGACGGGAGAAACCACCCATGTCGAGCGTTGGAATAATACGCTGCGCCAACGACTGGCCCGTTTTGTCATCCATGACTACTCACGACTGGTCTATTTTATTCCCGATCTTGCAACAGCCCTGTCACCACGGAAAACCCCGCTTGTCGGAAGCACTTACTTGGTGTATAGTAGCATGTAGAGCCGAGGCGAGCAGCACCAGCCTGTGAAAGAATGGCGCTGACACCATCCTACGAAATCCAACTCAGACCTTTCAGTCCACGCCGTCTCCTCATGCCTTTTCGATACTGGTGTCTGGCTATCCTGGTTGTCTCTAGTTGCTCAGCGGCTGACCCCATGTTGAGGAAATGTCACTCGATCTTCGCTTGCGCCTCCAGGCTGAGCCGGAGGGGAAGCCGAGGTCGCTTTGGGTGTGGATCCTGCTCTGACAGGATTGCACCCACCTGACCCTCTCATGTGGTCACCATTCCCGTGAGACTGTTTTTAGGAGGCAGGCACAGGTTGCCCGTGACAGCATGAAGAGGCACTCAGTCCGCAGCGAGGCCTGCACTCACTGTTCGCCCTACAGGGGGACGAAACCGTATGCACAGTGCGTCTACACCCTTACCGCGCCTTCTGACCCCTCGACCGTGCGTGATGCTGGGCCTCATGTTTTTCCCTCGCGGTGGCTCCGCGCACGTGGTTCGCTCACTAGCCGGCGAGCTGACCGATCGAGGTTGGGACGTGAGCGTCGTCTCTGGTTCTCTCTGCCGTTCTGATCTACCAGGTGATGCCCGCACGTTTTTCCCTGGGCTTGACCTTCATCCGGTTGACTATACCCCAGCCCTGGATGCCCGCGACCCGCTACTGGCTGATCCGCCATTGCACCCATCCTATGAAGATCGCCTTGGTGCTCCCGATCGCGTCTTTGCTGCCGTCGATGATGCTACCTACGAGCATCTGGCCCCCACTATTCCCATCCTTGGGCACCTGCATGGCCCGGAATTGCTCATGCTGGAGGCCATCGCACAGGGGCCTCCGGCAAGCTGGACCCATGCTCAGACCTGGGCCGAACGGATGCGGCGCTGGGCTCAGGCTTGCCAGCGGGTAGTGGTGTCGTCTACCACACAACTGAGCCGCGCTCAAGACCTGCTGGGCCTCGATCAAGAGCGCTGTGTCCTGCTCCCCAACGGCTTTGATCCACAGCGCTTTCATCGCCATGCCGTCTCGCGACCGGCGCTCTGGCGGCGCGTACTCGTCGAGCATCCCCTCGGCTGGTCTCCTGGTAGGGAACCTGGGTCAATCGCTTACACTCCCGGCCAGCTCCATCCCTTTGGTACCGGTCCTGTGTTGCTCTATGTGGGACGCTTCACCGCCGTCAAGCGGGTCGACCTGCTCATCCGCGCCTATATGCGCGCCCGCGTCTCTTTCGCCGTTCCCGCTCCCCTTGTGCTGCTGGGAGGCTTTCCTGGCGAGTGGGAGGGAGAGCATCCCCTTGAGACGATCACGCGGTTAGGAGCACGCGACGTCTTTCTGGCCGGGTGGCGTGAGCATGACGAGCTTCCAGACATCCTCGCAGCCTCTGATGTGATCATCCTACCTTCAGTGCAGGAGCAGTTCGGGCAGGTCCTGGTGGAAGGGATGGCTTGCGGGCTGCCAGCCATTGCCGTGGCTGCTGGTGGGCCGTATGAGATCGTCACCGATGGGCGTACTGGCTGGCTCGTTGCACCCGACGATGAGCAGGCACTCGCCGCGGCGCTCGTCATGGCCGTCAACAATCCGGCCGAACGCCGCCGTCGTGGCATGGCAGCGCAGGTAGAAGCACACGCACGCTATGCCTGGTCAACCATAGGGGCGAAGCTCGTCCAGTTCTACGAGACACTGTTGACTTCCTCGGCTCGTTCCCCGTCCGGAGGCGTACTGTAAGCTCTTGCCTTGGTAACTACATCATCTGTGATGGTAACGGAGACCATTCCAAAGTGGGTGCTGGCTAGCAAGTCACTTCCTGCCTTGCCGTCAGTTCTCTTTGGAGACCATTCCATTCCGGGGGCTGAGGAATTCGGTGGTCGAACCTCATCGGTGATTCTCTTCCACCCTTCGAGATCCACTTGTCGGCTCAGCCCCCGGAATGGAATGGTCTCCCTTATGAGTAGAGGTTCCTACGCCGTCCACACACTCAGGGAAACAAGCATCCGATCCTTCATGAGACGGACTCCAGCTTGAGAGAGACTACTCTGCAACGTAGCCTCGTTTCATCATGCTTCATACCAAGTTGCGATCTAAGCGAGGAATATGAGAGAATGGGGGAACAGATTGGTTGTCCAGGTTCTAGGAGGTCCACATGGCAAGGATTACGCGAGCTGCTCCTCATCTCTCAGCAGAGGAAGTCAAAACGAGACTGAAACTGGACCCACGTCCGTGGTGTCGGCAGCGCTGGCTGATCATTTATAACGCCTTGGTTGATCCGCGAGAAGCGACAGAGATTGCCAAGCATACCGGCACCACCGTTGCCATGGTGCACCAGGTGATTGCCAGCTACAATCGCGTGGGAGTTGCTGCCGTCGAGACAGCTGGCAAAGGAGGGCGCCGCCGCCAGTATCTGACCTGGGAAGAAGAGCAAGCGTTTTTAGCTCCCTTTTTCAGCCGAGCCGAACGAGGGGAAATTGCCACCGCAGGTGAAATCCAGCGCGCGTTTGAAGCGCAGGTGGGCCACGAGGTTCACAAAAGCACGATCTCCCGACTGCTTCAACGGCATCGATGGCGCAAACCCGTTCCCCGCCCCGTCCATCCGAAAGCCAGCGCAGAAGCGCAAGCGCAGTTTAAAAAAACTTCCCGACCGCCGTTGAGGCTGCTGTGGCGACACGTCCAGCCGATGACAAGCGCCCCGTCTTAAAGATGGCCCAGGACGAGGGGCGCTTTGGCCGCATCAGTACCCCCAAACGCGCCTGGGCTCCGCCTGGGATACGACCGAAGGCTCCACGGCAGATCATTCGTCAGTCGAGCTATGTCTTTGCGGCGGTGGCGCCAGAGCAGGGCCTGATGACTTCCTTGATCTTGCCCTCGGCTGATACGGCGATGATGAATCTCTTTCTGGCGCAGGTGGCCCAAGACTTTGCCGACTACTTTATTGTCATGCAAGTCGATCAAGCGGGCTGGCATCGGGCTAAAGATCTGCACGTTCCCGAGAATATTCGTTTGATCTTTCAACCGGCCTATAGTCCAGAAGTCAATCCCGTCGAACACCTATGGGACGAGCTGCGAGAGAAATACCTGCACAATCGCATCTTTCCCTCCCTGGAGGATCTGATTGAGGTGCTATGTCAAGCACTCAGCGCACTGACTGAGGACAAAAAACGGCTGCGCTCCATGATGTTTTTCCCTCATTTCAGAATGGAGGATTAGATCGCAATTTGGTATGAGCCATTTCCCACGCCAAGAAGATGGACGTCTCCCATTGGGGGTCACTGTGCTGCTTGCATCCTATGAGTCTCACCTTTCCCAGAGTCGGGGTCGACAGATGTGGTTGATTGCGTGCGCGCCGAAGCGACGCCATGATCGACAGGTCATCACGCTCACTCTTGCCTCGCTCATTGGCATGAATCATGCCTACCGCTGGGATCAGGCACGCTGGCTGTGGGATGTGAGACATCATCCAGCTTCTGAAGAGGTGCGCTGGGGCGTGTCAGGATTGGCTCTGGACAAGTTGGGGCTGGATCGGCGAGTGGACCATATCGCTTTCTTCGCCAAGTGTTGCGCACAGCCCAACCCTTCCCTGGCGGATCGTGTCAGTTTGTGCCTGCTGCTGCAAGATGAGGGTCGCCTTGAAGAGGCATTTTCGCTCTTTGATGTTGAGCTGACTCTCGATGTGTTGAAGGTGTTGTATGGCCAGCCGGTTATTGATAGTCCTTCCGGTGGTCACTATATGAGCAAGGAGAGCTGGGCCGTCCCAATGCTTCAAGCACTGCGCCATGCGGCGCCCTGGCGTTTTGCCTCCGCTCTGGCAACAGGAAAGCGTTTACGCTTACTCTGGTTTTCTCAGCAAAGGCAGCAGCGGAAGGCTTCCCTAATGCTCACCTGGGCCAACAAACGGATGAGAACGCCAGCCTTAGAGATCGAGTGGACCGCATCCAATAAGTTACTAGCTGAAACAGCCTGGAAGAGACCGCTCGAACTCGATCTCAAGCGATTTTATCCCATGCTTATAGGCTGATGTGTTAAAAATGTCGGAAAAGCTGTTGTCGCAACCCCGTGAAGCATTTCATTGCTCTTATTTGTGGGAGAACCAGTATACCAGGTATTGGACATCGTTGCCGCTTTTCTGTACATGAGAAAGAAGAGTATGTCAGGGACAGAACGCAGGTCTGGAACTACTAAACAGTTTCCCTTGGTCATGGCTGTATCCTGGGCAGTCCTCTCTAGACATCTGGCATTGTGAGAACATAGGAAGAAGGAGAAACGATCTATGTTATGGCGGCATGGCGATGTGTTAATTGCTACTGTTGAGCAGATCCCGGCAAGGGCAGAACGACAGCCTACACTGGTGCTGGCCCAGGGAGAGGTGACAGGACATAGCCATCGCGTAGAAGACGCAAGAAAGGCACAGATCTGGAAGTATGGTGCGCAAGTATTTCTGGAAGTGCAGAACGAAACAAGAATTGTGCACCAAGAGCATAAGCCTCTTATCCTGCCTCCTGGCTTGTATCGGGTATGGCAGCAGCGTGAGTACACCCCTGAGAGCATTGTGCGCGTGAGAGATTAGATGATAGCGAGAGGCAGCATGCTATGACGGATCTGATTCCTGCCGATAAACACGTTCTGAAGCATGGGAATATTCCGGCGGGAACGACAGTGGAAGGGGACCTGGACCTCTCTGGTCGTTGGGAATTGCAGTCTTTGCCCAAGCGATTAACCGTCACGGGGCGCTTAACACTCGATGGGTGCCAATCACTGTATGCATTGCCTCGTGGCCTGCGTTGCTATGAGCTATCCGCGCGAGGTACGCCGCTCTTGACTGTGCCGGAAGATATCCAGGTCACGCATCGCCTGGATTTGAGCATCTGTCAACAACTGGAGGAATTACCCAAAGGCTTGCAAGTGGCTGTGCTGATCTTACAGGACTGCACCTCACTGCAGACATTACCTGACGCACTCGATAACTACTTTCTGGATATAACACGATGTGTGCGTCTCACAACGTTCCCACAGCAAGGCCGGGAGCGCATAGGCCGTCTGACTGCCAGAGAGTGTACTGCACTGCGGGAACTGCCGAGCTGGTTGCGCGGAGTTGGGCAACTCGATGTGAGTGGCTGTCGCGCCTTGCGTGTCCTGCCAGCACACTTGCAGATCACCGGCTGGCTGGACCTAGCCGACACGGCGATTACAGCACTTCCGGCGTCAATGCGAAATACTGCATTGCGATGGCGCGGTGTCAGCATCAATGAGCAAATCGCCTTCAGGCCGCAGGAGATCCAGGCTGATGACGTGCTCAAAGAGCGCAATGTCGAACGTCGTCGTGTCCTGCTGGAGCGCATGGGGCAAGAGCGATTTATCGAGCAAGTACAACCAGAGATTCTGGATACGGACACCGATCCGGGGGGAAGGCGACGCTTGCTGCGCATCGCGATGGCGGACGATGAGCCGCTGTTCTTTCTGGCGGTTCAATGTCCTTCGACCAGCAGGCAGTACACCCTCAGAGTACCACCGGCGATGCGTACCTGCCATCAGGCGGCGGCCTGGGTCGCAGGTTTTGCTAACCCCGATGACTATCGGCCAGTTGCCGAGACATAAAAACTGTGGGGAGAGAAGAAGACTCTTTTTTCTCTCCCTTTTTCTTTTACCAGATGCGGCGAGCCGGAATGCGCTCTAAAATTCCGTCTCCGAATACTTCATCCAGGTGCAATTCTGGCATATGGATGTAGCCGATGTGGCAGTGGCAGCTGGCATTGGTGCAGAGGCGTTCAGAGAGGCACTGCTCAAAATCAGCATCGTAGATATTGCCAATCGGTGTTTTAATGAAGTGGCAGCGTCGCACCACGCCATCTCCATCCACTGAAATGACGCTATGGCCCGCGTGACAGGGGTGTCCCAGGCTGGCATAGTGCCGGGTATTGAGGGGAAACAGTGGATCGATGTTGCTCAAGTCGCGCATCTCATCGGGGGTGTAGTAATCTGGAAGGCGCTTGTAGGCGTTGATCCAAAGATACACCTGCTCTGGCAGTGCTTGGCGCAGCGCCTCGATCTCATGCATATGCTCCTTTAGACCAACGATGCCAACGCTAAAACGAACATCACGCGCGATCAGCTCCTGGCACTTTGCCAGGAAGCGCTCGCGCTTCGTTTGACTGGGATGGTAGGTCGTCCAGAGCGCGATTTTGGACTTGTCGCAGCGCTCCGTCCAATCGAGACGACAGGAGAGGTTGGTCTGAATAGCTACTTTCGTCACCTGCGGCAAGGCCGAGAGACGCACAAACGCTTCCTGATACCTCCTGCGTACCAGTGCTTCGCCCCAAGGAGTGAAAAAGACGGCGATGCGGTCCTGAGAACGCGAGGCCACCCAGTCCAGAAAGCGCTCCAGGGCATAACGGTCGTGCTCGTGCTCCTCATAAGTCTCGCGATGTTTGGCAAAAGGACAGTAGTCACAGCCGTAATTACAGCTCGAGAGCGGACCACGATAGAGAATTGAGAGCCTCATTGGATGGTATACTCCTCCATTAACTGACGGACATGCAGCGAGTAGAGCCAAGGGCCGATGGTATCCGAGCGCTCAAGCCCGGCTTTGGTAAGTGTCATCACTTCAGCTGCGATTGTTGCCAGCCCGCGGTCCAGCAACTCATAGAGCATGGAGAGATCTGTGAGTGCCAGCGAGCCGAAGCGCCGCTGATAGGCGAGCAGAGAAAGTCCCCCGGCCTCCAACAGCGATTTGAGCACATAGCGGCGGCGCTGTTCTTCACTATTGAGGACGTAGCCATGGCGGGCGAACGCAAAGGCATCGGCGGGTGTCGCCGCATAGGTATGGAGAATGGAACGGATAGGAGCAGCACCCACCGCATACTCGTGGGAATAGTGATGTGTCCGTGTATACGAGCGTGCGCCGCAGCCGAGGCCGATCATGCCATCATCCTGGACACAATAGACTGGCCCGGTCTACGCAGGTGCATGCGCGCTACGAAACATGCGCATAGAAACCTGGGTGTAGCCTTCTATGAGGAGCAATGCGCAGGCAGCGCGATAGCAAGCAAGGCGGATATCCTGTTTGCCGCAAGGGGGCGTGACATCGGTACGCGCCAGGCCCGTGAGCGGACGCACATAGAGCGGGTAGAGGTACAACTCCTCCGGGTGATAATGTAGAGCCATGCGCAGCGAGGAGAGCCAACTCTCGACCGTCTGACCGGGCAGGCCATAGATCAAATCGATATTCAATGTCGGAAACGCCAGGTTGCGGATCTCATCGAGCGCCTGCTCAACCACCGCCGTCCGCTGTGGGCGGCCAGCCATGCGCACCTCGGACTCGACGAAGCTTTGCACGCCAATACTGATACGGTCAACACCATGCTCGCGGAGCAGGTGTAGCTTTTCGGATGTCGCTGTGAGCGGCGATGTCTCAACCGAAGTGGGGATGGAACCGGGCTGAACGCAAAACACCTTCTCGGCAATGGCGAAGAGACGAGCAAGGTCTGTGGTAGCTAGAAAGGTTGGCGTGCCACCTCCGAGCGCCATGCGCACCACGCGTAGTTCTCCCACAGCGCCTCGCACGCTTTGCGCCTGCCGTTCCAGCGCCTCCAAGTAGCCTGCCATGAATTGTGCCGCAGGATCGACCGTTGTGAAGAGATTGCAGAAGCCGCAGCGCATTTCACAGAACGGCACGTGCATGTAGAGAAAGACCGCATCGCGGTTCTCATGTTGCCAGAGATCTGCTACTGGCACCGGCTCAGGAAAGGCGCGATAGGCGGTTTTGTGCGGGTAGGCATACGTATACGAGATATACGGCGTGCCCTCAAGCAGTTGCGCAAGCATTGACACGAATTAGACTCCTTCCTCTTGATCGGGGAGAACAAACTCGGCATAGGGCACCAGCCAGACCACCGGGTGAGCGAGGCGGTGCCCATAATAGCCATCCTCACCGTAGGCCGTACCATGATCGGAGCAGAGAATAACCAGGGTGGGTGCATGACGCAGCATGGCTGCGAAAAGGGGCGGGAGCTGCGCGTCAACATAAACCAGCGCGGCGGCATGCGACTCAAGAGTATCTTGCTTGCTCGTATTCCCAGGCAGGTAAAAGTAATTGGGCTGATGCAAGGCTGATATGTTCATGAAGAGGAACAGGCGGTGCTCACGAGGCAGGCGGCGCAACAATGAGCAGGCGAGCGCCACCTGGTTCTCAGTTGAGTGTGGATCGGTGACACCCAGGGAGGGGTCCCAGTAGCTTTCGTTGAACAACGAAGGAAGCACACTACCAAGCTCACTCTGTTTGTTGAAGAAGCCGACGCCTCCGATACAGATCGTATGATAGCCGAGCTGCGCCAGGCCGCCAGGGAGATCGGGCGCGTCGAAGACCAGCGTTGTCTCAGTGGTGGTTTCACTGCCGGGAAAGCGGGCGGCGAAGAGGCGCGGATGAGGTCCCGGCGCAATGGGCGTCGGGAGGAAACCCGCGAAGAAAGCATGGTGGGCCGCATAGGTGAAGCTCGCGGGCGAGTGGCGTGCTTCCCAGCCGGTTGGGGGCAGATAGCATGTGAGGGTGGGAAGGCGTCCCTGCCGGAAAAGCTCCTGCGCCACATCATAGCGCAGCGTATCGAGTGTGATAAACAAAAGATCATGCGAGCCTAGTGCATAGTCACGCGACCTTTTCGGGAATAACCAGATGAGGTTCATACGCAGTTCCATAATAAGCACAAACTCGTCTCGCCAACTGTTTGGCAGTAAGTAAGTCATTCGGTTCAACAACATTGCGTTTGCCGTG
>WNGM01001008.1_pt1 | contig 22613 bp, 25 predicted proteins | sample 5400571 | NCBI WGS metagenome assembly WNGM01 (sample SAMN13153378, study PRJNA577476) | soil metagenome | isolation source: 100 cm soil or saprolite under Garry oak tree replicate 2 | place: USA:California | collected 2016-06-15 | reverse complement strand
GTCATACTGCTTGTGTGTCCTCCTTTTTGGGAAACAGATACATGAACCTATTTCTTTACAAGGAGACACATTTCTTTGGTTTTATCCAGTTTTCCTCTCTTCTTGCTCAGTTATGCTATCTCGTTGCGCATCCCGTGGGTAGGGACACATGCTGATGCCGAAGAAATCAAACGGCGCATCAAAGAGTTCTTGCGTGATGAACTCAAGCTTGACCTCTCAGATGAGAAGACGCTCATTACCCATGCAACGACGCAAAAGGCACGATTTCTCGGCTACCACATCAGCAATCAGCAAGCAAACAGTAAAACGACCACGAACACCAATCGTATTAAAAAGCGAAGTGTGAATGGGCGGATAGGCTTGCACGTCCCACCAGATGTGCTCGAAAAGAAATGCGCTCCCTACATAAAAGATGGAAAACCCATCCACCGACCAGAAATGCAACACGAAAGCGATTTCGCTATCGTGACGTATTACCAGCAAGTCTATCGAGGCATCGTGCAGTACTACATCCTGGCCCACAATGTTGCGGTGCTAGGAAAGCTCCGCTACATGATGAAAAACTCTCTCCTCAAAACATTGGCTGGAAAGCACAAGACAACGATGTCTGCCATGAGGCGCAAGTACCAGACAACTCCCACGACAGAGGAAGGGAAAACCCTTCAATGTCTGGAAGTGCGAATAGAGCGAGCGGGAAAATCACCACTGATTGCACGATTTGGAGGCATTTCACTGACACGAACCCCAATGGCAACGCTTAACGATACCCCTTATGTTGACAAAAACAACCGCTCGGAACTCCTTGATCGTCTTCGAGCCGAGAGATGCGAACTGTGCCAATCCACAACGAAGGTGGAAGTTCATCACATACGCAAACTCGCAGACCTCAACATGAAGGGAAGGAGTGAAGCGCCAGAATGGAAAAAGCGAATGGCAGCAATGCACCGAAAAACGCTGATACTGTGTCAGCGTTGTCATGGGAAACTGCACGCAGGAACGCTATGACAGCAATCGCGAAACGAACTACTGGAGAGCCGTGTAATGCGAAAGTATTAAGCACGGTTCGGTGGGGGACTATGGGAAAAGGGCCGGATACCTGGTACCTCGCCTGTAGTCTACCCAACTATCAGCGCGGCACCTTGTGGGGTACGGAAGTGCGACAGTACCTGCTCGCCAAATGGCAGTACCGGTGTGCCTATTGCACTGCCACCGGATTACCGCTGGAAATCGATCACGTGATCCCACAGAGTCACGGTGGCAGCGACCGGGTGAGTAATTTAGTCATGGTCTGCCGGGCGTGTAACCTGACCAAAGGGGACAAGCGCCTGGAAGACTTCCTGGCTGACCGACCAGAGGTGCTGACCCGCATCCTGGCCGAACGCCGAGCCCCACTCAAAGATGCCGCAGCTGTGAACAGTACAAGGTGGGCAATCTACCAGCGGCTGAGCGCGCTGGGATTGCCGCTTGAAACCGGTTCAGGCGGTCTGACGAAATGGAACCGCCAGAATCGGAACCTCCCAAAAACGCACTGGGTAGACGCAGCATGCCGTGGTCCCGCTCCATCTCAAGGCGAAAGGCGTCCATATTGGGCGAGTCCTGGTGCGCACGCGCGGCATTTTTGACGTACAGACCAGGCAGGGGCGAGTCAAAGATATTCCGGCGCGCTATTGTCACAGCTTATACCACAACGATGGGTATGCCTATCAACTTGGGGTGGCGCTTCCTCCGCATGCCTGAAGGCAGCGGCCCCGCGCCGCATTGCTGAGTGGTAACAGAGTAGAAAGGATAGGCGTTGACGACAGTCCGTTTAGCTTGTCAGAAGGATGGAGGGATTTGGCGATGCCATTTGTTGCCAAGCGGAAAGGAACGGGAGAACGGGTCGATATCACTCTCATCGAGAATCCTCGCGGGGTACTCAAGCCGGGTGAGTGTATCTGCCAGGTGTGCGATACGCCAATGATCGTGAAAGCGGGGCTCGTGCGTCAACACCACTTCGCGCATGTCGGCCGCTGCTCAAGCGATTATCAGTCCCACCCAGAAAGTCCGGCCCATCAAGATGCCAAGCGTTTCCTGGCTGCGAACTTGCGCAAGCAGTTCAGAGAGTGCGCAAACGCTGCCATCGAGTACGAAGTCCCTATCCCCGAGGTCAGGCGCATTGCTGACTTGCTGGTGACCTTCCCGACCGGCTGGCGTGTCGCTCATGAAGTGCAACTGGCCTCGATCACGACGGAGCAATTACAGGAGCGAACCAGTCAGGGACCCTTCCCATCGAATGGGATGAGCTTGTGAGGAGGGCTATCACATCGTAAGCCTTGACTAGTGGGCCTCTTTCAGGAGAGGCAGCAGCGGGATGGGCTACAAGAACGTTTCTGCGCCACCCTAACAGAAACCTCTTCCTGTTGCGCCCAATCAGATGCTCTGGATACATGCAGAGCTATGCCTGTCCTGCCATCACGAAGGGTCATATTACCCCGGCCTGGACCGGGTGAAAGGAAATCCTGGTTGTGAGAGTACCAGTTGTAGATAGCAGAGGGGTTCCCCTGATGCCCTGCACACCTGTGAAGGCTCGCCACTTGCTCAACGGTGGTCTTGCCCGACCAAAGCGCAACAAATTAGGTCTGTTCTACGTGCAGTTATGCTATGAGCAGCAGCCGGAGAACCAACCCCTTGCTGTGGGGATTGATCCTGGCAGTTCGTTCGAGGGGTTCAGCGTCGTCGGGACCCGTCACACCGTGTTGAACCTCATGGTGGAGGCAGCCGATCACGTCAAGGAGGCCGTGGAGAGACGACGCACCATGCGGCGAAAACGACGCTCTCGCAAGTGGCGACGACCCAAGCGCTTCGACAATCGGCTCAACCGCAAGAAGCGGATACCGCCATCGACTCGCAGCCGATGGGGGGCCAAGGCGCGGATCGTGAAACATCTGTGCGCCATTTTGCCCATAACCTCTGCCGTGGTCGAAGATGTGCAGGCCGGAACACTCGCGGGCAAGAACCGCAAGTGGAATGTGACCTTTAGCCCCGTCCAGGTCGGCAAAGACCATCTGTATGGTTTGCTCCGCAAGATGGGTTTGACCATCCATCTCAAGGCGGGTTGGCAGACCAAAGCCCTGCGCGACACCTCCGGACTTAAGAAGACGAAAAGTAAGTCCAAGCAATCCTTCGAGAGCCACGCTGTAGACGCCTGGGTGCTGGCAGCATCACACAGCGGGGCGAAAGAGCCGACGTGCACCCGGCTGTGGTACATCGTCCCGGCACGCTTGCACCGCCGTCAGCTGCACCGGTTACAAGCGAGTAAGGGAGGCATCCGTATGCCCTACGGAGGCACCCGCTCCTTAGGGCTGAAACGTGGAACGTTGGTGAGACACGCAAAGTATGGGTTGTGTACTGTTGGCGGATTTGACCGCAAGAAGCAGACGATCAGCCTCCATGAGTATCGCACCAACAAGCGGCTGACACAGTGTGCGAAGGTCAAGGACTGCCGCATCTGTACCTGGATGGCCTTCCGTTCCTGGTTGGTTTCTCTCAACTCGAAGAAAGGAGGGGTGGCATTTCCTCCCAACCTGTAAACGGTGGTGGGTCTCCGTGCCGCTTTTTATGACTACACCCTGGCAGGAATTGACGTTGTTTGGTGGTTGGGCAAGAGCGCAGATACCCCCGCCAATCGAGAGTGGTGTCGATCTACCTTCGGCTATACCCTCAGTCTCACATCTAAGTTCGCCTGGAAGCCCCCGTCATTTATGCGGGAGATGTAAGGTGTTCCGCTTTTGGGGGCGAGGGTGAGAATAAGCGGAAGAGACGATGAGAAGATACAAAGTAGCAGCGCGCGGCCGTCGTGAGTGATACAGGGAAAGGCAAGCCAAAGAGTCATGAAGAGGAGCAAGACACCAACCTTCCTGGTGGAACTGCCGTTGCAGGTCAACGCGCAGCAGGCCAAGCATCTGCGTGCCCATTTTGAAGCGGCCCGCTGCCTCTACAACGCGCTGCTTGGGGAGGCGATGCAGCGCCTCAAGCTGATGCGCGCCGATCCACGCTGGCAAGAGGCACGTCGCCTGCCCAGAACGCAGAAGCAGGAGCGCGCGGCCACGTTCTCGCAGCTGCGCGAGGAGTATGGCTTCTCGGAATACGCCATGCACGCCTTCGCGACGCAGGCCCGGACCAGCTGGATCGCCGACCATGTCGACAGCAATACCGCACAAAAGCTCGCGACCCGTGCCTTTCAAGCGGTACTGCGAGTCTGTTTCGGCCAGGCACGGCAGGTCCGGTTCAAGAGTCGTGGGCGCGGCCTAGACAGCGTGGAGGGCAAGACCAACACAAGCGGGATACGTTTCGTGCTGCAGACACCCGATGAGGGCAACGCGGGCTGGCTCGTCTGGCAGCACGACCACCTGCCGGCGCTCATTGATTGGAACGATCCGGTGGTCAAGCACGGCCTCTCGCAGCGCATCAAGTACGTACGCCTCGTGCGCCGTCGCGCCTCTAGCTCGCGGGCTCAGGGGGCCGACTGCGAGGGCTTTCGCTACTGTGCTCAGCTCGTCGTGGAGGGCCTGCCTTATACGAAGCCCAAGCATCGTGTCGGAACGGGCACGCTCGGCCTCGACCTGGGCCCCTCCACGATCGCTATCGTGCCGCAGGAGGGAGAGGCCCGTCTGCTCCCCTTCTGCGCGGAACTGAAACCCAAGCAGCAAGCGAAACGACGCCTGCAGCGCAAGCTCGATCGGCAGCGGCGGGCCAACAACCCGCAGAACTACGACCAGCGGGGACGAGTGAGCAAGGGGCGCTTGGCCTGGAAGGACAGCCACGGCTATGAGAAGACTCGCCGAAGGCTTGCCTCGCAAGATCGCAAGTTGGCCGCGCACCGCAAGAGCCTGCATGGCCGACTCGTGCATGAGGTAGTGGCGTGTGGCACCACCATCATGACCGAGCAGTTGTCCTATTGCGCCTGGCAGAAGCAATATGGGAAGAGCGTGGGTGCGCATGCGCCGGGGATGTTTCTTGAGCATTTGAGACGCACGGTTGCAAGAACTGGCGGCAGCCTGCATGAAGTGCCCACCACGACCACCAAATTGTCTCAGTATTGCCACGGCTGCGGCCAGTACAAGAGGAAGCCGCTGTCGCAGCGCTGGCACCAGTGCACCTGTGGCATTGGCCCGGTGCAGCGTGACCTGTACGCAGCGTTCCTGAGCTGTTCACTCGACCTTAGAACTTTGGTCCCCTCTATTGCCCAGGCGACCTGGGAAAGTGCGGAGACGCGCTTGCGGGCAGCGATAGAGGATGTACAAGCACGTGCGACTGCGGGGGAAGTCCTCCCCCAAAGCTTTGGTATGCCCAGAGCCGGAGCGCGTCTGCCCAGAAGTCGTGCGAGCGACCATCAAGAACTGCGCTTTCGTCATGATCGCGTAGAAGCGGTGGCTCGTTGACACGAACCCCCTGCTTTCTAAGCAGGGAGTCTCAGTTTCCACCAGTAGCGACCGCATAGCCGTCTCCTATGACGGCGGTCCATCGCGCATTGTTGCCACAGCTTTCGACGAGCAGTGGAGCACCCCGGACGGAGTTCGGGAGCGTCGCCTGCCGCGTGAGTGGTTGCGGAACTCCTTTCCTCGACGCTGGGCACATGCCTCGCTCGTACACTACCATCCCGCCCTCCGCGAGGTCATCCGGGCCTATGCTGCTCGCCGGGTTCCCATGGCGGGTCGATCCCGGTATAGCGTCGGCGAGCAGCCTCTGAGCTACTTCCGTTCTCTTTTATCGGGATGGAGGTACCGGCTCCTCGTTCGTTTCCATCCGGTTCTCCGCGAGGTCACCAGGACCTATGCGGCCCGCGTCGTCGCGGTTTCTCCAGCTAACAGGCCGCGGTGACAGGTTCGGGCCGAAATGAGGGCGGGACTCGAAGGTGAGCAGAGACTAGTATAGCTGGAATTGCTGCGCTATCCGCATCTGGCCGTTGTCTCGGCATCGGAGAGCCCGCCTTTGAATGGATGACACCAGTTCAGTAGCGGACGCTCCATGGCTAAAGTGTGGCATTGCCGAAAATTTACGCTGCCTCCTCATAATCAATTAAGACAGCGAGGCGGTCGGCGGAAAGGATAGAGGTTCTTCCAGTCCGATGTTCCGGCCGATTCCGCTTTTTTGGCACACAAAAAGAATAGGAGAGTGGGAGAGGAATCTATTGGAACTTTACTAGCGGTAAACGCACCTGTGTGGGGAAAATGCCCATGGGCAAAAAAAGCATTCACCAGGAACTTGAAGAGGCGGTGCGGGAGAAAGAGGAGCCGGCAGAGGCTGCCGACAAGCAGTCGGGCAAGGCCAGGAAAGAGCGGCGCGATAAGGGGAAGAAGCTCATTAAACAGCGCGACCTGGTTGTGCTGCTGTGGATCGCTCAGCAGTACGCAGCCAGGCTCGATCATGTGCAGAAACTGCTCAGCAGGATGCCAGGGCGGGGTGGAAAGCAGGTTTCACCCACGGGGTTGACGTTGTCGGCGGTGCTGCAGGTGGTCGATCGGTGGGTCGCGCTCGGGCTGGTCCAGTACCGGCGCATTTACGAAGGCGAACCGGGGTGGATCTGGGTGACCCCTTATGGGCTCGGTCTGCTACAGCTAGCATATGCCCGGCACACTCCCGCCGAGAGCACACTGCCCCATCTCCACCACATCAACCGTGTGCGTCTCGACATGGAGCGCCGTCACCCAGACTTCCGGTGGATCAGCGAGCGCACTCTGCGGGCTGGCCAGCCCAGGCGCGAGGAGGGCAGCGTGCTGCCTCACCTGCCGGATGCCCAGGTGCGTACGCCGAAACGGGTAGCGGTGGAAATCGAGCGGTCCCCGAAATCTGACAAAGAACTTGACGACATCCTGGCCGAGCATCTGATCACCGGCAGCCCCTCCCCCAACGGTGTCGATCCCCTGCCGTATACCACAGTATGGTACTTCGTGCGGCCGGAAACGCGCACCTCCGTAGAGAAGGCCAGGGACCGCTTACCGCCCGACTGCCAGCCGCGCATCAAGGTGCTTTCGCTGGAAACCCTGACCGAATTTCCATCACAGGAGGAACGAAATGATGAGGCTTTCGACGGGTAGAAAGGCGCTGCTGCGGGCCTTCCTCCCCATAGCAGCGCTGCTGGCCCTGCCAGGGCTTGGCATTGGCGCGCTCATCTGGTGGCGAACGGGCAAGACCTGGGACTACCGGGAGCGGTTGGCCGGAACGTGGTTGCTGGCGATCATCGGCCTGGTCGTCTACGCAGCGATTACCTGGGCCGCGCATCCCCTGCCCTCTATGCTCCACGCGCTGCTTGTTGATCGCCAGAAGAACATCCTCAGCGCAGGCCTGCAAGACGTAGGGAAAATGTGGCTGCTGCACCTGTGTTTTGCGCCGGCCTGCGCCCTCATCCTCGAGTGGCTGCACCCCCTGACCAGGCCCGTGCGGAGGCTGCCGCGCTTCCGGGCGCCGCGGCGCGGGCAAGCAGGTTGCGTCTCGCCACTCGTACCCACGCCGCCGCCTTCATCGCTTCGATCCTCACCCTCCAGCCAGGTCTCATTCGTCCAACCTCCGCCGGCTGAGCCGCTCGGAATCTCCCTGGGGGGAGACCTCTACGAATGGCTGCGCGGCGGTCAGCTGTGTCTTCCTCTTGAGGAGATGTGGAGGCACGGAACAGTGGTTGGTGAGCCGGGCTATGGCAAGACCACGACCCTGTTGCGGCTGGCGACGATCGCCGTGCGCTATGGTATGCAGGTGATTTTCCTCGACCTCAAAGGCAGCAAGAAGACGGCGGCGCAGTTCGTCGCCGCTATGCGGCTCAGCGGCGTCGGGCGGATCGCGGTTTATCCAAAGCTCGCCTACGATGGCTGGCGCGGGGATGCCAATGCGCTCTATAACCGCCTCATGGCGATGATCGACCCGGGCACGCACCCCTACTACAGGCGCATCACCTCGGCGCTGGTCTCGCTGGCGGTACATGCGCCAGGCGGTCCACCGCGCAGCAGCCAGGAGTTTCTCGCGCGGCTCGATGAAAGGTGGCTCAAGTATGCCTACGCGGGGAAGATGCATTGGTACGCGCAGCGCAAAATCAAAAAGCTGAGCAAGCATATCTACGAGACCTCGCTCACCTACGATGGGTTCTTCGATGGCGCCGCGGGGGGCCTCGACGGAGCGTTCGCCTACGAGGATGCCGATGCGATCTATATCGGGCTGGACGGCGATGCGCTCAAAGAGCAGGCAGTCACTATGGCGCGCTACCTGCTCGAAGACGCGGCGCACTACGCGAAGCACCGCAAAGCGCCGGGAGTGCGCGCACTCTGTCTCATCGACGAGTTTGGGGCACTGGGTATTTCCAACGTGGCTGGACTCTATGAGCACATGCGCGAGGCCGGGCTGTCGATGTGGGCCTCGGCGCAGTCCTACCAGGGTCTTGGGTCGGAACGTGACAGCGTGCTGGCCGCCTCCTCGATCAAGATCCTGCATCGCTGTGGCGATCCTGAGGAACTGGTCAAGTTCTCCGGCCAGCGCGAGGTGCCCGCCTTTTCGCAGGTTCTCGACGACGAGAGAGACGCGCGGCCGCTCCCTGATGAGCCAGCGCGCCCGCCGAGCAGGCGCACATCCGTCCATATGCAGCGCCAGTACGCCGTTCCCATCGAGGATGTGCAGCAGCTCGCGCTCGGGACAATTGCCCTCATCACTGGTGGGCTTCACGTGTGGGTGCAGGTGTACCCGGTGGCGCTGCCAGAAGACCTGCTGCGGATGGCCACGGCTTTTGTGTCAGCGCCACCGGAGGAGCCGTCTGCCCCCATTGTGCCACCGCCAACACAGGCCGCGCCGAAAAAGGCGCCGAGGCGGACATCGGCACAGGCTCGGGGAAAGGACGAGAGCCAGGAAGCGAAGCCACCAGAGCCAGCACCGCCACCCTCACCCCCACAGGCGAACAGGCACAGACCGGTAGCAGAGGAGGATGATAGCCCGATCGATTTTTAGGGTGGTTTCCCATGAGAGGGAAACCGGCGTTCTTGCCGTGATGTCCTTGTAGGTGGGGCCGTAGTGCGTATCGTGCAGCGATCGATGTGAAAGATGTACCAGAGAACGAGGAGACAAGAGCTATGTGGATTGCCCTGCTTTTGCTGACGTGGGGGATTGAAGGGGTGACTGGTGTATGGTTCTGTTATCATTACTGGACCTTTAGCGAGATCCATTACGGCAGTGGTGCCTTCTTTACTGGCCCAGGGAAAGCGGTCGTGCAGGTGGTGAATGCCCTGATCACGGCGCTCTCTCACGAGTACGCTCCTCACCAGCATCCATTCGTGCTGACACAGGAGGGGCTGGCGCGCTTCTTTATCGCGGTCTATGTTGCCGCGCATATGCTTTTCCTCGTGAGAGGGGTGATCGCCCCCGGCCGAGAACGACACAAGTTGGGGGTCCGGCAGAGGCCAAGCGGTCGGGAGATCCAGCGCTTTGAGCAGGTGTTTGCTGTCCTCCAACGAGCCCAGGCGGCGACACCTGAGGCACCACCGCTCAAACGGCCGTACTTCTGGAAGGTACGTGACGATGACCAGGGGATGCAGATACGTTGGATTGGCCTGGTGCTGATGATCGATCGGGGGCTGCTGATGAGCCGTCACTTTCCCCCGTTGCTGGCCCACGAGCTGGCTCACGTCAACAGTTTTGACCTGCTCACCCGCAGCCTGTATGCGATCCTGCCGCCATTTCGCTGGAGCCTCTTTACCCTGCTCGGCCTGCCCCTGGCGTGCGGCCCGATCCTCTTTCACCCGGCGTGGATGAAGTACTGGCGAGACCGGGTGTTTGCCGCCGACGAATACGCGGCCAGGCTGGGCCAGCGCCACGCGCTCAAACGCGCCCTGGATGACCTGCGCTGGGCGCTTGATGGCGGCAGAGCAACGCAAGGCGGTCGCTGGCTGCGCGAGACTCCCTATATCGAGGAACGCATCGATCGCCTGGACCGCTATCAAGCGCCCTCGGCAGGTGCGAGGCCGTCCGCCGGCATATGATCAGCGCCAGAGCGCTGTCAGGAGTTATGTGCATGGCGGCAGGCTGCATCCCCTACATGGCACCGCTGCCCCTGGCAGTTGCGCTCAACTTTTGGCCAGGGTTGCTATCGTCCGCCCAGTGCTCGTATCGCTCGTACAGCCGTGCCAATTTGACACTTACCTCGGGCGCAGGCATGCAGCAATGAAGCGGTGTGAACGGGGTATCTGAAAATATAGGCGGTCTTCGTGGGGACAGAGAAATACCCGCGTGATAAAGTTGGCGGAATCTCTTGAAGACTGGCCACCCTTGCATTATAACAATCTAAAAGCGATCTAATTAGTAACTGCAAAGGGACTAAATCTTGAAAGAGACTGTTTGTAGTGATGACGCAGAAAGAAGAGCAGGCCTTGCAGCGCATCGTGAAAGCCACGAGCGAGCGAAAGCGATCCTCGATCAAGCCTACGAGCAGGCGGAAGCTGCTGGCATCGTGCAACTGTGTGAAGATGAAGCAGGACCGTATCAAGTCATTCCCCAGCCAGGAGAAGACTGGCACCTGGAGGGGAAGCCGACCGCTCAACCACACGAGTACGTGCGCGGGGGAACCGCCAAGCTGCTGACGCTCTTTCGCCCGGCAACTGGAGAGGTGCGGGCCAAAGGCGTGCTGTCGGCGCCCAATGCGCTGCTGCATCCCTGGTTGCAGGAGCAATTACAACGCATCCTGGACCAACTGGACATGGAGCCCCTCCCGGTGGGCATCCCCTTGCCAGAGGATCATCCGAGGCTCGCGCACCCGGCAGCATTGGTGGTGGTCTTATGAGCTTCCCTCACCCGCACCTCCTCTGCGCCTGATCGCGGGTCTCTGGACAACCTCAAAGGACATCTCTCGTACCAAATGGTGCGCTGGCTGCTGCAACATGGCATCCTGCCGCTCTGCACGCCACTCTCCGGCCGCCTTTCTCAATATGGCCGAGTCGGTGCAACGTATCCTGGTGCGCCGCGCCCTCTCCGGCCGGCATCCGAAAGACGCCCAGCAAGTCATCGACTGGTTGGAAAACGGTAGCGGGTTGGAACAGGCATCCCAGGCCTTTTGTGTGAATGGCAAGCGCAGATGGTGGCGCGAGCGTGCTCACCTGCGTCGGCTGGGTGGGTCAGGGGCCGCTGTTTTACAAGTAAGATCGCCTGAAAGCCCCCGTCATTGATGCGGGGGATGAAAGGCGTTCCGCTTTTCGGGGCGAGGGAAAGAATAAGCGGAAGAGGCGATGAGAACGAGAAAGTAGGACCAACGTATGCTGACCTATGAGTACAAGTTGGATGGGACCCCGGCCCAGTACGACGCCATCGATGAGGCGATCAGGATCGTGCAGTTCATCAGGAACAAGTGCCTGCGCCTATGGATGGACACGCGAGGGACCACCAAGAACGACTTGCAGTGCTACTGCGCTGTGCTGGCCAAAGAGTATCCCTTTGCGTCTCGTCTCAACTCCCAGGCCAGGCAAGCGGCGGCCTCCCGTGCCTGGTTTGCTGTCGAGCGCTTCTATGACAACTGCAAGCATCAGCGCCTAGGCAGGAAGGGCCATCCCAAGTTCCAGCATGACAACCGGTCGGTGGAATACAAGCAGACGGGCTGGAAGTTAGAAGCCGATGGGAGGCACCTCCGGTTCACAGATGGCTGCGGCATTGGGCGCCTGCGGTTGGTGGGCAACCCGGGCCAGCACATCGAGGGATTTCCTGTCGACCAGATCAAGCGAGTACGCATCGTGCGGCGTGCGGACGGCTACTACGTCCAGTTCGGGGTGCAGGTCACCCGTGCAATCGTGCATCAGCCGACGGGCCGGCAGATCGGCATTGACCTGGGGCTCACAGCCTTTCTGACCGACAGCGAGGGCCACACGGTGGCGAACCCACGGCATTTGCGAAAGGCGGAACACCGGCTCCAACTGCTGCATCGTCGCCTCTCGCGCAAGCAGAAGCAGTCCCAGAACCGAAAGAAAGCCCGGAACCGCTTAGCCAGGGAATATCTGAAAGTCCAGAGGCAGCGTGAAGATTTCGCCCGCAAGACGGCGAACGCGCTCATCACATCTAGCGATCTGATTGCCTTCGAAGACCTGCAGATACGCAACCTGGTCAGGAACCGGCACCTTGCCAAATCGATCTCCGATGCCGGTTGGGGAACGTTTCTCAGGTGGGTGACGTACTACGGGGGACTGCACGCGATTCCTGTCCTGGCGGTCGAGCCGCACTGGACCTCCCAGGACTGCTCAGCCTGTGGGACACGGGTGAAGAAGTCCCTCTCCCTACGAACGCACACCTGTCCGACGTGTGGGTTGGTGCTGGGCCGCGACGAGAATGCCGCCCGAAACATCCTCTTGAAAGCACTGGAAGGTACCCTGGGGCACAGGGGAACCTCTGAGCTGGTCTCAGAAAACGCCTGGGGAGAGGCGACCGCTACTGCGCTGTCTGCGAGGGCAACGTGGCAAGTCGCCTCGCCGAACCAGGAACCCCCCGCGCTTTAGCCGGGGGAGTGTCAGTTCCCGCCGCTTTCTAAAATGATGCGTGCAACCTCTGCAGTCGCCTGGGTTTGGGGGACATGCCCAACTCCTGGTAAGAGGATAAGCTCAGAGTTAGCTATTCCCTTATGAAAATCGTGAGCACAGGTTACTGGAAAGAGACCGTCCTGCATTCCCCAGATAATCGTTGTAGGAACTCGCACCTGTGCTAAGACGGAATCGAGTTCCTCCTGTGGATCGTAGTTTTCTATAAAACCTTTGTAGGCGGGCCTTTGTGAGACACGTACCATAGCGTCCAGGAGAAAGCCCGGAAGAGGCATGGGTATACGCTGGCCTTGTATTCGTTCTATAGAGCGATGGGCCGCTGCCCGGTCAGAAGCATAGGGTGAATGGCCGTTTTCACGGCGCAACCCGGCACTGTTGAGCAGGTACAGGCGTTTGACACGCTGAGGATAATCTACGGCGAAGCGTGTGGCGATCCAACCTCCCAGCGAATTGCCCACGAGGGTTACCTGCGGATAGCCCAGGGCATCGAGAAAGCGTCTGACATAGAGAACATGTGTGCGGATATTGAAACCTTCTGGAGCGAGGGGCGTTTTGCCAAAACCAGGCAGATCAGGCGCATAGACCAGATACTCTTTGCTCAGGCGGGGCATCAGCAAGGCCCACGATTCGGCAGAGGCCCCAAGGCCATGAATGAAGATCAGGGGAGTACCTCGTCGGCCTGCGCAGTAGTAATGGATAGGAAAGCCGTCAACATCGCAAATTTCTTCACGCACACCCCTGAGGAGCATGCTGATGCGAGCCGCTTCTGTTACTGTCTCGCTGGGGCGTCGATAGAATGGCACTGCCAGCGCCACCCCTCCAGCCGCCAGCGTTACAAGGGTTGGCAGGGTCGGAAACCGGGTAAAAGGGTTCTTGGATGAGAAAGACATAAAAAATCCTTGTGATATCCTTATCTGGTTGACCCTTTGCTAAAAGCATATCACAAGGTCTAAAGGAGCATCTAGTTGTAGTCCGGCAAGACCAAAGGTCTTACTTCGACGAATACGGTGTCACGTCGAAGGTGGCCAGGCGCTGGACATTGTTGTAAATCCAGAGCGCGCCTGCCTGGCTGTTGCCTGTAATGGGATCGGTCTGACCGGCATAGGCGTACCTGGCCTGCAGCGCCATATCACCCACAAGAGCGAAAGCCGCAGGCTGTTGCAGTTGCTCGTCGGACATATGGACCAGCTGCAGCGCATCCTGGCGCACCCGTTCTAACACGGTCTTCAGGTCAGAGACCTCCCGATTGAGCTGTGTAGCCAGCGCACTGAGCTCAGGGGTTGTCCCAGGAGACTGCACCACCCCGGTGAGATGAAACAGGGTGTGATCCATATAGTCATGAGGCGTTGCGCGGAAGACCCGCTTGAGCAGATCCGCCTCTTCCTGTTGCTCCTGCAAACACGGATTAATCAGGGAAAAACGTGCAATCTGGGCAAGCGTGGCATTCCCGGGAGTTAGAGGGGTACCCGTAGGCGCACCTTGCAGGTCTGCGGGAGCACATTCGCCATCCAGATAGTACAGAATGTTGGTGAGCAGGCCACGTACCGCCGCACTGTTCAGGAAACGATCCTTTGCTTCCACAGACCACCTCAAAATCTCCTCGACATTTCTCAGCAGCCAGATACTCAGGCCTCCTGGTAATCCCAGGACCTTGAGTTCGGGTGCCTGCACGAGCAAGTGACGCAGATGGTCAAGCATGCTAAAGTGATTCAAATCTTTAGGGGAGGGCAGTTGATAAATCTGGCCATAGTAGCGCCAGGTCTTTGGATCCAGGAGAGGGTTTACCAAAGGTGCGCTGGCATCCTCCTGGGTAATGAGCAAGCGGCTGAAATCGATGAGCAGGTTGGTATGCATTTGATCGCCGGGATAGAGGAAATGCACCTTACCCTGGGTGACGCTTAATTTTCCAAGGGCGATCCATGGCACGTCCGACTGGTTACTATCCCCGAGTAACCAGGCATAGTAGCTCTTGCCAGCACTGGGGACAGCTATGTTGTGGAGATCAATGAGCACCTGGTCATAGATGCCCTGGTTGTTGTTCACATACAGCTGCCCGCTACTGAGAAAGTAGACGTGTCCCACGACTGAAATGGTCGGGGCCGCAGGGGTGGCGGTACTCACATTCCTGTGAGGAAGCAAGACAAGAGTCCCCAAGGTAATAGCCAGCAGCATGAGGATGAGGATGGCAATCAACGCAATGCGGCCTTGTTTGCTGAACGAACCTCTGGGTTTTCTCTCTGTTGCAAATCTAGATGGAGACACAGGCCTCTGAGGAGGGGGAAATGGCGAAGCCGGAGACGTTGGGTCTGATGCAGTCGGCCAGGGTGTCGACGGCTGGTTCGGGGGTGAGAACGTCATGGACGTTGCTTCACTCCCTGAGCGCCTTCTCCCTTCCTCAGAAATGTCCAGAGGTGTTGCCCGGACATCTTGTTCACTGCTCTCCGAGAGTGAGGATTCTGGGGAAGATCGGGCCTCAAAATGAGCACGAGGCAGCTTGATCGTGAGCATGTCCTGCTCATCTTGAGACGGTGGAGAAGACTGGGCAGCAACACGGGAAGACGACGAGACTGTGGAAGACATCAGATCAGGCAGCAAAGTAGATTCTGTTAAGCGAAGATCGACCTGGCCATACATTATGTCTGCCGAGGAGACGGGTTGGCTGAGGATCTCAGAAGTTGAAATATCGATGGCCTCGGCCAGTGCGGTGACCATGGAAGGAGCTTCGGAGAAACGCTCCGCTGGGTCTTTCGCAAGGCTGCGCATGATGACGGCCGACAAGGCAGGTGAGATATTTGGGTTCATCTCGGTGGGTGGAGTGGGCATCGTGCTGATATGTTGTTCTCTGATGCTAGCCGGACTGTTACCCTGGAAAGGTCGCGTTCCCGTGCAGATTTCATAGAGCATGACACCGAGCGAGTAGATGTCGCTACGCTCGTTGGCGGGCTGGCCTTGAGCCTGCTCTGGCGAGATATAGAAGGGCATATCAAGTTCCTTGCGGCCCAGTGCGCCAGTGGATGTTTCCAACAACCTGCTAATACCGAAATCGGTGAGCATGGGTTCGCCCATCGGATGACGTGAAGTATTGTGTGTGTCCAGCAGGATATTGGTCGGTTTGAGGTCTCCGTGGATCACGCCTTGCTGATGAGCGTAGTCGATGGCTGCAGCGATGGACGCAAAGAGATCTTCCACCTCACTATGAAAGGGGAATTCTTGCTTGTAAGATGTCTCACGAAGGTAGTCGGTGAGATTCGGCCCCTCTATGTAGTCCATCACGATGTAGGCCTGGGTCTTCTCCGATTCCGAGGGAGGGGTGATATGGAAGCCATGCATACGCACGATGTTAGGATGGCGCAGGGAAACGATCAGTTTCGCCTCGCCTACGCGCGGCAAGTTCTGGTAACGTGCCATGAAATCAGGGTCATTCAGCAGATCAGCATGGAATAACTTGACAGCGACGCTGCGCTGCAATTGAGGGTCAAAGGCTTTCCACACTTCGGTCATGCTACTATGCCCCAGGCGCTCTTGCAATTCTAGATCCAGGTTTGTGGGCATTGTAGATAGCTCCTTTCTAGAAAAGCTCTGATCTCTAACTGTACTTGAGATCCTGAAACCCGTATTTTGAGCTTAAAAAGAGAAGCAGATATTTACCTCCTTGTCAAGAATAGTCGAATTAATAGCGTTTGTCAATACATCATAACTGTAGAGGTTCCCTGTGCTACTGCCTTTCTTTACTGTTTTCCTTGAAGAGTTAGAAGCTGGATAAATGGTCTCTTTAGTGCGGAAGGCATAAAAAAATCCTTGTGATATGCTTACCTGGTTGACCTTTTGTTAAAAGCATATCACAAGGTCTAAAGGGGTGTCTAGCTAGTTTCCAGCCATGCTGAGCTACTCACCGGCTCCGGCGACTACTTCAGTACCTTCACTGAGGTCCAGTTCAACCACCACATCCTGGTTGCGCCTCTCAAGTTGTCCCCAGACGTAGAAGACGACTGCAAGCAGGAAAATGACACCTAAAGCCGCAAACTGGGTAATGATGTACGTCGTTCGATCAATGCCACTGACACTGATCGTGGCCGGAAGAAGAATGAAGTAGCTGCCAATCGCCGCATACGCGAGCGGAAACAGCGTTACAATCCAGGCCCCTAGCATACCACCCGGCACCCTATAGGGACGATGCACATTGGGATATTTGTAGCGCAGGATCAAGTATGTAGGGAAGATGAACAGGTATGAGAGGGTTGTCGTCGAAATGGTGAAGCCGATCACCACAGTGAAGAGCGAGGCAAGACTCCCCCCAGAGGAAAACTCCGAGATCAAAATTGCCGCTGCCATTGTTATGGTCGACACTATACCCGTCATGGTATTGACGGCAATGGGCGTACCATATCTGCCGCTGAAGCGTCCCAGGAGCCTGGGAGCAGTCCGATCGAGCGCGGAAATGGCGTAAGTACGGTCTGCACCGATGACCCAGGTGCCACCACTGGAAGCCAGGGAAAGCACTAAAGCCAGGGCGACGAGCCAGCCCAGAGGAGTGGCAAGAGGCCCCAGCACGCTGATAACACTCTGATAAGCGCTGACGAAGCTGCCCACATTGGAGAGTTGGCTCTTGGGGAGGGCAAGCAGGATGAAAAAGAGAAAAGCGGCATATGCAACGACTGCTGTAAGGCCCGAACGAATAATCGCGCGCGGCACATCCCTCTGCGGGTTGTGCATCTCTTCGCCAGCGCCGTTCTGCAATTCAAAACCTACAAACTGGAAAATGATGATAGGCAGAATGGCACTCACAATCAGGGCGAAGTTGGAAGGGACCAGGTTGGCAGGGTTGAGGTTCGTGCCTTTGGACTGACCACTAATGATGAAGACCAATGCCAGAATGACGAATAAAGCGAGGAGAGCCAGTTTGATATAGGAGCCAAAGACGGAGAGCCATTTGCCGAAACGCAAGGACATGATAGCGCACCAGGTCGTTCCCCAGATGAAGACGAGGGCAATCGCCCTCTCGACAATCGCATCGCTCACATTGCTTCCGCCAAATTTGTAGTTCAAGCTGCCAAACCAGAGGAGCTTGATTGCAGCAATGGCCCCTACTGACAATGAACCACCGACCCAAAGCGGATTGGAAATCCAGTACAGCATAGCGCCCATAGCAGCGAAGAGGCGCCCCCCGGCCAATTTGCACCACTCGTACATACCACCCTCCTGGGTAAAGGTGCTCCCGATTTCCGCGGTGAGCAGCCCATAGGGCAGCAGAAACGTTATAGCAGCAATTATCAGCCAGGTGAGGGCTTGCTCCCCGTTTGAGGAAAAGGCGCCAAGCGTATCAAGACCGATAAGTGCAGACAGGGTGTAGAAGATCATGTCGAAGTAGTTGAACTCTTTACGGAGCTTCTTCTTCTCTTCGAGGGTGGCCGAGCTTGTGACCTCGCGGATACTTGTTGAAGCCATGAAATGTAGCCTCCTTCACGCCACAAAGGGCAGTGGCGTATGTTTTAACGCACCAATGAGCAGAAAGTGAAAATAACTACCTGTGTACAAATGTCAAGGGACCGGGCCTGAGGATTTTGTCTTAGGTTCTGATTGGCAGCTTTGCCGTGTAGCACACCTCCTTATGCAAGCGATACTAGACGGTATAGGCAGTAGAAGGCAAGCGAGTTTACCTTGTGCAATATTATACAACAGAACGTCAACAAATTAGTATTGTTCTGCTTTGACAGGGTCAATCAAGTCCGCTTGGTCTCAAGAAGGCATCACCCATCTCATTGTATCTCAGCCAGTAGTCCATCTATCACCTCTCCTGGTAGCACATGCCATGGGATACCCAGAAGTGCTCCTTGCAAAACGTACAAGCAGGTGAGGGTCGCTCGTTCAGGGTGAAGACCTTTGATCCGTCTCCACGCCTCTATTGGCCCTATCTCTTGGAACTCTTGCTGCGTGCTGATACCAACCTCGATCAACATCTGTTCGGTTTTCGCTCCGATATTGACAAGATGTGAAAGTCTGACTGACCTGGAGAGTCTCATGGCCTCCCTCCATAGAGAGCAGGTATCCTGCTGAGAAAACGCTTCCCTCCCTTTCGATGTTTCCTTTCATGAAGAAACACCAGGGCTTTTCCATCTCGCCACAGAGGGTAGCGAGACAGTTATGAATACGGAACTTGGCTTGTTATGGATTACTCATCGTTTAACGGGATGGCGTTTAGTTGGCGAAATTCACTAGGTTGAGACCGTAGTGCCCTTCGGCCTTTTGTGGCAGCAATCTTTGTAAGAGCGTTTGTGGGGTATATCCTCTGAGGACTGGTAAACCGAGGTAGTGGATGGTTTTGAGCGCGTCTTTAAGGTCGCAGATTGCTTCAAGTGGGTTCTCTTGCTGGATGAGCATAAGTACCACCTGTAGCCTCGGCCCTCATATGAGTGATCTAGGCTTCTTGTCTCCCTGCTCACCTTCCTCCACGGCGATGCGCTTTAAGTGAGGTTCAGTCTCGCGTTCCACAGTTTCAAGGTTCTCCCGGTAGGCGCTGATGAAATTCAAGAGTCCCAATGTCTCGCCTGGCGTCATGTCGAACATGATTCCCGCTTCGTGTGTGAGAAGAAGGCCGGTCTCCTCCATGCGGAGCCGGTACCTGCCGATGATTGCGTCCACGATCAGTTCCTTCCGTCTAAATTGTGCTTGCCTTGTGCGTCCATGAAGTTTTTATTCCAACTTGCTTGCTCAATAATTATATTTTAAAAGGAACCGGAGGAAATGTCAACTTTACAGGCAGGTCAGCAGGGCATAAGTACTGTCCTGCTTGTCTATCTTGTTTTCTTAGGCGTGATCAATCAGGCGCCTAGATGGTGCTCAGGAGGCCGATGCCGATGCCGAGGAGACCTCCGACGATGACTTGTACCGGGGTATGGCCGATAAGTTCGCGCAGGCGCTTTTCAGCTATGGGACGCCCCTGAAAGGCTTCGTCTAACATTTGATTGAGTATGCGCGCCTGGATACTTACTGCTCGACGTACTCCGGCGGCGTCATACATGACGATACCTGCCAGGACAACCGTTATGGCAAAAGCGGCTGACCCTAGACCCGTCACGCGCCCGGTAGCGGTAGCAAGAGCTGTTACCAGGGCCGAGTGAGAACTAGGCATACCGCCGGATGAGACGAGGGGGCCTACAACAAATTTACGTTGCCGGATCAACTCATAAATCGTTTTACTGATTTGCGCAGCCGCCCAGGCAAGAAACGACGCCAGTAGAATGCGATTGTCAAGCAGTGTGGTACCCATTAGCTGTCCTACTTTGTCCTCTTTGGTAGTTCAACGCAAGGCCGGCAGGGCCAGGAAACGCTACAAAGGCTTGGATGAAGCCCCCGGGTATCTCACTCCTACCCTCAGCTACAACTACCAACGTGATGATAGCTTCGAGACAGAACAACGGGTGAGCATCTTGACCCTTGCAGGACGAGTGATCGTTCCTTGCATTGCGGAACAGTACCCTCACTCGATCATTGGACTGGAAGACTTGACCCATGTCCGTGAACGTACCAAACGGAAACGGGGTAATAAAGCCAGTTGGAAGCAACGGAAAGCCAACCGGCACGCCTCTAGTTGGGCCTTTGCCGAACTGCATAGCTATATCGCTTACCAGGTGTTGCCAGAGGGCCGTCGACCTGCCCTCCGTAGGGATGAACGGCACCCCTTTCCGGTCTTGTCGCCATGCGAGAGAATATCTCAGTAGTTCTCTTGCACATAGACAACTCAATAGTGTTTCGCTGGGTTCCAAAGTAATACCGCTCCTTTGGGTAAAAGCACTAGCGTACCAATCGTTCTGTGTGCCACTCGATACAGAAGTCTGTGAGTAACGCCCGCTTTTGTGAGTGCAACTGAACTGCTACCGCATTGGGATGACAATGCATCGGTGCAAGTCCGTAGAAGCCCATTAGCTAGAGCTATGGGGAGTCATCACTAGCATACCCTCTTCATCAACGCCGAGTTGCCGCACACGTAATTCTGCTTTTTGCAGCAATTCATTACAGTGTTGTGCCAGCTTCATCCCCTCTTCATAATAGTGCAATGCACGTTCAAGGGGCATCTGCCCATCTCGCAAAGCATTGACGGCAGCTTCAAGTTGAGCATAGGCTTCTTCGAAAGATAATGTTTCAATTTCCATACTTCCCCCCTTTGAGCACAAATTAAAGAACCTTTACGGGTATGTGTCCATCGGTTACTTGAATCGTGAGTGAGGCGCCCGGTTGCGCTTGCCGGGTGCTGGTGATAATCGTGCCATCAGTATCGCGGCGCACAATGGCATAGCCACGCGCTATGGTTAGCAAAGGGCTGAGCGAGTGCAGGCGCAGAGCCATGCCTTGCAGGCGTTCACCGCGCAAGGATACTATATGCTGCAGGTGCGTTTGCAAGAGCGCTGTCAAGTCGTCAAGTTGTTGGCGCCTTCGATCGAGCATGTTTTGCGGACTGGCACGCTGCAAGTCATGTTGCGTACGTTCCAGTTGCTCGCTCAGGTCGTTGAGATACTCTTCCACCAGGTCGGTCAATGTCTGTTCTTTTTCCAGGATGTCGCCGCGCCAATCCTCGATGTCAGGAACTGCCGCGGCCGCTGCTGCTGTAGGTGTCGAGGCGCGGTAATCTGCAACAAAGTCTGCGATGGTGAAATCGGTTTCGTGGCCCACGCCGCTGATGACAGGGATACGTGAGCGGGCAATGGCGCGCGCTACGACCTCTTCATTGAAGGCCCATAACTCTTCTATCGAGCCACCTCCACGCCCGATGATCACAACATCTGCCTCGCCCTGCTCATTGAGAAGATCAAGGGCAGCAGCGATGGAGGCTGGAGCTTCAACACCCTGTACAAGAGTTGGTGCGAGTATCACTTCTGCCAGCGGGTAACGGGAACGGAGAACACGCAACATATCACGCAGAGCAGCGGCTTGAGGAGAGGTTACGATGCCGATGACGGCGGGTTGAGGGGGCAATGGTCGCTTCCGCTCAGCATCGAAGAGACCTTCTGCCTCCAGGCGCGCCTTGAGTTGTTCAAAGCGCAGGAAAAGCGCACCATCTCCTAGCGGTTCGACATACTCGACATAGAGTTGTAGCTTCCCGTCTCGCTCATACAAGGAGATGCGTCCATTGGCGGCAATTGCCATCCCATCACGCAGGTCCGGGGCAGATGAACGTAAACGAGCCTGCTTAAAGAAAACACAGGCCAATTGTGCTTCCGCATCCTTGAGGGTGAAATAACAATGACCTGAAGAGTACGTTTTGCAGCCCGATATTTCGCCTTGCACCCAGATATCCTGTAAGATATCGTCAGTTTCCAGCACTTCTTTGAGATAGCGCGAGACCTGGGCAACGCTAAATATCGATGGAGCATTAAAAACCAGCATCAGGCGCCTTCTTCCTCTGTAGCGCTATCGATGTCGATGAGATGCTGCCCATATTCTACCGGTTGCCCCTCATGCACCAGGATCTCGACAACATAACCGGCAACAGGAGATTCCACCTCATTGATTACGTTGAGTGTTTCAATAGTTGCTACGAGCTGCCCCACCTTGACACGATCACCTACAGCTACCAGAGCGCCTCCCCTGGGTTTGGCTGATGCATGAAAGATGCCTACAAAATGCGCAGAAATATGATGCTTTGTTTCTACTGGTGGTGCAGTGGATGCGGGCGCAATAAATTGGGCCCCTACGGAAGCATCTATGTATTGCGCATGCGCTACAGCGTCCCCCTGCTGTCCGTTACTTTCAGGAGCCTTCGCCTTACGAAGCACCAGCCGTGTCCCGTCTTCAGCACGCTTCAGCTCCAGTTCAGAAACGTCACTGCGGTCGAGCAGACGCACAAGGTGCTGTAACTGCTCGATACTTATCAGGTCGGCAGTTTCGCTACCCTCACCGGTAAGTGATTTTACATCGTTATAAGAGCGATTTCCGTCCATAAAAACACGACCTTCCGGGCAAAGCTCCCTTTGTCACGCACGTTCTACGTACGTACCCGCCGTTGTATTGACACGAATCAAATCTTCAGTTGAGACGAAAAGCGGGACTTGCACAACAAGCCCTGTCTCAGTGGTGGCCGGCTTGGTGCCACCA
>WNGM01002330.1_pt1 | contig 22620 bp, 20 predicted proteins | sample 5400571 | NCBI WGS metagenome assembly WNGM01 (sample SAMN13153378, study PRJNA577476) | soil metagenome | isolation source: 100 cm soil or saprolite under Garry oak tree replicate 2 | place: USA:California | collected 2016-06-15 | reverse complement strand
CACGGTGTCAGGCCACACGAAGGCGCTGCGGGCCGCCCGGCTGATCGTCACCATGCGCGCCGGGAAGGCCGTGCTGCATTCGGTGACCCCGCTCGGAGACAGGCTGCTCGAGAGCGCCGGCAGCTCACCGTCCGGCTGCCATGGTGGCTAGCCCGATTTCGCCCGCCACGCTGCTGGGCACACAAACTCGGGCTGGATGTCGAGCGTGGCTGACAGCGGCTCGTCGATGACCCCGCCGCCGCCCTCGGCCAACTTGCCACGATCTTGCACCGATGCTGGCATACCCTCCTGGCACCAGACTGGCGGCGGGTGACCGATCTCCTCGCCGCAGACATCACCTACCGCGGCAGGCAGCTAACCGCTGGAGACCTTCGTAGCGTCTTCGACGATCTGCGACCCGAGCTCGTCCACGACGCCACCCGGATCGTCATCATGGCGCCCACGTCGCTGACCCGGCCGCTGGATGGCGCCGGCCTGCTTCTCGTGCCGAGCGATTTCAACTGGCCGGGCATCTCCGTTTACACCGACCCGCGCGGTGGCAGCCCACCGTCATCTACCGTGCACGCCACACGGCGGCACTTTGGCTGGGGGACGACCCACCGCCGGCAGCCCTCATCCGCCTGGTCGGCCCAACCCACTCCCAGACACCGCGCGCAAGTAGCCGCGATGCGGGGCGTAGGGCAGGTGCTGCATGTGGAGACGCTGGGTGGCTGTGCAGCCGCTACGAGGCTGGCTGTGCTTCGCCGAGCAGCCAGTCCGGCCCGGATTGCCAGATGGCCGCCTGCCAGCCCAGGTGTGTGAGTTGTGTCTTGAGGTCGGCGGGGTCGCGGACCAGCTTGACGAGCCGGTGGCGGCTGCCATCTTGTAGGCGCCGCTCAACGACCTCGCTCGACCTGGCCACGTAGCTCTCGCGGGCGGTCGCCGCGGGCTGGTCGTCGACGAACAACGCGCGGCCGCCGCCGGTCAGGGCAGCCCGGAGGACCGACCAGAACCGGCCGAACGCGGACTGGGGGACGTGTGACAACCAGAAGGCGAAGAAGACGCAGTCAAAGCGCTGCGGCGGCGTCCAGTCGAGCACGTCCGCCACCACGAAGGTGACGGTCTGGCCCAGCAGCCGCCGGCGTGCCAGGGCGATCATCTCCGGGGCGGCGTCGATCGCGGTCACGGCGCGTGCATAGGCGGCCAGGTGCTGGGTCCACATGCCGGTGCCGCACGCGATCTCCAGCACGTCCCCGGCCGGGTGCAGCTGGTCCACCAATGCCGCGATCCGCGTGTTGGCGCTGGCCAGGTCTCCGTAACTGGTCGCGTCGTACTCGGCCGCCCGGCGGCGGTAGTAGGCCACCTGCTCGCGCCAGAGGCCATCCGGCATGGCACAAGTATCCCAGCAGCCGGCAACCAGTCCGCGGAAGCCCACTCACATCACCGGACGTGCGCGCTCACGCATGACATGCGGGCGGATCTTCATGGGGTCTTGACTGGCTGCCAGGCCTGTTCTTCGTGGGGATGGAGGTTCCGCCTGCCTTCTGCGGGTCCCCGCGTCATCCGTTCCTGCTCCCGCAGCACCGCCGCCCTCAGGGCCAGCTCACTGTGCAGCCCTTCCGGCCGGGCAGCCAAGCCAGCCATGCGTGACAGTTCGTACACCATCAGGCAGATCGCCGCCGCGACCGTAGCGGTGGGGTAGGCCGTGTTGCTGATCTCCTGGCGGGTCGTCAGTCCGCAGGTGGGCCAGACGATCACCGGCGCGGGAACGCTGGCGACCACGGCTGCGAACGCCGTCCATGCTTGCCAGCCACGAACAAGCAGCAATACCCGGCCCGGCGAGAAACGAGACGAAGGCGGTCGGCGCCAGCCGAGGACCCGGGCATCGCAAAGGCCAGCATGCTGGGCAGGCACAGCTGGCTCAGCCGTTGAACAGACTGCGGCCGAGCGGGGTCAGCGATTGGCGCACTCGCCGCCCGTGCTGCGTCGCCCGGCTGCGGCCCAGGTGCGCAGGCCAAGTTCGGCGATCCCTTCCCGGTCCCCGGCTGCGTAGAGCTTGTCGAACCGCCTGCTGTAGGGATCATCTGGCAGCCACGGACAGCCGGGAACCCCCGGAGCTAGCAGCAGCCCGCAGACGCGGGCCGGGTCGGCGAGCGCAAGCCCCATCGCCGTGCCGCCACCGCCGCTGTGCCCAGCCAGGATCGCCCGATCAATACTGCGGTTATCCAGTACTGCGGCCAGGTCGTCCACCTGGCTGAACGGTGCCGTCGGAGCAGGCGACTTCCCGAAACCGCGAGTGTCATACCTGATGACGCGGTAATGGGGGCGGCCTCTCCAGGACCGGCAGCCATATAGGCGAGTCGTCGCCCCACCCACGGTGCAAGAGCACCAGCACCGGGCCGTCGCCGCCCGTATCGTCGGCCCAAAGATGCCCGCCCTCTACCGGCACGCTCGGCTCCATGCCGGAATGCTGTCACAGGCAGCCCTGGGTCAGGCACCGCCGCCAGCACCGGGCTTGATCAAGCGGAACCGCTCGGCCACCACAAGCGTGTCGTCGCCGATCACTGGGGTAGCGCCGAGGAACTCGGCCACGCCCTCGCTGCGGAAGAAGTCTTCGTGTGCTCTGCGCCATTCGGCGGCATCGGCGTAGCCGCGGCCTTCGGCGCGCGCGTAGTCGTCATCGACCATGCTGATCGGCACCACACGGACCCCGGTAAGTTCGATGACGGCTGCCGGCTGTCCCGCTGAGTCGAGCACCGAGAAGCGCTGGCCCGGCTGCGGGACGGGTTCACCGGCATGCTCGTGGATCTGCAGTAACCCGGTCAGGGCGGTCTTTTCTCCGGCGAGTATGGCCGCCACCCCACTGTCTCGCTCCGGTCCGGGGAAGGCGAGTTCAAGTACCGGCAGGTCGTCAGAGGCGATGGCGTGAACCTACCCTTTGCGCGTCGCGCGATGCGGCCGACCTGAAGCGGCTTCACTCCCAGCTGAACCGCCCACTGAGCGCTGGGGCCGCCTAAAGACGCCCACAAGAACGGCGTGATCCTCCGGGCCCGCCTGTCCAGCCCTGCCCGTTTGCGGCAGCGTCCACGAACGCGAACGTGAACACCTCGTGGGCGATCCGGCCGGTGCTCTGCACCGCCTGGGCGGGCAGGCCTGCGGGCAGCTTGATTGCTGATGCCGCCGTTTTGGCCGGCGCCGACCTGGATGCCGCTCTTGGCGGAGTTGCCGATCTCGGCGAGGAACTTGGCCTGCATCTGCGGCGGCAGCGCCGCTGAGCGGGCCGCGGCCTGGCTGGTGAGCGCGGACACCAGCCGGTTCTGCAGCAGGGCGCCGACTGCGGCGGTCCCGATCACCTGGCAGGCCTGGCGGATAGTGTGAGCGGCCCGGAAGCGGCGCCCGCCATCGGTGAGTCGATGTTGCGCATCGCACGGTGACCATCGGCGCGAAGATGCAGCCCATATCGAGCCCGGCAGTGCTCAGTGGTGGAGGTGGGCGATCAGCAGGTTGGGGTCGGTGAAGGTGAAGTAGGCGGCGTTGGTGACGTAGATGGTGTCGTGCCGGACTGCGATGTCGGTGGGATTCGACAGCCCATCCATAGCGCTGAGCACCACCTGAGGGCGACTGGCTGGCCTGATGAGGATCACCTGACTGGACTGATCCAGTGTTGCGAGGATGGTGTCGCCGGAGCCGAGGACGGTGAAGTTGTCCACCCCGCCGGTCAGGCCCGTCACCATGGGCTGGATGGTGCCGGCGCTGCCATCGGCGCGGATGGGAATCTTCACGATGGTGCCCTGGTCAGAGTTGCTGACCCAGACGGCGTGGTCGTGCACGGCGATGCCGTTGGCCCCGAAAAATGATGACCTCTGCAGCGCCGGCCCGGTCGCCCAGACCGATGGGCCGCCGCCTCGGGTCGGGACTTTCCACACGACGCCGAGCAGCGAATCAGTGATGTACAGGTCGCCGGTTTGGCCGTCTAGCGCCATGTCGTTGGGGAATGAGTTCGTCGGCAGTTGCGCGATCTGCACCGGGGCCGAGCCGTCCCGAAGCCGCCACACCCCGGTATCGGCATTCCCGGTGCAGTCGATCACGTAGATCGTGCCATTGCCCGCCCGGGCGATGCCAGCACTGACAGGAAACCCAATCACCGGGCAGCTGCCGCTCGCGGGGAGCTGCCCCAAGACGTCGACCTGACCGCCGCGGGTCACCCGTGCCACCTGGTCCGCCTTGGCAAACGAGACATCCACTGCCGCATCTGGTTCCAGCGCGATGTCCTCCGGGGTTTGCCCCGCGCTCAAGCTGAAATGGGCGACGATGCGTGGATGGCTCACCGGCGCCGTGACCGCTTCCACCGCGCCGCTGCCCGCGACAAACGCCACCGCGGCCGCGGCAGCGGCAACGATCGTTCTCCCGTACCGGCGCATCATCGGAACCCCTTTCTTCTTATCACTGGAACATCCGTCACGGCTGGAGTGCCTGCACCGGGCGCTACCCCTTCAGGGCGTCGTTCCTGGATGGGCGGGGACCGGGGTGTCCCAGTCGATGTGGTGGCCGTAGAGTTGCTTGCCGGGTTTGCCGTTGGCGATGAACCTGACGTAGAGCGGCAGCATGACCGGCATCATCAGGTCCCGGAAGACGCGGGCGGCGCCGGTGGCGGCCTTGTTGTTGTTGACCCGGGCGGCCTGTTTGATGACCCTCTCCGCGCGGGGGCGTCGGATCTGTTCGAACGCAGCGAAAGCCCGGTCCGGTCTGGGCAGATCGCGCAGGCACTTGCCGAGCTGTACGGCGTCCTCGATGGCTAGCGAGGCTCCCTGACCGGAGGTGGGTGACGGCGCGTGCGCGGCGTCGCCGATGACGATCATCCGGTCGGTGTGCCAGGTGGGCAGGCGGGGCATGGTGTGGACCGGGCTGGCGGCAAGGTCATGGGCGGTGGCCTCGATGAGCCGGGTGGCTGGGCCGGCGTCATCGGCGAACAGGCTGGTCAGCCGCTGCCGCCACTCGCTGGTGCCGATGCTGGCGAGCGCGCCGCGGGCGGGCTCCTTGGGCTCGGGCACGTTGGCGAACCACCACACTTCACCGTCCGGCGCCAGGGCGTAGCCGAAGAACGCCCGCTTGCCGAAGATCATGTGGTAGGTGCCAGGGTCGGCGCTCACCCGTACGCCGCGGACATAACCGCCGAGGTTGATCAGCCCGGCATACTCCGGCGCGGGCGCGCTGGGGTCGATGATGCGCCGGACTGCGGAGTGGGTACCGTCGCAGCCGATCAGGATGTCGCCGGTGGCCTCGGTGCGGTCGGTGAACCTCGCCCGCACCCTGCCGCTGATGGTCTCCGCGGCGGCCAGGCGCTTGCCGTGCTCGACCCGGATGCCCCGGCTGGCGGCCTGATCGTGCAACGCTGTGTACAGGTCGGCGCGTTTCAAGGTGTAGCCGGTGGTGCCATCGGTGAGGGTCATGCTCGCCGCGGCGGCGCCCAGCCGCTTGCCGGTGCCGCTCCACACGGTGATGGCGGTCGTCGGGAACCCCGCGGCGAGCGCCGGCTGGTCCGCGCTCAGGGTGCGCAGCGCATCGACTCCGTTGGCCGCCACGGTGAGGAACGCGCCGATGCTCTCGGCGGGGGCGGGATGCGCCTCGTAGATCACCGAGTCGATGCCGGCCTTGTGAAGTGCCATCGCCGCGGCGGGCCCGGCGATGCCGCCGCCGGCGATCAGGGCAGTGCGTGCCTGGGTCATAACTCCTGCCTGCCTCGCTACGCCGGGCGGGTGCCGGCCGCGCCCCAGCGCCCAGCCGCCCAGGCGGAGGATCTGCGTGCTGTCATGGTCCCCAATCCTGCTGCGGCCCGCCTTGGTGCTCCAGCGACAGCGACCCGGACAGTTGCCCGGACAGTTTCGCGCCGGGTTACGCTGCATCCGATGCCCTCTGTGTTTGGGGAGCGGCTGCGCGCGCTCCGCCATGCGGCCCGGCTCACCCAGGAAGAACTGGCCGAGCGCGCCGGCATGACAGCAGCCGGCATTAGCGCCATTGAGCGCGGGATCCGCACGCGCACCTATCCGCGCACCCTGACCGCGCTGGCCGATGCGCTGGGCCTGACCGGCGGGGATCGGGAGGCGTTCAGGGCGCTGGCCGGACGGCCAGGGCCGGGCGAGCCGCTGCCTGGACTGGCGGCCGAAGCTGTGCTACCGGCCCAGCTGACGAAGTTCATTGGCCGCGAGCGCGACTTGGCGCGGGTGCGCCCGCTGCTGAAGTGCGCACCGCTGGTCACGCTCACCGGCCCGGGCGGGGTCGGCAAGACCCGTCTGGCGCTGGAGGTTGCAGCCGGAGCCTTGCCGGTGTTTCCGGGGGGCGTCACGATGGCCGACCTCGGGCCGGTACTTGACGGCGGGATTGTGCCTTATGCGGTGGCGCGTTCGGTGGGCCTTGTGCCGCGCTCGCCGGGGCCGCCGCTGGCCGTGACCGCGGCGCGGATCGGCGGGGCGCGCCTGCTGCTGGTGCTCGACAACTGTGAGCATGTGGTGCAGGCGGCCGCTGAAGTGGCCCTCTGGTTGCTCGAGAGCTGCCCCCGACTGGTAATCCTGGCGACTAGCCGCGAACCGCTGCGCGTTCCCGGCGAGGTCGTCGTGCGGGTAGGGCCGCTCACCTGTGAGGAATCGGCGGCGCTGTTGGAGGCCCGGGCGGCCGCCTCGGCCGGAACGGCGCTTCCCCTGGCCGACTGCGAGAGTGTGCAGCGGCTGCTGGCCAGGCTCGATGGCATGCCGCTGGCGATCGAGCTTGCGGCTGCCGCCCTCCGGGTCTTCACCGCAGACCAGATTCTCGGCCAGCTCGACGTCGGCCTGGGTGCGCTCACATTGGGCAGCCGGGTCGTGCCCAGGCACCGGAGCCTGGAATCGGCGATCAGCTGGAGCTATCAGCTGCTCGCGCCGGACGAGCGGCGGCTGTGGCGGCGGCTCAGCGTGTTCGTGGGCGGCTTCGAACTCGACGCCGCCGCCGAGGTCTGCTCGTCGCCGGAACTGCCCGCCGAGCGCGTGCCGGCAACCCTGGCCGCGCTGGTGGACAAGTCGGTCGTTCAGCGGGATGAGCGTGGCCGGTTCCGGATGCTGGAGGCGGTGCGCCTGTTCGGCCGGCAGCTGCTCTCGCAGGCCGGCGAGGAGGCGGCGCTGGTGGGCCGCCACCGCGACTGGGCCGCGGCGCTGTCCTGGCCGCGGCTGGAAGTGTTCTGGAGCCCGCAGGAGTCAGCCTGGCGCGACCGCTTCGAACAGGAGCAAGCCAACCTGCGCGCCGCGCTGGGCGCTTGCGTGCAGGCGCGGGATGCCAGGACCGGCCTTGCGATCTTCACCGGCCTGTATGGCCTGTGGCAGACGCGGGCCGGGTTCAGCGAGGGGCTGCGCTGGTTCGACGTCCTGATCGCTTTGGATGGCCCAGAGGATGACATCCGCGCCCTGGCTCTGTGCTCGGCGGTATGGATGCGGGCCCTGACCGGCGACCTGGCGGGGGCTCTTGAGGCCGGGCGCGAGGCGGAGCGCATCGCGCGCATGATCGGCGACGCCGCCGTGCTGGGATTCGCACTGCAGAACATGGCCTTCGCCCGCCTGGCCGGGCAGCAGGCGACGATAGCGATCGACCTCGCCCGGCGGGCCGTGGAGGCGCATCGTTCGGCGAGCAACGACCTCGGCGTCGCTATGGCACTGCACCACCTGGCGTACGCGCACCAGGTCCTGGGGGACCGGCCGCGCAGCCGTGAGTTCGCCGAAGAGGCCCTCCGGCTGTGCCGGGCAGCGGGCAACCGGAAATTCGGCATGGCCGTGTCGACCCTGCTCGCGCTGCTTGCCTGGCAAGACGGCGAAACGACAATCGCGGCCACACTGGCCAGGGAAAGCATCGCGGGGGCCGGCCACGCCGGTGATCAGTGGAACATCGCCCGCGCCTTGCAGCTGCTGGGCTGGGCAGCGGCCGCTACCGGGCGGCCGGAACGAGCCGCCATGCTGTTCGGCGGAGCCCAGTCGCTGCTCAACTCGGCACAAGAAGACAGCGACCTTGCCCAGCTGCCCGCGCAGCGAGACGCCGAAAACAAGGCCAGACTGGCCCTTGGAGAAGCCGGCTACACCCAGCGGTTTGCGGAGGGCTACAGCCTGCCGGCGGCCGACGCCGTGCGGTACGCGCTGGACGCCGCGTCGGCCGATAAACGGGCCGCAGCTCCCGCACCCGGCCGCCCAGCGAAGTGATCGAGTTCTGCCACCCGAACTCATCCGGCCGGTACGCCATCACCTCGGGCACGACCGTGGCCTGTTGGGCCCCACCGCCGAGAAGGCGGCATCGGCGGCCACACCACGGCCGCGCGGGCGCCACCGGAGCCCAGAGAGTGAACATCCACGGCCGCGGACATGGCCGCAGGCGCCGCCGCCGGGCTCAATCCCCGCAGGATGCCCGGTGACTAGCCGCGCGGTCGCGGCCGGGCCCGCCCGATCACCCAATCGGTGCTGTCCGCCTCCAGCTCGCAGCTCCAGCCCAGGGCATCGAGACGGGCCTGGAGCAGCGGCGGGTCCACGAAAACCTTTACCAGGCGGTGCACCGTGCCATCTGGAGGCTTCGCTCGACAATCTCCGGATCAGCTGTGGCCTGCTCCTTCGAAGCCTGGGATACGTCCTCGTCGACGAAGATCACCTGGCCAGACGCGGTCAGCGCCCGGCGGAGCATACTGAAGAAGCCAGCGACGCGGGGCGGCGGAACGTGCGACAGCCAGAACCCGAAGAAGATCAGCTGGTAGCGGCGGTCTGGCACCCAGCGCAGGATGTCAGCGCACACGAATCTCACCGAGGCAGGGCAGCGTCGGCGCGCGATCTCAAGCGCCTCGGGCGACGCGTCGATGGCGGTCAGGTCACCGGTCCGCCGGGCCAGCGCCTCGGTCCACATGCCCGTTCCACAGGCGAGTTCCAGCGTCGGCACGTCCAGGGGCAAGATAGAGGTTATCCGGGTGATCCGCTCCCGAGCCACCGACAGCGACCCGTATGCTGTGACGTCGTACTCCGCCACTCGCCGCCGGTAGTACAAGATCTGCTGGTCGATCATGCGATCGCACACATGGCCATCCTCCACCGCTCGTGTTACGGAGCGGACAGCCACACCAAAGGCCGACTTTAGGCTGAGCGGCATTGGCTCTTGCCGGCTGTGTGCGCTTCGCGTCTGCGTGGGGCGATGTGCTGCCCGGTCTGACGCTGACGCCGTGAGCTGCCGCCGATTCCCCGGCCGGCTCAGGGTTGACTCCGGGCGCCAGCCAGACCTTCCAGCAGGTCGGGTCGCCGTCGGGATCGCCGCCTCCCGGGCGTTCTTCCAGGCTCACATCGCCAGGGCCTGGAGGCAGCCCCGGGGCCGCCTCCAGCACGGCCGCCCGCGGTGGCTGGCAAGGTGGTCGTGGCCGGCGGCGCGCGCGCGATCAGGCCGGAGAAGTGTCCTCCGCGGGGCGCGAAGTTGATGCACTGAGAGTGCGGCGGTCGGCTCGGCCGCGGCAGCCCAGGGCGACAACCTTAGCTTGACGGCGCGCCGTGACAACATTAAGTTGTCAACATGGAGGCCGTGAGCGTGCTGGCGCTGGCGGACGCGGTTCGGCAGCGGGCGGCGGGCTCGCCGCTGGACCGGGTCGAGGCCGCCCTGGCGGTCGGCGAGGAGCTGACCTCGGGCGCGGATGAGCTGGTCGACCGTTTCGTGGGCGAGGCCCGCTCCGCGGGGTGTTCCTGGACCGAGATCGGCGAGCGGATCGGGGTGTCCAAGCAGGCAGCCCGGCAGCGCTTCGCGCAGCTGCCGCGGCCCGGGCTGGCCAGTGACCTGGAGTGGCGGCCCCGGCTGCTGGCCTGCCTGCGGGCCGCCGGGCGGGAAGCCAGCGCCGACGGCGCCGCCGAGGTCGGAACCCATCACCAGCTGCTCGGGCTGTTTCACGAGGGGGTGGCCGCCGCGGTCCTGGAGAAGCTGGGGATCCGGGCCGACGCCGCCCGGGCCGGCGCGCGGGAGCTGTTCCCCGGCGGCGGCCACCCGGGTGAGCAGCCACCGCCGGATTCCGCCGAGGCCCGCGAGGCGGTCCAGGGAGCCGCGGGGCTGGCACGGCGGGCTGGCCACGGCTACGTCGGCACCGAGCACCTGCTCTGCGTGCTTGCTCTCGATCCCGGATCCCGAGCACGGCGGGTGCTCGGCCAGCTCGGCGTCAGCATCCCCGCCATCAAGAAGGAACTCGCGTGCTACACCGGCCTCGGCGAGCGGCGCCGCCGCAGGCGGGGCAAGGCAACCGCGTTCGCCTGTTCCTTCTGCGGCAAGCAGCGCAGCAGCGAGCTGCAGCTCGTCGCAGGGCCAGGGGTGTGGATCTGCGCGGAGTGCATCGGGCTGTGCAACGAGATCCTCGCCGAAGGACAGGAGACGCCAGGACCGCAGCGCTGACCGGTTCCCGCTTCCACCGGGAGGCGGCTGGCGAGCGCCACGCGGAGCCGGCTTCCGCCGGCTACCTGGGCGGCAGCCGCCCCTTCGACGCATTCTGCGGAGCGCGTTACGCGATCGTGGCTGATCCCGACCCCATGGCAGCGCGGTCGCGCTCAGTGATAGGGCAATCGGCGTCAGGTTGCACGCCGGATCCGCCGATCGGCGCGGGTAGGCGTCGTGATCGGAGAGCGGCCGAGCTACCGCAGATCCGGTGGGTGTGTGCTTCGGCCGGTGCTTGTCACTACCGGGTTCGGTCGCGGCGTGACCGCCGGTGAGCGCCGGAGAGGGCCTGCGATATTGCGGCGCTGGCTGTGGCGGCGCCGCCGCCCCGCGGTAGCTGCGGAGACCAGGCCCCGGGTGCGCCCGCTGGCCGTTCGGCGTATCACGGCAAGCGTTGCCTGCTCTTCATTACCGGGAGGAAGGTCCTCCCCGCACCATGTGCTGTAGCCAGCCCTATGGCGCGCTGCCCGCCCAGGCCGTCGCGCCGAAGGGTGTGCGGCGATCGCGGTCAAAGCTGGGCCGGAGGTCAGAATGAACGCGCCATCCACGTCGCCAGACAGCCCCATCACCTCCATAGCTGAGGCCATAGCCCGGATGGAGGCGCTGGATGAGGCGTTGCCTGCCGGTGACGGGCTGGGGTGTTTCAACCACATGTACCTCGCGGTCATGCAGCAAATCGCGCAGCGGCTGTCGCAGGGCCTTTTCAGCGATCCGGTGACCATGACCCATCTCGACCTGGTCTTCGCCAACCTGTATTTCGCCGCCGCCGGCGCCAGGGAGCCCTCGGCTGCCCCGGTTGCCTGGCAGCCGTTGCTGAACCGCCGCGCCGAGGCCGGCATCGAGCCCGTACAGTTCGCCCTGGCGGGCATGAACACCCACATCAGCCACGACCTGCCCATCGCCATCGCCGCCACGTGTGCGGAGTTGTCCTTCGCCCCGACCGCCGCGGTGTTCCGCGACGATTATGAGAAGGTCGATCAAGTGCTCGACGCCGCCGAGCAATCGGCACGCGAGTCCTTCGAGTCGGGCGCCATCCTCGCCGCCGACCAGCACCTGGGGGCGGTGCTCAACTTGATCGCCAACTGGAATCTCAACCAGGCCCGTGAGATCGCCTGGAACACCGCGCGGGCCCTGTGGGAGGCCCGGGATCTTCCGGCCGCCGGTGACCTTCTCCGTGCCACGCTCGGCCGTGCCGTAGCCGCAACCAGCCAGCTCCTGCTGGTCGCCCTGTGACACCAGGCAGCCCGGTGCGCGGCCCCCAGCAACACGCTGGGACCGGATGCCCGTCAAAGCGGCCAGGCCCAACCCACAGACGGCAATAACCGCCGTTTGGTGCGGTCATGGGTGCTTGGTGCTCTTCGGCTGAGGCAGGCAGATTTGGGCGCTCTGTGCGGCCGCGCGGCGCCGGAGCCGGTCGGTGTGCTGAGCGGAGTGAAATGATCGCCACATGCCGGTAGCGCATGGGCGTGTCGCGTTGGTGACGGGCAGCTCGCGGGGGCTGGGCGCGGCGATCGCGCGGCGCCTGGCCCAGGACGGCTTTGCCGTCGCGGTCAATGGCCAGCGCGGTGACGGCCAGGCAGGTGAGGTCGCCCGCACCATCCGCGACGGCGGCGGTAGCGCCGAGGCCTTCGGCGCCGACATCACCGATCAGCGGCAGGTTGCCGGGCTGGTCGCCGCCATCACCAGCCGGTTCGGCCCGGTTGACGTGCTGGTGCTCAATGCCACCGGCCCGCAGCCCGAAGCCCCGGTGACCGACGTGGACTGGACCGACCATCTCGCCCAGCTGGACTTCTTCGTCAAGAGCCCGGTGCTGCTCGGCGGCGCGGTGCTGCCCGGAATGGTGGCCCGGCACTATGGCCGCATCGTGCACATCGACTCCGAGGTTGCTGACCGTCCGCCTCCGGGCAGGTCCGCCTATGCCACCGCCAAGAGCGCGCAGATAGGCCTGGCCCGCGCCTGGGCCCGCGAACTCGCCCCCTCTGGCATCACGGTGAACACGGTCGCACCCGGCTTCGTCCCCGTCGAGCGGCACGCCGGCGTCCCGGCCGGCATTGTGGATGCTTACCTGGCCTCGGTGCCCGCCGGGCGGATGGGAACTCCCAGCGACATCGCCTGCGCCGTGAGCTTCCTCGCCTCCGAAGATGCCGGCTTCATCACTGGCCAGCGCATCGTGGTCGACGGCGGCCGGAACCTTGGCAACTGACAATCGGGCCTTGACAACCACCGTTACCAGCCACCCATGGCGACCTCGGGAAACTGGATCAACCACGCGAGAACCGCCAGACGATGCTAGCGGTGACGTGCGCGGCCGATCCATGGTCAGGGTCCGCGCGCCGAGCCGCCGTTCGGGGCGGCCAGTGCCGCCCCAGCGCTCCTCAGCTGAGCGCGCAGATCAGGTCGATCTGCCGCGCCGACGAGTGGGTATCCCGGGCCCGGCGCCTTGGTGCTGGCGGGCCTGGCGGTCCATCCGATCGCTCAGCCGGCCAATGGCGAGGAACAGAAGCACGAGACCGGGTCCGATCAGGGCGCAGCGCAGCCCTCTCGCCTGATGCCGCCGTCGCGGCGCTTATCGGCGGACTCGTCCTGCCCGGCGAGAGCCCAGCGGCCCGGTAGATCTGCGGGCGGCCTTGCCAGCGGGCGGGTCGTGAGGGTGGCGAACCGGTGACGGGCAGCAGCCGGGCCAGTTCGGCGCCGGCGATCTGCGCGTCGAGGTCGCGTAGCAGCGCTAGGTCGGCTGCCAGAACCTGCCGGGCGACCGTGGCGCCGGGACCGAAGTAGCTAGAGGGTTGTTGCTGGTCTGGCATCGGGGCAGACGCCGGTGACGAGCTCGCTGGGCCGGGCGACGAAAGTGTGGTCGCTGACGGTTGGCGCGCTGACGCGGTCCGCACGGAACAGTCGCGGAGCGTTCCTGCCAGTGTCCCAGGCGATCACGTACCACAGCGGTTGGCGCACCAGCAGACCGTGGGGTTCGACCTGCCGATTCGTACTCCTGCCTTGTTGATCACGGTAGGTGAAAGCGAGCAAGCGAGTGGCGCTGAAAGCGGCCTCGAACGCCTCCACCAAACTCGGGTCGATATCAGCGAGCCTCGCATCCCCCGCCGGTCCACCAACCAGGATCCGCTCTCGCAGCGCCCGCAACTCGGCTGCCCGGGCGGCGGGGAGGGCTCGTTCAATCTTGTCGAGCGCGTGCTCTGCACCAGCGGCGAAAGGGACCGTCTTGGCGGCGCGGGCAATCTCTACGGACACGATGAGTGCGCGACCTCGCTGGTGCGCAGCTGTGAGGTGATCATCACCGAGGCCGGGTTGAGTCGCACGCCACCGCCTGGCCCGGAGAACGTGTCGAGATCGAATCCGGCCTCGCGAAGGGCACCGAGGTCCCGTAGCACCGTACGGCGGGAGACGCCGAGTTCCCGGGCGAGGCCGGCCACGGTCCAGTCGGCTCGCCGCCGCAGCATCCGCAACAGCTGGTCGTGCCGATCCATGATGCGCATCGGCTCCAACCGTACCGGCGATGGGTGACAGTTCCTGTCACCAATGGGAGGTACGTTGCGAGAACGGAACTCCAGGAGGTCACGATGCACTTGCAGGGCATGAAGCAACTGGAACGAGACACCACGGTCAACGCTCCTGTCAAGGTCGTCTACCGGCTGTTCATGGACAACGCGGAGCTGGCCAGCTGGGCGCCTGCCGTTGACGCCGTCACCGACCAGCACGGTGGCGACGACACCGGCCTGGGCGCCACTCGCACCTGCGCGGTGACCATGAACGGCAAGAAAGGAACCATGGCCGAGCGGTGCGTCGAGGCCGTGCCAGAGACGCGCGCGTCGTTCCTGGTTGTTGACGACTCCTTCGGGTTCAGCAAGATGCTCACCGGCTACGGGTTCACCGCCCATTTCACCCCGGCGGCAAGCGACCAGACCACGGTGCGGATCGAGACGTTCTACGCGCCAGCCAACCCGGTCGCCGGCGTGCTCAACAGGCTCGTCATGCGGCGTAAGTTCCGCAGCGTCGTTGACGAGCTCCTCGGCGGCCTGTCCACGCTCGCTGAGCAGCGCCATACCCAGCCCGGAAACCTGAGCCCGCCACGCTGACCCCGGCCCGGCCCAGGCCCGGCCCACCCAGGCCCGACCACCCCGGGGCCGGGTGGGCTGAGGGCGCAGGGCTGGAGGCGGCCAGCTGGGATGTGGTAGCCGCCGGGCGGTGCTGGCACTGGTTCGACCGGCCCCGGGTGGCAGCCGAGGCCCGGCGCCTGCTGGTACCCGGCGGAGCGCTCCTCATTTGACAACAATGGCCCCCATGGGTGCCACCTGAGCTACCTGGCGCTGCCGGGCCCTCTTCCCTGCTCAGCCCGGTAGCGCGATGCTCCGGGTGAAGATACGAGCTCGGGACAGGAGACCCGGCAATGTCTGTCTACGTCGGAATCGATGTGCACCGCAAGCGGTCCCAGGTGGCGGTGGTCACCGAGGATGGGAAGGTCCAGCTGAACCGGAACGTGGTGAACGGCCAGGAGCCGATCCTGCGGCTGATCGGCGATCTGCCGGCCGGCACGCCGGTGGCGTTCGAGGCTGCCTACGGGTGGGGCTGGCTGGTGGAGCTGCTGGAGGGCTACGGGTTCGACCCGCACCTGGTGCACCCGCTGCGGGGCAAGGCGATCGCCTCGGCGCGGCTGAAGAACGACCTGTTAACCGAACACTCTCACGTTCCCGCAGGTCACAGGCTAGGCGGATCGTTTCCCCCGAGGCCGCTGACCTGTCCCGGGCCCTACTTGCCCCATACCGCCCACCAGCCTTCTCCTCGCTGCCGCTTGTCACTCCGGCCAGAAACGACCTCGTCGCCGTTCAAAATGGTCCTTAACCTGCTGATTTGCATCGTCCACCAGGGCGAATGCGTTAGTTCGGAGAAGACAAGGTCGATGCGGCCATCCTCGCGCAGTTGCTGCGGGCAGATCTGCTGCCCGGGGCGTGGATCGCCCCGCAGCCGGTGCGCCAGCTCCGTGCGCAGCTGCGGCACCGGGCCAGCCTGGTCCGGCTCGGCACTCAGCTGCGCAACCGGATCCACGCGGTGGCGGCTGATTTCGGCTATGACCGGGCCGGCAGCTACTGGACCGGGCCCGGCCGCGGCTGGCTCGCCGAACTCGATCTTCCCCCGGTGTCGCGGGAGATCGTCACCGACTGCCTGGCCTCCATCGATGCGCTGGCGCCGGTGATCGAGCGGCTCGACAGGGAGTTGCATCAGCGCGCGAAGGCCGACCCGCGGGCCAAGGTGCTGACGGCGCTGCCCGGCGTCGGGGAGTTCACCGCGCTGGTCATGCTGGCTGAGATCGGCGATATCACCCGCTTCGGAAGCGCCCGCAAGCTGGCCAGCTGGGCCGGGCTGACCCCGACGGTCCGCGGCTCGGACCTGACTGTCCGCCACGGGCACATCTCCAAGCAGGGCTCGGCGTGGCTGCGCTGGGTCCTCAACCAAGCCGCGCAGACCGCCAAGCGCTCCCCGGAGTTCGCCGGCACCTACGCCGCCATCGCCAGGCGCCGTGGCAAGAAGATCGCCACCACCGCGATCGCCCGCAAGCTCCTCACCCGCGCCTACCACCTGCTCGCCGCCCAGGCCGCCGCGACACCCGGCACGGCGAAGAGCCACACACCAGTGCGGCAGCCTGACCACCAGGATGCGCACACAGACCAGGAGAGGGTCACCAAACCCGGGCACGCTCGCCCCTGCGGCATGAGCCGGCCACCAGGCCGCGCTCGATCATTTGACTGAGCAGCCCGGTCCCCGGACACATGGTCATGGTTGTCCCGCCCGCTGCATGGCGAGACGCCGGATGGGTGCTTGCGAGACCACTCCGCCAGTCACCAGCCGGGGAACACCACGACCCTCCCAACACCAGCGCGAAAGGACCCTTCCTCGCTCCCGATGATCTGTCGCCGTTCGTCGGCGTCCAGCTCGTTCGTCCTCGCCGCTACGCGGCTGCGGGCGCTCCAGCAGGACTCCTCCCACACGGCAACGTAAACCGGGGCAGCTGCGAGGAAGATCCCGAACAACAGTCAGGCCTCAGCCCGGGACAACAACGCACGTCACCGGGTCAGACCGCTACGCCCCCTTGACAACAATGGCCCCAATTGGGTGCCACCTGAGCTGCCGGGCAACGTGTGCTCAGCCACCGAAGCGCCCGTCCTGGAACGCAACCCAGCCTGGAGCCTGGCCGGCGAGACCGGCCTGGCGACGTTCAGCGTATGCCTAGGCCAACTCCTGGAGCTGTTGCGCGAGGAACCGCCGCTCCGCTTCCGTCGCTGCGAGGTGGGCGGCACGTTCGAAAGCGGCTTGCGCGGCGTCTCGTCGTCCAAGCCGACGCAACATCGTGCCGCGGGCTGCGTGTATCAGGTGATAGTTGTCGAGGTCCGGTGCGATCGCGTCGAGCGTAGTGAGCGCAGTGCCGGGACCCTCGATCTCGGCGACGGCGATGGCCCGATTGAGTGCGACCACGGGCGTGGGCATGACCGAGAACAGGTGATCGTAGAGAGCGACGATCTGGGGCCAGCCGGTTGCTTCGAACGAGCCGGCGTCGCACTGCACGGCTTGGATCGCGGCCTGGAGTTGGAAGGGACCTGGTTGGCCGCGGCGGATACAGGCGCGCACGATCGCATGTCCTTCTTCGATCATCGTGCGGTCCCACTTGGTCCGGTCCTGATCGCGCAGGAGCACGAGGGCACCCTCGGCTGTGCGGGCCGGCACCCGTGACTCGCTGAGCATCATCAAGGCGAGCAGCCCCGCCGCCTCGGGCTCGTCGGGCATCAACTCGACCAGAGCGCTAGCGAGCCGAATTGCCTCGCTCCGCAACGGGGCCCGTTCCGGACCGTCGAGCCCGGTGTTGTAGATCAGGTACAGAACCGACAGGACCGACCGGAGTCGCTCGGGCAGGTCGGGTTCCTCCGGCACGCGATAGGGGATCTTGGCGGCCTTGATCTTATACTTGGCTCGGACGAGCCGCTTCGCCATCGCCGGCTCGCTCACCAGGAACGAGCGGGCCACCTCATCCACGCTCAGGCCGCCGAGCAGTCGCAGGGTCAAGGCCACGTGGTGCTCCGTTCGCAACGCCGGATGGCAGCAGGTAAAGATCAGCCGGAGCTGGTCGTCCCTCACGGGTCCGTCCTCTCCCCACTCTTCAGTGCCTGGGCCCTGCGATGTGGTTGCGACGGCACCAAGCTGTTCATGGAGCCCCAGGCCCCGGGCTGAACGGCGAAGGTCATCGATCGCACGGTTTCGTGCGGTCGTAACGATCCACCCCGCCGGGTTGGGTGGGATGCCGTCGCTCCGCCACCAGTCGCTTGCCACGACGAACGCTTCCTGCACGGCGTCTTCAGCTAGCGTGATGTCGCCGAAGATGCGGATCAGCGTTGCCACCGCTTGGCCGTATACCTCGCGGAACACACGCTCAACACCGGTCGCTTCCCCATGGGCGGCGACGGTAGGGGTCACGCCTCGACGCGCCCGGCCGCCCGGAATGGGCGGACTTCGATCGGACGGCTGATCGCGTCCACGACCTTACCGGCCCAAGCCAGCGCTGCGTCGAGATCGTCCGCGTTGATGATGTAGAACCCGGCGATGTGCTCTTTCGCCTCGACGAACGGGCCGTCCGTCATGACCAGATCGCCATCACCCACGCCGACGACGGTCGCCGCGTCGGGGCCATGGAGTGCGCCACCGAAGACGAACGCACCGCTCGCCTCCATCTCGGCTTCGAGGGCAGCGACCCGCTCCATGAATGCCCCCATCTCCTCGGGCGTCCTGGGCGCCCCGGGGACCTCACCCTCTGCGGCGTAGGTAGACAACAGGTACCGACTCATGGGTACTCCTCCCGTTGGTGCGGGTCGTTCCCGCGCTCACCCTGCCTACGAATGGGATCGGCCCACGAGGACACCCACGGCAAGAATAGTCCTGAACGATCCGTGCCCCGGAAGCGGCAGCGCCGGCCGGAGCATCCCGTCGGCGGCCTTCGCGTTCAGGAGCGAGGGCGCGGCATGGAAGTAGTGAACTGCTGCTTTGCGCTGGTAGAGGCGTTGTTCTGCGGTGCGGGAGGTATCCCTCCTGACTTGTGAGAGCTCCATCTCAACGGTCGTGTTCCGGGTGATCAGCGACTTCTGGGAACACCCCACCCGAGGGGGGATCCCATTTCAGCCCTTGACGATCTCGAGGCCCATCTCGCGAAGCAGCCTCGCGTGAGCCGAGCAGAGCGCGGCCTGACCGACCATCAGCCCGGCGGCCTGGCCAATACCTCGACCCGGTATCCCTGGCAGCCGGATCGTCGCGATCGCCACCCTCGCCCTGGACCATCTACTCCGACCACTCGATGACCTCGCCCAGCCGTTGGGTCAGGAACGACAAGCTCGTGTCTGGTTCCACGTCGGGCGGGCAGCACACCAGGCGGGGTTCTCCGGCAGGCTCACCGGTCCCGGCGCGCAGCGGGATGACCTTGACAAACAGCTGCATGGCACAAGTCCAGCAGCCCTCCCTTGCACTTACCTTGATGAACCCCTTGTCCCCCAGGTCACGCCCCCAAACCAGCCAAGCGGCCGGCACTTTCGTGGCGCATGTGGGTGGCCGCCATTTCCCCCCGCAGGTGAATCGCCGATGTAGTCAGTAGCTCAGTGCGTCCAGAGTTCCAGATGTACCGTGATAGCGGTCTCCCCAGACCGCTCCTGCACGGCACCGAACTGCAACTCTGTCCCTTGACATGCCGGCGTCACACCTCTGTTCGAATATCTGCGGGCGACACCGATCCTTCCCCAGCTCAGCGAGTGGAGAGAGGATCGGGCGACTTTGAAGCGCATCGGCCAGGACGGCCTCATGGCCATATGGGGGCAGCTCGGGCTGCACCCCCGCCCGGAAGGTGACGGCTTCTATCTTGAGGTCACGGACCCGCTGGTCTGAGCAACCCATGATGCGGGTGTCAAGTTCCTTACGTGAACCGGCGACCACTTGACCCCCAGGAATGCACTCCCGATCCTACGTGCTCCGCATACGTCCGTCTGCGCAGGTCGGGCGGCGCACAGGTGAGCTAGTCGAAGCAGCTCAGAGCACTTGTGAGCAGAACGCGCTCCCATTTGCGCTCCCATCTGTGACATGGTCAAACCCAGACCCGCTGCCGTTTGCGGCAACCAGCGCCGACCTATCCGCGCCGCGGATTCTCCTGCCGCGACTCAACCTTCGTTACGAGACGTGACCGGAAGCCTCGGCTTGGGCGCGCGATATCCGCCGATATGCGCGCCGGCGGCTGCACATGCTGGGCCCAGCGGTAGCGCCCAGATCCGGCTATTCTGTCGCGCCGCCCCTGGGGTGGCTGTCCGGCACCAGGCTGAACCCTGGACGCTGCCGATCAGCAAGTGTGGCCGGGCCCCGGAGTCGAGCCGGGCGCGCCGGCCGGGGTGTTCGCTGCAGCCGCACTCGCTCCTCGGCCGCGGGGGGTTGTTCCCGGTGCCGGGCACGCCGTTCGGCGTCCATCGGTCCACACCTCCCTAGTCAGTCACCAACGGGCAGGATCAGCGCACCGTCGTGGTGGCAGCATGATCGGGCAGCGACCGTGCATCGCTGAGGTAGGCGCGGACCGGCCCCGCTCGGCGATGAGGTAGCAGCCGAACGCGTCGAGCGCTGCCTGCGACGCCTCCGGCAGCGGCTCCGGGTGCGGCTGCGGGTGCGGTACTGGCTCCGGTTCCGGTTCCGGCGGCGGCAATGGTCGCGGCTGCGGCCGGGGTTCCGGCGGTGGCGGCGATGGCACTGGAGGCGGCACTGGCGGGGGTACTGGGGGCGGCTCCACCGGTTCGGGCCGCGCGGGCTTCGGCTTCGCGGGTTCCGGCGGCGCTGCTTGACCAGCATCTGGAGCGTCTGGTGCCATCTTGCCGGGGACTTCGTCGTCGGGCACCACGGGCTCACGGGAACGATCTGCGGGCACTAGGAGATTATTCCCAGCCGGGCCCTCCGCCCACCACGCGGCGGCAGACCTGTATCGACGCCCTGTGCGCTTACCTGCGCATGCCCTGCGAGCCGGGCCCAGGCGATCGATCAACGCCGACAGAACGGCACGCTGGCGCGCCCCTGACCGGACAGGAGCTCTAATCGTGTCATGGACGTGCGGCGGCCCGCCTGCTGGTGCTATCCGCCGGAGTGCGCGAACGGCTGCGAGTGGGGGGCCGGAGCGGGTGATCGTGTCTTGGTCGCCGTGCGAGTGCCCCCCGGCGCTGGCCACGCGCACGCGGGGCCCCGGGGCACCTGGTGGTGTACCGCCAGGCGCGGGGCTGCGTCGCGGCCTGGTACTCACCACGGCACGAGCCGACGGACAGCGCTTAGGTCGCGGGAGCCGGGCCTGCTGCCCCGCCATGCCACGCCGCGAGCTGGCGCCCGTGCCTATCCCTGACGGCAAGTAAGGCAACCCGGTCAAGGCGTAGCTAGTCTGTTGCCGCACCGCCCGAGTTAGTGCCGGCCTGCTTCAAGCGGCCCGGGCCGGTGTCTCGTTGCCAGCCCTGAGGAGCTCCCGCACCCGATGGCCAGGGTGGCGCCGGTGAGGTTCGCGCGGGTGAGATTCGCGGCCTCGAGATTCGCGCGGGCAAGGCTCACCCCCGGCCGGGCTCGCGGATCCGGCGCCCAACTACGGCGACCGCAGCCTGTACATCGGGGCGCGTTGTCCGCCCTGGCGTCTTCGCGCCGGGCTCTTTCGGTGGCCATGGCTCGTGGGAGTGTTCGCGGATGAATGCGGCCAGGACTTCCAAAACTGTGGGGTGGTCCCGGGGCGAATCGTGGGCGATGCGCTCTGGCGCGTAGATGCCGCCGAGGCGAATGTCGAGCTCGCCAGAGCCGAGTTGCCCCGATCGCCTTGGTGTAGCGGTCAGTCACCTGCCCGTGTTCGGTGAGTTCGACAATGCGGCGCAGCTACGCTGCTCCTCCTGCGGAGAGGGCAGCGCCCGTGGCCAGAACTCGAACGCGATCTACCCGGGCCGGCGCCCGGGCCGGGTGCTGAGGTTCCTGCCGCCCGAGGTGGAGAAGGCACAGAGCGAGGCGCGGTCTGCCCACAGCGTCGCCGCGTACACGGCGGCCAAGATGATGTGCCTCCCCGGCCACAAGGGGTGGAAAGACCGAAGAGCCGTCCGCCTGGTGGCTGCTGCGAGGCTTGGCCAGCGCTGCCCAGTGAGTGCCTCGGCGTAGTCTTCGACGCCTAGCGGTTGTCAGGTGGTCGCGCAGGTGGTTTGCGTTCCGGGCCTCTGCATATTCAGCCGCGGCTGGCCACGCCGCGCCGATCCAGCACTCGATATCCTGCCGCCAGCAGCGGCATCGCGTGCTCGGTGTAATGGTGGCCACAGAAGTCAAGGTGCTGGGCGTCAGTCACGGCCACGCGCACACACGCGGCTGCGCCGCACTGATCGCAGGTGTCGGTGAGCATGAGATCAGGGATGGCGGACTGCGCGGTGGCGCTCGACGGGCGGTGTTTGCGCATGACTCCCCCCTGAGTCAGTGACGTGACCAAGCTTGCGCATGCGTTTGTAACGTTGGCAAGACCTCGGCGCAGGGTGCCGGTCACGGCCAGCATGGCTCTGCGCGGTCCTGGGGGCGAGCCCCCATACACGGCCAGGCGCCGGTGGCCTCCCACGGGCCTGCCGGAGGTTGAGGATTTGCGCGCGAAGATCGCAGGTCTGGGGGCGGAGCTCGCGGGCCGCACGCCCGCCAGCAGCTAACCTGAACGTGGACGGCAACAGGAGTTCTGGCATGCCGCCGGGGACGTCCAGGGTGGCTACCAGGCGCCGGGTTCCCGGGTGCTGAGGTGCGGTGATGGCTATTGCTGAATTGCCGCTGGCGGACACGCTGGCGCGGCCGCTGCGCGACCTGCGGATCTCGGTGACCGACCGCTGCCAGTTCCGCTGCACCTACTGCATGCCGCGGGAGGTGTTCGGCCGGGACTTCGTGTTCTTGCCCCGCGGGCAGCTGCTCACCTTCGAGGAGCTGACCCGCCTCGCCCGGGTCTTCGCCGGCCTGGGGGTGCGCAAGCTGCGGCTGACCAGCGGCGGGCCGCTGCTGCGCCGCGACCTGGAGAAACTGGTCGCGATGCTGGCCGGGATCGGCGGCATCCAGGACATCGCCCTGACCACTAACGGGGCGCTGCTGGCCGGCAAGGCCCAGACGCTGGCGGCGGCGGGCCTGCGCCGG
>WNGM01002891.1_pt1 | contig 22626 bp, 20 predicted proteins | sample 5400571 | NCBI WGS metagenome assembly WNGM01 (sample SAMN13153378, study PRJNA577476) | soil metagenome | isolation source: 100 cm soil or saprolite under Garry oak tree replicate 2 | place: USA:California | collected 2016-06-15 | reverse complement strand
GCGAAGGGGTGACGGCGGCGCTCAAGCGGAAGCATACGCCCTTCGTGCTGGCCGTGCCCGTCACGGTGGAGGTAGACTTCGCGCAGACGATCCACGCCGACATGGCGGAGCTGTGCCCGGGCGCGGTGCGCAGCGGCGGACGCACGGTGGCGTTTGCGCACGCGGACTACGGGGAGGTGTTCCGGGCGTGGCGCGCGATGCTGAACTTGTCGGGTGTGGTGTGACGTGGTGGCCAACCGGGGGCGGTCCTCCTTCGCCTGCTTCGTACGACCACTCCAACGGGGTCCAAGCCATGAATCAAGCGCTGCTGTCCTTCTTTAACCAACACTACGCCCCTGGGCGAGTGGGTCTGATCGGCCAGGATGATCTTAAGGGGAGGCTCATTCGGGACGCTGAGGCGGGCATCACGCCGGACCACAAGCCGTCGAAGTGGTCCCATACGTTTCTTCTTGGTGAGCGCCGTGCTGACGGACGGAACGATGGCCGCATCTACATCTTCGAAAGCGACCTCCGCGTGAGCGTGGACGACTGGGAGGTGCAGAACGGCGTCATGGAGAGTCGCCTCGTAAAGTGGTGCCTCGACAATGTGTCTCACGGCTGCGTGCTGGGGATGAACCTGAGCACCGCGGAGACTACCAAACTCCTCACGCAAGCGCTGAGCTACGGCGCCTCCTTCGTAGATCAGATGCTCTCCTGATCGCTCATCAGGAGCGTCGACCAGAACTCTTTGCAAGCGTTTTGCAAGCGTTTCTCCGGACATGAGCGGACATGGTTGTCAGACCGACAGGGCGCCGAGGCTCGTCGGGACGCCATTCCCGGTCAATTTGTCTGTTTTTGTTGCCCTGGGGCCGCCGCTCTGGAGGAGTTCCGTAAGGAATGGCCGCTCTTGAAGACGGCTTTCTTCACGGCCGAGGAGCTCTTTGAGGCGACGAACCCAGGATCTGCGGCCGATCTAGGCATTGGCCCTACCTTCGACGAATTGCTTGACCTAAGCCGGCGCTTCCTCGACTCGCGGGTGCGTGCTCTCGAAGTAGATGGACGGAGGAGCGACTCGCGCGATGTTGGCATTTACTACTGGCGTCGCCAGTTGCTTGATGTGCTCGAGACTGCCGTCCGCGGCATCGGCGTCGGAGGGGTCGAGCCAGTTCCAATCCTCGGCAACCCCGAATGGCTGGACTCGGCGACCCTCCGACGGTTCCAGTGGACAGGACTGCTGGCGGACGGCAAGCGCTGCCACACCAACAAGGTGCCTTGCCACACCAATCTCGAAAAGCAGTTCGCGGACTTCCTGGATCGAGCCTCGGATGTCGTCCGGTACTTCAAGAACGAGCGCTTCGGTTTCTCGGTGACCTACTACGAGGGCAATCGGCCCAGGCAGTACTACCCCGGACTTCATCGTCGCAGCGCGTGAGGCCGACGGGCGCGAGGTGACGTGGCTCGCTGAGACGAAGGGTGAGGTTCGGCCGAATACAGCGCTCAAGACAGAAGCCGCAGCGATGTGGTGTGAGAAGATGAGCCGTACGAACTACGGCCAGTGGCAGTATCTCTTCGTCCCCCAGCGCAAGTTCGAAGCGGCCGCTGCGGCGGGCGTGAAATCACTGGCGGAGCTCGCAACCTCTCTAGTAGCCCCGAGGCCGGAACCTCAGCTTCCGCTTATCTCACTCGATGACGCGCGCGTCAAGCGCGAGGCGTTCAAGACACTCCTCCCCCTGTACTCACTGAAGGCAGCAGCTGGGTACTTCGGTAGTGGTGAAGCGGTGGAGCCAGAGGGCTGGCTCGAGGTGGACGGGGTCGGCAAGCTGGATGATCGGATGTTCGTGGCGCGAGCGGTCGGTCGCTCGATGGAGCCGACGATTCATGACGGCGACTTTGTGGTCTTTCGCGCTAACCCTACCGGAACTCGACAACGCAAGATCGTTCTGGCGCAGTATCGGGGGCCTGCGGACGCCGACACGGGGGGTTCGTTCACGGTGAAGCGTTATTCATCTGAGAAGCGTCAGGATGAAGAGGGAGGCTGGCGGCACACTCGCGTCACTCTCTCACCCTTGAGCCCTAGCCACAAGCCGATCGTCATCGACGGGCCGACCGACGATGATTTCAGGATTGTCGCTGATTTCGTAGCAGTCGTGCGACCTTAAGGTCGGACAGTAGAACAGGAGGCGTTGGCCGCGTGGCAAAATTGTGAGTGCGACGTATATTGTTACTGCGCTTTGGGATACGAGCGCGCTACTCGCTCTTGCCCGGAGTTCGCCTCTCGATGGCCAAGTTCACCGTCGATACGCATCTCTTCAGAGAACTCGGCGAGCTACTCGTCGGGCGAGACTCGACTGCGCTCGTTGAGCTCGTTAAGAACGCCTACGATGCCGACGCTACGGAGGTCATCGTCTACGGCGAAGCATTGGGCGACAGTGAGAGGGGCTGGATTCGGATCACCGACAACGGTGTCGGAATGACTCGCCCTGACTTCGAGAATGGCTTCTTGCGAATCGCTTCACGCCTAAAGGAGGGCGGAGATCGCCGGTCACCAAGATTCCACCGTAGGTACACTGGTGCGAAGGGGATTGGGAGGCTGGCCGCGCACAAGCTCGCCCGGACCGTAGAACTGAGCTCGGTCCCTTGGCAGGATGGCGCAGCCTCTGCCCGTTCGGGCTTGGAAGCGGTCATCGATTGGGATCGCATCGAACGGTGCCAAACCCTAGATGATCCGGATGCCCTCGAAGCAGTCGAAGTACGAGATGTCTCTGCGATTGCATCGCATGGAACAACCATCACACTGAGGCGCCTCCGTCGCAGATGGACCAAGCAAGCGCATGCCCGGTTTCTTGAGGAGGTCCAGACGTTCGAGGCACCGCGATCATTGGTCACGCAATTACCCTCGACCGTGGTCAAGCAGCAACTCCTCTTCGCTCAGCCAATCGTTCGCGATCTACCAGACTCGGCAGGAGCGGAGTTTAGGGTCACGCTCGACGGCGAGCTGCGACCGCCTGACGACTATTGGCACGCCGCTCTTAGGGCTGCGGACTGGGTTATCGAAATCGATGCGGACGAAGTTTCGAAGAACGTACGATACGCGATTGCTCCCACAGAGCGCACCAAGCAGGAGCTTCCAGCGTCGGCGTTGAAATCGTACAGCGTCCAGCACCCGAGCCCGGAGCACGGTCCCTTCTTTCAGGCTCGGATCCTTATTCGAACTGGCCAGTTGCGAGGCTCCGATCCTGAAAAGGAATGGGCGGGTCGCGCCAACGGGGTTCGCGTATTCTGGGAGGGCTTTCGAGTCTTGCCGTACGGAGAGCCTAGGAACGACTGGCTCGGCCTGGACAGAGATGTCACTGAGCGGCGTCGGGGGATACTCCCTGGCGGGCCGTTCGCCGCACTCTTTGCGGACGAAGAGCCACCCGAGGAGTCAGGCCTGATCCACTTGCCCAACAAGCACTATTTCGGCGGCGTCTTCCTAACCGAGAAGCGTTCGCCGAATCTACGCGTCCTCGTCAACCGCGAGGGCTTCGTTCCGGATAGCGTTTATGAGACAATGGTGTCGTTGGTTCGAGGCGGCATCGATCTAGCTACTCGAGTACGTGCCGCTGCCACATTTGCGCGGAGGATGCAGCGACGCGCAAAGCGAGCAGGTCAGCGAAAGAACGAGCCGTTCTCACCCTCGCAATCCCTTCGCTCGGCACTCTCCGAGGCGACTAAACTCACCGGCGAGGCGGCGGAGCTCATCAAGACAGGGAAAGTCGAGCAGGCCAAGGAGCGCGTTGAAGCTGCCGTGCGGAGCATCCGCGACGTCGGCGATGTTTCAGAGATTCTAGTTGAAGAAGGAGCGATGCTACGAGTCCTGGCATCAGTTGGTACTCAACTTGCGTCGTTCGTTCACGAGATGAACGGCTTGTTGCACATGACGGAGGGACTTGAGAGCACGTTCGGTCATGTTCGCCGGACTGCGAAGCTCCGGCCGAGTCAACGGAAAGTCTTGGGCGACTTGGCAAGAGGCTTGGCTGACCTTCGACGGAATCTCGAGCGACAGGCCTCCTATCTCATCGACATCGTCACGCCCGACGCCCGCCGTCGCCGCGTCCGTCAAGGCATCGCAGAGCGTTTCGACGCAGCTGCACGCCTCGTCGCGTTTGCGGCTGAGAAGCGCGGGATCACGATACAGAATGGGATTCCGAAGAGCCTTCGATCACCGGCGATGTTTCCGGCGGAGCTGACGGCAGTGTTCTCCAACTTGTTGACAAACGCTGTGAAGGCAGCCGGTCCGAAAGGTCGGATTCGGGCGGTCGGAGCCAAGACCAACGGGGGCGGAGCAACTGTGCGAGTGGAGAATACTGGAGTGGCAGTCCAGCCCTCTGAAGGCGAGCGGTGGTTCCAGCCATTTGAATCATCTACGGTTGCTGTTGATCCTGTTCTCGGACAGGGAATGGGGCTTGGCCTGCCGATTACTCGCACCATTCTCGAGGAATACGGCGCCTCCATTCGCTTCGCTTCACCAAGTTCTGGATATGCGACTGCCCTTGAGATTGAGCTCCCTGGCTGAAGGACAACAATCGTGGCGGCTAAGAAGCCTTCGGTACTCATCATCGACGATCGCGTCGATGAAGCTCGCTTCGGCGAAGCTGAGCTGGCAGGAGTGGGTACTGTTCGCGTACGGGCACCGGACGATGTCACCGACACAGACTTGGTCGCCTCGTCTGTCGTCCTCATCGATCACCGCCTTGAAGACTGGCCCGCACGAGACGCCCTCGAGTCTGTCTGTCTCAAACCGCGGGACGGCGTAGCCCTCGCAGGCGTTCTGCGCTCATACCTGGATCAAGACCACCGTGATAGACCGGTGGCCTTTGCGCTGTACTCGGGGCAGTTGAGGGACCTCGCCCAGTCGCGGGGGCCTCACATGCGAGAGCACACAATTGCTCATCTAACTAACCTCGAGTGGGTTTTCGCGAAGAACGAAGCGCCACCTGGTGTGACCTTCCCAGAACAGGTGGCGGCGTTGGCGGTAGCAATGGCGAAGCTGGCCGCTAGGAACGCTTCGTCGCGACGTGCAGCGACGTGGGATCTGAGGAACCTCCTGCTGACACCACGCTCGGCGAGTTGGGCGGCCCGCGCTATGGAGGATGTGGAAGAGTGCCACCCACCTTACCGTGACCTGGCCACCGACAGCAGGGGGTTGAGTATTGTCCGATGGTTGCTCCATCGCATCCTTCCGTATCCATGTTTCCTCCTTGACGAACGGTACCTCGCTGTGCGTTTGCGCGTCACCCTGCCTTCGCTCAGAGCCGCTCTTGCGGATGACGAAAGGCTGAGGAGGAAGCTGCGCTCCGTGGGGTACTCGGGCATCCTTGCACGCTTTCTGGGACGCCGGTGGTGGCGCGCAGGTGTCGATGCTCTTATGTGGGATCTCACGGACGGCGACCCGTTCGCACCGGACGCACTCCGGAAGGCGGCGACTTCGAAGCTCTCGAAGACTCTCAAGCCCCTGCGAATGGTCGATCCAGTAGTCACTCTGGACGAGCACCTACGCCCCACGGACGTCCCGGCTGAACTTGGAGAGTGTGTCGAAGTGCAGCCCGACGACTGGCCACCGTATGCCGAGCGGGCGTGGCTTCGGATCGAGGACGCTGTGGCGGATCCGTTGAACGCGGCGCTCGTCTTGAGCACGGACAAGACTCGCCTAAACAAGCATCGCAAAGCGACAAGTCACCAATGAGCGAACTCGAGTTCCTCTTTCAAGACGTCCTCACGGAGATCGATGCATTGAACAAGGTTGCACAGCGCTTCATCGCTCGAGAGTCTCGAGAAGTGTTGCCCGAGCTAAGAGGGAGGCTGAAGCTCATTCAAGACAACCCTTCAACCAGGATCCGGCCTTGGGGGATCGATCCGAGCCGCCCGCTAAGAACTGTCGTGAGTCATCACCGGGACGCATTCAACCTCTACGCGGAAATGAGCAGTATTTGGCAGATTCGAAGCGTCCAGGAGAAAGGTGGGCGTTTCGCGCGAGATCGCTTCGTCTTGGCTGGTCTGACATCGACTCGAGTGCACCTCCGGGCGAGGGCGGATAACCGGGAGGTCGTCTCCTGGCGGATGGAGGTCGGTGATTCCCACTCCCCGGGCTGTCACTTTCACTCCCAGCTCGGCAACCTAAGTGCGCCCCGTTTGCCCGCCATCCACACGACGCCGCTAGCAGTCTTGGAGCTCGTGCTGGGCGAGATCTTCCAGGACGCCTGGGATCGCGAGGTCGCAGGTAACGGCCCTGAACTGCAGCGCTGGGCGCCGATTCACAGGCGATGGCTACGGCAACTCCTCGACTGGCAGTTAGCACAGGTGCAAAGACCTGGTGGTGCGCCATGGATTGCCCTAAAGCGCACCAAGCCTCCCCATGACTTGTTCGTGGAGGCGCGATAACGTCCCGAGCGACAGCACTACCTACTCGTCTTCGGGCCCCTGCGTCATGCCGGGTTGCGACCCCGTCTGCCCTCGCCGACGCTATGGTCAGCGCCTTGGGAGATGCGCCTAGCGCCAGATGGCTTGATCCTTGTGTTGGAGACGGCGTGTTCGTGCGCTCTTTATCGGGGATTCACGTACCGCGAGAGCGGATCCGGGCGCTTGATATTGAGCAGAGGTCCGCCGCCTCAGATACGCTTGCTCAGACCCTTCGGGGAACCGAGTTCCTGCAATGGGCGGCTCACACTGAGGAGCGTTTTGATCGAATCGTTGCCAACCCACCATACGTCCCCCTTCGCCGGCTCGCTAAGCGGATAGGCCACGCGGCAAGCTCGATCTCCACTCCGGAATTCGGGGAGGTTCCACTCCGCGCGAATTGTTGGTACGCGTTTCTCTACGCCGCGTTGAAGTTGCTCAAGGATGGTGGTGGCCTCTGCTTCGTCCTACCGGCAGCGTGGGAATATGCCACGTATGCTGTGCCCTTACGCTGGAAAATCGCCCAGTCGTTTGCCCTCGTCGATATCCACAGGTGCGTCGTGCCACTATTTGAGGGTGTTCTCGAAGGCAGCGTTGTTCTTCTTGCGAGGGGTTTCCGCCGGCGGGGATGGAGTGTTCATCGTCGAGTGCACGCTTCGGCAGATCTGCTTGCGAGAGAACTCCGCCGAAATACCGATGCCATTCAGCTTCGAGAGTCTTCCCCTAGGGTAGTGGTTCCCTTGAACCTTGCGTCGAGGGAATCGTCGCTCTTACCGCTCCAAGAGCTCCTCGACATCCGCATCGGCGGCGTTACCGGTGACGTTGGCTACTTTCTAATGACGGAGCACGAACGCCGGACTCGCAGACTTCCAAGGACTAGCGTCCTTCCGGTGGTGTCTCGCGCGCATCAGCTTCAATGGCCGTCAATAGACAGGGAGAAGTGGGAGCAGCTCAGGGACCAGGGAGAGCGAGTCTGGTTGTTCTGCCCTCCCAGCGGCGCCAAGAAGCACGGCAGCGTTCGGAAGTACTTGAGGCTAGATAGAGAGTCTGGGGGCTGCAACCGGAAGGCATTCAAGGTCGCCGGTCGTAATCCTTGGTATCGCACCCCACTCCCGAAGAAGGTACACGGTTTTCTGAGCGGGATGTCGCGACGAGGACCGTGGATCTGCCTTCGAGGAATGCCTGGTCTGAACGCGACCAACACCCTGTATGTCGTTACCTTCCTCGGTGCTAGTGACGACGAGTCGAGAGCAGCTGTCGCTCTCGCGCTCCTCACGACCGTGGCAGCATCCAACATGGCTGAGATCCAGAGACGATACCCAGATGGGCTGGTCAAGTATGAGCCCGCGGAGCTGCGTCGCGTTCTGGTGCCCAAGCCGCGCGTCGCGGCGGGCGCAGGCGATGTCTACCGTCGGGCGATCCAGGCCCTGCTTAATGGCAATGGCCTTGAGTGCCAGCGGCTAGCGGACGCGTGGATTGCGGGAAAACCCTCGTAACGTACTGCTAGGCCAAAGATCCAAGTCGCCGCGGTCAGCCCGTGCGGAGATCCGTCAAGGCAGCGCAGCAAGCTGGGGAGCCGTGTCCTAGCGCTTGGACGTTGCTCCTGGGCTACGAGGTCGCCAGCTGCTCAGTCCGTTGGCCATCCATCTCGGCGTTCACGACTCGGCTCGCGATTTCCCAGATCGCCTGCAACCTAGAGTCCCGGAAGTCCCGATATGTGTCGACGTCGAAAGCTAAGCGGCTTGGATCGCGAGAAAAGGCCGGGAGCAGGAGGTGCTTCTCGATGTCGACGCCGCTTGCCTTGAGGCGGGTGAAGTAACTCGCTGGGAACTCTCCCCTCTTCCGGATGTTATCCGTCGCGCCCACAAAACGGTAATTGCCGAGGTGATTCACTTCTCCGCTTGCGAGTGACAGCCTCGTGCGCAGCGCGTGACGTGGATAGATGTGATCCACATGTGGCTCATTACCCTTGTACTTAACGTCGAAAGGCGTCGTGCCGATCTTGTCAACGTAAATGAGATTCAGGAGAATAAAGCGCAGCCGGTTCTCCCGAAGGTGGTAGACTTGGAGTTCCACCGCCTGCCCTCGGGATGATCGCATGTAGTCCTTGATTTCTTCGAGCGGGAAACCTGCGGTGCATGGCTTGCCGACGACTGTGTGGAGGGAATTAACGAGCGTGTCGGTGCTCTGGGAGAACCATCCGAAGAGCTGTGCCTTGTAGTGGTACGCCCGCATCAAGGCTTTGCTACGCTCGTCCGGCTTCGGGTTGTGGAACAGAAAGTCGAAGAGCGGGATGAAGCTGTTATAGCTTCTGAGGACCTTGTCAGCGAAGACTTTCAAATCTTGCATCATGAAGTCCCGTAACTCGCGGAACGCCAACTCAGAGCGCTCCCAATTGCGCTCTATCGAAGCCAGGAGCGGCGGTCCACCCGGACCAGTGAACTTCTCTGGACTCGCTTCCGCGCCTTGTCCCTCAGTGATGAGCAGGCACTTGAGGGCAAACGTCTTGTCAAACTGGAGGTTGGTGCCGTTGAGGAGCTCAACCGCATCCTCGATTGCCTCTTCGATGTCGCCCCAACCTTCTTTCATCGCCGCGAACATGAGGTCTGAGGCCTCGAGCTTGGTGCCGCCGGAATTGACGCGGACGAAGATGTCTAGGATGGTCTTGTAAACGTACTCGCTCGCGACGCCATCGAGCTGCTGAATCCAGAAGTACTTGTCCTCGCGGAGGAGAGAAACCAGCTGCCCGACGTTCCGTCTGATCTGCTTCTGTCGAGCCTTGCGTTCGTCAGGCTGCTCTGACAGCCTCGGGTCGAGCGCGTCATTGACTCTGTCGGCTATTTCCTCAGCGTTCTTCTGCGCGTCCCGCGAGAGCAGGTCGGCTATGCGATAATGGGGGACTTCAAGCGATTCCGAGGCAAAAGTCACAGGGTAGCGCAGATCGTCCCCCGTGTCGCGGACTCCGCTGGTGAGGTCTACGTAAGCCTCCCGCACATGTTGGGTTTCAACATCGCGAATGCCGCCGCGGAAGATCGCGCGAAGACTCTGGATGCGCTGTTGTCCGTCCAGAACAAGCACCTTCTCCTGATCCTGCTGGCTCTTGACTGCGTCATAGAAGTCGCTTAGGTCAACGTCCCAGTCGATGATGTCCATGAATCGGCGAGCTTTTATCTCGTCCTTGGTACGCCAGAAGAGAAAGGTCTGGATGGGATAGTTGCGCATGAGACTGTCGAAGAGCCGCCGCATCTGATCCTCATCCCAGACGAAGGGCCGCTGGATATGCGGCAGAAAGAGCGACACGTTGATCTGCTCGAGCAGGGAAAACAGCGAATCCGGCTTGTAGCTCATGTCTTGGTCTCCTGCCGTCTACTTGACGGCCTCATCTATGCCCGACCGACGATCAGCCCTCGCCTAGCCCAACGAAGGTCGCTGGGGATCGATGGGACCTCTAATCCATCACCAGGGAGACTGAGGTTCAACGGAGGCGACTCCCCGAACCGGTCGACGTATGCTCGCATGACCGCTCTCTCGGCGCGATCAAGCACCCTCGACCTGATGGGCGTGGAAACGCGAATTCCCAGCTGCCCCAACCGGTCGATGAGTTGACCGCCGTTACGGATTGGCTGTCTGAGGATGATCTCAGCGACGTTCAGGTGAGTCCACAGGAATCCAGTGGCGGTGTGATTGCACTTCCAGAACTGCCAGACGCGCATCCGGAGCCGATGAGCCTTCCCGATATACAAGATCCCCTGCCGGTCGGTGCCCCCGATTCGACGAACGAGGTGGCCTAGGCTGACTATATAGATGCCAGGGGCGCGAGGCGCGGTGGTGTCCCAATCATCATCCAGCGACTCGATCGAGCGAGGCGCTAGCCATGGAGCGTCGAGCATCTCCGTCACCCCCGGAATTCGCGGCCGCTGGTTAGACCGCTGCTTTCCCAAGCGTGAGTGGGTTGTGCACTAGGCATCGACGATAGAACCCCTCAAGCTCGCTCCCAACGCCGGGATCAAACGCGCTGATTGCGGCTAGTACGTCTTCCCAACTGAGGGCATCCACATCCATGACTGCGAGCGTCGGAGCGAATACTTCTTGGAGCCATCGCTCGTGCCTCGCGTCACGAAACGCCGCAGCGCGTTCGCGAACGGTTCTCTCGATGTGTGCCTTGTCCAATAACGGCGCAAAAGCACCTTCACGAAGGCGCTGCTGGGGCGCGAGGACAAAGAAACCCAAGCGTGCGTACTGGCTTGGATGGCGGCCGCTGTCACCGACGAGTTTGACGACGCACGCGACATTGCGTGCCGCTTGGTCGTACTTCTTGGCGTTCGTGGTCCCAGCTGAAAGAAGGCTCCCCATCTTCGCCTCCACAACGACCAACTGAGCTCCTGCTCTCGCAATCTCGATGTCCCCACGCCCGCCTTGGCGCATGCGGAAGTGTCCAATGACCGCGTCGGCGTGTGTGTACCCCTCTCCCACTCCGTCCCCCCGGCTGTCGCTGAAGAATTGACTGGGCAGAAGGGCCTCCGAGTACCAACGGCTACCAGGGAGAAACCGCAAAGCGGGGACTGCGTCCCGGTTCCTACTGCACCAATCCAGGACGAGGCGGAGCATCCAGCCCTCGTTAAACAGGAGGGTAGGCGGCAAGACGGCGTGCGGGGATCCGCTCTCCGACAGGATACGCGCCACATCGTCGAGATACGTCATGGGATCTAGTGGGCAGCGGTGGCCAGGTTCAAGCGGTTGCCCCACCCGTCATTGCTAGCGGCGGGGCCGCCGTCCGCGAGGAGCCCAATCTATGGAGCTAGGCGGCGCCCAGCGATGCCTAGCCTCTCTGCGAGGCGCCGCGCACTGGCACGCGTCTCTTCGTCAGGAACTGCTGGCGTAGTCCTTCCGACCGTGAGGGCCGCGTTCCCTCCTTTCGGCTTCCTCGGCAGATCTGCCTCCCGGAAGAACACGTGCTTCCCCCTCCTGTAGCCGCGCAGCTTGCCCTGCTTGAACAGGTGCAGCAGCTGCGCGCGGCTATAGCCCGTCATCGCCGCTGCTTGGTTCGTGTTCAGCACGGCCTCGTCCTGCGACGTCAGAACATTCTCGAAGTCCGTGATGAACTCCTCACAAAGCTTCCCAGCGCTGAGCAGTACGCCAAGCTTCTCCCACTCCGCGCGCCGAGCGCTCCACTTGGCGCGAAACTCTTCGCGTGTCATCGGCCACCTCCATTGCTGATGGTTTGAGAAGTGACCTGGGATCGAACCAACTCGAACCGAGTCGAACATCCGGCACGGCGACTCGCAACAGACGGACGACACGATCTCGCGGTTCGTGTACGTTATGTAAGTAGCTGTGCCGTAATGTCTTAGCGGCTCTGGATCGGGAGACTTTCTCCCGCCCATCCGCGGGGCAACCCGCCTTCTTCTACTCGTTCATCCTACCGCGCCAGCAGCACCAGCCCGTAATCCCCCACGATCCGGAACCCCAGGGCGAGGTAGGCTTTCCTGGCGGCCGCGTTGAGCGGATCGGCGAACAGCACCGCGCGCCGCACGCCTTGCTTCCGAGCGGCCAGCAACGACCCCGCCACCACCCCGCGTGCGTACCCCCGCCCACGCAGCGCCGGCGGGGTCCACACGCCGCCGATCTGCACGATGTCCGGCAGCATCGCGTTGAAAACGGCGTAGGCAAGGGGCGTCGTCCCCTCGAGCAGCAGCCAGTCGGCCCCCCGGTGGCGGAACCCTCGCACCTCGGCGCTGCTCGCGGCGCGCAGCTCGGCCCCGTCCGTCGCGCCGAGCGCTTCGATCGCAAAGCGGGCCCGCCAGTCCGTGAGCAGGTCCAGCTCGCGCTCCTCGGGATGCCGGCAGCGGAGCGCGCCTGACGCCACTGCCGGCGGGAGGACGAGATCGGTCAGGTTGAGGACGTAGAGCTCCTCGCGGCTGTCCTTGGTGGCGCGCGCGGCGCCGAGGCCGAGCGCGTGGCGAGCGGCGACGACCTGGTCCCACGGGCCGGACAGACCGCTCACCGCGCGGCGCGACCGCCGCACCGCTTCCCGTGCCACGGCGGCGACATGGGCCGGCGCCTGCACCAGCACCATCCCGTTCCAGCAGTGCGCGGCGACCCCGACGATGCCGTCGGCCTCGACGGCGGCGACGTAGGTCCCCTGCAGCGGTTCGCCCCGGTCCACGAGACCCGCCGCGCGCGCGTTGGCGCGCAGGAACATCGACGTGTCGGCGTGCTGCGCGAGAAAGGCGTCGAGGGCGGCTTCGTCGCCGGGCTGGAGGGTGCGGAGCTGGTGCATCACGGCCGGTGAAAGATGGGCATACGATAACGGCAACCCGGTATCGTGTCACGCCGTTTGGCGGTACAATTGCCGGCCGTATGCCACGCCGCGTCGCCGCCCTGTCCCTCGCGCTCGCCCTCGCCGGCTGCGGGCACACTGCTCCGTTCCCGCCCGGCGATTACGGGTCCGACGAGCCGTTCGGGCCCGGCTCGCCCCGGCGTATCACGCTCAACCTGGGTGACGACCGGGCGCCCGCCTGGCTCCCCGACGAGTCGGGACTGCTCTACTCGTTCCAGCGTCTCGATCGCCCCGACCGCGACCGCTGCCTCGGGCTGTTGCCGCCCGACGGCGGCCGGCTGCTGCGGACCATCTGCGACCGTCTCCCCGCGGCCGACGACTCGACCGATGCCTTGACGGAGCCGGCGGCGGACGCCGCCGGCCGGCTTGCCTACGTGGTCATGAGCTCGCGGATGGACGACGTGCAGCCGCGTGCGACCGCCCTCGTGCTCGGGACGCTCGCCGATCCCACCACGACGCGCGTGCTCGTGACGTTCCCCTACCTCGGGGCCGACGGGGCCTTCCGGGAGGGAGCGTCGCACGTCCGCTGGCTGGGGGGCGGGGGCGGGGGGGGCGACACGCTGATCTATCTCGCCGAGCACGTCGGCTATCTCGCCCCGTGCCGCGGCTGCCCCCTCGACACGCTGCGCACGGGCATCGAGATCGCGCTGCTCGACGCGGGCGCCGCGAGCCCCGTTCCGGAGGTGGTGCCTGGGACGTCGCAGGCGTCGTCCGTGGCGGCGGGGGAGACGCCCGACGTGATCTACTACACCCTGGGCGGCGACTCGCGCGTGTGGCGGCGCGCGCTCTCCGCAGGGACGGACGCGATGGTGCACGATTTCGGCGCGGCCGGGATCGCGCGCGACGTGCAGGTGGCGGGCAGTCGGCTCGTCGCCGTCGTCGGCGGCACCGTCGCGTTCGCTTACGATTCGCTGCTCCGCTACGACGTACAGCGCGACGGCGGCGGCTTCCTGTACATGGTGGACCTGGGCACCGGCGCCGAGACCGTGCTGCCGGGGGCGGGGGGGGCCGGCTCCGCCTTCCGCCATCCGGCGCTCTCGCCCTCCGGCAAGCGGGTCGTGGCGGAGCTGGTGTCGGGTGGCACCGCCGATCTCTGGGAGTTCGACCTGCCGTGACGCGGCGCGTGCTCGTCGCCATGCTGCCGCTCCTGTGGGGAGTCCGGCTGGGCGCCCAGGCGGCCGGCGCGATCGGCGGGCGCGTCCGGGACGGTGTGAGCGGGCAGCCGCTCGAGGGCGTGCTCATGTCGGTGGACAGCGGGTCGCGCGGCGCCGTGAGCGACGCCGCCGGCGCATACCGCATCCGCGAGGTCCGGAGCGGCTGGCACCGGCTGCGGGCGGCGCAGATCGGGTACCAGACCGCCGTGCGCGAGAGCGTCCTCGTGCAGAGCGGCGCCGTGGTGACGGTGGACTTCGCGCTGCAGCCGCAGGCCGTGGCCGTGGCGCCCGTGACGGTGGAAGCCCGGCCCGACGTCGTGCTCGACCCGCTCGCCACCGCGACGACCCAGCGGATCTCGGGTGAGGCGCTCCGCACGCTGCCGGTGTCGAGCCTCGAGGAGGGTCTCGCGCTCTCGGCTGGGACCGTGGGCGAGAGTTACCGGGGCGGCCGGCTGGGTGAGCAAGCGTTCATCATTGACGGCCTCGGCGTCAAGAACCAGCTCGACGCGTCGAGCGGCGGGCTGGGCGTCCGGCTCCCCCCCGACATCCTCGAGGAAGCGGCGCTCGTCACGAACGGGTTCTCCGCCCGCTACGGGCAGGCCATCTCCGGGCTGGTCAACGCGGTCACGAAGGAGGGCGGCGATCGCTGGCGCGGCCGCGTCGCCTACGAGAGCGACCGCCCCCTCCCCGACGGCTGGGACTACGGGCTCGATCGGTTCGTGGCCGAGGGCGACGGGCCCCTCGGTCGCGGACTCCGCCTGCTCGCCGCGGTGGATGCGACCGGCCGCCTCGACGCCGACCCGGTAGATGCGCCGGCGCCCCTGGACCGGCGCGACCCCCGCAGCACGAATCCCTGGCTCCTCCCCCACAACAGCGGCGAGACGTACGACGCGGCCGCGAAGCTCACCGTCCCCTTGGGCGAGCGGGAGACGCTGCGCTTCTTCGGGGCGCGCTCGATCGAGCAGCGGCTCCTGTACGATCAAGCCTTCAAGTACGACGGCCAGTTCGCACCGGCGCGCCGGGTGGCGGGAACGCTCGCGAGCGCGCACTGGCAGCACATCTCGGGCCCACGCACTGAGCGGCCCGTGGTGCTCGATTTCCGCCTCGGCTACTTCACGCGCGAGTTCTTGCGCGGCATGCTCGCCGCTCCGGCCGACCACCGCTTCGGCGGCTTCACCGCGAGCACCTTCCACATCGCGGGCGAGGGGATCGCGCGCGCCCAGGACACCGCCGCCGCCGCCGCGCCGATTCCGGGGCTCGCCCCGCCCGATTACTCGAGCGCCACGCCGTGGGGCGTGCCCGCCTTCTTCCTCGGGGGCGGCTCTCGCGGCGAAGTGGCGTGGAACCGCTTCCGGGAGCTGCGCGGCCAGCTCGACGTGGACGTGGGGCTAACGCCGACCGCGGACCTCTACCTCGGCGGCGCGGTGCTGCGGCAGCGGGTGCAGACGTTCGAGCGGGTGCTGGGGTCTCTCCCCGTGGCGGATAGCGTGCCGCCGGCCGTCGCGTCCGATTTCTCGCCGCTCAGCGCAGCGGCCTACGCGGAGGTGCAGGTCCGCGCGAGCGACCTGGGGCTCACCTTCGGCCTCCGCTACGACCAGTTCGACCCCCGCGGCGTGGTGCAGGGCGGCCGGCTGGGGCCGCGCCGCAGCCTGTCCCCGCGCTTCGCCATGTCGACCGTGCTCAAGGGCGCGACCTTCGTCGCCAGCTGGGGGCGTTTCAGCCAGGCGCCCGATTTCCAGTACCTCGTGGACGCGGCGTTCGACGACACGGCCCGCACCGGCCGGTTCCGTCGCGGCAATCCCGACCTCGGCTTCGAGACGGCGACGCAGTACGAGTTCTCGTTGCGCACCCGGCCGTCCCCGGCGACGTCCCTGCGGATCAACGTGTACGTGAAGCGGCTCGAGGGACTGGTCGCGTCGGTGCCGCTCGGCGTGAACCCCGACTCGACGATCTTCGGCAACACGGACTTCGGCTCGGTGAAGGGCGTCGAGCTGGCGGCGGAGCGGGAGCTCCGCGACTGGTGGGGCGTGCGCGCCTCCTACACGCTCCAGTCGACCACGGCCACCGCGACGAACGCCTTCGAGATCCTGCGGCGCATCCGCGTCGACACGTTGACGGGGGATACCATCAACCCCGCCGCGGTGGAGTTCCCGCTCGACCACGATCGGCGCCACAATCTGACGGTGATCCTGCAGGCGCGCGTGCCGCCCGGTGTGCGGGTGCCGGCCGCCGCCGTACTGGCGGGGCTCGAGGGCGCGGCCATCGTCCGCTACAGCTCCGGCCTCCCCTACACGCGCACCAACGAGACCGGCGACACGCTGCTCGGATTGCCCAACAGCTGGCGCCTGCCGGCGCAATCCACGGTCGACCTCCTCATCCGGCGGCCGCTCAAGCTGCTGGGCCGCACCGGCGGCTTCTATCTGGACGTGCGCAATCTCCTGAACCGGCGGAACCTCGTGGCCGTGCGGCGCGACAACGGCGCAGCGACGATCGATCCGTCCGAGCTCCAGGCGCTGGCGCAGAATGCCTACGCTGCGCACCCGGAGCCGATCCCCTACGAGTCACCGCGCTATCGCGTCTGGGCGGATCTCGACCACGACGGTTACGTGGCCGGCTCGGCGGAGCTGATGCCGCTGTACCTCGCGGCGGCGCGGGATTTCACCCAGCCGGTGTTCGCATATGGAGCGCCGCGGCTGGTGCGGTTGGGAATGGAGCTGGTGTTCTAGCGCGCGCTAGTGCCGTTCCAACTTTCTGAGCCTAGGCGCAAGCGCCAGCGGTTCGCCATGCCGAAGGCCATCGGGCTCATGGAGATTGGGCGGAAAAAGTTGGAACGGCACTAGTCGTAAACGCAGAAGAAATGCGTGGTCGTGGGCGGCAGGCCGGCGAGCAGGCGCCACGCCTCGAGCCAGGCGGCTCGCGCCTCCAGAGACGTCGGGTCCAGCGCGAGTCCTTGTCGATAGTGCGTGATGGCCTTGCGGCGGGCTTCCGGGGCCTCCGCCGCGTAGGCGGCCGAGTCGGCGTACTCCAGGCCCGCACCCGACGCGAGCGCCACGATGTCCGCGTACGCGTCGCCCACCAGGAGATGCACTTCAGCACCGGCGGCCGAGTCCACAGCGCCGGCCAGAAATTGCTCGCCCGTCTCGATGACCTTGCGGAACGCGTCGGCACCACCGCCGCACATGCCAGTTTCGTTGAACCCGCTGCGCAGCAGCGCCAGCGTGGCGAGCGTCCCGGCGCGCCCATGCGGGTCGAGCCGCAGCGCTTCGTCCAGCCAGGTGTGCGCGTAGTTGTAGCCGCCGCCGAGCTCGTCGTAGATGAAGGCCGCACCGACGCGCTGGAGCGCCATTCTGGTCGCGCTGTCCTCCCGCTGCGCTCGGACGTAGATCAGGGCCCGGCTGCCGAGGACCTGATCGGCGGCGAGGAGCGCTGCGGCGCGATGCGGCGCATCGAGCGTCCGCGCGCTGGCAATCCAGTCTCGGAGCGCCGCGACGGCGGCCGAATCGAGCGCGACGGGCCGCGTGGGGGCGCGGGCCGAGTACGCGCTTTCGGCGGCGGCGAGGATCCCGAGCAGGCGGTCAACCTGCCTGCGGTTGATTCCCGACAGCCGGGCCGCTTCCGCCGCGAGCGCCGCGGCGTTTCGGTCCACCGCTTCCTCTCGGCGCGCCACCCAATCGAAGGACCCGAGCTCGGCCACCGGCAGGAACGCGAACGCGAGCACCCGTCCTTGCCCGGGCACCCGCGGGCGGGCGCCGAGCCCGACGTCGAGAGCGCTGACGACGACTGTGGAGTCGAGCTGCCAGCGACCGGGAACGCGCCACGCAGCCGCGCCGAAAAAGTGGACGCCAAGCAGCATCGCGTCGGCGTTGGGGAGGCGCGCCATGAGCTTGCGCTGGGAATCGGTGGGGACCCGCCCGAAGAAGGCGTCGGGTGCCGCCCGCACCGGGCCGTACGCGCGCGTGAGCGCCTCGCGCAGCTGCACCGCGAGGGTGCTTCCGGCGGCGGAATCGGGCACCGCTCGTTCGACCCAGATGGTGCCGAGGATACACTGGTCCCGCACCAGCGTCGCGCCGTCCCCGGGCGGCAGCATCAGCGAGGGCGGGGGTGGGGGTGGGGGCGGATAAAAGTAGGCGTAGCGCACGAAGCGCGCGCCGGTCGCAACCGTGTCCGTGAAGCTCGCGCGGGCGCACCAGCGCTCGTCATGCTCGCGAACCAGGTTTCGGGCGAAGCGCGCGAACCGGTCCGCCGGGTGCGCGGCGAGCCACGTGGCGGGCGTCACGCCGGCACGCAGCTCCGCCAGCTGCCGGACGACGCGCGCCGGAAAGTCGTCACTGTAGGGGACGGAGCACAGCAGAGCCCCAAGCACGGTGGCCATTCCCGCGTGGGTGCGGGGTCTCGTCATCCCCGCTCCGCCGCCTGCGCGTTCGGCCGCCGCAGCTTCAGGATCTTGAGCGACAGGCTACGCGCGAGGATCCCGATGCCGCCCGGGTCGCCTTCACGCCGGGGGACCGACCGGTAGATCAGGATCACGAGGATCCACGTGATCCAGCTGGACCGCTCGCTCCACGACAGGCTCCGCAGCATGAGCCACGGCTGCGTGTACGCCGCCGTCCAGGGCTCCCAGTCCCCCTGCGCGAGGGCGATGGACCGCGCGATGACGCGGTTCGCGCGGAACCCGTGCGCGCTCGGGCTCGACAGGTTCCACACGCACGTCACCTTGCCCCAGCCGTGGTTATCGCTGGCGCCCACGACCAGCAGATCGTGCGCCGCGGCGAGCTCGAGCACCTGGCTCCGCGCCGGGGCAGGGAAGCCGAGCGCCTTGGGCGCGCAGTTCACGATCTCGAAGCCGTCCGCTCCCGCCGCCGGGAACTTGTCGAGCTCGTCCCAATGATTTCGCCAGTACTCGGGAAGCGACGCGATGCCGATGGCGCCCCGGCGGTGCAGCTCGCCGAACAGCGCGAACATCCCCGGCGTGTCCCGGTTGTAGGGTCCGCGGTCCAGGGGCGCCATCGCGCCGAGGGCCACGACGTGCTGCCGGTACACGCTCCACTCCACGCCCGGGAGCAATCGGATCGGCTCGTCGACCGGGCGATTGAAGATCACGTTGTGATCCGTGACGTACGACGCCTCGAACCCCTGCGCCGCGTGCCACGCCGCGAGGTCCTCGGCCGTCCACCCCGGGCGGCCGTCGTGCGACGCGGCGGTGTGGGCGTGGTAATCGATCACCGTCAGGGACGAGTCGGCCGGGGCGAGCCGGGGCACCGGGCGGGGAAGCAGCACGGCCGCGACGCCGAGCAGCATGACGACCGCCGGTCCCAGCGTGGCGCGCACGAGCCGGCGCTTGAGCGAGCCGGGGCGCGCGGCTCCCCACAGCGCGAGGATAGCCACCCACGCGATCAGGAGCGCGCGGGCTCGCTCGAGGCTCAGAAACGTAAGGGCGTCGAGCACGTCGGACGCGGGCGCGAGCACGGTGTAGGCCGTGGGGCGCACCAGATCGGCGTCGGGCGGAGGTGCGCCCGCCGCGGCATCGACGAGCGCGGGGAGCGGCTCGAGCGCGGACAACAGCACGAGCGCGACGAGCGTGAGGGCGAACGGGTGGCGGCGCAGAAGATTCACTCGTACAATCTTGGGTATGAGAGCGATGGAAGCTACGGTCCGGCGGCTGTTGGTGTCGAGCCTCGCGCTCGCAGGGCTCGCCTGCGACCGAACGCCGCGCGCGGGCGGCCGCCCGGCGGATGCCGGCACAGTCGTGACGGTCTACGTGCCGCCCAGGGTCGCGGACCGCATGCTGGGACGCCTCCAGCAGGTCGCGGCGCGGCACCAATGGGCGCTCTCGATCCGCACCGACACCGCGGCGCTCGCCGACGCCGACCTCGTGATCGTGGACAGCGCGGGGCGGCTGGTCGGACGGCTGCACCCCGGATCGGCCGCGGCGGCGCAGGCGAAAGCGATGGCGGACGCGGTGCTCGAGTGAGCCAGTTCGCCGACATCCTCGACGTCGTACTCGGCCCACTCGCCGGGCGGCCGGAGGCCGACTGGTACGTCGCTCCCCCGGGGAAGTGGTGCGCCGCGCAGATCGTGCAGCACCTGGCGATCGGGATCGACGGCAGCGGGCGCACCTTCGAGTCGCGGCGCACGAAGCCGCCGATGCGCCGCCGGCCCCGGACGCTGCGGGAGGGGCTCGGCTACTGCGTGATCCTGCGGTTGGGCTGGTACCCGTCCGGGTTCCGCTCCCCCGCCGGGGTGCTTCCGGCGGAAAGGCCCCAGCCTGCCGCCGTCGCGCGGCAGCTGCGCGAGGGAGTCGCGCGGTTCGTCGCGCTCGAGCGCGAGCTGTTGCCCGCTCGGGCGGGTGACCTGTTCGTCAAGCACCCCCGGCTCGGCGACCTGACGCTGCCCGAGTGGCTGCGCTTCCACGCCGCGCACTGCGCGCATCACGCGAAGCAGATCCGGGCGCGCCTGCCGTCGTGAGTCGCAAGGGCAAGGACAAGGACAAACTCACCGTGCGGGTGCCCAATCCCAAGGCGCCGATAAAGGAGCGCCTGAAGACACCGCCCCACAGGGTGCATCGGTCGGTCAAGCAGTATCGGAGACATGAGAAGCATCGCCGCCCACCGACGGAGCTCGAATGACGGTGCGGCATGTCGTCGGGGGGGGCGGCGGGGCGTGGGGAAGGAGTCGGGAAGGGAGCGGTGTCAGCGGGGGGTGGTCGTGCGCAGGACCACGCAACATGACCCCGGCTCGGGGTCGAGCTCGGCCCGTACGGCGCGCGTACCCAGCCCCGCGAGCAGCCCCCGCACGAGCGCGAGGTTCATCCCGCAGACGAGCGGCCGGCACTCGTTTGCGAGCGCGTCGAACGGGCAGTTGCGGAGCCGGACGTCGCCGTTCACGCGCGCCGGCTCGTAGCCCCATTCGTCGAGCACGGCCGCCGCGTCGGCGAGCCGGCGCTCCGGCCCGGCGCGCGGGCCACCGGACCGTCGCGCCGTGGCTCCGAGACCGCGTCCCACGTCGCGGGCGGCCCGCTCGAGCGCGCGGCGGCCTGTGGGCGACGCGGCCGCTGTGAGCGCGTGTGCGAAGACCCGCCCCGCCAGCTCGTAGCGCCGCGGCGGCAGGGTGACCTCGAGTTGGCGGGCGGCGCGGCGGTACAACTTCGCGGGACGCCCCGCGCCGGGCCCCCGGCGGTGCGTCAGCCGTCGGTAGCTCGTCTCCAACAGCCCGTGCTCGACCAGCTTGTCGAGGTGGAACGCCGCGAGGGCGCGCGAGATGCGCAGGGCCCGGGCCGCCTCGTCGCGCCCCACGTCCCCGCGCCGCCCGGCGATGTAGCGATAAAGACCCCTCCGGACGGGTTCATCGAGCGACGCGATGGCCCCGATCTGGCGATCGAGCTCGGCGGTGCCCATGATCAAAATCTACACCGCCCGGTGCGACGGGGAACACCCGTCGCCCCGGGATCCGGTGATTCCGGTCGCAACGTACCTAGGCCTGAGAGCACTTCATGTCCGACTACACCTATCTGATTGTCGGCGGCGGCATGACGGCCGACGCCGCGGCGCAGGCGATTCGTGCAACCGACCCGAAGGGCAAGATCGGGCTCATCGGCGCGGAGCCGCACCCGCCGTACAACCGCCCTCCGCTCTCCAAGGCGTTGTGGAAGGGCGATCCCGAGGAGACAATCTGGCGGAAGACTGCCGCGACAGGCGCCGAGCTGGTCCTGGGACGCCGGGTGGTGGCGATCGACCCGCGCGGGCACACGGCCACCGACGACCGTGGCACGGTGTACCGCTTCCAGCGGCTCCTGCTCGCGACCGGCGGCGTCCCGCGGCGCCTGGGGGGGCCGGGGGGGCCGGGGGGGCCGCTCGCGTCGGATCAGGTGATTTATTTCCGCACGTTGGACGACTACCGCCGGCTGCGCGCGCTCGCGGCCCAGAGCGTGCGCTTCGCGGTGATCGGCGGCGGCTTCATCGGGAGCGAGGTGGCGGCGGCGCTGCGGATGCAGGGACGCGACGTCACGATGCTCGTCCCCGAGACGGGCCTGGGCGCCCGCGTCTTTCCGGCGGATCTGTCCGCGTTCCTCGTCGACTACTACCGGCAGAAGGGCGTGGCGATGCGCATGGGGGAGGGCATGGCCGGACTCGACCAGCGCGCGGGGAAATGTGTCGTCCGCACGACCACGGGGGGCGAGCTCGTGACCGAGGTCGTCGTGGCGGGTCTCGGCATCGTGCCCGCCGTCGAGCTTGCAGAGCAGGCGGGGCTGCGCGTCGAGAACGGGGTCGTGGTCGATGAACTCTGCCGGGCGAGCCATCCCGATGTGTACGCGGCGGGCGACGTCGCGAATTTCCACAGCCCGGCGCTCGACGCCCGGCTGCGCGTGGAGCACGAGGACAACGCGAACACAATGGGGCGGATCGCCGGCCTCAACATGGCCGGCCGCGCGACCCCGTACGACCACCTGCCCTTCTTCTACTCCGACCTGTTCGAGCTGGGGTACGAGGCGGTCGGCGACCTCGACGCGCGGCTCGAGACGGTGGCCGACTGGAAGGAGCCGTTCCGCGAGGGGGTGGTCTATTATGTCAAGGACGGCCGGGTGCGCGGCGTGCTCTTGTGGAACACGTGGGGTCAGGTGGACCACGCGCGCAGCCTGATCGCGCAGCCTGGTCCGTTCCGCGCTGCCGACTTGCAGGGTCGCCTTCCCGCGGCGTAACGTCCTGGCGGTTTCGGACCGCT
>WNGM01001004.1_pt1 | contig 22633 bp, 25 predicted proteins | sample 5400571 | NCBI WGS metagenome assembly WNGM01 (sample SAMN13153378, study PRJNA577476) | soil metagenome | isolation source: 100 cm soil or saprolite under Garry oak tree replicate 2 | place: USA:California | collected 2016-06-15 | reverse complement strand
GAAATCGAGTGGGTTTCGGTGAGACACGAAGAAGCGGGAGCATTCGCCGCGCAGGCGGAGGCGCAGGTAGCGGATCGCTTGACGGCAGTTGCCGGCAGCTGCGGCCCCGGCAGCCTGCATTTCATCAACGGGATATACGAGGCCAATCGCAATCGTGCGCCGGTCATCCTGATCGCAAGTCAAATCATTCGCGACGAACTGGGCTTCGATTTCATCCAGGAGGTCGACTTCAAGCAGGTCTACAGGGACTGCAGCGTCTTCTGCGATATGATCCATACCCCGGAACAGGCGCGCCGGAAGACGGTGATCGCCTGCCAAACGGCCCTGGCGAAACGCGGTGTTGCCGTTCTGATCGTGCCGGCGGATATCTCCGCCTCAGTCGTGGATGATAACATCCCTTACGCGGTGCATGTCGCCAGGCCCGTCACGCGGCCGAACGACGCCGATCTCGCCGAGATCGCAGAAATTCTCAACAACAGCGAAAATGTTGTGCTGTACGGCGGATCTGGCTGCCAGGGCGCGCATCAGGAGATTCTCGCGGTTGCCAACAAGCTGAAAGCGCCGATCGCGCATACGTCGCGGGCAAAAGACTTCCTCGAGTTTGACAATCCTTACAACATCGGAATGACCGGGATGCTCGGCAACGAGGCCGGCTACCACGCCTTGCTGGACTGCGATGCGTTGTTGATGCTGGGCGCAGACTTTGCCTGGCGGCAATTTTACCCCGACAAGGCAAAGATCGTACAGGTCGATATTGACCCGACCCATCTGGGGCGACGTCATCCGATCACGAAGGGCGTTGTCGGCGATGTGAAGGCGACGATGGCGTCGTTGCTACCGATGCTGGTTGAGCGCACCGACGCCTCGTTCCGAAGCGCATACGTTAAGCGCTACGCGACGTACCGGGAGTCGGAACGGGCTAAAGTCGCTGTCGGCCACGACGGCAGCATTCCCGGAACCTACCTGACACAGGTGATCAGCCGCCACGCGGCAAAAGATGCGTTGTTCACGGCCGACGACGGTACCCCGGCCGCCTGGGCCTATCGCCATATCGAGGCGAACGGTCAGCGCCGCATTTTCGCGAGTCTGCTTCATGGAACGATGGCCAACGGCATGCCGTCAGCTATTGGACTCCAAAAGGCAGAACCCGGTCGCCAAATCGTGTGCATGGCAGGCGACGGTGGAATTTCGATGCTGTTCGGAGACCTGATGACGGTCGTCCAACAGGAGTTGCCGATCAAGATTGCAGTCTATGACAACGGCAAACTTGGCTTCGTGGAGATCGAGCAAAAGGCCGAGGGGATGCTCGATACCTTTACGAAGTTGAAGAACCCGAATTTTGCAGGGGTTGCGCGCGCGTTAGGTCTCTGGGGCCAGACGGTTTCGGACGCGGACCAGCTCGAAGCTGCTGTGAAGGACTGGCTGGCGCAACCTGGGCCAGCACTCCTCCACGTACACGTCAACCCGATGCAGCTCGTCATGCCGCCATTCATGCAGGTAGAGCCGGCGATCGGGATGGCGCTTTATTCGACTCGCGCCATCTTGCATGGCCGGGGAGGCGACGTTTGGGAAATGGTGAAAGAGAATTTCCTCTAGTCGGGGCGTCGTCTTCCCCAGTGAATGCGCGGTGCGGTGGTGTGGCGCCCCTTATCGATTTGCCGCGCAACATGAGTGTGGTCAAGGGTCGCTGCCATGGGCTGACCGCGATTGCTAAACTGCGGGAGCTATCAGCTGTGCCCATAGCCAGATATTTTATGGTTGTCGGAAGCGCACTTGCTGTTCTTCTGTTGATAGCCGGTTGGAGTCTGCCGGAGCCCCCGGAGAGTTTTCCTGACCGGCCGGAGATCATCGAAAGGGCGACCATCCGGATCAAATCCGCGCGCAAATGGCCGGAAAAGGTTGTGCTGGATACCAGCAAGCCGATCATGACGCCTCCCGTTGTCATGGACCCTCCGGCGGCGCAGTCGTCGGTCCCGCTACCGTCTGACGAAGCGCCAGGACAATCGAATCTTGGGGCGATGGCCAAGTTAAAGCCCGATATACAGCCGGTCGCCATCGATCGTCCAACCTTGCAAATCAAGCGCGGTGTGGCACGGACGGCCCGATCAAGGCGTGTAGCCAGAGGTTCCATCACACATCGGCTGGCAAGAGCGGAAACGGGCAGGGGCTGCTGTCAGTTTGGGTGGATCGACAATAGTCAAGCAAGCAGGTAGCCGATCCGGCGAACGGAAAGCGATGATTTGATGCTGTGCTATCTTACCGGCCTCCGTTTCCTTCCCGTGGCGGCCGCGCTCGCGGGCGGCATTTTTCTCATCGACACGCTGACGTCCCTCCAGTTTGCGGTAGCTTCCCTCTATGTGATTGTTGTTTTGATCGCCGCTCATGACTTTCATCGCCGTGGCATAGTGATCACGGGCGTCACCTGCGCATTCCTTACGGTCTTCAGCTATGTGCTCGTGCACGGATTTGTGGTGGATGGAACCGCCCCGTTGCGGTCTGCGGTGAGCCTAGTTTCGATCCAAATTGCCACTATCCTTGTGCTCCGGAACGCTTCGGCAAACCTACGGGTCAAGGAAGTTGAGCGGGAGCGAGCAAACCTCGCTCGCTTCTTCTCGCCAAAAATTGTCGACCAGCTTGTCGGCATCCATACTCCTTTTTCCTTCGCACGCCGCCAACCCGCCACTGTTCTGTTTGCCGACATGATAGGCTTTACCGCGTATTCGTCGGGAAAGCCTCCAGACGTTGTCATCAGCATGCTGCGAAATCTGCTTCACCTGCTAAGCGAGGCGGTTTTCTCTAATCACGGATCGGTAGACAAATATCTGGGCGACGGGCTGATGGCATTTTTTGGCCCACCCCTGACGAGCCTGCGAGATGCCACAAACGCGGCTGTGTGTGCTCTGGAAATCGTGAAATCGATCGAATGCTGGAACCAGCAGCACACCCGTTGTAACGAGGGTGCGGTCCGCATCGCCGTTGGCATTCATTACGGCGAGGTCGTACAGGGAAATGTTGGCAGCGAAAAACGGCTCGAACTCACCTTGGTCGGGGACACCGTGAATATCGCGAGCCGCGTTGAAGCTTATTGCCGAACTCTCGATGCCTCGGTGCTGGTTACCGGTGAATTCGTGGAGGCGCTGTTAGTAGAGGGTAGTCTGGAACTAGCGAAAGCTTTTGTCGACGAAGGTTTCCACGTATTGCGCGGTTGCAAAGAGCCGATCCGTCTCTTTAGCGTGAGAAGAGAGCAAGTCTGTCCAGCGACCGGTCAACTGGCTGGTCTGCAGTCGTCCGGCGGATGAAGTTAGGTAAAATGGATAGGCGAATCAGACGCCACTGCCTGGCCGGCATGGGTTCGATTCCTCAAGAATCGCGATACCAACGCCTCCACGATCCACCAACAATAATACCAACAAATTGGCCGGATAACCCAGCGTTGGGTTTGAGCAAGCAAACGCGCAACGGCCACGCTTGGGGCTTGCACTTGTGTCCAGAAATCGAATGTGAGCGCTCGACGACGAGCACGAATTTGTACTCACAAACGTACTCAAACTTCGATTTGATGGGGACGAACCCTTATGTATTTCTTCAATGCGCGGTCGAAATTTTCCTTTGGAAATGAAAACAGAAACATCGTGTGGATATGGCGCGATCTCCGCAGATTCCGCGCCGGCGCCGGATAAGTTTTGGTGAGTTTGTGGTGAGTCTTACTTTAACTCGGTCAGGACGCTTAGGCTAAGTAATTGATTTTATGGCGCACCCGACACGATTCGAACGTGTGACCTTTGCCTTCGGAGGGCAAGTGACTCATTAGCGCAGATTTGACGGTCTGGCTGTCGATAATTAACTGCGATAAGAAGAAATTGCTGTGTAGAGTCAATCCATTAGGACGGACCGAAATATTTCAGATGGCTACCATCAGCGAGTGTCGGTATCGGTGGTTGCGAGTCCCCGCAACCAAGTTCTAAGCCCTTGAAGACGTGATGTTTTCGCGAGATTTTTGCTGCCCGAATTTTGAGCCGAAATTTCGTTCGTGGAAGCGTCGTGGAAGCGACAGGAGGAAAGTCGCAGCGAAAATCGGCGGGGTTGGGCGCGACGTAATGACTCAATTGTGATGGGAGAGGCGTTAGGCAGGGGTAATCGTACCGACAGTTTGAATCCCTTTCGCTCCGCCAGTCCAGAACAGAACTGCGAACGCCGCCCGTAGCCGATTTTACGCCCGAAATGGCGGCGAGCGTTCTGAGCAAATCGCTCTTCGATCCCATGATGCGGACCTTGCGGTCGGCAACCTCAACCCTCTGGGCCAAGGCACGCAGATGGTCGCGGCGATGGCCGCCGCCATTGATCCGCATCCGTTGCCGGGCCGTGGCTGCGAACTTGCATAGCATCGTCGTGGTGATGGGTTGCTGAGCCGCGCTTTCCAATGCGACCTGGGCACGCATGGCGTCGGCCTGGGACTGATCCCGGATCGCCTTCAAACCGGCGAGACGTTCCTTCAGAGCCGGGTCGTTCAGATCGGCGACACCGCTCTCGATGGCGTCGTAGAGCCGCTTGAGACGGAGGTCAGCCTCCGCGGCGCGTTTGTTGAGCTCGGTGATATGCTCGCGCCGCCGCTCAGTGCGCTCCTGGCGGCGGTCCAGCATGGAGGCGAGAACTTCCTCCAGCCGCTCGGGAGCCAGCAGGCGGTGCTCGATATGCCCGGCAACGAGGTTGTCCAGCTTCTCCATCGGCACGCTTCGCCCGATGCATCCGGTCTCGCCCTGCCGGGCCTTGGTCGAGCAGGTGTAGTAGCGGTAGCGGCTACCCGTGCCGGTCCGGAGCGTCATCGCGCCCGCGCATTTGGCGCAGAAGCAGATGCCGGTCAGCAGAGTAGGCCTGCTGACGATGCGAGCCGGCGTAACTTTCGGATTGCGCGATCGCAGATGCGCCTGCACGGCGTCGAACGTGACCTTATCGACCAGGGATGGGACCTCGACGGGGACGATCTCGCCGACCGGCTTCAGCTCCTTGCTCTTGCTGCGCTTGTTGAACTCGTGGCGGCCGATATAGGTCGGCCGGGCCAGGATGCGGTGAACCTGTCCGATGCCCCAGCGTCCGCCGTCGCGCGTGAAGATGCGTCTGACGGACTGGCGCTGGTCCGGCCTCTTCGCGGCAAGCGGTCTTGCTCGGTATCGGGCAAACTATGGGCGGATGGCGCTTGGATTATTGATATGATGCATGTCTTGAGTAAAACGTATGGCAAGTGTGTTTGGGATAAGGCGCAAAAACTAAATACGCTCCAACCATATGCACCCAGCCGACGGCGGTGCTTTTGTCTTGCCGTCCTAATCGAGCGTTTAAAGTCTACTCCACGCTACGATATTTCCCTCCGCCGAAACCGTGCTTCGCGCGTCAGCGGGCCTGCAATTCCTCCGCACGCCGATTGCTCACGGCTGCATCTGTCAACGACCGCCGAACCGCCGTGCACGCGTTGCAAACAGTGCGCTCGGCCAGCGGTGCGGATGGCAACCGGACGGCATTGTGTGCGCCGCCGACCGCATGATTTACGGATTTGGGGCTGTCGATTGCAGTTCCGATGTTCATTCAGCAGCGGAAGTATAACGGACGTCGCGGCACTTCGCATTTGTCTCACTTCCGGCCTCATGCATTGCAGCAATAGCGTCCAATTCGATCACCTCGTCGGCGCTGACGAGCAGTGCTGGTGATGTGATCAGGCACCGTAGACGCTTATTTTTCCCGCGCGTTTTCCCGCGCGTGCTGGTCGAACACGCTCAGCACGGCGAGCGTCATGGCCTCAACCCCGGTCTCGATGGTCGGCTTCGGCACCGGCGCGAACAAGGGCGAGTGGTTGCCCGGCAGCTGCGGACCTTCGCCCTCGCGGGCGGCAGCGACGCGCTCCGGCTCGTAGACGCCGATTCTGAAGAACATCAAGGGCACGCCAGCGTTGATGAACTCAGAATAATCTTCGCTGGGCGTGACGGGCGGCGATGGCCTGAACTTGTCGCCGAACGCCGCTTTCAGCACTTTTTCTGCCGTGGCAACCACGCCGGGATCATTGATCACGGCCTTGGCGCCCTATATCCAAAGCCGTCGAACCTGAATTTCAATCTGGTGCCCCACGGCTGTTGACGGCTGTGCTGAAGTAGCATCTGGCGGCGTGTCAGGAGCACGTCGAGCTGTCCCTATTTCGCGTTGATCTGTTCGACGATCGCATGCGCGCGGGCAACATCGCTTACGTCGGCCTGGAAGGTCAGCGTGCACTTGCCGCGTGCCTCGACTTCGCGCGCGGTCGCTGCCATCTCCTTCTCCAGTAGATCGACGAGGGGGATGTCGAAGCCGGAATTGGACCAAGCGCAGGCTTTCTTCCATCACCAAACTCGCTTTCCACGGCATCCACACCTCCCGCTCAAAAAGCGAAAAGTGTAACCCATGCGTCCGGTACGAAATGTCACCTATGTCGCGGGCTGCTCACCCCACGATGAATGGCCGCCGCTGCTACCATGCCGAGGGTGTGGTTGAACGGGACGGATCTCAAGGTCGTTCTTCAGCCGTGCGAAACCAACTGCCGCAGCGAGTTGCTGCGAAATTTTTCGCCAGCCCAGCCCGGCATTGAGCAAAAATCTGACTCACCGTTGATCGCAGGGGACGCGAGGCTCGCGAAGTGCTGTGACAAGATCACCTCTGGCTCACGATGCGCGCTCGGTCGAGGTGCTCGTCGATCTTCGGGCGGTCGCCGGCATGCTCGAAGCTCGTACAGAGGAGTTCAGTCTCTTCAAGCGCGATTGGCGCTCGATAAAGCCGGCACATGAATTCCGCGGGCGCGTGCCCCTTGCCCGTGCCACGTTCGGTAAGAAACATGCAGTTTCGGCAGATGCTGGCGTTGAAGCGCTGATGTGCCCCGTTGAGATGATTCAGAATGTCCCTGAGGGAATCGCGCAGGCTGATGCATTTCTCCGCGTCGAGCGCAGCAATTGCGTTCAACACATGATTGATCGGATCGTGCTGCGCCAGGTATTTCTCACCCTGCGAGGTCACGAGGAGCACGACCGAGCGTTTGTCTTCGTGAGACGGCTTTCGGATCAGGTGCGATTTCTTCTCGAGGGTCTTCACGATCTGAGACGCCGTGGCCCTGGTAGCGCCGATGAAGCCGGCCAGCGCGGATGGAGTCCGCGAAAATCTGTTGGCACGCCCGAGAAACCGCAACGCCATCCATTCTCGATCACGCAGCCCATGTTGATCGCCTTCGAAATACCATGCTCTCGCCGCTTGAACCAGCAGCTCGACTGTTTCGCGTGCCAACGGCATGATCTACGCCGCCCCAGCAATCTCGTCTACGGCGTCCCGAAGGCGCTTTCGACCAAAGCTCGCGGGTACTTCTTGCTGAGCCAAACAGCTGGCGATGTTTGATGAGTACGTCGGGTCCGGCTCTTGCGCGAAAGCACGCATCGCTGCGCAACTGATTTGGCTTGCTGAGCGCCGCGGAATCCGGAGTGGGAAGCCATGCCGCTGATGGCAAACCAATCGCGGCGCTGTTGAATGGGAGCCACAGTTGCCATCACTGCTCGACGATGGATCGGAATTCCTCAACCGAAGCCCCCAAGTTCAAGTCCCAAGCAAACGCTTCTTATGTTCCGCAGAAACGATGGATGAGCTTCGCAAGAAAAGCAAGTAGAGACCCTTTCGAGAGATCAATGTCGTCGAAGCACTTCACAGCGTCCAACTCGGACTGCCTGTTTTGCATACATGGTAGTGAGCGCGACATGCATCAAAGCTAGTGTCACATCGTCCGAATGGACGATGGCAGCGATGTGCGCGCAGAACGTTCAGCCACGTCACATTCCCGATACTTGCCGCATTCTCTCGTGACCATGCGCGAAGCACGACGATATGCATCCATCGAACGCCGTCTCGCCCGCTATTCGCTTTTCAGCATGTCTCTCAGTTCGCGAAACGGGTCTGCGCTTGGCGCGGCTGACGCATCCTGTCGCATTGCGCCGTAGATCCTCGGGACCATGTTGACCGCCTGGTCGAGCCCCGAATCGCGCCCGGACTGATATCCACCCATGAGGCGGAGGTCGCGCGTGTCTTCGTATTTGGCGATCATGGCGCGCAGCTTGCTGACCAGCTCGCGCTCTTCGGGATCCCAGACACAGTGCGCCAGGCGAGAGACGGAGGCGAGAACGTCCACGGCCGGATAGCGCGCCTGATCGGCAATATGTCGGCTGAGTACGATGTGTCCATCGAGCGTACTCCGAATCGTGTCAGCGATCGGCTCATTGTGGTCATCACCATCGACCAGCACCGAAAAAATCCCGGTGATTACCCCGGATCCTTCCTCTCCTGGTCCCGCCCGTTCGAGGAGGCGCGGCAAATCCGTGAAGACCGTGGGAGCGTAGCCCCGCGCGACCGCGGGCTCTCCTGCGGCCAGCGCGACCTCACGGGAGGCATGGGCAAATCGGGTGATCGAGTCGACCATGAGCAAGACTGATTCGCCCCGATCGCGAAAATACTCGGCGATCGCCATGGCGGTCTTCGGCGCCAATCTCCGCATCATCGGGCTTTCATCGCCCGTCGATACGACGGTGATGGCGCGGGCGCGGTCGTGCCCCAGCACATCCTCGATAAACTCGCGCACTTCCCGGCCGCGTTCACCAACCAGCGCCAGGACAATGGTGTCAAATCCGTCGCTGTGGGCCAGCATCGCGAGCAGCGTTGATTTTCCGACGCCCGAGCCGGCAAAGATGCCGATCCGTTGGCCCGCGCAAATCGGGGCAAACAGATCAATGACGCGCACGCCGGTGCGCAAAGGTTTGTCGACGCGTGCCCTCTTCATTGCCGGTGGCGGCTCGGCCTCCGCCGAAACGGGGCGTGATCCCGGAATCAGGGGACCCCGTCCGTCCAGGGGAACACCGAGAGCGTCGATGACGCGGCCCTTCCAGCTGGGATCGGGGGTAAACGACAGTGGCGGCATTCGGAATGCCACTGAACCGAGACCGCCTGAGAACTGCCGGTCGAACGGCTTGGCGATGATGCCATCGCTGTCGATCCGTATCACTTCGCTGATCTGAGGCCGGCCCGTCGATTTCAAACCGATGAGTTCGCCAAGCCTGACAAAGCGGGATAGACCCGATACACGGAAATGAGTCGGCGCAATCTCCGAAATGGCGCCGCTGACGCTCGCGAGGGGGGTGTTCTGCTGCAGCTCCAGCAGCGCCCATTCAAGTTGCCGTAGAGCGTTCAAACAAATTCACCACTTTCGTCGCACGTAGCGAATAGACTCACTTGACGGGTTCGCCGAGCGTCCGGATCGCGTTCTGCAGGGAGCTTTCCGTGCCCTCCACGAGTGAATTCGTGCTGTCGAAGGCGCGCGACGCCGACATGAGCCGGGTCAGTTCGAGCATCGGATTGGCCCCCGATCCCTCCACATAGCTCTGCCGGAAGCCGTTGGCGGTGAAATCGACCACAGCGGTGGCAGGGCGATCGGGGATCACGCCCGAATTGCCATAACGATCGAGGTTTGCATCGGCGGTTATGTTGAACAGGCCCAGCGTGCCGACCTCGCTGCCATCCTGGGTGATCGCGCCGCTGCGGGCGATGGACAGCGGCCCGCCATTCGGGTCGACGGTGATCTGTGCCCCGCCCGAATCGACGACGGGAAAGCCGGTCAGTGTCTGAAGGTCGCCATTGGCGGCAATCTGCAGGCGGCCATCGCGCGTATAGACCGTCCCGCTCGGGCCGGCGAAGGCCAGCCAGCCTTGTCCCACCACCGCAACGTCGAGGGGATTGCCCGTCTCGGTCAGATTGCCGGCCTCGCGCGAGATGATGTTGCCGCCCGGCGACGAGAACGCCACGGGGTTTGCGCCCGCACGCGACAGCACCGTCTCGAACTTCACCACGTCGGTGCGGAAAGCGGTCGTGTTGACGTTGGCGACGTTGTTGGCGATCGTCTGCAGGCGCTTTTCCAGCGCCACCTGGGCCGACAATCCGACATATAGGGCCGATTGCATTTTGTTACCTTCCGAGCCGGAGAGTTTGGAGTTTCGTGAGCATGTCGGAATCCATCCCGGTCGGCGTCGACTGGCCGATCAGGATCAGCGCAGCGCTGTTGGCGGTGCTGCCGCTGGCGGCCTGGCTTGCATCCCACATCGCCGCAAAGCGTTGCGCGAAGCGGCTGACCTTCGTCGGATCCTGGAAATCGGAAAACGTGATGAGCTTCGAGAGCATCGAGGCCTGCTTGTCGATGTCGGCCGCACTGATGGTCGGGGACAGGCCGAGGGCCGTCTGCACGACCTGGGTCAGCGCCTTGTCCGCGAGAATTTGGAAGGAGTTCTTGATCGAGGACGCCTTGCGCGTGAAATAAAGGGCGAGGCGCACGCCCTCATTCTGGTTTCCGGCGTCCTCCTCCATCACTTGCTGGACATATTGAGTCGCCGTACCCGTCTGCGCCGCGCTGGTTTGAGTGGCATTGCTGCCCAGCAAGGCGAAATTGAACGCGTTCGCGAAGTCCCGGTAACGAGGGTCCGACAGCTTGTTGGCAAAGCTGTTGGCGCTCGACGTGCCCTCCGTCAGAACTTTCCGCATGAATGCTTTGGCGTAGATCATATCACTCAGCCCGTGGGCCTTCATCGCATATGAGAACAGGCGATAGTCCTTCAGGAAATCGTCAATGCTCGTGACCTTGCCGATTTTGGCGAGGTAATATGCGGTTTCGCGGCTGACATCCGGCTTCTTCGCGGTGAGCGAAAGGGACCGGTTCATGTCCTTCGATATGTTCTGGTAGTCCGCGATCGTGGATAGCATGATACGCGCCTCTCAACGGCCGTTGCGACGGTGTCCCAAGCTGCCGCGAATAGCTTGCGCGGGGCTGACGATGGGGAAGCCAGCTTCGCGCAAGCGTCGCCGAATAGACATAGCCGCAGGGATCGGTGATGGAGCGTGGGGTTGGGGAGTTTCGTGGGAATCGTTATTACGGTTGCAGCACTGCTCGGCGGATTTGCTGCCATGGGCGGACATCTGGCCGTGTTGATGCAGCCATGGGAGTTCGTAATCGTCATTGGCACCTCGGCGGGGACCTTCATCATGGCCAATCCCTGGGCGGTGGTCGTGGACACGGGGCTTGCGACGGTCCATGCCGTCCGCAACGCGGTTCCTAAGGAGCGCGACTACCTCGATCTACTCGGTGCCCTTCACGCGTTGATGCGCGAATTGCGGGGCAAGGGCCGTAACGAGGTCGAGGCGCATATCGACGATCCGTTGTCGTCGGAAATATTCAAGGCGTTTCCGAGCGTGCTCGCGGACGCGGCCCTCCTGCAATTCATCTGCGATTATGTGCGTCTGATCATCATGGGCAACGCTCGTACGCATGAAATCGAAGCGCTGATGGATGAAGAAATCCACACCATCGTGAAGAGCAAGCTCGCGCCCTATCACGCTCTCGGCGTGGTGTCGGAGGCGTTGCCGGCGCTCGGGATCGTTGCCGCGGTGCTCGGCGTCATCAAGGCCATGGGCGCACTTGATCAATCGCCAAAACTCCTGGGCGGCTTCATCGGCGCGGCCCTGGTCGGTACGTTCGCCGGCATCTTCCTGTCCTATGGCGTCGTTTCGCCCTTCGCACTCAAGATAAAGGTGACGCGCGAGAAGCGGTGTCGGCCGTACATCATCGTCAAGCAGACCCTGCTTGCCTTCATGAATGGCGCCATGCCGCAAATCGCGATCGAGCATGGCCGCAAGATGATTGCGAGTACCGAGCGGCCCTCGATCGATGTCGTCGAGAATGAGACCATCGCCGGGCCGAGCAGGGTTGCATCGGTCGACGTTGAGCCGAAGGCTGCAAGAGCATGATGGTGGAAGGGCTTGACGCCGAACAGCGAAAGCGGCTGCCCAACTATCTGCTGGACGCGGCGGGCATATCCATCGAGCGCATGCCGATGCTCAATGTGATCTTCGATCGCATGGCCGCATTATGCACCGATAGTCTCCAGCCGATGGCGAGCACGCCCTACTACTTTTCGGTCAACGGCATCAGCAACGGGCGCGTCGGTGACATCATCAAAGACTATGAGGCAAATGCAGTTGCCGCGGTCCTCTATGCCGAGCAGTGGGACACCAGGGTGCTCATCTTGCTCGACAGCGATTTCGTGTTCACCATGGTCGAGGCGCTGTTCGGTTCGGACGGCGCCGAGCCGCCGATCGACGTCGAGCGATCATTCTCAAATATCGAGCTCCGTCTGGTGCAGGTGCTGTTCGAGCGCTTTGCCAAGGCGCTGCAATCCGCGTTCGCCGCGACATCCGAAGTCACCTTCAGGCTGGAGCGGGTCGAGACCGCCATGGCGTCGCTGGCGATCGGCCGAAGCAGCAACATGTCGATCTGCGCGAACATCATGCTACAGGCGCTTTATCGCGGAGGGCAGATGTTCCTCATCATCCCGCACTCGGCGCTCAATCCGCTGCGGCAGAAGCTAGCACATGTCGTCGTCAGCGACGCCCGGGCAGCCGATCCGAACTGGCGCGAGCAGATGGAGAGCGAGGTTCAGCGAACCGAGGTGACGCTGAACGCAGTCCTCGATGAGCGGATGCTTCCCCTCGGCGACGTCGCAAAATTCCACGTCGGACAGGTTCTTGAGCTCGATGCCACGCCGCGCACGCTGGCCAGGCTCGAGAGCAACAACGAGGTGCTATTCTGGTGTCAGATCGGCCAGCTCGATGGCTATTACGCCGTGCAGGTAGCGGACCGCGTCGATCAGAAGCGGGAGTTCGTCGATGATATCCTATCTCGTTGATGCGGTGTTGCTGATTGCCCTCGGCTTCACCAGCATGCGGGTGACGGGGATGCATCGCGAACTGGCACGTTTGCGCAGCTATCAAGGCGAGTTCTCGACGATCGTTCACGAGACGGCGGGCGCCTTCGATGCCGTCGTCACGGCGGCGCATGATTCCACCGCTAACCTCGGGCGGCTTGCCAGCGTGCTGAGTGCGAAGATCGACCAGGCTCACGAAGCCATCGCGGCGCTAGATGCGCGGCGGGCGCGACCTTTGTCGGCGACCAATGGCGGTGCCGATGCGGACGGGCCGTGATCGCGGCTGACGTGCGCCGGCATCGAGACGTCACCTGACGGTGACGCGCAAGCAGGGGATGATCCCGGGGCCGTGCTTCGGGAGGGGAACTACCGAGAGGCAATACCAAGATGGCGCAACCTTTGGATTATGAGTCTTCTGCCAACCGGGCGACGGCGTCCGGAGACGCGCACACCGACACGTCTGCACTGGAGAGGCTAGCGGAGATCGCCGCCCGCACCGCCGAAGAGACGGGAAAATTCGCCAACGTCGATGCTATCCTGCGAATCCCCGTCACGATGCAGGTGGTGCTGGGCTCTGCGACCATCCCGGTGGCGAATCTCATGAAGCTTGGCCGCGGTGCCGTGGTCCCGCTCGACCATCGGGTCGGCGAACCGGTCGACGTCGTGGTCAACGGCCGCATCGTCGCGCGCGGTGAGGTGGTCGTTGTCGAAGAGGACAATTCGCGGTTTGGCGTCTCACTGACGGAAATCGTCGGGCCGCTGCGCGGCAACGGTGAAGCCTGACAGTGGCGGGACCAACGGGCGTCGCTCCCGGCAAGCAGCGAGGCCCCGCCACTCTGGGTGGAACGGAAAAGGTCGCGGCGCTGCTGCTGGCTATGGGCCGGCAGGCTGCTGCAAGCGTCCTGCAGCAGTTCGAGCCGCAGGAAATCCGGATCGTCACCAAGGCCGCGGCGGAGCTGCGGCCGATAACAGCGCAAGAGCTGGAGTCGATCGTCGAGGAGTTTGCCCAGCAATTCTCGATGGGCGCGAACATTCTCGGCACGCTCGGCGGACTCGAGGCGGTGCTCGGCGACGTCCTTCCGCCCGAACAGGTCTCGCTGATCATGTCGGACCTGCTCGGCAACTCGACCCGATCGATTTGGGAACGTGTGTCGTCGGTGTCGGAAAACTCGCTTGCGAGCTACCTTTCCAAGGAGCATCCGCAAACCGCCGCATTCATCCTTTCCAAGGTGAAGCCAGCCTGCGCCGCCAAAGTCATGAGCCAGATTCCGTCGAGCCTGCGCAACGAGCTCATGCGGCGCGTGCTGAGCCTCAAGCCGATCGTCGACGACGCGATGCGACTCGTCGAGAAGACGCTTCATGAGGACCTGACCTTGAACTTCGCCCGGAACCTCGGGGCGGACACCTATGCGCGCGTTGCCGACATCATCAACAAGATGGAACGCGGCCACATCGAGGACATACTGAAGAGCCTGTCGGAGAAACGGCCGAAATCGGCGGAAGTACTCAAAGAGCTGCTGTTCACCTTCGACGACGTGGTCAACCTGACGCCGATGGCGCGTACCATGATCTTCGACCAGGTACCGCGCGATCGCATCGTCGTTGCGCTGAAGGGAACGGACAGGAACTTCCGGGACGTGATTCTGTCCTCCGTGGCGTCGCGCGTCAGGCGCGTTGTGGAGCACGAGTTGGCCATCGGCGAGCCTTCAAACCAGCGCGACGTGCTGGAGTCGCGGCGCGTGATCACCGACCTCGCGCTCGACCTCGCAGAGCGTGGCGAAATCGAGCTCAATCCCGAGCAGGAGGATGAGCTGGTCTTTCGTTGACCGCTGAACAGGTATGGCAGAAGCATCCGATCAGGAAAGCAAGACACTAGAGCCGACCGAGAAGAAGATCCGCGATTCGCTTGATCAGGGCAAGATCCCAGTATCTCGGGAGGCTTCCATCTTCGCCTCGATGGCGGCGTTGATGGTGATACAGACGTTCCTGATCGGGCCGGGCGTGCAGCAGCTTACGCAAACCTTGAAAAGCTTCCTCGATGATCCCGGCGGCTTTCGCCTGAGCACCGGGGCGGACGCGCAAAATCTCCTCACGGTGGTTGCACTCCAGGCGATGCACTTCATGCTTCCGCTGGTCATCATCCTGATCGTGTTCGGACTGGCGGCTTCGCTGCTGCAGAACAGTCCGCGCCTGGTGCTCGAACGCATCCAGCCCGACTTCTCGCGAGTCTCTCCCGCGAAAGGCTGGAGCCGCCTCTTCGGCGCCCAGGGTCTCATCGAATTCGCAAAGGCGATCTTCAAGCTGGTCTCGGTGAGCCTGATCGTCGGCTTCGTGTTGCGATCGTCCGAGGCAAGGGCATTCGAGGCGATGTACGCCGATCCAGTGGCGCTACCGGAGATGATTCTCACCCTTGCGATACGGATCGTGTCGGCGATCTGTATTGCGACGATCGTCCTGGTCGCGATGGATCTCGCTTGGGCGCGCTTCCACTGGCGGCGCGAGCTGCGCATGACCAGGCAGGAGATGAAGGACGAGCAAAAGCAGGCGGAAGGCGATCCGCTGATCAAGGCGCGGATGCGGTCGCTGGCGCGCGATCGGTCGCGCCAGAGGATGATTGCTTCCGCATCGAAAGCGTCGCTGGTGATCGCGAACCCGACGCACTATGCCGTGGCATTGCGATATCAGCGCGACGCGGATCCGGCGCCGTTGGTTCTAGCCAAGGGCATGGATGCGATCGCGCTCAAAATTCGCGCGGTCGCGGAGGAGAACAATATCCCGGTGATCGAGAACAAGGCGCTGGCCCGCGCGCTCTACGAAGCGGTTCAGCTCGACCAGGTCATACCGAGCGAATTCTTCCGGCCCGTCGCCGAGATCATCTACTTCTTGCAGTCGAAGCAAGCGCCTCGCGCCGAGAAGGCCCAATAAAGTTCTTGGAACGGCGTCCCGTGCAACAGCCTGGGAAAAGCTTGCGGCTCTATGGTTCCTACGGACAGACAAGATTGGGAATGCCGTGCGACCGCTTTATCTCTTCGAACTGGCTTCGTCACAGGCGCGCTGGCTTGAGCTCCGCCAGTCGACCGTCGCCTCGAACGTCGCCAATGCCAATACGCCCGGTTTCAAGGCGCGCGACGTTGAGCCGTTCAACAAGGTTCTCGATGGAACGCCGGTCAGGCTTGCGATGACGTCGCCGGCACACATGCAGTTGAGCGCGGCCGAAACCGATACGCGGGCCACTGCGAAGAAGGATAGCTGGGAGGTGGTGCACTCCGGCAATTCCGTGAGCCTCGAGCAGGAGATGGTCAAGGGGGGTGACATCGGTCGCGACTACTCGATGAATGCTGCGATCGTGCGGTCGTTTCACCGCATGTTGCTGTCTGGCGCAAAAACCTGAGGTGAGTTGAATGCTGGATGCTCTACAAGCTTCGTTGTCGGTTGCGAGCTCCGGACTCGAGGCGCAGTCGACGCGGATGCGGATCGTGTCGGAAAATTTGGCGAATGCGAATGCCACGGGACGCGCCGCCGGTGCTGATCCGTACCAACGCAAAACCGTAACTTTCGACGCTGCGATGGACCATGCTGCAGGCGCCCAGCTCGTCAAGGTCAAAGAGGTCGGCGTCGATCGCACGCCGTTCCGGGTGGAATATGATCCGGGTCATCCCGCTGCCGACAAGGCCGGCTACGTCAAGCTTCCCAACGTCAACATGATAATAGAAATGGCTGACATGCGGGAAGTCAACCGGTCCTACGAGGCGAATCTGCAGGTCGTGAAGCAGGTGAGGTCGATGCTCGGCATGACCGTCGACCTGCTGAGGAGCTGAAAATGCTGGACGCGATTTCTTCCACTGCAATCTCCGCGGGCCCTGCGTTGGCTCGTTCGACCGGGACGGAGATGACGGCGCCCGCGGCGGGCGCCGCTCAGTCGGGCGGAGATGCCGGCTTCGATTCCGTGCTCAAGCAGGTGACCACGGATGCGATTGGGACCCTGAAGGCCGGTGAAGCGGCTTCGATCTCGGGGATCCAGGGCAAGGAGTCGACGCGGCGTGTCGTTGAGGCGCTGATGTCGGCGGAGCAGACCTTGCAGACCGCGGTCGCGGTTCGCGACAAGGTCGTTCAAGCCTACCAAGAAGTCGTTCGCATGTCGATTTGATGTGAAGGGATAAATCTGTGAAATCGCTTGCCATTGCGGCCACCGGAATGAACGCGCAGCAACTCAATATTGAGGTGATTGCGAACAACATCGCCAACATCAACACGACTTCGTTCAAGCGGGCGCGCGCCGAGTTCACCGATCTGTTCTACCAGATGGATCGCATGCAGGGCGTTCCCAATGCTGCGGGGGCTTCGCCTATCCCCGAGGGTGCCAATCTCGGGCTCGGCGTTCGCTCGGCTGCGGTCCGCAAGTTGCATATACAGGGAGCGCTCACCCAAACCGGCAACACCTACGACATGGCGATCAACGGCCGGGGCTGGTTTCAGGTCCAGGGTCCGAACAACGAGCCGCTCTACAGCCGCGCCGGCTCGTTCAACACCAATGCCAACGGTCAGCTTGTCACGCTTGATGGCTACCTGGTCGATCCCGCGATTACGGTGCCGCAGGGGACTGTCGAAGTCACGGTCAACCAGACCGGTCAAGTCTTTGCCAAGCTCGATACGGAAGTCAATCCGCGACAGATCGGTCAGCTCAACCTTGCCAACTTCGCCAACGAGGCCGGTCTTGAACCGCTGGGCGGCAATCTTTACCGCGAAACCACCGCCTCCGGCACTCCCGTTATCGGGCTGCCCGGTGATGCCGGCTACGGCAAGATCAACCAGCACTACCTCGAGGCTTCCAACGTCGATCCCGTCAAGGAAATCACCGAGCTGATTTCCGCCCAGCGCGCCTATGAGATGAACGCCAAGGTCATCCAGGCTTCGGATGAAATGGCATCGACGGTCTCGAAGGGGCTTCGCTAGTTCTGGTGTATCCATGTTGAACAGGGTTGGCTTGATGCTGCGTGGGTTGGCTGTCGCGCTGGTGCTCCTCGCTTTCGCCCGCGCGGCCATCGGCGAGGAGCGGCGGCTTCCCGTACCTGCTGTCACGATCCGGCCGGGCGAAGCGATCAAGGACGACATGATCACCGAGCGCACGTTCGCGCCCAATCTGCTCGGCGTCGCGCTGTTTATCGAGGGGCGTACGACTCTGGTCGGACGCATGGCAAGGCGTACGCTGCTGCCTGGCCAGCCGATTCCGACAAACGCCGTCGAGGATCCCTGGGCCGTCGCCAGAGGCGCCGTCGTCAAGGTGATTGTCGAAGACAGTGGTCTGTGGATCGTGACGTACGGCTCGGCGCTGCAATCGGGCGCGGCCGGGGCCCTCATCGCGGTGAGAAACGTCGACACCGGCGTGATCATCCGGGGCGTTGTCCAGCCGGATGGCACCGTAAAGGTCGTTGACGGATGATTACCAGGCTGCTGATTGCGCTGATCCTCGTCCTCTCGGCGGCGGGCGCCCAAGCCGCCGTCCGCATCAAGGATATCGCGGACGTCAGGGGATTGCGCGAAAACCAGATCGTCGGCTACGGCCTCGTCATCGGTCTCAACGGGACCGGCGACACGCTGCGCAACGCGCCGTTCACGGAGCAGTCCCTGCAGTCGATGCTCGACAACATGGGCATCAACGTGAGGAACGACAACGCGAATCCGACGACGCGGCCGACGACGTTGCGCACGAGGAACGTCGCGGCGGTGATGGTGACCGCGGACCTGCCACCCTCGATCTCGACGGGCGAGCGCATGGACGTAACCGTGTCGTCGCTTGGTGACGCCTCCTCGCTTCTCGGAGGCACCCTCGTGATGACGCCGCTGCACGCGGCCGACGGCGCTGTGTATGCGGTGGCTCAAGGGGCCGTGACGGTCGCCGGCTATAGCGTGCAGGGCCAGGCGCAAAGCGTCAGCCAGGGAACGCCAACCGCCGGTCGCATTCCGAACGGTGCGCTTGTCGAGCGCGAGGTGCAGGGAAGTCTCCATGAGATGGAATTCCTCATCCTTGAACTCAAGAACCCCGATTTCGTCACAGCGACCAGAATCCTCGACGCCATCAATCGCTATGCCGGTGGCCGCTATCGGGCCCAGATCGCCTTTGAGCGCGACTACCGGACCATCGTGCTGTCCAAGCCCCGCCACATCGGCCCAGTGCGCTTCCTCGCTGAAATCGGCGAATTGACCGTCGAGCCCGATACGCCCGCACGCGTGGTGATCAATGAGCGCACCGGCACGGTGGTGATCGGACGAGACGTGCGGATCTCGACGGTCGCGGTGACGCACGGGAATCTGACGGTCCGCGTGACAGAGCTTCCGGTCGTGTCCCAGCCGGCTCCATTCTCGCAGGGCAAGACGGTGGTCGTTCCACAGACAGTCGTCGAGGCCAACGAAGCCGGAGCTCAGGTCGCGATCCTCAGCGGCGTCGACCTGCAGCGTTTGGTCCGCGGGCTTAACCAGATCGGCCTGAAGCCGTCCGGCATCATTGCGATCCTGCAGGCGATCAAGACAGCCGGCGCGCTGCAGGCGGAAGTGATCGTCCAATGACGCACAAGCGTCGTGCAAGCTTGGTCGCTCAATGCTGAGTTCTCGACCGAGAATCGCACGCAGCCCGATGTTGAAGCAGTATAACAAAACCCAATTCCTACTGCTGATCGCGCTATCAGCGCTGGCGAGTACCTCGCCGGCGCTGGCGCTGGACGACGCGAAGCGGCCGAAGCCGCTCAACCTGCTCTCCTTTGCGCGAGCTGGCGCCCGGAAGCTGCCTCCACCAGTTGCGCAGCTGCCCGGCGACATGGATTCCATCAGGGCAGCGGCCTGGGCCGCTGAAGATGCCGCGCCCCTGACCACCGGCGCGGTGCCGGCGCCCGACAATCCGCCGCCTCCCGCTCGCCCGGCCAAGCGGGGAAGCGCCACCGCTCCGCCAAAGCCGGCCCCGCCCGCAGCCGCAGCCGCGCCATCGGAAAACGAGGTCGCGCAGTTCTGCAGTAACGTCGCCGACCCCGCCGTCGATGCCCGGCTGGCGTGGCAGCTCAAGGAACTGGAGAAGGCCGAGAACAAGCTCCGCGAACGGATTGCGGAAGTCGAAGCCAAGCGCGCCGAATACGAAAAGTGGATGGCGCTTCGGGACGAATTCCTGAAGAAGGCCGAAGCGAGCATCGTCGAGATCTATTCGCGCATGCGGCCCGAGGCCGCCGCCACCCAGATCTCCGGCATGGCTGACGAGACGGCGGCGGCGGTGCTGGCAAAGCTGGCCCCCAGGAATTCGAGCGCGATCTTCAATGAGATGGATTCGGCACGTGCGGCACGTCTCGCCGATCTGCTTGGCGGAATGCGTCGTGTGGACGACGGAAAGACCAATAAATGAAAAAGCCGATGCTCATCCTTGCGGCCATGATCCTGAGCGGTTGCGCCCAGGACGCATCCGAGATTCTTCGCGGCCCCCAGCTTTCTCCCGTCGGAAATGGACTGCGGACGCAGGCCTATCCGATCCCCGTGACGCCGCCTGTCCGCTCGCCCGTCAGCTATCGTTCGACCTGGGACGACGGCACCGACCTTTACCGCGACCCTCGCGCGCGGCGAGTGGGTGACGTCGTGACGGTGGTCATCTCGATGCAGGACAAGGCGAAGCTCGACAACAAGACGGATCGCTCGCGTGATTCCCAGATCAAGTTCGGTCTCGATTGGCTAGCCAACGTCGCCGGATGGCAGGATACCGGCCAGGCCAACGCGAATTTGAACTCAAGCACATCGACCAAGGGAGTTGGCCAGATCGATCGCGCGGAGGACATCAAGCTATCGGTTGCCGCGATCGTCACCGACGTGTTGCCGAACGGCAATATGATGCTCAGTGGCTCGCAGGAATTTCGCGTCAACGCGGAAATGCGGGTGCTCAATGTCGCTGGTATCGTCCGCCCCCGGGACATCTCGCGCGGCAACACGATCTCCTATGAGAAGATCGCCGAAGCGCGCGTGTCTTATGGCGGTCGAGGGCGTCTGACGGACGTGCAGCAGCCGGCATGGGGACAGCGGATCTATGACGCCGTGGCGCCGTTCTGATTTTTGGGCAAACCGAGCCGCGTCGCGGAGATAAGGGACCACATGCGCTTGATAGCGGCGATATCCATCCTGACGCTGATTGCTGTCGGGGCTGGTGCCGTCGCGGGTCTGCATCTTATTGCGACGGTGGAGCGCGTGGTCGACGCCCGGAATAACGTCACTCCGCCGCCCGTCGCGTCGAGCTACGCCGGCAGCGCGCGGCTGAGGAAGCTGTCTCCGATCGTCACCAATCTCGCCGCTCCGCCGAATAACTGGGCCCGTGTCGAAGCCTCGATGGTGACCGACAGCATGGACGACGAGGACGCTGGCATCCTGGCCGCTCACATCAGCGAGGACATCGTCACCTATCTCAGGTCGGCTTCGGTCGCCCAGTTCGAGGGCGCGCGCGGGCTTCAACACCTGCGGGAAGACCTGATCGAACGAGCCAATATCAGGTCTTCAGGAAAGGTACGAGAATTGATCATTGAGACGTTGGTGATCCAATGAGAATGTTGCTGCTTGTCGCGTTGTTGGTCGTCCTGCCCGAGGCAGCTTCGGCCCAGATCCCGGACCTCAACTCCCTGCTTCCTCCAGGGAACGGCAGCACCAGCGGCCGGATCGTTCAGCTCATGGCACTGCTCACGGTGCTGTCCGTCGCGCCGGGGCTGCTCATCATGGTCACGAGTTTCACGCGATTCGCGGTCGCGCTGTCGTTCCTCAGAGCCGGTCTTGGCCTGCAGACGACGCCGGCGAATCTCGTTCTGATCAGCCTGGCGTTGTTCATGACCTTCTACGTCATGGCGCCGACCTTCGACCGGGCATGGGAGACTGGCGTTCAACCGTTGATGAAGAACGAGATCTCGGAGGAGGAGGCATTTTTGCGGATCACCAATCCGTTCCGCGAGTTCATGCTGGCCCACGTCCGTGACAAGGATCTCCAGACGTTCGAAGCGCTCGCCGCGGAGAGCTTTCGCAAGAAACTCGACGACAAGCGCGTCGACTTGCGCGTCATCATTCCGGCATTCATGATCTCCGAGCTTCGCCGCTCGTTCGAGATCGGATTTCTCATCATTCTGCCGTTCCTGGTGATCGACATGATCGTTGCGACCCTCACGATGTCTATGGGCATGATGATGATGCCGCCGACGATTATCGCGTTGCCGTTCAAGATGCTGTTCTTCGTGCTCATCGACGGCTGGAATCTGCTCGCCTCCGGACTGGTCCGGTCGTTCTTGTAAGGCGTGCGATCAATCCTGCTCCCTGCCGCAGGCCGGTAATCTCTTGGTTACCAAACCGCAAACGAAGCGCCCTGTTAAAGCGGCGAAATGCAAGCCTGTCTTAAGCTAAGCTCAACGTTCGGCCTGTAAAAGTGCGCTACGGCCGGTTGGACCCCACCCACATCAGTCCAAAGGCATGATGCCGCCCTGCCGTACCGGTGAAAGCCCGGTATGTCCCACCTTGAAAATGTAACGCGTACAAAAAAGGGACATCTCCATGTCGAGCCTTCTCACGAACTCATCCGCTATGACCGCGCTGCAGACCCTGCGGTCGATCGGCCAGAGCCTTGCCACCACGCAAAACCGGATCTCCACCGGCCAGCGCGTGGCGACCGCTTCGGACAACGCGGCCTATTGGTCGATCGCGACCTCGATGCGTGCCGACAACGCCGCGCTCTCCGCCGTCTCCGACTCGCTCGGTCTGTCGGCTGCGACCGTCGACACCCAGTACACCGCGCTGACGACGGTCCTCGGCAGCAACGGCAACAGCGGCCTCAACAAGCTGGA